>Ga0209181_10001670_pt1 | contig 38138 bp, 23 predicted proteins | sample MAT05_FD_187208 | JGI IMG/M metagenome (GOLD analysis project Ga0209181, IMG submission 187208) | Freshwater microbial communities from Lake Fryxell liftoff mats and glacier meltwater in Antarctica - MAT-05 (SPAdes) (version 2) | ecosystem: Environmental > Aquatic > Freshwater > Ice > Liftoff... | reverse complement strand
GTCAGCTCGACTACACGGTGGCGCGCACGGACGGGACGTTCTGGCCGCTGTTCGACCGGATCGCCGGGGAGGTGGCGAGATGACGAATGACCGATGACGAATGACGAATGACGAATGACGAATGACCGATGACGAATGACGAATGACGAATGACGAATGAGCGATGGCACTCTCCATAATCTGAGCCCTGCGTTGCGCTTCACGACGGACAGAACACGGCGTGTCTGCGGAGCCGTGTCCGTCATCCGTCATCCGTCATTCGTCATCCGTCATCCGTCATCCGTCATTCGTCATTCGCCCTTGCCCAACGCAATGAACCTCACCTTCGCCAACCCCGCCTGGCTCCTCGGCCTGCTCGCGCTCGTCCCGCTGCTCGCGCACCTCTTCTCACGCAGCAGGCCGAAGCGGCACGAATTCCCCTCCCTCAAGCTGCTGCGCGAGGCGATGCGGAAAGTCACGCGCGTCCGCAGGCCGCGTGATCGCTGGCTGCTGCTCGTGCGCACGCTCGCGATGCTCGCGCTCATCGGCGCGTTCCTCCAGCCGTGGCTGCTTTCGCGTTTCGCGTCCGGCGGCAACGCGGCGAAGACCGTGGTGCTCGTCGTGGATGTGAGCGCCTCGATGGCCTATGCCGACGGCACGCAGACGCGGCTCGCGCAGGCGGCCGCCGCCGCCGAGGACGTGCTCGCCACGCTGCCGGCGAATTCCCGCGCGAACATCGTGTGGGTGCGTGCCCATGCCGCGAGCGAACTGCCCGAGCCAGGGCCGAACCTCGACTTCCTGCGCGATGCGCTGCGCAAAGCTGCCGCGCGCCCCGAGCCGGGCGACATCGCCGGTGCGCTCGCGCTCGGGGTGAAACAGCTCGCCACCGCCGACGGCGATCGCGAACTGGTGGTGCTCTCCGATTTTCAACGCTCCGCCTGGCGCGGCGTGAATCTCGACACGCCGTCCGGCATTCGCCTCACGCGCGTCGCGGTCGGCAGTGACGACGCGGCAAACGTCGGCCTCGCCGGTCTTGTGATCGAGCCCGCGCGGCCCGTGGCCGGGCAGGAGGCGCGGCTCGTCTGCCGCGTGCGCAATTTTTCCACCGAGCCGCGGCGCACCACCCTCTTCGCGGAGGCGGGTGAAAGCCGGCTCTCGCAAACGGTGGAGATCGCGCCATGGAGCGAGACCCTCGCAGTGATGCCGGTGAAGTTTCCGCGCGAGGGCATCGTCCCGCTCAAGGCCGCGCTCGCCGGGGATCGATTCCCCGGCGACGACACGCGGCACGCGCTCGCCGAGGTGCGCGGCGCGCTGCAAGTCGCCATCGCCGGGCCCGACGACGACGCGACAGCGCGCACGTGGCTTCGCGCCGCGCAGGCGCTCGACGGTGTCGCGGCGCGCCGCATCGCCGTCGCGGAAATCGCCGACACGCGCGCCGAGGTGCTCTTTGTTTCCGGCTGGCGCGGCGATTCGCGTGAAGCGCTCGCAGCGTTTTTGAAACGCGGCGGAGCTCTCGTCCTCAGTCCTGCCGAGGGGCTCGATACCGCGGGCGTCGGCGCGTGGCTGGGGCATCCGGGCGACACGAATCCGCTCACGTCCGAGCGGCGCGAAGGCTCCGGCTGGTCCCTGCGAATCGCCGCCGAGGAGCATCCGGTCTTCGCAGTGTTCGCGTCGGGCGCATTCGGCGATCCGACGAAGGGCACCTTCGGTTCGCGCGTGACGACGCCGTTGTTTTTGGAAAGCGTCAGCCCGCTCCTTGCGTTCGATGACGGCAAGCCCGCACTCGCGCTGCTCGATTTTCCCACCGGCAACGAACGGCCCGCGGCACTGGCGTGGTGGAATCTCGATCTCGCGGCGAGCGACTGGCCGTCGCGCACCGCGTTCGTGCCGTTCTTCGGCGAATTCCTGCGGCATCTCGCCTCCCGCACCGCCGCGCCCGCGCTACGCGTGTTCGAGCCCGGCGAACCGCTGCGCCTCGACGCCGCCGCACTCGATCCGGCCGCGATCCGGCTCGCGGACGAACGCGATCAGGCCGTCGCAATATCCGCCGAGTCCCCGCGCACGCCGGGTCGTCTCGCCACGACCACGGACGCGGTGCCCGGCAGTTTCCGCTGGCTCGCGCAGGACGCCGTGCTCGATCGCGCGGTGGTAAATTTTCCCGACACGGAAAGTGATCTGCGCCGGATGACCGCGGACGAATTGGATCAGGCCGCAGGCACGCTCATCGCCGGACAGGCTCGCGCGCGGCTCGCCGATCTCCGCGAGGGCAGACCGCTGTGGCCGTGGTTCGTCGCGGCTGCCGCGCTGCTCTTCCTGCTCGAAGGTGTGCTCGTGCGACTCTTCCGCGCGAAAATGGACAGCGCGCCTGTGACCGCAATTCCGGCGGAGAGAAAGGAAATGGCCGAGGTATGAAGAGCGTCTCTCGAACGTGCCGCAGTCCAAAGGCTGGCGCCACGCTCCACGATCTTTCGCCATGAGCACGCTCGCCATCACATGGAATCCCGCGCTGCGGCTGCCGGAGGCGGTCACGCTCGCGCTCGCGTTCCTCGTTGTCGGAGTGTGGCTGGCGTTGCGCGGTGCGAGCGAGGCCCGCGGCGGAGTGCGCGGCGTGCTTGTCACGTGTCGCTCGCTCGGATTGCTGCTGCTCGCGCTGCTCTGGCTGAATCCGGGGCGTTGGCTCGATGAGAGCCGCAACACGAAACGCGACTGGGTCGTGCTGCTCGACCGCAGCGCCTCGATGCGCGCGGAGCACTCCGGCAAGGCCGCACGCTGGCAGCTCGGGATGAAAGCCGCGGAGCAACTCCGCAAGGCTTCCGGTGATCAGGGCGCGGTTCGCGTCCGCACTTTCTCCGCGCAGCTCGAAGATGAGACACCCGACTCCGCGCAACTCGCGCCCGATGGCCCGGCGACGGACCTCGGTCGCGCGATCAACGCCGCGCTCGATCAGCGCGCCACGCCGCTGGCGGGATTGATCGTGCTCTCGGACGGCCGCGCCACGACGCGCGCGAAGCTCGACGAGATCGCACTGCGTGCGCGCGGTCGTGGCATCCCGATCCACGCGGTGCCGCTCGCCGGCGGGTGGGGCGCGCGCGACCTCTCGCTCACGGCGCTGCCGCGTCAGGTCACGGCGTTCAAGGGACAGCCGGTGAAATTTTCCGCGATCCTGGAGAACCGCGGACTCGGCGCGATCAAACCATCCGTCGCGCTCATCGGCCCCGATGGAAAGGAGATCGCGCGCAAGGATGCCACGCTCGCAGACGGACAGCGCGCGGCGGTGGCGTTTGAACTCCCAAGCGTGCCGGACGCCGGCGGCGACTACACGCTGCGCACCGACCCCTGGACCGGCGAACATCTTCCCGCGAACAACACGGACACCGTGCGCGTGAACGTGCTCGCATCGAAGACGCGCGTGCTGCTGCTCGAGGGCGCGCCGTATTGGGACAGCAAATTCCTCGCGCAGCTCCTCCGCCAGCAGGGCGCGGTGGACATCCTCACGATCCATCGCCTGAACGAGGAGCGCTACTTCCGCGTAGAGTCCACCGGCGCGGAGCCGCTGCAATCGCCGGACACCGTCTTCCCCAAAACCGCGGAGGAACTCGCGCGCTACGATCTCATCGTCTTCGGAAAAGGCGCGGACGGATTCCTCGACGCCGCGCGCACGGTGGCGTTGCAGGGATTCGTGCGCGACCAGGGCGGCGCTGTGCTGTTCGCGCGCGGCAAGCCATACAGCGGACGCTTTGCCCCGCTGGAATCGCTCGAGCCAGTCGAATGGGGTGAGGCGTTTTCGAGCCCGGCGAAATTTACCCCCCTTGCCGATGCGGGCGCGGGACTGTTCGGCGGCGCGCTGCCCGCTGCCGACGATCGTGTGTGGGGGACGCTGCCGCCGCTTGAGGATGTGAACGCAGTCGCGCGGCTGCGGCCTTTTGCGCGGGTGCTCGCAGAGGGAACGGTCGAGGGACGCCAGGCGCGCGTGCCGCTGCTCGTCGTCCGCCGCTACGGGCGCGGCATGGTCGCCGCCGTGAATGCGGACGGACTGTGGCGCTGGGATTTCCGGCCCGAGGTGCGCGAGCAGGGCGCGGTGTATCAGCAGTTCTGGGTCCAACTCATGCAATGGTGCGCGACGTATTCGGAATTCCGCCCAGGTCAGGATTACGCCGTGCGGCTGCGCGACACCGCGGCGGAACCCGGACAGGCGGTGCGGGCCGTCGTCGCCTGGCGCGGGCCCGTGTCGCCGGAGCCGCGTCCTGTTTTGAAAATCACGCGCAACGGCCAGCCATACGGCGATGCCGCGGCGACCGCACTTCCCGCCGCCGAGGGCGGGCGGGAATGGGCCGCAGTCGTCACGCCCATCGAGCCGGGCCGCTACGAAATTCGCGTTGCCGATTTGTCGCGTCCGGAAAAGCTGGAGGGCGGAGCGACGCTCACCGTCATCGCGCCGCCGAGCGAAGCCGACGATCTGCGTCCCGATCCCGGGAGCCTCGCGACGCTCGCACGCGAGTCGGGCGGGCAGGTATGGGCGCTGGAGGATTTGGAAAAACTTTCCGCGCAGCTCTGGCAGCGGGACGTGTCGCTCGTGCGCGGCAAACCACGCTGGGAGGCGCTGTGGCCGAAATGGTGGGTGGCTGTCCTGATCACGCTGGCATTTGGCGCGGAATGGTGGATTCGCAGGAGGGAGGGACTGCTGTGAGATTGCACCACGACAACGACGTGCGCGCGAATCGGAAGCGATCTGCCCCGGGTAGGGTGGGCGTCCCGCCCGCCGTGTTCCGCGTCCCGCGGAACACGTTCGAACGTGTTTGTGAGTGGCCACGCCGAGAGACGTCCGCCGGGTGCCGGGCAGGATGCCCGGCACGGCAGGCGGGACGCCCACCCTACCCAAGACCCGTCCTTCGTGCTTTCCTTTCGTCCAACGGAATCCCACCGCACCACTCAGTGAGCATTCTCCCATGAACTTCCGCTCCGCTCTCCGCAGTTTCCTTCGCCGCTGGCGCTCCGGGCTTTTGCTCACGGGGATTTTTCGCGCGCTGCTCATCGCGGGCGTCGTGCTGCTCGCGCTGGGGGTGTTCGATTTCTACGCGGGGCTCAGCGACCCGGCGCGCGGGATTGCGTTCGGGAGCATTGTCGCGGCGTCCGTGTTCGGCGCGGTCTGGGCGCTGTGGGATGCGATCACTTTCATGCGACGCGACGCGGCGAAGGCTGCGGATTCGGCGATTGCGAGCGGGCGGCGCGACGTGCTCTCCGCGCTGGAACTGAATGCAAACGCGACCGGCGAGACTGCGCTGGCCCGCTGGCTGCAGCAGCGCTCGGTCGAGACGGCAGCGGGGCAACTCGGCAGGCTTCCGCTTTCCCGCTCATTGCCGCTCCGCGCGCTCGGGCGTCGCGTGGTGCAGTCGCTCGGAGTTGCGGCGATTTTCGGTGCGCTCGCGCTTGGGCTGCCGGGACCGTTTAAGGTCATCGGCCGGCGGCTGCTCGATCCGCACGCCGACGTTCCGCCTTACAGCCCGCTGCATTTTTCGCTCGGGCCGGCTCCGGCGGAAGTGCTCTACGGTGGCGAACTGCTCGTCACCGCGGACATCTCGGGCGCAAAACTCGACGCGCCCGTGCGCTGCATCGCGCGTGATCCCTCGACGGGCAGGACGGAGGAATCGCCCGCGTTTCAGGAAAACCCCGCGCGGTTTGCGCGCAAGCTGGAGAAGGTCACCGCGCCGGTGGAGATCGCATTCACTGTGGGGCGCGCACGCAGTGCGTGGATGCCGGTGATTGTCCGCACGCAGCCGAAAATCCAGGACGTGATCCTGACCGTCGAGCCGCCCGCGTATTCGGGAATGCCGAGGCGCGAGTTTGCCGTGGGCACGCAGGAACTTGCGGCGCTGGCGGGCAGCCGCATCACCGCCTGCGTCGCGAGCAACCGTCCGCTCACTGCCGGAACGCTCTCGATTTTCCAGCCCGGCGCGAACCAGAGTGCGCAGGACGTGGAGGGCGAGCGCGACGACACGCATCGCGTGAAGTTTGTGTGGACGACGAAATCCGCCGCGCGGCTTTCGCTCAGCGTGCGCGATGTTGCGGGCACGCAGTCGGAGCCGGTGCAGGTGGAGCAAAAGCTTTTGCCCGACGAGCGCCCCGAGGTCGCGCTGCGGCAGCCGGCCGGCGACATCCTCGCGACACCGGAAAGCGAACTTCCGCTGGAGGCGAGCGCGAGCGACGACATCGGCCTCAGCCGGGTCGCGCTGGTGCGGAAGCTGGTCGGCTACCGCGAGCGCGCACAGGGCGAGGCGGTGCAGACCGGACTCCGCCGCCACGACGTGACCGGGAAGCTGAACCTCGCCGCGTTCGGCGTGCTGCCAGGGCAGACGATCGAACTCACGCTCGAAGCCGGGGACACGAATCCGAATCTGCTCGGCGTGAGCGTGAGCGAACCGGCGCGCATCCACATCATCGCGTCCGAAACCTATGCCGAGCTGCTGCGGAACCAGACGACGTTGCAGGAATTCGCCGACCGCTACCGCGCGCTCGCCGAGGCGATGCAGGAGGCGCGGAAGTCGCTCGATGAACTGGAAGCCGCCGCAAAAACCGGCGACGGCGCGCAGGCGGAGGAGGCGCGGAAGAAGTCATTTGCGGCGCACCAGAAGGCGGCGCAGACGTTTACCCGCATCGCGAAGGACTTCCCGATTTTCGGCAGCGATCCGGCGCTCGCGCAGGCGGCGCGCGATGTGGCGGAGAAGCTCGCAGGGAATGGCAGGGACCTGGACGATCTCGCCGATGCTCCGGCGAAGGACATGGCGGACGCGGTTCCCGCAATGAAAAAGCGGCTCGGCGAATCCGAGCAGCGCATCGAGGAGGAGATGAAGAAAGGCGGGCGCATCGTTGCGGCGGCGAAGGTCATCGAGCAGGCGGGGCGTTTCAAACAGCTCGTCGATGAGCAGCGCGACCTCGTGAAGGATCTCAACCGCACCATCGAGCAGATCCGCCGTGGCGAGACGCAGGCCGGCCCGGCGCTGCGCGACCTTGCGAAACGGCAGCGCGAGAATGCCGAGGGATTGCGCGACGTGGACAGGCAGCTCGACGAGGCGCTGAAGGCGCTGCCCGGGGAGTTCGCGCTGATGAAGGAGCAGGGGCAGGAATTTCTGGAGATGCTGCGCGAGCGCGAAGTGCCGCCGCTCATGGACGACGCGGCGAAGTCCGCCGATGCCGCCGACAGCCGCGCGGCTGGCGAGAAGTCCGCCGAGGCGCTGAACCGGCTGGAGGATCTGCTGAAAAAGAAGAACGGCATTTGCAGCATGTGCCGCGGCGACGGCCCGGAGAAATTCCCGTGGCCGGAGGATCTCGCGCAGACGCTGGAGCAGATGATGCAGTCGCTCATCCCGCGCCCCGGTGGAGGTGGGGACGGCGGTGGAAAGCCGGGTGGCAGCGGCGACGGCGGACAGGGCATGTCTGGTGACAGCGAGCACGGCTTCTCGATGCGCGGGAAGATGCCGCGGCTGCCGATGTTCGGCCCGCCGCGTTCGCGAATGCCGCGCAGCGGAGGCCCGCAGCTCGGCGGCGGCGGGAAGGCCGGCGACGGCTCCGGGAAGGGAGGCCCGGAGCGTGATGCGGACGTGGGCCGCGATGCGCTCGCGACGCAATCCACGCGCGGCGCGGCTGGCGAAGGCGCGGCGACGGAGAACGTGCCGGATGCGTATCGTGCAGCAGTGAAACGATTCTTTTCAACCGAGGAACCGAACAAACCAAAACCATGAAAACGAAAATACAGAACCGCCTCGTGAATGCCGCGAGGCTTTGGATTGCGGCGGCTCGACGCCGCTTTTCCTTTCAGCGCGAACTGCTCCCAACCGTCGCGTGTGGTGTGAGGGAGGACGGCCCACGATCTTCCGACGCACGACGTCTCCCGGTGTTCGCACGTCTTGCGTACGCAAAGGGAAAGCGGCGTCGAGCCGCCGCAATCCAAAGGCTGGCGCCACGTTCGGTGCGCCTGGTGTTTGCCACGACGATGTTCGCTGCTCTCGCGCTGGCGTTCATTTTCCCCGCATCCGCCGACAAGCAGGGCGTCGTGCAATGCGCGAACGTGATCTACGCGGGCAACAAGACGTCGAAGTGTTTTGCCGACGCGTTTCTCACGACGCTCCAGCAGAAGACGACCATCGTCACCGAGCGGCGCTTCAAGCCCGTGAAGCTCGACGCGAAGGAGCTGTTCGATTTCCCGTTCATCGTGATGACGGGCGAGGGCGACTTCCGGCTGCCGCAGCCTGAGCGCGACAACCTCGCAAAGTATCTCAAGGGCGGCGGCTTCCTCCTCGCGTCCGCGGGATGCAGCAGCAAGGAGTGGGACGAGGCGTTCCGCCGCGAATTGCGGACGCTGCTCGCCGGGGCCGAGATGAAGCAACTCCCGCTCACGCATCCGGTGTTCAGGACGGTGTTTCAGATCGAGAAGCTCGACCTGGCGAAGTCGTCGGGCACGGCATCGCTCGAAGGCATCGAACTGAATGGCAAGCTGGTCTGCGTGTATTCGCGGCACGGACTGAACGACACGCACAACGCGACGGGGTGCTGTTGCTGCGGCGGGAATGAGATCCGGAATTCGCTGGAGATGAATGTGAACATCGTCGCGTACGCGCTGCTGCACTGAAATGGAGATGCGTCTCGAATCCACACGGGCTGTTTGGCTGCGGGACCGGTGGGTCTCGGGTAGGGCGGGCGTCCCGCCTGCCGTGTTCCGCGTCTCGCGGAACACCCGGCGGACGTCGCAGTGCGCCGCGCTCGCGAAAGGCACGTCTGTCGTGCGTTCGAATGGTTCAGGCGAGACGGCCAAACCGGCAGGCGGGACGGCCACCGCACCCCACGGACGTCCGTCACGTGCGCGAACGCGATTGGTGATTTTGAAACGGGCGCTGCTGTTCCTCGTCCTAATCTCATTCCCCGCACTCGCGGCGATCCAGGCGCCCGGCCCGGCGAATCTCTCGCTCGACCAACTCGAAAGCTACCGCGCGAATGGCGTGCCGGATGACAAGTGGACGCCGCTCATGGAGACGATGGGCAACGAGGAGAATGCCGCGGCGGTTCGCTCGCTCATCAAGGACGCGAAGCCGTTTCCCGCCGCGAAACTCGTCGCAGTGCTCGAAAGCAAGCGCCTCGCCGTCCGCCTCGGCGCGCTCGATCTGCTGGAGGACGCGGCGGGCGAGACGTTCGGCTTCAATCCGTGGCAGGAGGAGCCAGCGACTGGCCCGAATGCGGATGCGCTGGTGCGGTGGAAAGCGTGGGCGGAGAAAGGTGTTGTGTCGGTCGGAAAGGTCGCGCCTTTGACGGATGAAACCTTCCGGGTCATCGCGCAGGAGATCGTCTCGGGCAATCGCGAACGCGCGGAGCGTGCGATGCTCCGGCTCGATGGCTACGGGCTCGCTGCTGTCGCGCACATCGAGGCATTTCTGAAGAGCCGCCCGGACACGGGGGATTCAGCGCGTGCCGCGCTGAAGGCCGCGGAGTATCGCGTCGTCCTGATGCAGTCGCTCCCGCGGCAGGCCGCAGCGCTCGCGCGCGACCTCGCGCAGGGCCGGGCGGAGGCGCAGTCCATCGCGTTGAGCGCATTGAATGGCGCGGGTGCCACGGCGTTGCCGGTGATCGCGGATTTTTTGCAGTCACCCGATCCGCTCGTGCGCGAGACTGCCGCGGATGCCGCGTTTGCCGCGGGCGGAAGCCATGCAGTGCCGCTCATCATCGAACGGCTCGGCGCGCCGAAGGCGACGGGAATCGTGGATACGCTCGTCGAGAGATGGAAGAAAGGCGGCGCGGCTGCGACAGAAGCACCGGAGACGGAGAAGACGACCAGCGTGCTCCACGCGATGCTGCGCGGGATGGGCAAGCATGGGACGGAGGAGAGACACGCGCGAACCATCGCGCAGTATCTCGATCACCCCGACGAGAACGTCGTCATCTCCGCGATCGAGGCCCTGGGAGTGGGCAAGCACGGCGATTTGAACTCCGCGCTTTCCGCAAAGTGCGACGACCCGCGGTGGCGTGTGCGGGCGGCTGCGCTGGAGACGATCGGAATGCGGAATGCGGGTCCGTTGAAGGCGAAGGCAATCGAGCGGCTGGGCGACCCGGACTTGTTTGTGCGCGTCACCGCGGTGGCCACGATCGGGAGCATCGCAAAGACGGACGCGGTGGAGATTCTCGCGGCGGAATTTGCAAAGCAGGATGACCTCAAAGCCGCGATCCTGAAGGCGCTCTTCGCAGCGAGAAAGAAGCCCACGCCCGCGATGTGGGAGCAGCTCCAGAAGGCGCCGCCGGAGATGATCCTCCAATGCCTCGACATCCTCGAGAACAAGCGCGACGACAGCGAGGGCAGGCGGATTCCGTTCGCCGCGCCATTCGCCCGGCACCCAAGCAAGGATGTCGCTGCGACCGCCCTGCGCCTGCTCGCCTCGCGCGGGCGGCACAGCGCGCTCCTGCTGGAGGCGCTGAACTCCGGCGACCCGGCGCAGCAGGACGCGGTGCTCGATCAACTGCACCTCCCGCCCGACGCGCTCGCCGTTTCCACTTCTCGTGCATCATCCACGGTCGCCGACTCCAAGGCGCCCGCGCCCAATCCGAAGCTCGACGCGCTCTACGCCGCATTCAGCAGCATCCCGATTGCGCAGCCGGATGCGAAGGCCGCGGCTCCAGGCAACCGGAAACGGATGGCGCGGGGAGTCGATCCGGATGACGACGAGATCGCCGCTCCAGCGGGGACCGAGGAGAAGAGCGCGTCGCCGGCTGAACTGCGCTCGACGCTCGCGCGCTACTTTCGGGACGGTTCGCCGCGACAGCGCTTCGTCGCCGCGGTCTCGCTTGCGGTTGCTGGCGATGAGGATGCGCTGAAGTTTCTCCTCTCGACGCTCGATACGATGAGCGGGCTCGACCGCCGCTATGTTGCGGGGGCGATGGGAGCGCTGCGGGAGTGGTCCGCACCCGCGCAGGAACTCGCCACGCAACTCCTGCGCGATCCCGCTGACGACGTGCGCGAAGGGATGATCGAGGTGTGGGAGGAAAGCCCCGAGCACCTGGCCGGACTGCTTGCGGAATTCTCACGGCCCGGCTCGCTGCTTTCCCCGGACGACGTTTACGGATACCAACTCGACCGCCACATTTCCTCGGGCGCAGCGCCGGCTGGCATCGCCGAGTGGGCGGAGAAGACGCTCGCCTCCGCCGTCGCGGCGGACGCGCACAAAGTGATGGCGATCGTCCTCCTCGCCCGCATGGGGAAGGCGAACGACGCGACGCTGGCGCCGCTGCTCGACTCCCGCAGCCCGTGGCTGCGCCGCGCCGCATATCGGGCGCTTGGCCTCGGCACCGCAGCGTCGCGGCTCGACAAACTGCTGGCCGACGACTCTGCGCACGTGCGCTCGTCGCTCGCGTTTCTCGCGAGCCCGCACAATCAGGGGTGGCGGCATTTCTTCGACGACGCGCACAGCGTCCGGGACAATCAGGACTTCGACCGGCGCTACGGCGGCTCGCAGTTTGGCGCGTGGGCCCACAAGGGCGCGACGAACGCGACCGTCACGCCGGAGATCTTCGCCTCGCTGGAAAAACTCGCGCGGGATCCGTCGGACACTGTGCGTTTCGAGGCGATGTTCGCGCTGCTGCGGCTCTCGCGGCCGATCGATCCCGGGGCATTCGCGGGCTTGCTCGCGATGCAGTCGGAGGACAGCCAGGCGAAGTATCGGGTGAAGGGGTTCCTGGATCAGAACTACACGCGGCTGGGCAAGGCGTACGGTGTCCTGGTGCCGCTCGTGGATTTCGCGCACGATTCCGACCAGCCGAAAGTGTTGAAGCATTTCGGCATGGAGCAGGAGAATGCGTTTACCAGCTTCGCCGCGCTCGCGGCGCTGGCACCGGCACCAAACCATGCCGCGGATACGGCCATCGCGCCGCCCGTGACCGGCCCGGCAAAGACCGCGGAGCAGCCGTTCCGCGTTGTGTTTTTCCACAAGCCCGGCTGCCGCGAGTGCGACCGCGTGCGCGAGATGCTCGGCGACATCGCGCGCGATTTTCCAAAGATGCTCATCGAGGAACGCGACATCGGCGAGCGATCCTCGGCGCTGCTGAACGAGGCGCTCGCCGCGCGCTTCGGCCTCACCGACACGCTGCGGCAGGTCACGCCCGCCGTCTTCACGCAGACGGGCGCGCTGGTGAAGACGGACATCTCGCCGGCACGCCTCGGCGATTTTCTCCGGCTCGCTGCCGCCGCGCCGCCGGACGCGAAGTGGGCGGAGATGGCGCCAGTCGAGACGGAGACCGCGCACCGGACGGTCGAGGAACGGTTCAGCGCGCTCGGCTTCGGCGTGGTGGCGGGCGCGGGACTGCTCGACGGGATCAACCCGTGCGCGTTTGCCACGATCATCTTCCTGCTCTCGTATCTCCAGATTGCGCGCCGCACGCCGCGGGAGATTCTCGCCGTGGGCGCGTCGTTCATCCTCGCGGTGTTCCTCGCGTATTTCGCCGTCGGGCTCGGAATGGCACAGGCGCTCGCAAAACTCTCCGCGCTGCGCCTTGCGGGCACCGTGCTGAACTGCCTGCTCGCGGCATTCGCGATCATCGTAGCCGTGCTCAGCTTCCGCGATGCGCAACTTGCCGCCCGCGGTGAACTCGGCGAGATGACTCTACAGCTTCCCGGTTTGCTGAAGGATCAGATTCGCGGCGTGATCCGCAGCGGCTCGAAGGCGACGCATTTCGTGCTCGCGGCGTTTGTCGTCGGCATCGCGATCTCGCTGCTGGAGCTTGCATGCACCGGCCAGGTGTATCTGCCGACGATCCAGTACATGTTGAAAGCCGGGCACGGCAGCGCGGTGAGGCATCTGGTGCTCTACAACATTGCGTTTGTCGTTCCGCTCATCGTGGTCTTTGCGCTCGCGTTCTTCGGCCTGCGCAGCGAGGTGCTCGTCGGCTTTCAGAGGAAGCACACCTCCACCGTGAAGGTGCTCACCGGCGTTCTCTTCCTCGCGCTCGCGGCGTTTCTGCTGTTCGGACATCGCCTGCTTGCGCCGTAGCGTCACGGAACTGCGGGACGCCACCGAACCCCGCCGCCTTAATGTTCCTACCCCGCATTTCTCACACTCCGGCGGCCAGCCGCGATTGTAGCGCAGCTCTCCCGAGCTGCGCCGTGCCGGCGCGCACTGCGGCGCAGCTCGGGAGAGCTACGCCACGGGAACGCTGCCCGCTTCGCAGGCGTGCAGTGCAGGCGCCGCAACACCCTGTCGCATCCCATGCCATGAGTGCGAGAAATGCAGGCTAGAGGATCAGCATGCAGTCGCCGTAGCTGTAGAAACGGTAGCGCTCACGGATGGCCTCGGCGTAGGCGTGGAGCGTGAATTCGCGCCCGGCGAGCGCGCTCACGAGCATGAGCAGGGTGCTTTTCGGGAGATGAAAATTTGTGAGCAGTGCGCCAATCGCGCGTGGCTCATACGGCGGACGAATGAAGATGTCCGTGCTGCCGCTCTTCGCGCGCAGGGGGCGGCCGATGCTTTCGAGCACGCGCGCGCTCGTGGTGCCGATGGCGACGATGCGCTGCGCGGCGTTGCACGCGGTGGCGGTGACTTCGCTCAGCGAAAAGCGCTCGGAGTGCATGCGGTGCTCCGCGAGATCATCCACGAGCACGGAGCGAAAAGTGCCGACGCCTACGTGCAACGTGACGAATGCGTGCGGTACACGCGCGAGCAGTTCGCGCGTGAAGTGCAGGCCCGCGGTCGGTGCGGCCACGGCTCCGGCCTCGCGGGCGAAGACCGTCTGATAGCGCTCATTGTCCGCAGCCCCAGGCTTGCGCTCGAAGTAGGGCGGCAGCGGGATTTCGCCATGCTTCTCCAAGTCCACGGGGTCGAGAAATTCGATGATCCTTTCGCCCTCCGGTTCGATGCCGCGTACGACACCAGCCACTCCGCCGACATGCACGAGGGCGCCGGGGCGCATCTTGCGCCCGGGCTTCACGAGGCAGCGCCACACTTGGGCGTTGGGCGTTGAACATCCTTTGCCCGGTGCCTGCGCGTGCCGATTCGAGTGCGAGCGAACGGCGGAGGCGAAGGCAGAGGATTCCAGCCCGCCGCCTGCGTCTGCCACTGCCGCTGAATCTTCTCCCTCATCGGTGCGCGCGAGTTGTTCGAGGAAAAGCAGCTCGATTTTCCCGTCGTCGGAAAAGGCACGCGCCGGAATCACGCGCGTGTCGTTCAGCACGACGAGATCACCGTTTTTCAAAAATGTCGCGAAGTCCGCAAACATGCGGTGCTCGATGCGCTGCTCGGCACGATGCAGCACCATCATGCGCGAACCATCGCGGCGCTCGGCGGGATGGCGTGCGATGAGGCCCTCGGGCAGCGTGTAATCGTAGTCGGCGGTGCGCAGGCTCACAGGATGGCGAAGGTTCCCTTTCGTGGGCGCGCCGTCCATTGCGGAATGGTGACATGCAGCGCGGAGCGCCGCCGGGAGTGGAGCGCCGCCCGTCCCGGCGGCAACGACACACAACGGCGCAGCCGCACTTCAATACGGCACAGCGGAAGCCGGCGTGGCCGGCGGGACGCGCGGCGCTCCATGCGCGCGGCGCTCCGCCCGCGCATTTCCACATGGCCCCGCGCGCACGGCTGCGATAGTGCATGGCCATGCGAACGTTCCTCCTGCTCCTCGTCGCCACCGCGTGCAACGCCGCCGTCACGCAGCCCGATCAGATCCAAGTCGCGCCGGGCTTCAGGGTCGAACTCCTGCGCGAAGCCGGGCCGAAAGAAGGCTCGTGGATCTGCATGACGCAGGACGACAAGGGCCGGCTCTACATTTCCCCGCAGAACGCCATTCCCGAATCCGGCTTTGCCAAGGACAGCAAGTGGGGCGGCATCTGGCGCGTGACGCTGCGCGATGGGTCCACGGAAAACGCGAAAGACACGGAAGATGTGACCGCGAAAGGCGCGAAGGACGCGAAAGAAAACAAGAGCGGCGCGCAGCCCGGAGAAATCTTAAATCCTAAATCTGAAATCCTAAATTGGGAAAAGGTCCCCATCCCCGTCGGCGACGCCATGGGCATGCTGTGGGCGTTCGACTCCCTCTACGTCTCCGGCCAGGGCCCGCAGGGGCGCGGCATCTACCGCTGCAAGTCCGGCAATGGCGACGACCAGATCGACACCGCCACGCTTTTCAAAGCCATCCCCGACGGCAACGGCGAGCACGGCGCGCACGCCATCCTTCTCGGGCCGGACAAAAAGAGCCTCTACATCATCAACGGCAACAGCACGCCGATCCTCGACGGCCTCGCGCCCGACTCCCCGTATCGGAATTGGGGCGAGGACGACCTCCTCCCGCGGCTCAAGGATCCCGTCGCCACCTTCTTCGACAAAATCAAGGCCCCCTACGGCTGCGTCTATCGCACCGACGCCGACGGCACCCGGTGGGAACTCTTCGCCGGCGGCCTCCGCAATCCCTACGACCTCGCCTTCAACCCCGACGGCGAGCTTTTCACCTACGACTCCGACATGGAGTGGGACCGCGGCCTCCCGTGGTATCGCCCCACGCGCATCCTCCACATCGTCCCCGGCGGCGAATACGGCTTCCGCGAAGGCAGCGCGAAATGGCCGGCGTGGCAGCCCGACTCCCTCCCCGCCGTGTGCGACATCGGCCTCGGCTGCCCCACCGGCATCGCATTTTATCCAGGAAGCCTGGATGTCGGCACCTGTGCGAAGGGCTGGCCGGAAAAATACCGCCGCGCGCTCTTCATGCTCGACTGGACGTTTGGCCGCATCCTCGCAGTCACCCTCTACCAGAAAGGCGCGAGCTACACCGCGACGAACGACCTCGCCAGCACCACCTACCCGCGCGACGCCGAGGTCGATCCGAAGGGCGACGTGGAAGTCTTCCTGAGCGGAAAAGGAATGCCCGTCACCGACATGGAATTCCTGAAGGACGGCTCGATGGTCTTCACCACCGGCGGCCGCGGCACGGCGAGCGGGCTGTATCGGGTGAGCTGGGTGGGAAAAGACGTGCAGCGTGCGAGTGGCGATGCATCGGGTAGGGCGGGTTTCCAACCCGCCGCGCCGGGTATCCTACCCGGCGCAACGAACGTCGCCGGATCCACCATTCACGACACGCGCACCGCGACCGAAGCTCGCATCGCGCCCTCGGACAACGAACGCCGCTCGACGCCCGATGGGCCGGGTAGAATACCCGGCCCGGCGGGTGGGACACCCGCCCTACCCGCGCGTCCACGTCTCGCGGATGCGGACGCAACTCGCAACACCGCGCGAACCACGGATGCGCCGGAGGTGCAGCGGAAATTGGCCGGTGGTGCAGCGAGCGAAGCGAGCGCAACCACCGGATCGCCGTCAGCAAAAACAAGCGCCCCGGCAGGGGCGCTGGAGACAGACCGCCGCACTCCCGCGGATTTCCGTGCGCAGGTTTCCTCACGGCACCCTGACTCGTTTAGTTTGCGTTACGGCGCAAGGTTCTACCGGCACCCGGCGCGAATGAATTTGGAAAACATGGAAGCTTTCGACATCAACCAACAAATCCTCGACGAGTTGGAGCGCGATTCGATTCCCGGCTCAACCGACAAGGACGTTGCTTCGATGGCGATGGGAATTTTGAACAATGACGGAGACAAGCAGTCCCGTGAAGCCGTGGAGCGCTTATTCCGACGGGGAGGTTCCGACGCAGAAGACTTGCTGCGATGGGTTCGCGGTTTCGCTGAGGGGGTGACCGATGATATTCCCGCCGCAGACCGCAACGACATCAAAGCCCTCTCCGGAATTCTGGCAGAGTCCGATGTCCGATATTTTGCCCGTGGGCTGCTGACAGAATCGCTTTCCCTCGCCCGCGTCGGTGGCCCCGCACATCAGACTACGGTCTTCGAAGTGTCCAAGAAGGTCTCAAGTTTGAAGCTGCCGCTCGATGCATTCATGTTCAGAGTCGAACTTCGAAAACGCAAAGCCAACGGAGAGGTGTTGCTGTTCGAGTTGCCCGACGACCTCAAGCTCCTCAAGCTTCGCGCCCTCGAACTCAGCTTCGCGCGGCAGGGGCGGCCTTCGGCGGAGGTGGTGAAGGCGCTGGTGGAGGAGCTTTCGAAGGAATACCCGCATGGACCGCCGCCCGTCCCGGCGGCCACGCCACCCGACGGCGCAGCCGCACTTCAAAATGACGCTGCGGAAAAAGTTGGCGCTGCGCGCGGGAGCGACGTGGCGGGCGGGGACGTGCGGCGCTCCATGCTCAACCGCGAGCTTTCGCAGCTCCTCATCTGGCTCACGAACCCGGAGTTGGGCGAACTGAACTCCGAGCTTGCGGCGAAAGCGGCAGCGCCGGAGGCAAAAACGAAATCACCCGGGCCCGCACCGATTGCAGCGCCGAAGAATGACGACTTGCTTTTCACCGGCATCCCGCCGCGCCCGCTCGGCCCCGTGCCGAACCCCGGTGCGTCCGTTTTCCCCGGACGCAAGGGCGACGCTGCGCTCGCCGCAGCAGGCCGCGAGGTGATCCAGAAGACGCTCGCGCTCATGGATGCCGCGCCTTCGCAGGAGGAGCAAATCTGGTATGCGCTCGCGCTCCGCTGGGCGCACGGCTGGTCGCCCGGACAGCGCGTGCGCTACTTCCGCTGGTTCCACGAAAAGGCCGCGCGCTACACCGGCGGCAATTCGTTCGCGAAATTCGTGGAGGCCATCCGCGCCGATGCCGCGTCGCGCGTGCCCGCATCGCTACGCGAAGCGCCGCAGGCGGGCGTAACGGATCCGGAATACGCCGCACTCGCGCAATGGCTGCGCCCCGTCGCCGCACCCACGCCCGCAGCCGCGCTGAAGCCGCGCGCCTTTGTGAAGGCGTGGACTTTGCCCGACATCGAAACCGCGCTCGACGCGCTGAAGGATCGCCAGCCCGACCTCGCGCGCGGACGCGACATCTACACGCAGGCGCAGTGCGCGCAGTGCCATCTCTTCCGCGATGCCGGCGGCAACGTGGGGCCGGACCTCACCGCCGTCGCGCAGCGTTTCGGGCGGCACGACATCCTCGAATCCATCACCGACCCGAGCAAGGTGGTGAGCGACCAGTATGCGATGGTGATGCTCACAGTGCTCGACGGCCAGGGCGGCACGCGCGAGGTGAACGGACTGGTGAAGGAGGAGACCAGCGCGACCATCACCATCCTCACCGACCCGCTCGCGGGGAAGACCTCGAACCTCTACAAGAACGTGGTGACCAAGCGCGAGAAAGCCGCCGTGAGCACGATGCCGCCGGGGCTGCTCTACACGCTGACGGCGGAAGAAGTGGCCGACCTGCTGGCGTTCTTCGGGGCGAAATGATCCGCCGACAACTTCATCCGCAGCATTCCAAGAGCGACCGACTATCGCTGCGATCAAGATGGATAGGACGACGGCCATCAACCAAATGATACCGACGACCTGAAGGCGCCGCTTTTGACTCTTATCGGCCAGATAAAGAAAGCCCGCAGCGAACGCTGCATACGACTGAACTGCCACCAGCCAAAAACACAAATGTAAGTGCAAATGCTAAGTGCTCGCCGTGTGCGAATATGATCGGGATGCTCATGGTCTCCGCACTGTTATAAGGCTGTGATTTTGAAACTGCCGGCTATCGGGATGAACAGCCAAAGGTTTCCCTCTGCGGGTGCCCCTCCGCGCGCTCACTCCTTGAACGTGATCTGCGCCGCGATCTTCGCCCATTCGTCCTCGGTCATCTTGCCTTTCAGCGCGCGGAGCATGAAGCCGCCGACAGCTTTGCCGTCCTCGTTGAACATCCAGTCGCAGATCTCGACCGGAGGAAACGACACGATGCCATCTTTCGCGATACCGCTGCCAGGCTGCGCGGTGTTGTCGTCCACGTGACCGTGGAGGAACGTGCCGTCGAAGGTGAGATCCTTGATCCAGAGGATCTGCTGTTTGGCGTCCTTCGCGGGAAAAATCTTCCGCACCATGAACTGCCGCTGGTTCGCCGCGGGCTTCGCGAGCGCGGCGAGGAATTCGCCGGAGGTCGCGCGCGCCTTCTCCATCGCGGCGCGGATGTCGGCATCCTCCGTGAGCCCGTGCATGAGCGTGCGGAGGTCGGTCTTGCGCTGCTCCTTCGCCTTGTCCTTGCAGCCGGTGAAAAGGAACGCGGAGAGCGCAACGAGAATCAGTGGGCGGAACATCGCGCGCTGTTTCGCACGCGGGCGGCGGGATGTCGAATGCGGGAATGTGGCACAGGCATCCTGCCCGCGGGGCAGCGGGCGTCTCGTCCAAGCTGCGCGAGAAGCGGCCAGGATGCCCGCTTGCCTCACAGCCGGGACGGCTGTGCCACATTCCGCGCGCCTCCGCTCTTGACCCGTGGTGCGCGCTTTGAAACAAGCGGCGCTCCCATTTTTCCAAACAGTCACACATGAGCATCCCAACCGTAACCGCGCTGAAGGCCGTCAAAGGCAACACCAAGTCCAAAGTCGAAGCCGAACTTTCCAAGACCGGAGGGCTGCTGCGCCTCGCGCCGTGCTGGGTGCCGCGCAGCTTTCTCCAGCCGGGGAAGCGGCTGAAGCTGCATCCGGATGATCTCTACGCGTATGGCCTGAATCGCGGCGGCATTGACGAGCGGTGGTTTGCGAGCACGACGGTCTGCGCGAATGAGAACCGCACGCCGGACGAGGGGCTCTCGTATGTCGTGGTGGGAAAAGAGAAGTTCACTTTGCAAAAGGCCGTGGAGGATTGCGGCGCGACGCTCATCGGCAAATCAATCTGGAACAAATACAGGAAGTGGCCGGTGTATTCGAAGTTCTTCGACAATATGGGGCCGATCCCGCACCACATGCACCAGTCGAAGGCGCAGGCGAAACTCGTCGGGCAGGAGGGCAAGCCGGAGTCGTATTATTTCCCGCCGCAGCACAACAACGTGGGCAACAATTTCCCCTACACGTTCATGGGCTTCGAGCCCGGCACGACGAAGGCGCAGGTGCGGCAGTGCATCGCGAATTGGAACAAGGGCGACAATGGCATCCTCGATCTCTCGAAGGCGTATCGCCTGAAAGTCGGCAGCGGATGGCTGATCGATCCGTGCATTCTCCACGCGCCGGGATCGCTCTGCACGTATGAGCCGCAGTGGGGCTCGGACGTTTTTGGAATGTATCAGAACCTCGTCGAGGGACGCGAGGTGCCGTGGTCGCTGCTCGTGAAGGATATGCCGAAGAGCAAGCACAAGGACATCGACTTCATCGTGGACCAGCTCGACTGGGACAAGAACGTGGACCCGAAATTCAAGGACCACCACTACCTCGAACCCGTGCCCGTCGCTGACACGCGCAAGGAAGGCTACGTGGATCGCTGGATCGTTTACGGAAAGGTGGACGGCGAGCAGCTTTTCACCGCGAAGGAACTCACCGTGGATCCCGGCGTGACTGCGTTCGTAAAGGACAACGGCGCTTACGGACTCATCTGCGTGCAGGGCGGCGGCAAGATCAACAGCCAGCCGCTCGTCTCGCCGAAGCTGATCCGCTTCACTGAGCTGACCGAGGACGAATACTTCGTGACCGAGGACGGCGCGCGGGCCGGCGTGAGCTTTACGAACACGAGTGAGACCGAGCCGATGGTCATCCTCCGCTACTTCGGCCCCGAGGTGAATCCCAGTGCGCCCGCGATGGGCGCGTATCGAAAGAATAAGTTCAACTGACGCGCGAGCCGATGTTCTGAACGCCCGGCCTGGTGGAGAGGACGAACTTCAGACGCTGACATCGCGTGGTTGCCTATGAATGCTGAATCGCCAGACGACGCCGGTGAATTCCTGCCGCCGACCCTCGTCGTACGGAGGAGTGAGGCCCTCGGGACTTTCGTCTTCGTGCCCGAGGCGGAGAGATCGATCCTGAGCGACCTTCTCACCGACGAGGCGATCGAGTTCGAGATCGCGGTGCCGGGCGCCGGGGTTCCTGAGATTGCCGGGTGCCGGACGTATATTCTTGGGCAGGTTCACCCTGAGTGGCTGGTCCATGTCCTCGTCGATCTAGGCGTTGAGGCGGCTGTCGATCCTGATTCGCCGATGCCCGAGGATTCTTATCACGCCCCGGTGGACGCGTTGCTGACGCTCGGGGTGCCTGGGACATGGGAGGACAGTTTGGAATATGCAGAATTCGGAATCACGCCTGCCGATGTGCCGGAACTCCTCCGCCTTGCGCTCGATGAGGAGGTGAACAGCGGCTCGCCGGAGAGCCTTTCGGTTTACGCTCCCGTCCACGCGTGGCGCGCGCTCGGGGAATTGGGCGCCACGGAGGCCATCATCCCTTTGATCGGGTTGTTTCGTTGGATCGATGAACAGGACGATGAATGGGTGGGCAGTGAACTGCCCGAAGTTCTCGCGGAGATGGGGCCCGCAGCGATTGATCCGGTTGCGGACTTTGCCGCCAACCGGGCGCACAGGCAGCGTGGAAGGGCGGCGGCGTTGCGGTCACTGACGGCGATTGCCTGGGCTTCTCCGGAAGCTCGTGGAGAGTGTGTTTCCCGCCTCCAGTCGATGCTGGAAGGCTTTGAGGGGGAGGCGTCGGAGTTCAACGCATTCATGATTTGCGAACTGCTCGATCTCGATGCCGCTGAGGCCGCCCCATTGATCGAACGCGCCTTCGCTGCGGGGCAGGTGGACGAGTCGATCTGCGGCGACTGGGAGGACGTGCAGATAGGGCTGGGGATGAAGTCGGAGAGGGAGCATCCGCGGAAGCCAAACCGGCTGCTCGAACTCATAGAGAAGTTGCGCGCCGGAGCTTCCGCCGGTGCAGTGGGGAGTGAAGGGGAACGGGATTGGATTGACCTTGGGCCTGCCCAGCCGGTGATCGCGCCGCCGAAGATCGGTCGTAATGACCCGTGCCCTTGCGGAAGCCGGAAGAAGTTCAAGAAATGCTGCGGGAGAGCGGACAATCCGGCCAGCCCGGAATAGCCCGGTGAGTGGCATCGTATTGCCAGAATCGAGCGGAGCGAGATAGCCAAAGGGCGGAGCCTTTGCCCGAAGGGCAGCGCCGGAGGGCGCTGGCAACGCGCCGAAGTCGCTGGCCTGCCATCGGCGCACGGGCTTGCGGGGCTTCTTGTAGCGGGTGTCCGGGGCGAGCTGGTGAGCGAGAGCCCAACGGCGGACGCTGGCGCGGTCGGTCTTGAAATGGAGGCGGCGCAAGAGTTCGCTGGCGACGGCGCTGCAGGAGGACGAGGCGAGGAGGAGAGCAGGCGGGTGGCGAGGGCGACGGCTTGTGCCGGCCAGTCCGGATGATAATCGCCCCCCCGAAGCGTGCGGCTCCCATTGCCCGGCACGACCGCTCGCGCACGCCCGCAGGCAATCGGTGCGGAGCTGGTAGAAGCGACTGAGGCTGGTGCCCAGCTCGGCTGCTAACTGCCGCCCAGCCGCAGAGCGAACAGCCCGACTGGCCGTGTATCTGGCCGGTGTCGGCGATCAGGTTGCTTCCTCGCAGAACCCTATCGTCCGCACCGGCAACGCCACGGTGTCCGCTGCCCATGCCACGCCAATGAAAATCCTCACGACCTCATCATTGTTCCAGTTTTGATCGCACCGTCCTGTCCAGTTTTGATCGCACCACGACAGAGAAAAGCGGCGTCAAGCCGCGCGCAGTGCAAAGGCTGGCGCCACACTCGGACCACGATTTTGCGCATCCACTGGATTCACTTTCAATCAGACCCAAACTATCCTTCCGATTTGCTTCCCGCTGGCCGTTCCTCACTCCATAGTTCCGTTTCCCATCATGAACCTGTCCCGCCTCTCCGCCCTCGCCGCATCGTTTCTGTGTTTCTCGTCGCTGTTCGCCCCTGCCGCAAATGCGGGGGACGGGAGCAAGCTCCGCATCGTCGTCTTTGGCGCGCATCCCGATGATGCGCAGTACAAGGCCGGGGGCACGGCGGCGAAATGGGCGAAGCTCGGGCATGAGGTGAAGCTGGTCTCGGTGACCAATGGCGACATCGGGCATTGGCAGTCGGCGGGCGGACCGCTGGCGCTGCGCAGACTGGCCGAGGTGAAGAAGGCGGATGGGCTCGTAGGAGCGACCACCGAGGTGCTCGACATCCATGACGGCGAGCTGATGCCTTCGCTGGAGAACCGGCAGAAGATTATCCGCATCATTCGCGAGTGGAAGGCCGACGTGGTGATCGCGCACCGGCCGTGGGACTATCATCCGGACCACCGCTATGTGGGCGTGCTGGTGCAGGATGCGGCGTTCATGGTGACGGTGCCCTTCATCTGCCCGGACGTGCCGCCGCTGAAGGAGAATCCGCTGTTCCTGTATTCGAGCGATGGCTTTCAGAAGCCGAATCCGTTCAAGGCGGACATCGCGGTGTCGGTGGATGATGTGTTCGATCAAAAGCTGGCGGCGATCCACGAGATGCCGTCGCAGGCCTACGAGGGCGGGGCGAATGGCAGCGAGGAATCGGTGAGCAAGGTGCCGCCCGCGGCGGACACGGCGGCGCGGAAGGCGTGGCTGCGGGATCGCTGGGAGCGGCGCCAGGGCGGCGAGGCGAATCGTTTCCGCGAAGCGCTGAACAAGTGGTATGGCCCCGAGAAGGGCGCGGCGGTGAAGTTCGCCGAGGCGTTTGAGATTTGCGAATACGGGCGGCAGCCGACTCCGGAAGAGATCAAGCGGCTGTTCCCGTTTTTCCCGTGAGCGAGCCGCGTGGGCGTCGTGCGGCGGGTGCGCGCGGGCGTGATTTGATTCGTTTCCAGGGCGATATTGTGGAGGTCGAGGCAGGGGCAAGGAGGGGCGCTTTGATAGCGCCCTCTGGCAGCGGCCGCTCCGCGCCGCTGTCAGCCATGACCGTGGCCATGCGAAAGGATCCTCGAACTCCGCAGATCCCCTGTGTTGCTCACGCCCTTGGCTCGATGCGGCGCGGAGCGACCGCATCGAGAGGGCGCTATCAAAGCGCCCCTCCTTGATCTCGCGCCACGCTTTCCTGGACCTGAAATGAATCGCACCCGGTGGACGCCCGGTGGACGCCCGGTGGACGCCCGGTGGACGCCCGGTGGCAAAGTGTGGCTGGCCAAAGTTGGCGGATAGCGATTAGTTTCCCGCCCTCCATGTCCTCCAAGCTTTTCCTCGCCGCCGCCGTCTTCGCTGCATCCACCCTTTCCGCTGCCGAGAACTGGCCGCAATTCCGCGGACCGGATGGTGATGGTCGGACGGACGCGAAGGGTCTGCCGGTGGTGATGGGCGAAGGCGTGAAGGTGAAGTGGAAAGCCGCGGCGCACGGGAAGGCATGGTCTTCGCCGGTGATCTGGGGGAATGAAGTGTGGGTGACGACGGCGACCGAGGATGGGAAGGAACTCGGCGTGATCGCGTTCGACAAGGCCACCGGGAAGGTGCTGCACGACAAGGTGCTTTTCCGCGTCGCGGAGCCGCAGTTCTGCCACAAGTTCAACAGCCATGCATCGCCGACGCCGGTGATCGAGGAAGGGCGGATCTACGTGAGCTTTGGTTCGCCGGGAATCGCGTGTCTCGACACGACGACGTGTGCAGTGCTGTGGGAGCGGCGGGATTTCGTGTGCAATCATTTTCGCGGTGCGGGCAGTTCGCCGGTCGTGTGGGATGGGCTGCTGATTCAGCCTTTCGACGGCAGCGACCACCAGTTCATCGCTGCGCTCGACAAGAAGACGGGCACGACGGTGTGGCAAGTGAAGCGCTCGGTGGACTACAAGGATCTCCAGCCCGACGGAAAGGTGCAGGCCGACGGCGACTGGCGGAAGGCATTCGCGACGCCGCATGTGATCGACTGGCAGGGCAAGCCGCTGCTGCTCTCCAGCGGCGCAAAGGCGCACTACGCCTACGAGCCGGCCACGGGCAAGGAGGTGTGGCGTTTTGACGAGCACGGCGCGCATAGCGCGGGGTCGCGTCCCGTCGTGGGACTGGGAATGGTCTTCATCCCGGTCGGCTTCGGGAAAAAGCAGATCATCGCCTTGAAGCTCGGCGGCACGGGGGTGCTGGATGAGGCTTCAATCGTGTGGCGGGCGGAGAAGGGGGCGCCGAACAAGCCGAGCCTGATCCTCGATGGTGATTACATTTACGCCGTGGACGACAAGGGGATCGCGACCTGTTTCGAGGCGAAGACCGGCACCGTGAAGTGGAGTGAACGCATCGGCGGCGATTATTCGGCATCGCCGCTGTTCGCAGAAGGCCGCCTCTACTTTTTCAGCGAGAACGGCACGGTGACGGTGGTCGCCGCCGCGCAGGAATTCAAGAAGCTCGGCGAGGGGAAATTCGACGACGGTTTCATGGCGTCACCGGCGGTGAGCGGGAAGGCGCTCTTCCTGCGCACGAAGTCGGCGCTCTATCGCGTGGAGGAGTGATTTTCCTGCTCGCAAACTTGGTGCCGGGAACGATATTCAGCCGCATGAGCCTTCTTACGATTGGAGTCGCGATTGTTCACGGACGCGTGACGCCCGCGGAACCGTTCGAGCTGCCGGAAACGGGACGCGGTCTCCTCACGATATTTCCCGCCACTACCGCAGTGCGTGACCCGCTGGCTCCGCATCCGATTTTGAGCAAAGGACGCATTCTCTCGGATCCGACTGAGCCATTGTCCGAGGACGAATGGCCGGAAATCCAGCGATGATTCTGCGCGATACGTGCGCCTTGCTTTGGCGCGCCATGGAGCCAGCGCGCCTCTCCGAGCCGGCGAGATCTTTGATTGCCGCGAATGCCGGGCGGCTTGCGGTTTCGGCAATCAGCGCCTTTGAGATCGCGATCAAGGCGCGCAAGAAGAAACTGGAACTGTCCCTGCCCGCCAGCGACTGGTGGCGGACCGCCCTCGCGCATCACGGCGTGGCATGCATCCCCGTCTCCGCTGGGATCGCCCTGGCAAGTGTCGCTCTCCCGCCGCACCCTAGCGATCCTGCTGACAGGATCATCATTGCGACAGCCGCCCATCTTTCGGCGACAGTCCTGACGCCGGACGCGGCATTCCGCGATTACGACACCAAAATCGACTGGTAGCCTGGATGCGCACGGCCAACCTCGTCGAATGTCTCGCATTGCTCGGTGATTCCACGCGGCTGCGTCTGCTGCTGCTGCTGGGCGAGGAGGAGCTGTCGGTGGTCGAGCTCCAGGAGATCCTGGGGATGGGGCAGTCGCGCATCTCGAATCATCTCGCGCAACTCCGCCAGGCGGGGCTCGTCCGCGACCGGCGCTCGGGGAAGAACATCTATTACGTCATCGAGGAACGCGAGAAGCTGCCGGAGATCGATCCGATCCTGAAGGCCGCCCAGAAGGAAATTCCCGAGGCGGCGCATGACCGGACGGCGCTGAAGGTCGCGGTGAAGAAGCGGAATGACCGCACGCGGGATTACTTCAACAAGCTGGCCGGGAAGTTCGGCCGCACCCACTGCCCGGGGCGGACGTGGGAGGCGGTTGCGCATTTTCTTTTCCTGCTCGTCCCGCCGTCCACGGTCGTGGCGGACATCGGCGCGGGCGAGGGGACGCTGGCGCAATTGCTGGCGAAACGCGTGCGCAAGGTCATCGCCGTGGATAACAGCGAGAAGATGGTGGAATTCGGCTCGAAGCTCGCGCGCGAGCATGAACTGAAGAATCTGGAATACCGTCTCGGCGAGATCGAGGAGCCGCCGATCGAGCCGGCCAGTGTCGATCTCGTGTTGCTGAGCCAGGCTTTGCATCATGCCGAACGCCCGGCGAAGGCGATGACTTCCGCGCATCGGCTGCTGAAGAAGGGCGGGCGCATCGTGATCCTCGATCTGCTGCAGCATCAGTTCGAGGAAGCGCGCGAGCTGTATGCCGACCGCTGGCTCGGCTTTGGCGAGGCCGATCTCCACGGCTGGCTGGAGAAGGCGGGATTCAACGACATCGAAGTGATGACGGTCGCCCGCGAGGCGCAGCCGCCGCACTTGCAGACGGTGCTCGCGACCGGGGTGAAGGGCTGAGCCGCAGTACAGTGGCGCAGGCGACTCCGCCTGCGGCAGTCTGTTCCGGCGACTCGCCGGAACATCGGGCGGGTCGCCCGCTGAGACCTGGCAGGCGGGTCGCCTGCCCCACTTTTGGAAACGCAGGCTTACTCTGCACGGATCTCCACGGGCGTGCCGACCTTCACTTTCTCGAAGATCATCTTCGCCACATCCACAGGCACGCGAATCGAACCATGCGCCGCCGGATAGCCGGGCAGGATGCCGCCGTGGATTCCCATCCCGGCGTCGTTCAGCCGGCAGAAAAAGGGCATCGGCGCATCGACGTAGTGCGTGCCCGCGGGTGCGGCGTCCAGCTTCATGCTCACGCCTGCGCGCACGACCTGCCCGCGTTTGTCCACGAAGTCGCCATACGTGCCGGAGCGGTGCTCTTTGATCTTTTCGCGGATTGTAAATGGTCCGGCGAGCGTGGGGCCGGTTCGCTTTCCGGAGGAAATGGGCGTGTCGATATAGACGTCGTCGCCGGTCATCAGGCGGGCGCGTTGCGTGGCGAGATTGATGACGATGCGGCTGTTCTCCGGCGTGACCTTGGCGGCGAGTTCAGCGGCAACGATCGGCGGCCCCTGTTTCTGGATCAGGTCGGCTGCGCGCTTCACCACGGGCGTCCCGGTCTGAGCGGCCGGAGTGGTTTCGTCCGCCGCATCAAGGGCTGCCAGGAATGGGAAGCTGCCGAGCGCGAGGAGGAGGGCAGTGCGGTGAAGGGGGGGCATTCCTACAGTGGTGTATTCACTCGCATGCCGCCGCCGCAATGACAGAAATCGGAGGCGCGCGTTGCCAGCGGACCTTCCCGTGCGTTATACGGGGAATTCCTGCGTGCGAATCATCATCCTTACAATCCTGGCGGCCCTGGCCGGTCTCTCGGCTTCGGCGCAGAACCGCCGCGATGCCGGCGGTGCGGCGCCACCGCCGGTGGTGTCGCAGATTGTGGTCGTGAAGCGTGGTGAGAAAGTGAGCGTGCCGCTGGCGAGCCATGGGACGCGGAGCGGGAGGCTCGAGTTTCTCATCCGCAGCCTGCCCGCGCAGGGACGCCTCTCGGCGGTGACCTCCACGGGCCTGAATGGCGCGACTGTGATCTACACCGCGCCGAGCAGGGGCACGGCGAGCGAGGATCGCTTCACCTATGCGGTCCGGACCGCCGAGGGTGTCTCGGCACCGGGACTGGTCACGGTGAAGTTTCTCGATCCGCCCGTCATCGCTACGAGGTTGAAGGTGCCGGGGGAACTCGATTTTCCGCCGGTCTTCCCCGGCCAGCGCAGCGTGGTCGAAATGGAACTCATCAACGAGGGCGGCGGCATGGCCGAGGGCGAGGTGAGCGTGCCGGCACCGTGGGGCATCGAGGGCATCGCCCTTTTCCGCGTGAGCGGCGGGCAGCGCGCGACGATCAAGATTTTCTTCGAGTCGGAAAGGGCCGGGGTCAGCAACGGCGAAGCAACGCTGACAGGGACGATGCGAAAGCGGATCCCGCTGCGTGCGGTGGTCGAGGAGGGGCTCGCGGTGACCCCGCCGCAGTTGAAGCTCACGGCGCAATCCGGCAGCCAGACCCGGACCGGGACGATCCAGATTTCAAATCGCTCGCATGAAGATGCGACCGTCGTTGTCGCTGGCGGGCCGCGCCTGATCACCGATCATTCGGTGCAAGTGCCGGCGCGCGGAACGGCAGCGATCCCGGTGTTCGCAGATGCTGGTGACTCCGCGGCTTTCGAGGAGACGGTGAAGCTGAGCAGCGGCCATTGGACGGCGACCGTGCCGGTGCGGGCGACCGCGGTCGGAGCGATCGTGAAGTTTGCCGGCGAAAGGGTGAGCATCGCCGGGATGGCCGGCGGAATCAGTGCATCCGGCTCGGCGACGATCGAGAACAGCGGCGGAGAACCGGCGACGGTTCAGCTCGATATCGATCCTCCGTTTGAACTCGATACCCGCGTGATCACCGTCCCAGGGAGGGGCAGCAAGGAGATCCCGATTCGCGCGCCCCGGGCTGCCCCAGGAGTTTACCGTACGAGTCTCAGGGCCATGGGCGAGGGAACCGCGGAGCAGTTGGAAGTGACGGCTGAACTCACATCGCAGGCTTCCGCGGAGGCGCCGAAATCGGATGCTCCGCCGCCGGAGACCGAGAAGATCGATGCGGATTCCGAAGCCTCCGAGCCTGCGGACGCCCTGCCACCGTGGATGCCGAGGACCTTTCAGGAGATCCCAAATGCGATGGGAAAGCTCGCCCGTCGGAGCGGGGAGGATTCCGCGACACTCGAGTGGCCGGCCAGCCTCGGAGTACCCGCGGATGCGCGGCTGGAGGAGCGTGTCCTGTCACCAGGCCAGGATGACCAACTGCAGATCGACTGGGTGCCGCTCGCCCATGTCCGCATTGCCGCGGAAGGGGACCGGGTGACGGCGGAACTTCAGGGACTGAAGCCGGGCTGGTTCTACACGGTGCGCGCGGTATCCGGGCAGGGAGCGGATGTGACGACGTTCTTCACCACAGATTTCTGGACGCGTCCGAAGAAGCCGCTGTTGGACGTCGGCTGGCGCTCGCCCGCGCTGACTCTCGCTCTCGCGGTGCTTGCATATTCCATCTGGCGGACCCGCCGGGCCGCGAAGTCCTAGCCTGCATTTCTCACACTTCTGGCATGGGATGCGACAGGGTGTTGCGGCGCCTGCACTGCACCCCGGCCAAGCGGGCAGCGCTCACGTAGCGTAGCTCTCCAGAGCTGCGCCGCAGTGAGCGCAGGCGCGGCGCAGCTCTGGAGAGCTACGCTACAATCGCGGCTTGCCGCCGGAATGTGAGAAATGCGGGCTAGCAGGACTTCGTGGGGTTCAATCCGCCAGCAGCACTTCGATGGGGGTGCGCTGATCGGAGGCAGGTTCGCCTTTCTTCCACACTGTGCCGGTGCCGAGTTTCAGGAGTCCGGCGACGTCTCCGTACTTCGCGCCACCAGGCAGGAACCACGGGCTGTAGATGCTCTGTGCTTCCAATAGCCGGATTCCCTGCGTGTCGAGCACGGCCTTGTTCACGAAGCCGTCGGCGAGCGCCCGCGCTGCAGCGGCGATGGACGCAGTCTTGTCGGGTGCGAGGATGGCGACGCTGGTGGATTTCCATTCGTGATCGCGGACGAATGCGAGGAGCGTCAGCACGTCGTGGACGCGCTGTGCAAACAGCGAGTGATTGTAGCCAAAGGTGAATGCGGCGGCTTCGCGCGGATTCTTCACCTTGCGCGCCGGGGTGTCCGACTGGCCTTCGAACAGGAACTCGCCCTGCATGATGAGGTCCGGCGCGATCACGCTCACGCCGGCGGCGAGCATGCGGGAGAGGTCCGCATTGGGCTGATCGCCATCAAGGGTCGCGGCCTTCCCTTTTTCGTTCAGCCAGATGACGGTCCGCCCGGACCATTTCTTCGGATGAAAAAAGAGCACCGGAATCGCCTCGTGTCTGGCTTCGTTATCGACCACGCCGCGCATCAGGAAGAAGTCGCCGCGGTCTTCCTTCTTGAAGGTCGAACGATCCATCCCGGCCTTCTCCGTGGACAGTTTCCTGGCGAAGATGGCCTCGAATGCGGGACGCGCGATCTTTTCAAAGTCGGCGGCGACGACTTTGTCGCTGTCTTCCTTCGACCACTTCAGCAGCGCTTTTTCAAAGTCCGGCCCGCTCGGCGGCGCGGGATGCGCGGCATCCCAGACGCTGAGCTGCTCGCGGGTGAGCGGCTGGTAGTCCTGCTCCTTCAGCCGGTCGCCCGCGAGGCCGAGGTGGAAGTGCGTATTGCAGAAGTCGTAGATGTGCTCGCGTGTGACGAGGTTGTAGTTGTGCGGGAAGTCCGGGTGATCGAACAGCTTCACGCTGTCCGGCGCGCCCATGAGTTTCCAGTGCTGCTGGAGTTCGGGGAAGCCCTTTGTGGACAGGTTCACCGTCCAGTCGTGCGCGCTGGTGAGACCCATCGGCTTCGGCGCGAACAGTGCCGCAAACTCGATGTTGCCGCTGCCGACGCGGAGCAGGGTTGCATTCTCGCACGTGCAGCCGCCTTGCATGGCGGTGCTCACCATCACGCACGGCACCGCCACGGCGAGGCGCGGATCGATCGCTGCGAGGAGCATCGACTGCGTGCCGCCGCCGCTCGCGCCGGTGACGGCGAGGCGCGCCGGATCGACGTCGGCGAGGCCGGTGAGGAAGTCGAGGGAACGCATGTTGTTCCAAGTCTGGAGGCCCATGATGCTCTGGCAGTAGCCCTCTGCCTGCGGAGAGTAGAGCCCCCACTGGCCTGGTGTCGGCGAGATCATCCCGGGCCGCTGCGTGGCGAACTTGTGCGCGAGTTCATGGCTGATCTGCTGCGAGTCGCTGTTGCCGAGCATGTCACTCACAAAGGCGACGCAGCCCATGCGGGCGAGTTGCACGCCGATGGATTGGAAGATCGCGCGACCGCCGACCATCGAGCGCTCGTGACCGTCGGCGATTTCCTTTTTCAGCACCGCGTCCGCTTTCTCCCAAAACCGCGCGTCCAGCCAATGCCCGTGCGTAACGATGACCGCTGGATGCTTTCCCGGCTGTCCGGTCGGGCGGTACAGGTTGCCCGTGTGAAAGAACCCCGGCATCGACTCGAAGAAGACTTTCTCAACCGTGTAACCTTCGCGCTCGACCTTGCCGTGGATGACGGCGTTCAGCGGATTACGCGTCGGTTCCGGCCAGAGGCCGAGCGCCACGCGCATCTGCGTCTTCAGCTCCGCCGCGCGGACCGCCCATGCGGCCGGCGATGACGGCGGGGTCCACGGAAAATAGCCGTCGAGATCCTTCAACGGTTGAAGCCGGGCGTCGTCCGGCAGAGACGCGGGAGGAAGGACGCGGGGAGCGTCTGCGGCGGGCAGGCGGGTGGCGGTGAGGATGCAGAATGCGAGGGGAAGGAGGGTTTTCATTTTGCCAAGCGTGGCAGAAGGGTGAAGGCGCGGCAATGCTTTGAAAAGTTTTCGAGGATTGCAGTCCGGCGTTCATTCCGGCGGAATGCGCGCGGAGAACGCGCTCAGCCCAATTGCAGCATGTCCACAGACTCACGCCATTCAACCGTGCGGGTGCATTCACCCGCGGAACTGGACGCGCTAATCGGTGTCCACGTGACCGGCGAGATGCCGGAGGTATCCTGGGGGGATTCGCACGGGCACTTTCAGTTTGCCAGTGAGCAGGAGGCCCGCGATGCGGTGTGCGATCCGTACTATCAGCAGTTTCTCCCCGAGGTGGACTGGTCGCAGACGGTCATCGAGCAGCGGCACGTGTATCGTGCCTATTGTTCGGATCCCGCTGTGCTGTGGCAGGTCGTGGAGAAGGCCTCGGAGAAACACGGACCGCTCTCGGTGTTCCGGAAACAGGGCCGGTGGTGGGCGGCTTTTGGCAAGGGCGAGAAGATCGCTGCGCGCACGGTGGCTGTCGCAATTTGCCTCGCTGCCCTGGGTGCGGCGGGCGTCCTCGTGGATCTCGATCAGGATCGCCTGGATGCCGACCTCAGCCGGACGCCAGGCGTGGATGAGGACGGACCCGGCGCGGGTGAACCCGCGGAACGCCGACCGAGTGCATGACAAGCCCACGCACTTCCCGCCATCAATCGTTCAGCTCCCAGCCAACCACCACGCCGTCGTCCAGCGTGACTTTCAGGCCGAAGCGATTCCGGGCGGTGGGCCGATACTTCCAGATTTCCTTGGTCTTGGTCTTGAGGACTTTCTTGTCGATGTCCTTGGGTTGGCCGAGGGATTCGAGGAGCTGCTCCTGAGTTTCCCCCTGCCAGATGACGCCGCGCATGATGCGGCGGGCGATCTCGGGATCGCCGTATCGTTCCGCGAGGTGACGCCGACGACGGCGATAGGCCCAGATGCAGCCGACCAAAACGAGCACGATGGCCCCGACTGCAGCAAGCCCGACTTGCCCCCACTCGATCACGGCGAAAGCATCTCCGGGAAACATGGCGGAAATCAGTGCAAAAGATCGCGGACTCATCGCTCATGAGCCTGACTCGCTGCGGTGGCGAGGGCAAGATGGACAGCTCCGTTTTTGCCGCGGCACCTTACCCCGCCAATCCAGACCCGGCTGCTAGCGGAGGTCGTGTTCCACCGCCCTGCCTACATCTCACGCGCCCACGCGGGCCGCTGCTTGAGGTGATAGAGCATCTCCCCCGCCTTCGGGACGTAGAGGATGCCCTCATCCTCCCGATTCGCGTATTCCTCCACCTTGATGCTGCGCGGATCGCGGTAGCCGACATTGATCGCCTTGCACACATCCTCGGGAATGCCGGTCGCGAACGTCACCAGCACCCGGCATTTCTCCACGCCATTCTCATACGTCCCGATGCCGCGGACGTGCGTGCTGTGCGCGATGACGCCCTTTGGAACGTGCGCAAAGCGCTCCGCCTGCCCGGTGAAATAGTCCCGGCAGTGGTAGCCGATTTCGCGGATGTAGCGGCCATGCGTGGCGGACAATTCGTGAATATGCGGCGCGCAGATGATCAGCTCCCCGCCATCGGCGATGACCGGCTCCAGCTTGTACATGCACTTTCCGCCCACCCACATTTCGTCATACATCTTCGGCGCGCACGAGAGGACGGTGTGAAAGGGACGATCCTTGTAGGTGATGTGGACCCGCCGCGAGACATCGCTCGCCGCATCCCACGCGCTCACGGGATCGCCGAATGTCACCGCCGCGAGTCCACCGCCGCCATGCGCCGGATCGCCCGGCGTCACGACCATGCAGAAGCACCGCTTCGGGATCTTCACCAGCGATGCGGCCTTGTCCACGATCCTCCGGACTGGCGTCCACTTGTTGCCGATGATCATTGGGTTCGTGACCAGCGCGCCGATCCAGTGAAAGAAGTTCAGCACCGTCGGCCCACTCACGCCGGGGAAGAGATACTTGTTCCCGCCGCTGAAGCCGACCACCTCATGCGGGAACACCGGGCCGACGATCATCAGTTCGTCATAGTCGAACACCCGCGCATTCACCTCCACCGGCACCTCCTGCGCGACGAGTCCGCCGCTCAGTTCGCTGCTCTCCTCCTTTGAAATCACGCCGATCCTCCGCAGCGCAGACTCGTCGTCCCACGCGTGGTTGAAAAAGCGCACCGCCTTGTAGGTGGAACTCCGCTCACCGTCCGTGATGCCCAGGCGCTCGCAGATCGCCTCCTCGTTCATCGGCTGATGCGTGCCGAGGGCAATCATCACATCAAACGCCGCCATCGCCGCCCCGACCTGATCGAACAGTCCGCGAAAGACCACATCAAGCGGACAACTGCGGGTGCCATCCGGGACGATGACAAGAACCTTGCGGCCCCGGTATTCCTCGGCAGGACATGCTTTCGCGATGAAGGCGCGAACCTTGTCCGTCGCAAGATTGGTCCCTTCCGGTGCGATGAGCGAGAGAGCGTTCATGACTTCAGCTTACGGCACGCGGATCGGAAATGTCACCGCAAAGTCCAACACGCCGCGATGCAGCGCGTGATCGAAATCAGGCCGGGAAGCGCCGGGCGCGGAATGTGGCACAGCCGTCCCGGCTGTGGGGCCTGCGGGCATCCTGCCCGCACCGGGTTCCGGCCTGCGACAGGCGGACATCGGGCGGGACGCCCTTTGTCCCCATAGCCGGGACGGGCTGTGCCACTTTGCGGTGGCACTTTGCGGTTGACCCGCCTCCCGCCGCGAACAGACACTCGCCCCGCAGCCCGAGGCACGCATGCGCACGCGGCACTCACGCGCCGAGATATACCGAACCTCGCGTCGCGGCTCGACGATGAAAAGTTTCCGAACCCCGCCCACATCGACACCCAGCCCAAACCATGAACGAACGTGCCTTCCTCGCCCAACTCGAAGCCGCCAGCCCCGCCGAACTTTCCGAAATCCTGCGCCGCCCTTCGGCGGATGAGCAGCGTGTTCTGGAGACCTACTTCGGGCCCGCGCGCCTGGAGCGCCTCCGCAGTCTCGCCCTGCGTGGCCAGCAACGCGCGGCTCCACGCGGAAACGTCGTCGTACTGCACGGCATCATGGGCGGGGAACTCACCGTCTTCCCGCCGCGGAAATCGAACCAGCAGATCTGGCTGAACATTCCGCGCATCGCCATCGGCGGCGTCGGCTGGCTGCGCATGACGCCCGAGCTGAAGTCGCAATACGACGTCCGCCCCACCGGCGTCCTGAAGAAATGGTATTCCGAAATGCTCCTCGGTCTCGCCGCGGACTGTTGGAATGTGCAGGCATTTGCCTACGACTGGCGCATCGACCTTGCGGACATCGCGGATGCGCTGCGCAAGCAGATCGACGCGTGGTTCGGGCCGAGCGCGCCGGTGCATCTCGTCGCGCATTCCATGGGCGGCCTCGTCTCGCGCACTTATATACTGCGGCATCCGCAGCGGTGGGGAAAAGAGGCTCGACTCATCATGCTCGGCACGCCGAACCACGGTTCGTTCGCCATCCCGCAAGTGATCACCGGAGCCCTCGACACCGTGCGCAAGCTCGCACTCGTGGACTTCACCCACAGCCGCGCCGAATTGCTCGGCATCCTCAACAGCTTCCCCGGATCACTCCAGATGCTCCCCTCTCCGCTCGTGATGCCGACGATGGCCCCGATGTACGACGAGAAGACGTGGAGCGGCTTTGGCGTGAGCGCGAACGCACTCGAACGTGCGCGGCAGAGTCACGAACGCCTGGCCAAGGTCGTGGACGGCACGCGCATGACGTACATCGCCGGCTGCAATCAGCCGACGAAATCCGATGTCGTGAATTGGAAGCGGCTCGACGATCCGCGCGGCTACAAGGATTCGCTGGATGGCGATGGCACGGTGCCCCATGCGCTCGGGTTCCTGATGGACGGTGGGAAAAGGATCCCCACCTATTTCGTCGAATGCGAACATGGATCATTGGCCAATCACGCGGGCGTCGTCGCCGCGACACAGCAGCTTCTCATCGGCGCCGCCTGCTCGCTGCCCGAACAGCCGCCGAAGTCCCGCGCCCTGCCGAGTGCCACCGTTCTCGCAGCGGCGCAGACCACGCGTGAACAGAACGAAGAGGCCGAGCTTCGTGAACTCGCCCGCCGCACGCGCGCACGCACACGCGGCCTGCGCGACGAGACAGTGGCGGTCGCAGCCGACGAGGTGCGCGCCGGCGAATTGCTCGTCCGCAGCTTCCTCTCCGCCACCCCGTCCGCGCCTGCGGATGCGAGCACTGACGCTGATGTCCCCCCTTCCCCGCCGGAAGTTTCCACGCCAAAGCGGGTCGGCATCCGCATTCGTCTTTCCCTCCAGGGCCTGCAGGAAATCAAAGCAACCAATCCACCGATCGATGCGATCTCGGTGGGACACTACGCGAATGTCGCGCCGCAAAATGCCGAGTCGGCGCTGGACGAGGCAATCAGCGGCCTGAGCGCGGGCGACATGCCGATCACGGCCCTGCAGCAGCGCGGCGTGATCTCCGGAATGCTCGGCCAAAATTTCCAGCTCAGCGATCCGCGTGACGCAAAGCGCGTCATCGTCCTCGCCGGCATGGGACAGCCGGGCACCTTCCGCGAGGCCGAGCTGACCGTGCTCGCGCGGGAACTCACATGGATGCTCGGGCGCTCCGGGCGCAAACATCTCCAGACCGTCGTCATCGGCTCCGGTGCAGGGAATCTGCGCGTGGCCGACGCCATCCGCGCCTGGCTGCGCGGAATCCGGCGTGCCCTCTGCGATGCCGCCGCCACCGGCGATACACAGCTCCACACGATCACATTGGTCGAATTCTCCGCGGCCAATTTCCTCCGCATTCACAACGCACTGACAGCGGCCAGACAGGCGTTCGCCGCCGATCCGGAGCCGCTCGACATCGACTACTCGCCACCCGACGCCAAGACGCTCGCCGCCGCGAAGCGAGCCGCCAGGGCCGAGGCGCGCAAGCAAGGCGAGAAGGCGATGCTTTCCTCTCTCGATGCCACGGCTCCGGGCGCGAATGCGGAACCCGTGCGCCTCACCATCCGCCTCGTACGCGACACGTTTGAATTCGCGGCCCTGACCGCCGAGGCGTCGATCCCGCAGCGCGACACGCAGATCGATCCGCAACTTATCGACGAGACCAACAACCTCCTTCCCGAGGCCGCCGACTTTGCCAGCCAGATCGAGAACGGCAACCTGCTCGGACGCCTGCTCATTCCAAATGACATGCGGGAGAAAGTCGTGCGACCGGGCGTGCCGCTGGTCGTCACCGTCGATGCCACGACGGCCCGCGTGCATTGGGAAATGGTCGCGCTGAATTCCGCGCGCGGGCGCGACACGTTCATGCCCGACAGCTTCCTCGGCACCGCCTGCGGACTCACGCGCCAGTTGCGCACGAACTTCGCGCCCCTGCCCGAGGCGCCGCTCGCCAGCGGACGGGCGTTGCGGGTGCTGGTGGTCGCCGATCCCGCGGAAGACGCCCCCCTCCCCGGCGCACAGGAGGAAGGCGAGGCCGTGGCTGCGATCTTCGAGGAGTTTGGCCGCACGCAGCCAGTCGAGGTCGTCCGCCTGTTTGGCCCGGGCGAAGCGACGCGCGTCGCCGTGCTCGGCCAGCTCATCAATCATCGCTTCGACGTCCTCCACTTCGCGGGACACTGCTTCTTTGACGCGGAAAACCCCGCGAGTTCCGGCTGGGTGTTCAAAGGCGAGCCCCGGCAGATCCTCACCGCGCACGAACTCAGCCGCATCGATCGCGTGCCGCGCTTCGTGTTCTCGAATGCCTGCGAATCCGGCATCACCCCGGACCGAGCGTCGAAGCGCAGCGCATTGCTCGCGCCGAGTTTCGCCGAGGCGTTCTTTGCACGCGGCGTTTCCAATTTCATCTGCACCGGCTGGCCGGTGGACGATTCCGGTGCGCTCGCCTTCGCCCGCCGCCTCTATCGCGGCCTGCTCGGCCTGCGCGGACCTGGCACCATTGCGGAGTCGCTCCATCAGGCGATGACGGCAGCGCGCATCGAGCTCGCAGTTCCCGGCTCCGGCGGCATGCAGACGTGGGGCGCGTATCAGCACTACGGCGATCCGAATTTCCGCTTCGGCGTATCGGAGTCGGCGGTGGAAAAGCAAACCTCGTCCGCGCCGGGAAGGTCTCCCCGCACCCCACGTCGCACGAAGAAGAAATAGCCCGCCATGTCTCCCGAAATCGCCGAGCACTGCCGACAAATCGTCGAGGAAATGAAATCAGGCCGCGTGATTCCCTTCATCGGGGCCGGGATCAATCTGTGCGGCTTCGAGCGCACGCCCGGCAACGGCAATGCATGGGAACAGAATGGCTGGCTCCCCAAC
>Ga0209181_10001669_pt1 | contig 38160 bp, 39 predicted proteins | sample MAT05_FD_187208 | JGI IMG/M metagenome (GOLD analysis project Ga0209181, IMG submission 187208) | Freshwater microbial communities from Lake Fryxell liftoff mats and glacier meltwater in Antarctica - MAT-05 (SPAdes) (version 2) | ecosystem: Environmental > Aquatic > Freshwater > Ice > Liftoff... | reverse complement strand
CTGCCGCCAGCGTGAACGACATCTCGGCCCAGGTACGCCATGATGTTGGCTTGTTTGTGGGTTACGCCGAGCCGTCGGATGATCTGGCCATCCTGGTGGTGCACTGGAAAGGTGCTCCGCCCGGCGGCTGAGGGTTCAGCGCCTGCCCGCGCGCAGCGCGCAAGGCGGCGTCAGCGCAGGTTGATCTCGACGCGGCGGTTCTTCGGCTCGGCGACCTCGTCCGCAGTTGGCACGATGGGCTCACGTTCACCGCGCCCGGCGACTTCGAGCATGCTCGCCTGAATCCCGGCTTGCAGGATCAGGGTGCGGACCGTCTCTGCCCGTTGCAGCGACAAGACGTCATTCGACTCCAGGCTACCGACGCGGTCGGTGTGGCCGATCACCGTGATCTCGGCCCCGGGGTAGGATGCCAGCGCCGCGCCCAACTGCTCCAGCACCGGCTGGATAACCGGCGAAATGTCCAAGGCCGAGCCAAACTCGAAATACACGGTGAACGAAACCGGCGCCGTCGGGCGCGCTGACAAGGTGCTGGCGTACTGTTGCGAAACCTTGGTCGGGTCTTCGCTGGCGCTGGAAATTCCCCCCTGGCGGTCCACACTGGCGCTACCGAACGCGGTCGACAGCAGTTGTTCGCCGGCACTGGTTTTGATGGTTATCGCGCCGGCCTTGCCATCGGCGTCGGGCAGCAGCACGACCTTGCTCAGCGGCGGTTGATTCAGGATCAGTGCGATAACACCGATGGCGACGAGTGCAAACACGCCCATGGCAGCAACCGCTTATTGGCCGGCGTCGATCAGGAAGCTGGTCCCGCGCACACCAAGTGTCATGCCTGGGGCCGAAAAACTGACTGCCTCTGGCGTGGCCTTGGCAATCTTGCCTGAGATCACCGAGAGTGTGCCGCGTTTGACGGAGGCATCAATTGCACCCGCATGGGTAGTGCTGTTGAAGGCGAACTTGTTCAAGTCGACCGTGGAATTGGGTCCGGCCGACAACAGGGTGTTGTCGCGCAGCGTAATGCCAACCGAGCCATCGGCGCCGGTCACGATCCGGTCACTGGCAAAGATACGGGTGCCGACCGGCGCAGCGAGACGTTGCGCTGCCCGCTCAAGCCCGACAGAACCCTTGCTGAACTTGACCATGCCCGCCTCATCGGCGGCAATCGCGGCGTGGCTGAAAAACACCAGGGCCATGACTGACCCGATCAACTTCAAGTTGCCCATTTGATCTCCCTCCGATTGACTGGTCTAATTCGAATCTTGATGACCATCGAAACACTATACAGCTTCCCGGCACGAATGGAATCGCTTGAGGCGATGTTGGGATTGTTGCGCTCGCACATGCCTGGCAGCGTCCGGCCGACCCTGTTGCGGGCCGAAACCGCCGTTGAGGAGTTGCTCACCAACACCCTGGTGCACGGTGCTGCGGCGCAAACCCCTGGCGCTAGGGTCTGGCTCGCCGTGCGTCAGGTCGACGACGCTCTGCGCCTGCAGTACCAGGACAGCCAGCCGGAATTCGACCCGCAGGCAAGGATTGGAGAAGCGCTGCGGCGCACCGCCAACCCGATGGAGCAGCGCCCACCAGGTGGGCTCGGGCTGCTGATGGTGCACCGCTTGTCCGAAGGGTTTCGGTACGAACGCCAGGGCGAGCGCAACTGCATCGAGCTGGAGTTTCGAGACCAGCGCCGCGCGGAACAGACGTAAGCCCCTCAACAGCGTCGACAGGCTCAGGCAGCCCGTCGGGCTTTGGTTTGAGTGCGCCTGGTCAGTCGACCGTGGCCCCCGACGCCTTGACAACCGGCTGGTAGCGCGCCAGTTCGCTTTTCATGAAGGCGCCGAATTGTTCGGGTGTGTTGGCTATCGGTTCGGCCATCAGGTTTGCAAAGCGGCTCTTCGCCTCCGCACTGTTGAGCGCCTCGGCAAACGCCTGGTGTAGCTTGCTGATGGTTTCTTTCGGCGTCCCGGCTGGCGCCACCAGACCCCACCAGGTGTCTACCGCGAATCCGGCCAGGGTGTCGGCGACCGGTGGCACATCGGGCAGCGCCGCGCTGCGCGTCAGCGTGGTGACCGCGAGCGCCTTGAGTTTGCCCGATCTGATGTTGGCCGCTGCAGTGGCGAGGTTGTCGAAATTGAAATCGACTTGGCCCGCCAGCAGCGCCAACTGTGCCGGATTGCCACCGTTGTAGGGGATATGAACGGCAAAAATCTTTGCCTGCGCCTTGAACATCTCTCCCGCCAGGTGCCCTCCGCTGCCGTTGCCGCCAGACCCATAGTTGAGACGGCCTGGATAGCTGCGCGCATACCGGATCAGGTCGGCCAGGGTTTGGATGCCCAGGCGGGTCGCGGTGTCGGCATTCATGACCAGCACATTGGGAACACGCACCATTTGTGTGATCGGCGCGAAGTCGGTTGCCGCGTTGTACGGCATCTTCGTGTACAGCCAGGGGTTGATGGCATGGGTCGCCAGAGCAGCGATGCCCAGCGTCAAGCCGTCTGGCGCCGCCTTGGCCACCGCATCGGCGCCGATATTGCCTCCAGCGCCAGGACGGTTTTCGATGACCACCGGGCCCAGACTGTCTTTGACCCGCTCGGCCAATACGCGGGCCGTTACGTCAATTGGCCCGCCCGCAGCATAGGGAACGATGATACGAATAGGCCTGGATTGCGCAAAAACGCTGGATGTGGCGACGGTGACCGCGGCGACCAGCGCTGCGAGCCGGCGCACACCAGTTGCTGAAAGTGGGGGTAAGGTCATGACGCTATTGTGCCAAGTCGGCGCCAAGCCTGGCGTTGCCCGAGGTTCAGACTTCTTGATCCGGGAAGGAAGCTCCACCGAAAATCCTGAATCGGACTTGCACATCACGTTCCGGAATTTTCCCCATGTTCAGTATAGGCAGTCCACTTTTCGGCTGCCGAGTTGCAAATTTTTGTGCAATTACCAATTCCGTCCGGATCAGGAAGTCTGAGGTTACTGAACTTCGCGTGCCTGCTGCCAGCCCCGCGGTGCGCCAGCCGTTGATTTGCAATGGAGATTCTTCCACGCGCCCAACCCACCGGAGTATTTCATGCGCATCAAGGGTCTTCAAACCATCCTCTTCCCGGGCCTGGCCGGCGGCGCCGTTGCGCAGGCAACCCCTCCCGCGCCCAAGGACCCGCAGGCGACGCCGCATATCGACAAGCGCCAGGCCAATCCGCAAAAACGCATTGATGCCGGTGTCGCCTCTGGCAGCCTGACGCAGAAGGAAGCCGATCGGCTGGAGGCAGGGCAGGCGCGCAATGCCAAGCTGGAAGACAAAGCCAAGGCCGATGGTGTTGTAACCCACAAGGAGCGGGTCGCGCTGAAGCAGTGCGAGAACAAGACCAACCGGCACATCGCGCGGCAAAAGCACGACCGTCAGAAAGTGGCCCCGGCGGGCTGAACCCGAACCGGCGCGAATCTCAGTCGAGTTTGGCGCCGGTGCGTTTGATCACCGGCTCCCATTTGCCGGCCTCGTCCGCTATCAGTTTTGCGAACTGTTCCGGCGAGCCGCCAGCTGCTTCCAGGCCAGCGGCCCGGAACCGTTCTTTTACTGCGGGGTCGTTCATCGCCGCGTTGATGGCCGCGTTGATGCGCTCCACGATGGGCCGTGGTGTACCGGCTGCAACCAGTACCCCGTTCCAGGCGATAGCCTCGAAGTTGCGCAACTCCTTGACCCCGCTTTCGGCGACGGTCGGCACGTTTGGCGCCAGGTTGTAACGCTGTGCGCCCGTTACGGCGATGGCTTTCATGCGCCCGGCAGTGATTTGCGGCGTGATGAGGGTCGGTACGGTAGCCAGAATCTGGGTGTCACCGCCAGCAGTCGCCAACACCGCGGGGGGACCACCGTTGAACGGGATGTGGACCGCAAAGGTGCCGGTCAGCGCCTTCACATATTCCATCGTGAGATGCGACGAGCTCCCATTGCCAACCGATGCAAAGTTGTACTTTCCCGGGTTGGCCCTGAGCACCTGCACCAGTTCCGCCATGGTATTTGCCGGGAACGCCACGTGCACCGCGATCAGGTTCGGCTGCGAGGTGGTGAGTACCACCGGCTGCAGGTCGCGTGCCGGGTTGTAGGGCAGCTTGTCGTACAAGAACGGTGCAAATGCCAATGGCCCGTTGAACGACATAACCCAGGTGTGTCCGTCGGGCGCACTTTTGGCCACTTCGTTGGTTCCCAGCGTGCCGCCAGCACCTGCGCGGTTCTCGATCACGATGGGCTGGCCCAGCGTATCGCGCAGGCGGTCCTGCAGGGCACGCGCAATGACATCGAGCGACGAGCCGGCCGGCGCCACCACTATCCAGCGGATCGGCTTGGACGGAAAGGCCTGCGCCAGCACGCTGGCGCAGGAAAGGGCGCTGGCGCAGGCGAGCAGAGCGCCGAGCATGGTTCTGCGTTGGTTGGAAGTTTTCATGATCGTGCCTTGTCGGCTTCGGTAATAAATGAATCGGCAAAGAACTCTTCTTCGTCCAGGCCGGCGAGTTCACAGAAGTCGCGGCGCGCCGAGTCGATCACGACGGGGGCGCCGCAGGCGTAAACCTGGTAACCGGAGAGATCGGGCAGGTCCTCCAGCACAGCCCGGTGGACGAACCCGGTGCGCCCGGTCCAGGCGTCCTCGGGCCTCGCGTCCGAGATGACGGGCACGTACTGCAGGTTGGGCATCTCGGCCAGGCGGTCTTTCACCCAGGCGTCCAGGTACAGATCCTGCGGACGCCGCCCGCCCCAGTAAAGTGAGGCCGGGCGGGTGATTTTCTGGAACTGCATGTGTTCGATCAAGGCCTTGATCGGAGCAAAACCGGTCCCGGCGGCCAGCAGCACCATCGGCTTGTTGGAGTCTTCGCGCAGGAAAAAGCTTCCAAAAGGCCCTTCGATGCGTTGGATTTCCTTCTCTTTCATGGCACCAAACACATGGTCGGTGAACTTGCCACCAGGCATGTGGCGAATGTGCAGCTCCAGGGCCGGGCCATTGTGCGGCGCATTGGCCATCGAATAGCTGCGCCGCGCGCCGTCGCGCAGTATGAACTCGACATACTGCCCGGCGCGGAAGTTGAAGGGGTCATTGGCCGGCAATTGGAGGCGGATCAACTTGACGTCAGGGGACTTTATCTCAATGGCGGCCACGCGCGAGGGCATCTTGCGGATCGGGAAGGCCCCGGCTTCCGTCACCTGGCGTGACTCCAGCACCACGTCGCTTTGCGGAACGCCGCAACAGGTCAGGACGAAGCCGTTGGCCTCCTCCTCGTCACTCAAGGCTTTGCTCTGATGGATACCATGTACCACCGTGCCTTCGAGCTTCTTGCACTTGCACGAACCACAGGCTCCGTCCTTGCAGCCATAGGGCAGCCCGATCCCCTGGCGGATTCCAGCTGCCAGCATTGCTTCGCCCGGCTCGGTAGTGAATGTTCGGCCACTGGGCAGGACGGAGATCTGGTAGCTCATGTTTTAGGTATCCTCGGGGACGTCATTGTCTTCGCAACCCCCGATTTTGCCTTCAAACCAAAGCCCCCTTGGTGCCCTGCCGGCGCGTTTTCGCCGACAGCGCATTTTGCTGGTTGGCTGCGGCGACATCGGATTGCGCGTGGCACGGTTGTTGCCGCCGCATGTGGCGCTGCTCGCGCTGACCTCGTCCGCGGCCAGAGTGACGGCTTTGCGCCAAGCCGGGGTGGTACCACTGCTGGGCAACCTGGACGATCCAGCAAGCCTGCGCCGTCTGGCCGGCCTGGCGACACGGGTGCTGCATCTGGCACCGCCGTCGCCGCAGGGTTGGGCGGATCTGCGAACGCGCGACCTGACCCGGGTGCTGCTGCGACGATCAGGGCCGGCTGCGCTGGTCTATGCGTCAACCAGTGGCGTCTACGGCGACTGCGCGGGGGCTTGGGTCACCGAGTCACGCGCCACCCGCGCCGATACCCCGCGCGCACGGCGGCGTGTCGATGCCGAGCGTTCGGTGCGCTTTTTCGGTCGCGCGCGCGGCGTGCGCAGCAGCATCTTGCGAATCCCAGGCATCTATGCGCCCAACCGGGCCGGCGGGACGCCGCGCCAGCGTCTGGAGCGGGGAACACCGGTTTTGCGCGAGGAAGACGACGTATACACCAACCATATCCATGCGGACGACCTGGCGCGGGCCTGCGTTGCTGCCTTGTGGCGTGGTCGCGCGCAACGGGTCTACAACGTCGCTGACGACACGCGACTGAAGATGGGCGATTACTTCGATCTCGCGGCCGATCTGTATGGCCTGCCGCGCCCGGCGCGGGTGGCACGTGGGACGGCCGAACATGAGTTGCCGTTGTCGTTGCTGAGTTTCATGTCCGAGTCGCGTCGGCTCGACAACATGCGCTTGAAACGGGAACTGCGGCTGGTGCTGCGCTTCCCTACAGTGCATAGCGGACTGGTGACGCCCTGACCGCCTCCTGGTGTGCTGTTGCACGCTGCCTGGCACACAAAGCCACCACCCTTGGCCAGCGCGGCACGCGTCCGCACCCTGTCGCTTGCGGGCTCGCGCAGATGCTGCTACAGCAATCCACGGGTTTGGCGCGACCACCGTGGTTGGAGTGCGTGACTCCGGGGCAGGCGCGAAACCCTTCAGCGCCCCGGTGCAGCCACCCTATACGCCCGCAAGCTGGGTTTGCATTTCGCATCGGCAGACAGAAACCCTCCCCCTGGACGGTAGCTGGTAGTGAATGGGTGCAGGGCCTGTTCGCGTGCGCGGCGCAAGCGGCGCGCCAACCACTTTGTTGAGGCGGCAGCGTCGGCACATCAGAAGAAGTCGCACGCGAGATGGTCCGCAGAACAGTCACTGCCCGCTTGCGGCCCTGCCAACCAGGCTTGCACGGGCAAGGCGAACGCTGCGCAAATCGCACCCATGTGGATCATATTTGTGGCATCAAGAGTGCAACAGCACACTAGATTCCGGCCGGTCGGCGCATGGTGCTCATGCGGTCAACCGGTTTAAGCACGATCGTCTTGATCTCGGCACCCTGCAGCACGGTCAGCGCGATATCGGTGTCAGGGCGCTCACGGTCCCACACCTTCTTGTAAAACTCTTCCAGCGTCGCAACCTTCTTGCCGTCCACCGCCAGTATCAGATCGCCTGGCTCCAGTCCGGCCCGCTGGGCCGGACTTTCCTTGTTGACCCGCACAATCTGCACCCTTCCCGATTGTTCGGTGGATGTCAGCCCGACCCAGGGCCGACGGCTGATTGCGGTGCCGCCGGTGCGTTGCATCTCGGCCAGAATCGGTTTGAGCAGGTCCACCGGTACAAACATGTTGCCGGGAAGGCGCCGATTGCCGCCCATCGCGTCGCTCACCAGCAGGCTGCCGATACCGATCAGCTCGCCTTTCTGGCTGAACAGGGGTGCGCCGGAATGGTTGCCGATGGGCGGGCTGGTGAACGCGGCGGCGTCGATGTGGTACTCCCAATAGCCGGAAAACGCGCGTTTGCTCACCAGCTGCGTCATGCTGACGTCGCCGTCTTCGCCCTGACTCTGGGCGCCGGTAGCGGCCATCAGTGCGGTGCCGGTGGGCACATCCCTCAAGCTGCCCAATGGCACCGGCTCGATACCGCGCAATGGCAGCAAGGCGCGCACCAGGCCGAAGCCGGTCGCCAGGTCAAAAGCTACCGCCTGTGCTGGCAGCGTCTTGTTGTCCTGCGTCGTGATCTGGATAGCCTGGGCTTCCATGATCAGGTAACCGATGGTCAGAATCAGCCCGTCCGGACCAATCACCACGCCCGAGCCGGTACGCTCCTTGCCAAGGGTTTCCGCCGACCGGGCGTCGTCGGCGACGATGACCTTGAGCCCAACCACCGCCGCATTTGCCCTTGCAAAGGCGGCCATCGACGACTGTGTCGTCTCTGGTCCTGCACTGGCGGCATGCAGCGCGGCGCTGGAAAGCAGGGCAGACGCGGCAAACAAACTTAAAATCACTGTGCGGAATGTGGCGATCAGCATCGCGTTCTCCAAAAGTGGCAAAACAGGTGTAGAGGATGCGCCAAAAACGCCGGGCCTGCAAGTCCGGGGTTTCTGCTGCGTCGTGGAGCCCAACCGTGACACCGCAGGCCGGACCCGGCACGGATATTTCCGCGAGGGATTTTGAGTCAGCTTTGGGCAACATGAAGGTGCCGGACGTGACTTGCCAAGATGTGGTGGCCTTGATGAAGAAGCGTGAAAAGGCGCCGAATGGGACGAATCGGGTGCTTGCCTGCCTGCGCATGCTGTTCAACATGGCCGGGGTGTAGGGCTACCGGCCCGACGGCTCCAACCCTTGCCAGCATGTATACAAGTACCCGGAGAAGGGTAAAACCCGCCTCATTTCGGATGCCCGGCCTTCGAACCTGCACGCTGGTCTGGACAAGGTTGACGAGGAGGGCCTGGAGCATCCTGTCTTGACGCTTGCAATCCGGCGCCAGTCCGGGTTTGCCGTACGGATGTCCGAAATCTTCGAGCTTCGCTGGGATTGGATCGATTTTCCCAATCGGCGGATTGTCTGGCCCAACAGTCAGACCGACGGCTTCTCCAAACCTGTGGGCGAACAGGGCTTGAGCCTTCTGACAATGGCCCCCCGCTTCGCCGGTTCCCTGTTCGTCGGTCCATCTGTTTCTAAACCCTCGTGCCGACTGCCCGGGAATATCCACTATCAGGGGTGGAAGCGTGTCCTCAGCCGTGCCAGCGTTCCCCATGTCGGAACGTATCGCGTTTGGCACCGGGCGGCGACGGACATCGCCAATTCTGGTGGCCCGGTGAAAGTCGGCGTGGCGCTGACCGCGAACAAGACGGCCACCCTGTTCATGTGGTTCGCGGCACACGGAGGACGATCCGATACGCAACGCGGCCGAGACCCGGTGGCAGCCCGGCGCGATGGCACGGTGCAGGAATGGCGTATGCCCGCTGCGGCTGCTGTTTTGCCTCACTGCGGCCTTGAAATTGAAATGCCAGCGACTGGCGCCGCGGTCGCCTGACGGCGTGCTGGGCTGCATCCCCGTGTCGCTGTTCGCGCCGCTGCATTGCCAGTTGCCGAACCAGGCGAGACAATCGACCCGGTTCGTTTCATCATGGCGGGTAAATTCCCCACCCCTTGGGGCGCTTCCTCTTTGGTATTGGATGCCGCGATACCCCGCTGCTTGCGGCGGGGTTCTTCATTTGGTTTTTGTCCGCAGCATATGGAATACGCCCTACCTCTGACCGATGGTGTTGACGCCGCGTTGCCGCACCATCCGTGCGGCCACTCGCATGTCTTCCTGCAGCAGTTTCCACCACGGCGCGCGTCAGGACGGCGCCCGTCAGGACGGCGCGCGTGGCCGACGCACCGTCGGTTTGCCCGGACATGACAGATTCCACCAGGCTTCGCCCGCGACCAGAGACTATTCTCCCGGGCCGCTTGCGCCTGCGCAGGCAGCAACCGGGCGAGGTTGATCCGCTTTATCCGATCTACTGCGACCCGGCGACCCATCTTCACCACCCCGCACGGCGGCTGTCCAGTATCGACGCCGCCGGGCACACGATGGCCCGTTGGCAGAGGCATTGGCAAGACCACGGATCTGGTCAGTGGGTAGTGTGTCTGGTTGATGCTGGCGACCGGGTCATCGGGTTTGGCAGGGTGACATATCGTTGTTGCGGTGGTGTTGACAAGCACGATCCCGGTTGCCGTTTGACCCCGACGGCATCGGGTCATGGATATGCCACCGAATTCGCGTCCTGCGTCCTTGGCTGTGCGTTTTTGCATTCGGGCGCCGCTGAAGTACTGGCTTTGATCCGTCTTGCCAATCGCGGATCGATCCGGGTGGCAGGGAAGGTCGGCATGCAACGGGCGCCGGAGCTCGATGACCAGGTCGGGGATGCAGTCCGCCTGGTGTTCCGCAAGACGGCGCGTGCGGTTGTCGTGCACGACGGCAGATTGCCTTGACGCGCGGCGCCATCCTGCGCGGCCTCGCGGCGGTGGTGGCGTGTGCCATTCTCGTCTGCGCCGCGGCTGGCGAGTTGCTCAGCAGGCCGACCAAGCGAACGCTTGGTGCAGCACCGCTTGCGCTGGGAGCCGACAACGTTTTGCTGGACCAGCCTGGGGTTGGCGCTGTCGCGGGCTGGTTCGTGCAAGGCGCACCCGGAAGGGGGGCCATCCTGTTGCTCCATGGCCTGCGGGCGGACCGGCGCCAGATGCTGGCGCGCGCACAGTTGTTCAAGGGTCTGGGTTATTCGGTGCTGTTGATTGACCTGCCCGCACATGGTGAAAGTGGCGGAGACAGGATCACGTTTGGCTGGCGTGAAGCACGGGGGGTGGACGCGTCACTGGCCTACCTGCGCAATGTTGCGCCAGGCGAGCGCATTGGTGTCATCGGCGTCTCCCTGGGCGCCGCGTCGCTGGTGTTGGCCGGCTCTGCGCCACCGCCCGCTGCAGTGGTGCTTGAGTCCATGGCTCCGACGATTGCGCAGGCGCTGGAGAATCGCCTGAGGATGCGCCTCGGCCGCGCCGGCGCGGGCCTTGCACCATTGCTGCTGTGGCAGTTGCCACTGCGCGCTGGCGTGTCGGCAGACCAGTTGCGGCCGATCAATGTGCTCGCGAGGCTGGGCGCGCCGGTGCTGGTGGCGTCCGGAACGGCGGACCGGCACACCACCATGGCCGAGACCCTGGATATTTTTCAGGCTGCCGCCGAGCCCAAAGAGTTGTGGCTGGTGGACGGCGCGGCCCATGGTGACCTGCAGGCCCACGATCCAGACGCTTATGCGGCCAAGGTCGTACCATTCATGGAACGCTACCTGCGTGCGGGCGGATGACTGGTCAGGTACTCGCCCGGTGTTCCTTGCGGCCAATCCACGGGCGACGGGCTGTCTGTCATCATCGCTGCACTGCCCCGCAGCCAATGGAGTTGCCGATGCTTGCCTTGCGCCCAAACTGCGAATGTTGTGACCGGGATCTGCCACCGGACTCGCTGGACGTCCGCATCTGTTCGTTTGAATGCACTTTTTGTGTCGGCTGCGCAGAAGTGTCCCTGCGTGGGGTTTGCCCGAACTGTGGCGGCGAACTGCTCGCCAGGCCGCGCCGCCCGGCGCACAAGCTGGGCAAGTTTCCGGCGTCGGGCGAACGCATCCTCAAACCGGCAGGCTGCGCCGGGAACGCTGCGGCAGCCGCAGCGGCCAATGGCGGACCCAGTTGAGACTTATCTACCCGGGGTCAGAGTTGTGCGCAGATCACCAGCACGCCGGCGCTCACCAGCAGCAGGCCCAGTACTTCGTCGCGCGTCAGGCTTTCACGAAACAACTGGCGTGAGACCAGATAACTGAACAACACCTCCACCAGCCCGAGAGTGCGTACATCCGCAGCAGGGCGCAACGCCACCGCTGTCAGCCAGCCGATGGAGGCGAGCGCGCCCATCAGGCCCGCCACCAGGGACAGGCGCCAGGCCCTGGCAAGTGCCGTCAGAATGCCGGGCTGGCGCAATGCCAGCCAACTGCCCAGCAGCGCGGTCTGTAGCGACTGGGCCAACAGCACTGCCCAGGCGCCGACCAGCCAGGGCGAGGTTTGTGGCAGTTGCAGTGCGGCGCCGCGATACGCCACACTGGAGAGTGCAAAAAGCGCGCCCGAAGCCAGGCCAAACCAGACCGCATTGCCAGTCCATTGCATGGCCTCAGGCGCGACTTTCCTGGGCAACGACAGTAGCACCACGCCGACCGTCGCGACGACCATCGCCAGTGCCGCCAGCAGGCTTGGCCACTCGTGCAGGAACAGGGTGGAGAAAACTCCGACCTGCAACACCTCGGTCTTGGAGAAAGTGACACCGACGATGAAGTTGCGCTGTTTCATCGCCGCCAACAGGCAGGCGGTGGCAGCCAGTTGCGCCGTCGCGCCCAGGAACAACCAGGCGCCGTAGACCCATCCGAACGCAGGAAGGCCGGTTTCTGCGGGCGAGAACCGGTACACCAATGCCAGCCAGGCAGCCGCAAATGGCAGGCCGTAGAGGAAACGCACCAGGGTTGCTGCCAGCGTGCCGAGACCAGTCACCAGCGTACGCTGGGCTGCGTTGCGGATGGTCTGGGCAAAGGCAGCCCAGACCACGATGGGTATCCAGGCCCAGTCGGCCGCGGCGGGAAATTGCATCAGGGAGCGGCCGTGCGCTGCCTTGGTTGTTCAGCAGGTTCCAGGCACAAGGATGGTCTTGTTGACGCCGCCGATATCGGTGTGGCCACAAAATGCCATGGTCACGTCGAGCTCCTTGTGGATGATCTGCAGCGCCTTGGTGACGCCGGCCTCACCCATTGCGCCCAGCCCGTACACCATGGCCCGGCCTATCATGGTGCCGCGCGCGCCCAGCGCCCAGGCCTTGAGCACGTCTTGTCCGGAGCGGATGCCGCCGTCCATCCAGACTTCGGTCCGATCGCCCACTGCGGCGACGATGGCCGGCAAGGCCGCAATGCTGGATTGCGCGCCGTCGAGTTGGCGCCCGCCATGGTTGCTGACGACGATGGCGTCCGCGCCCGCGGCCACGGCCAGCTGGGCATCCTCTGCGTCCATGATGCCCTTGAGAATCAGTTTGCCGCCCCAACGCTCCTTGACCCAGGCCACATCGGCCCACGACAGGCGCGGGTCGAACTGCTCATTGGTCCAGGCGGCGAGCGATTTCATGTCGCTCACGGCTTTTACATGGCCCACCAGGTTGCGAAAGGTATGGCGCCGGGTTCCGAGCATGCCCAGGCACCAGCGCGGCTTGGTCGCCAGGTTGATCAGGTTGGCCAGGGTCGGGCGCGGCGGCGCGGTCAGGCCATTCTTGAGGTCCTTGTGGCGCTGGCCGATGACCTGCAGGTCCAGCGTCAGCACCAGTGCGCTGCAGCGCGCCACCTTGCAGCGCTCGATCATGTTTGCCATCGCGTCGCGGTCGCGCATCATGTAGAGCTGGAACCAGAACGGCGCGCTGGTATTTTGCGCCACGTCTTCGATCGAGCAAATACTCATGGTCGACAAGGTGAACGGAATGCCAAACTTCTCGGCGGCGCGCGCCGCATGGATCTCGCCGTCGGCGTGTTGCATGCCGGTTAGCCCGACTGGCGCGATCGCCACTGGCATCTTCGCCGCGCAACCCACCATGTGGGTGGCGGTGCTGCGGTTCTCCAGGTTCACCGCTACGCGCTGGCGCAGCTTGATCTTCTGGAAGTCGTCCGAATTGGCACGGTAGGTGCCCTCGGTCCAGGAGCCGGAGTCGGCGTAGTCGTAGAACATGCGCGGCACGCGCTTCTCTGCCAGAACACGCAAGTCTTCTATGTTGGTGATGACGGCCAATTCGCTCTCCTCAATGTGACTGGAATGGTAGCTGGCCGCCCTGGCGCGGGTTTGAAACTTGAGCCCGGGCAGTTGAAAAAATTTGCTGCGGCAGCCGACGTCGGCGCGGGTTCAGGGCGGGTCGATCCCGATCAGTTCGGCCAGGGCGGCGCTTTGCATCGAACCGGCACGGGTCACGGTTTGCCCGCTGCGGGCATTGCGCACAACGATGAAGGGCACAGATTCCCCACCGAGGTTGTTAAACAGCCGTGTGTTGGCCTTGATCGCCTGCACCATGTCTGGCGCCGGGCTGGCACTGGCGGAAATGCCGCCGGACCCGGCGAGCAGGGACTTTTCATGTTCGTCCATGCTGCGCGACGGGTCGGCAGCGGCGAGCAGGGCTGCTCCCTGGCTGGTGCTGGACGGGTTGATGATGGCAACCGGAATCCAGATGAACTTGACCTTCTTCTGCAGCGCCGCCGATGCTTGCCACAGCTGCGCGCAATGCGGGCATTGGGGGTCGAAGAAGACGTAGACCGCGTGGGTGCTCATCATTGCGCCCACGGTGAAACCCCGGGCTTCGGCGGCGACGATCTCGACCGACGGAGCACGTTTCGGGCTGTCTGCGGCGGCGGCGGTGTCTTTTTTGGAGCAGCCCAGCAGAGTCAGGCAGCTGGCTGCCACGGCGCCCAACAGCAGTCGGCGCCGGCTCACTGGAGTACCTTCGCCCTGCGGGCTGCGGTGCGAGCTTGCTTGGGGCGGCCCGGCGCGGCGCTCATCGGAGTACCTTCGCCCTGCGGGCTGCGGTGCGAGCTTGCTTGGGGCGGCCCGGCGCGGCGCTCATGCGGCAAGCCGCGTGCGGTGACGCGCGATCTGTACACGCACCTGCTGCGGCGCGGTGCCGCCAAGCACATTGCGCGCGAGCAGTGAACCACGCAGACTCAGCACCTCGTAAACGTCTTCGCCCACCGCCGGGTTGAATTGGCGCAAGGCCTCCAGCGATAACTGCGAAAGATCAACTCCCTGCGCGATAGCCGCCTTGACGGCGCGCGCCACGGTTTCATGGGCATCGCGAAACGGCAATCCCTTCTTGGTGAGGTAGTCGGCCAGATCCGTGGCCGTTGCGTACCCGCGCAAGGCGGCGGCCTGCATGGCCTCGGGCTTGACCGTGATGCCGCCCACCAGCTCGGCGAAGATGCGCAGCGTGTCCTTGAGGGTGTCGACGCTGTCGAAGAGTGGCTCCTTGTCTTCCTGGTTGTCCTTGTTATAGGCCAATGGCTGGCCCTTCATCAAGGTCAGCAACCCCATCAGGTGTCCCACCACGCGTCCGGTCTTGCCGCGGGCGAGTTCGGGCACGTCGGGATTCTTTTTCTGCGGCATGATCGAGCTGCCGGTGCAGAAGCGGTCTGCGATGTCGATGAAGCCGAAGCTCTGGCTCATCCACAACACCAGTTCCTCACTCAGACGGCTGACATGCACCATGGCGAGGCTGGCAGCTGCAGCGAACTCGATGGCGAAGTCCCGGTCACTTACCGCATCAAGGCTGTTCTGGCAGACACCTTCCATGCCCAACGCAGCCGCCACGCGCTCGCGGTCGAGCGGGTAACTGGTGCCCGCGAGCGCAGCGGCACCCAGTGGCAACTGGTTCACGCGGTGGCGCAGGTCCTGCATGCGCTGGCCGTCGCGGGCAAACATTTCGACGTACGCCAGCATGTGGTGGCCGAAACTGACCGGTTGCGCCACCTGCAGATGGGTGAAGCCTGGCAGGATTACCTCTGCGTTGTGCCCGGCAATGTCGACCAGCGCCAGTTGCAGCTGCGTCAGCAGGGTGGCGATCAGGTCGATCTCGCCGCGCAGCCACAGGCGCACGTCCGTGGCGATCTGGTCGTTGCGCGAGCGCCCGGTGTGCAGCCGTTTGCCGGCGTCGCCCACGAGTTGGATCAGGCGTGCCTCGATATTGAGGTGCACGTCTTCCAGCTCGAGCTTCCATTCAAATGCGCCGGATTCGATTTCCCGCGTGATGCTGTTCATGCCGCTGCGGATCGCTTGCAGGTCATACTGTGCAATGATGCCCTGGTGGCACAACATTTCCGCATGCGCCAGCGAACCCTGGATATCGACCTGCCACAGCCGTTTGTCAAAGTGAACGCTGGAGGTGTAGCGTTTGACGAGCTCGCTCATGGGCTCGGAGAACAACGCGGACCAGGCTTCGGACTTGTTGTCGAGTTGGTTCTGGGACATGGGTTTGCCGGGTGGGAAGACAGGGTGGCCGCCGGGGCGGAACGCGACATCACCAATAATCGGGCCTTGGAACCCGAGTCGTGATGAAAGACGCTGAAATTTTATCGACCTTTCTGGAGCTGGACCCGGCCGCGCACAAAGCAGCCGAGGCGGCGCCGCTGGTGTTTGACGCGTGCCATATCGGGGTGGTGTTGCGTGCCGTGTTGTTCGTGCAACTGGTGATGGGCGTGGGCGCCATGTTTGCCGCAGCGTCGGTGCCAAACTGGTTGATACACATGGCGCTGCTGACCGGTGTGGCGCTGCCGGCTACCCTGGTCTGGCTGATTGTGGCGTGTGGCCTCAAGAATCTGCTGGCGCGGCTGTCGGCCCAAGGCCAGTTGCTGGCTGGGCTGGCGCTGGGCGCCGGAGCCGGGTTGTCGGGCTGTGCGGTGCTGTCGCTCGCCGGCATGCTGGAGCAGGCACCCTGGCTGGCGTCGGCCAGTGCCGGCATGTTGCTTGCGGCAGCGCTGGTGCTGGCCTTGCAGATGCGCGCCAAGGGGCGCGCGCCAGCGGCGACGGCGGCGCGTTTGTCCGAACTGCAGTCGCGCATACGCCCGCACTTCCTGTTCAACACACTCAACAGTGCCATTGCGCTGGTGCGGGCTGAACCGGCCAAGGCCGAATCCTTGCTGGAGGATTTGAGTGACCTGTTCCGCCATGCGCTGGTGGATCAGGGCGACGCAGTGACGCTGGAACAGGAAGTGACCCTGGCCCGGCGTTACCTGGCAATCGAACAGGTGCGTTTTGGTGCGCGCCTGCAGCTCGAATGGGCGCTCGATCCCCGGGCTGGTCAGGCGCGCCTGCCGCCTTTGCTGCTGCAGCCGCTGGTGGAAAACGCCGTGCGCCACGGCGTTGAGCCCAGCGAGACCGGTGCCATGGTCCGGGTGTCGACCCAGTGCCGCGGATCCGTGGTCGTGATCAAGGTCACCAATACCGTACCCGCTGGCTCCGGCGCGCCGGGGCATGGCGTGGCACTGGACAACGCACGCGACCGCCTGCGGCTGCTGCACGATGTGCAAGGCCGCTTTCAGAGCGGCCTGGTCGATGGTGTGTTCCAGGTTCGGATGGAAGTTCCCCTGTGATTGCCGTGGCCGGAGTGGGCAATGGCTGAGCCACTGACGGCGCTGGTGGTCGACGATGAGGCTTTGGCGCGCGCGCGGATGTGCGCGTTGCTGGCGGACTGCCGGGATCCGATGGTGGCGGTGGCCGGGGAGGCGGCGAATGCGGCCCAGGCCCTGGAGACACTGGCGCGCCAGGTGGTTGATGTGGTGTTGCTGGACATTCACATGCCCGGCCTGGACGGACGGGCGCTGGCGGCACGTCTGAAACTGCTGCCGCGCGCCCCGGCCGTGGTGTTTGTGACAGCCCATGCAGAACATGCGGTGCAGGCGTTCGAGCTTGATGCGGTGGATTACCTGACCAAACCGGTGCGACTGGCCCGCCTTGAGCTGGCACTGCAAAAGGTGAGACGCTGGTTGCAGTCGCCCCGCCCCGAGACAGACGTTGCGGTGCAGGAGTTCTTGACCATCCAGGACCGCGGACGTACCGAACGGGTTCCCCTGGCCGAGGTCGCCTATCTGAAAGCCGAGCTGAAGTACCTGACGCTGCGCACCGCACAGCGCAGCTACATTCTGGACGGTTCGCTGAGTGAACTTGAAGAAAAATTCGGCAGCCTGTTCCTGCGCGTGCACCGCAATGCGCTGGTGGCGCGGCGGCTGGTGCGTGCGCTGGAAAAACACTATGACAGCGAGGAGGGCGAAGGCTGGGCGGTGCGTCTGTCAGGCATCGAGGAGCCGCTGGCGGTTTCGCGGCGCCAGTTGCCGACATTGCGCGAATTGCTCGCCGGTGGGTTGTGAGCGAACTGCAAATGGATGCCGAGACGGAAGGACGGATTGGTGCTTTGCCGTGCTGGCGTTCGGCGGTTGACGTTGAGCCGCTGACGGGTGGCATGACCAACCACAACTTCCTGGTGCACGATGCCGCTGAACGTTTCGTGGTGCGCCTTGGACAGGACCTGCCGCAGCATGGCGTGATGCGTTGCAACGAGCTGGCGGCGGCGCGCGCGGCCCACGCGGCGGGCCTGGCACCGGAGGTGGTGTATGCGCAGGATGGTGTGATGGTGACCCGGTACATCGAAAGCCGGACTTTGGTCGCGGCGGACCTGCGTGACCCGCTGCGCCTGAACGCCATTGCCGGATTGCTGCGCCGCTGCCACGAGGAGGTGGCGTTGCACCTGCGTGGGCCGACGCAGATGTTCCGGGTGTTCCAGGTTATTCGCAACTACTTTGCCATTCTTGACGCAATTCCAGACAACCTGCTGGCGGCGCGTCTGGTCGGCTTGAAGGCGCTGGCAACTCGTCTGGAGACCGGGGTGGGTCCGGCGCAAATCGTGTTTGCCCACAATGACCTCCTGTGTGGCAATTTTCTCGACGACGGCCAGCGCCTGTGGCTGATAGATTGGGAGTATGCCGGATTCAACAACCCGCTGTTCGATTTGGCCAACCTTTCGGCCAACAACCAGTTTGCGCGCGAACTTGACGCCGAGCTGCTTGCCCGGTACCTGGGTGGTGTGCCCAGCGCTGACCAAAAACGCTCATTGGCCGGTATGCGGCAGGCCTCCTTGCTGCGCGAGGTGCTGTGGGGCGCCGTGTCGCATCACCATCCGGGCATTGACTTTGACTTCGCGCAGTACACGCAGGATTGGCTGGTGCAACTCGAGCTGCGGCGGTAGGAGGCTGTCGGGCTTTGGGTTGGGTCCGCGGTGGGCCTGCAAGGGGCTGCATCCGGCGTTGCAAAGGCCCGCCGTAAATGCAATCGAGTTGCGCTTTGCGTAGTGCTTGCGCCCCCTTGCAGGCCCAACCCGAAGGTCAGGGGAAATTCGCACCGCCATCCGTCGTTGCCGGCCCGTTGTGTGGCCAAGCCACACGGCCTTGCCGACGCCTTGGCTGGCAACGCGACTCTCCCCGGCGCGAACCCAACTTAAAGCCCGACAGCCTCCTGGCCTACCCGGTGTTGCGCAAACCGGCGGCGATGCCGTTGATGGAGATGTGGATGCCGCGGCGCATCCGCTCGTCCCCCTTGCCCGCGCGATTGCGGCGCACCAGTTCCACCTGCAGGTGGTGCAGCGGGTCGATATACGGGAACCGGTGGCGCATGGAGCGCTGCAGGGCGGCATTGCCCGCGAGGCGCTGCTTGTCGCCGGTGATCAACGCCAACCCGTCTGCTGTGCGCTGCCATTCGGCCTCGATTTTTGCCAGGATTGCCCGGCGCAGCCGCGTGTTGTCCACCAGTTCGGCGTAGCGTGAAGCCAGCGCCAGGTCACTTTTGGCCATTACCATGTCCATGTTGGACAACAGGGTGCGGAAGAACGGCCACTGCCGGTACATTCTCTGCAAGACCAGGAGTTGCTTGTGACGCGCGGTGCCATCCGCAGCCAGCAGGAATTCGTGCACCGCAGAACCAAACCCATACCAGCCAGGCAGGGTGAGCCGGCACTGCCCCCAACTGAAACCCCAGGGGATGGCACGCAAGTCCTCAATGCGCTGCGAGGGTTTGCGCGCCGCCGGGCGCGAGCCTATGTTGAGCTCGGCAATCTCGCGGATCGGCGTCGAGGCGAAAAAATAGTCGGCGAACCCTGCCGTGCCATAGACCAGTTCGCGGTAGGTTGCCATGCTCGTCAGGGACAGTTGTGCCGCTGCTTTCAGAAACGCCGGACTCGCGGGTTTGGTAGGTTGCAGCAGCGTGGCTTCCAGGGTGGCGGCAACCAGCGTCTCCAGGTTGCGTCGGCCAATCTCCGGGTTGGCATATTTGGAGCCGATCACTTCGCCTTGTTCGGTCAGGCGGATTTGGCCGCGCACCGTGCCGGGCGGCTGCGCCAGGATCGCCTGGTAACTCGGCCCACCGCCGCGCCCGACGGTTCCCCCGCGCCCGTGGAACATGCGCAGGCGTACCGGTGTTCCCGCCGCGTGATTCGCCGAAAGCGCGTCAAACAGCTCGACGAGCGCGATCTCGGCCAGGTAAAGCTCCCAGTTGCTGGTGAAGATGCCGCCATCCTTGTTGCTGTCCGAATAACCGAGCATGATGTCCTGCTCCGACCCGCCACGCCGCACCAGCGCCCGGATACCGGGCACGGCATAGAAGTCGTGCATGATTGCGGCCGCGTTGCGCAGGTCCCCGATGGTTTCGAACAGCGGCACAACGATCAGTTCGGCGCGGCCGTCCGAGTCCAGCGTACCGTGCATCAGGCCGGTTTCCTTCTGCAGCAACAAGACCTCGAGCAGATCGCTGACGGTCTCCGTATGGCTGATGATGTAGTGGCGAATCGCCTGCCGGCCATACAGACCCAGCATGCTGCGCGCACACTCGAAAATCGCCAGTTCCGATTGGGCCAGGCTGCTGTAGCCATGGTCGCGCACGCGCAGGGACCGCGCGTCGCCCAGCAGCCGCTGCAGCAAGGCCTGCCTGGCGATTTCGTCCAGGCCTGCGTAATTCGGGTGGATGCGCGCTACCGCCAACAGTTCGTGGACGACCTCTTCGTGCTTGTCAGAACTCTGGCGCAGATCGACCGTGGCCAGGTGGAAGCCGAATACGTCTACCGCGCGGATCAGGGGGTGCAGGCGCTGGTTTGCCATGGCATGGCCATGGTGGGCCAGCAGTGAGCGCTCGATCGTGCACAAGTCGTCGTGGAACTCGTGCGCCGCACGGTACGGGTTCTGTGGTGCCACCGCATGCCGTGAGGCGTCGCCACCGGTCAGGTTCTTCAGAGTGGCCGCGAGCCGGGCATAGATACCGGTCAAGGCCAGGCGATACGGTTCGTCCTGGCGGTGCTCGTTGGTGTCGGGGGACTGCGCGGCAAGGGCCTTCATGGCATCCGAGCAACCGACCAGCATGCCCGATACCGACAGTTCGCTGCCCAGGTAGTGGACCTCGGTGAGGTAGTGGCGCAATGCCACCTCGGCCTGACGCCGCAGCGCATACGTCAACGTCTGTGCACTGACGTTCGGGTTGCCGTCGCGGTCGCCGCCAATCCATTGGCCCATGCGCAGAAAACTGTGGATGGCGCTATTGCCAAGTACCGACTCCAGGTTCGCGTACAGCTTGGGTATCTCGCGCAGGAAGGTGGTGTCGTAATAGCTCAGTGCGTTTTCGACCTCGTCGGCCACGGTCAGCTTGGTAAAGCGCAGCAACCGGGTCTGCCACAACTGCATCACCCGTGCCCGGATCTGGGCCTCGTTCGTTGCCAGCTCACGCGGCGTCAAAGCATCCTTGCGCGACGCACTGGCCAGGGCATGAAGCCGGATCGCGTCGCGCGCTGCCAGCAGCTGTGCGATGTCGCGCTCGGCGTCCAGAATGCTCTTGCGCTGGACCTCGGTCGGATGGGCTGTCAGCACCGGCGAGATGAAGCTGCTGGCCAGGGTGTCGATGATGACGGTGTTGCTGATCCCGGCCCAACGCAGACGCGACAGGGCCACGTCGATGCTGCCCTCCTGGGTGTCACCGGCGCGTTCGTGGATGGCGCGGCGCCGGATGTGATGGCGGTCTTCGGCCAGGTTGGCCAGATGGCTGAAATAGGTGAAAGCGCGGATCACGCTTACCGTCTGGTCCCCGCTCAGTCCGGCCAGCAGCTTCTTGAGCGCGCGGTCTGCCTCGTGGTCAGCGTCGCGACGGAAGGCCACCGACAGCGTGCGGATCCGCTCGATCAGGTCAAACACCGGCTGACCATCCTGGTCGCGGATCACATCGCCCAGGATGCGTCCCAGCAGGCGGATGTCGTCCACCAGTGGGCGCTCGTTCTCGCGTGCTTTTCGGTCGGGATTGGGCAGGCTGGTGCGGCTCATGACAAGGGTTCCTGGAGGCTGGCGGGTGCGTGTCTGCATGCTAGCATCGACGTCCCCCAACCGATTACCAGCAAGTTACCAATGTGATTGAGCCGAGCCGAACGCCCCTGGTGATTGCCACCCGCGAGAGCCGACTGGCCCTGTGGCAGGCGCACCACGTCAAGGCATTGCTGGAGCGGCTTGGCCATCGCGTGAGCCTGCTGGGAATGACCACGCGCGGTGACCAGATTCTGGACCGTCCCTTGAGCGAAGTCGGCGGCAAGGGCCTGTTCATCAAGGAACTGGAACAGGCGCTGGAGGATGGCCGGGCCGACCTGGCCGTACATTCGCTCAAGGATGTGCCGATGGAACTCCCGGCTGGCTTTCGCCTGGCCTGTGTGATGGAGCGCGAGGATGCGCGCGATGCCTGGGTGTCCGCTGCGGCTGCCGTGCCGGCCGCGTTGCCGCCGGGTGCGGTGGTGGGGACGTCGAGCCTGCGCCGCCTGGTTTTGTTGCGCGAACTGTTGCAGCGCCTGGGCCGCAATGACGTCCGCATCGAAGCGCTGCGTGGCAACGTGGACACGCGCCTGCGCAAACTCGATGAAGGGCATTACCAGGCCATCGTGCTGGCAGCGGCAGGACTGCGGCGACTGGGCCTGGGCGATCGCATCCGCCATGCCTTTGATCCGGCGCAGATGTTGCCGGCTGCAGGGCAGGGCGCACTGGCAATTGAAGTGCGGGCCGACCGGCCGGATCTGGTGGCCGTCTGCGCGGCGCTGGCGCACCAACCGTCCTGGCTGGCGGTTGCCGCCGAACGCGCGGTCAGCCAGGAGATGGGCGGCAGTTGCTCGATGCCACTGGCGGCGCACGCCGTGTGGACCGGTGCCGAGTTGTGCATCGCGGCCGCATGGGGGCAGGAGCATGCCGCCCCCGACGTGGCGCTGGTGCGCAGCGCTGCCGCTGGCGTGGTGCTGAACCTGGACGATGCGCAGCGACTCGGACGGTCGGTCGCCATCGCCTTGTGTGATGCGGGTGCCGTGAGATCGGCGGTGTGAGCGGTTTGGCGCAACAGCGCCGCCATGCCATCGTCACCCGGCCCGAGCCAGACGCCTCACGATGGGTGCAATTGTTGGCCGAGCGTGGGGTGGTGGCCGGTGCGCTGCCATTGATCGGCATCCTGCCAGCGTCCGACCCCGAGCCGATTCGCGTGGCGTGGCGCAACTGGGGCAGCTTCAAGGCAGTGATGTTCGTGAGCAGCCCTGCAGCCGGGCATTTTTTTGCGCAGCAGCCGTGGCGGCAGCGGCCCTTGGCCCACGGCGCCCAGCCGCGCATCTGGTGCACCGGGCCGGGATCGGCCGCGGTGTTGCGGCGCCTGGGCGCCGCACCCGAATTGCTGGACGCGCCCGCGCCCGACAGCCCCCAGTTCGATTCAGAGGCGTTGTGGGACCTCGTGGCTGGACAGATTCAGCAGCACGACCAGGTGTTGATTGTGCGGGGCGAAGCCGACAGCGACGGGGATGATGCTGCGGATGTTTCGGGCCGCGGCACTGGCCGTGACTGGCTCGCAGCGCGGCTGGCGCGGGTCGGCGCGCGCGTCGGGTTCGTGGTGGCCTACCGCCGGGTAGCCCCGGTCTGGAGCCAGGCGCAACGCCAGCTGGCGCAGCAGGCGGCGACCGACGGCTCGGTGTGGATCTTCACCAGCGCCCAGGGCGCGCTGAACCTGGGCGCCGCAGCCGCACATGCGTCATGGAGTGCCGCTCTCGCGGTCGCCACCCATCCCAGGGTCGGCGCCACCGTGCGCGGACTTGGTTTTGGCACCGTCGTGGAGTCGCGGCCGACCCTCGACGCTTTGGTGGCGTCGATAGAATCGATGCAATGACCGCAGGCACAACGCCACCCACCGACCGCAGCGCCGCGCCGCGCCCGGCGCTGCTGGCCTGGCTCGCGTTGTCGGTCGGTGTGCTTGCACTGCTGGTCGCGGTGCTGGCCTGGCAGCGTTTGTCGGCGATGCGCGAGCAGCTCGCGCGCCAAAGTGCCGAGGCCGGCGTGCAAGCGGTAGAGGCGCGTTCGATTGCGCGCCAGGCGCAGGAACTGGCGCGTGAAACGGCGGCGCGGCTTGCAGTGTCCGAGGTGCGGCTGAGCGAGGTCGCCCTGCAGCGCAACCAGCTGGAAGACCTGATTCAGAGCCTGTCGCGTTCGCGCGATGAAAACCTGGTGGTCGACATCGAGTCGGCGTTGCGGCTGGCGCAGCAGCAGGCGCAGTTGACAGGCAGCGTTGAACCTTTGGTCGCAGCGCTCAAGAGTGCCGAACAAAGGGTTCTGCGCGCAGCGCAGCCCCGGCTCGCTCAACTGTCGCGGGCGATTGGCCGCGACCTGCAGCGCATCGGTGCGGCCACGGTGTCCGATACCCCGTCCTTGATGCAGCGCATCGACGAGTTGTCGCGGCTGACCGACGAGTTACCGCTGGTGAATGCGGTGGCCGCTGTCAGTGCCAGTGGTTCGCTGCGGCGCGGCGAGGGCGATGTATTGCCCTCCTGGTGGCAGCGGGCACTGCAGTTGGTCGGCGAGGAGGCGCGCAACCTGTTGCGGGTCAGCCGCATCGAGCAGCCCGAAGCGGCATTGCTGTCGCCAGAGCAGTCGTTTTTCGTACGCGAGAACCTGAAGCTCAAATTGCTCAATGCGCGCCTGGGTTTGTTGTCGCGGCAGCTCGAATCGGCTCGTGCCGACCTGGTGTCGGCGTCGATGTCCCTGAACCGGTACTTCGACCCGGCCTCACGCAAGACGCAGGCGGCGGCTTCTTTGCTGCAGCAGATACAAAGCCAGGCCAGGAGTATGGATCTGCCGCGCGTGGACGATACCCTGGCGGCACTGACAACGGCCGCGGCTGGCCGTTGACGGACGGGGACGGCGACCATGCGCATTGCCCTGTGGTTGCTGGCGCTGTTTGGCGTGGCGGTGGCGGCAGCTTTGTTTGCGGGCGGAAACCCGGGCTCGATCACCCTGTTCTGGCCGCCCTATCGCGTCGACCTGTCATTGAATCTGGTGCTGGTGCTGCTGGTGCTGGCGTTTTTCACCCTGCACCTGGCGTTGCGTGCACTGGCGGCCCTGTTTGCGCTTCCGGGGGCGGCAAGGTTGTGGCGCTTGCGCCAGCGCGAACGCGCGATGCAGGTGTCCTTGCTCGATGCGTTTTCCAATCTTGCTGCGGGGCGCTACCTGCGGTCGCGCAAGTCGGCCGAAGCGGTGCTGGCCCAGGTCGACTCCATCGAGTCAAGCGGCGACACGCTCGGTTATGCGCCGCGTTTGCGCTCGGTTTCGCACCTGTTGGTGGCGGAGGCAACCCATTCGTTGCAGGACCGCGCCGTGCGCGAAAGCAGCTACCGCAATGCCCTGGACGCGGTGTCTGGCGCGGGCGCAGCCGAGACCCGTGAGGGAATCCAGCTGCGCGCGGCACGCTGGGCGTTGGACGACCGCGATGCGGCACTCGCCTTGCGCCTGCTGGACGAACTGGGCCATGGCGCGGCACGGCGCAGCCTCGCGTTGCGTCTGCGCCTGAAGGCGGCGCGTATGGCGGGCGCAACGGTACTGGCGCTGGAGACGGCACGTTTGCTGGCCAAACACCATGCCTTGTCGCCACTGGCGGCCCAGGGCGTGTTGCGTGGCCTGGCAATGGAGCTGATCGACAGCGCCCACGATCCGGCACAGTTGGAGACGGCCTGGTCCCGGCTCGACCGCAATGAACAGCAGATGGCAGACGTGGCGATCCGCGCCGCCAACCGGTTGCGCACCGTCGGCGGCGCGGCCACGCTGGGGCTGCAGTGGCTGCTGCCGGTCTGGGAACGTATGGTGTCGGCTCCTGACGCCATCGGTGAGACGCAAGTGGTGGCTCTGGTGCGCGCGCTGCAACGTGGTTTCGTGGATACGGCTGGCGCTCCGGATGCAGCCTGGCTGGCGCGCATCGAGACGGCGCAAATGCAGCGCCCCGGCGACGCATTGCTGCAGTACCTGGCGGGCGTGACCTGCATGCGCCTGCAACTGTGGGGCAAGGCGCGCCAGTTGTTGACCCAATGCCTGGCGCGATTGCAGGACCCGGACCTGCGCCGCGATGCCTGGCGCCAATTGGCCGAACTGGCTGAGCGTGAGGGGGACCAGTCCGCGGCGACCCAGGCCTGGCGCAACGCGGCCCAGGCTTAGAAGCCAGTTGGCTTTCCAGGCGGGTGCCGCATTTGACTCGAAATCGGGCAAGGCGCGCAGCCTTGCCCTGGGTGTCGCAGCCTGCATCCCATCCCGCCAGGCCATGTCGCGGCCCCGGGGAGAAATTCGCAAAAGCGCTATCGGGCCGCCTGCTCGAATGGCAAGTTCATGCTGCGCAGGTCGCGCCTGGTTTCCACCAGTATCAGCGGTCCCTCATCAATGAGCATGGGAGCGGGCCGTTCGCGTGGCACATGGATCGCCTTGGGCGTTGCAGCGATCGCGGCTTGCGCCATTGCAATTTTCCCGGCGTCCGAATTTACCCAGTTCAAGCCAGCCTGCTGCGCGATCCCCGCCATGGCATCGACGGGCAAGGTGTAGCTCTGAACCTTTGGCATGCCCCCAGTCGGGCTAGGCGCCGGCGCCGCTGCCGGCCGGACGTTTGCCATCTCGCGTGCCGGCTCCAGCGCTGCGGGACGTGTCGTGGCAGGGGCAAAACCCTCCAGTGCCTGTTGCGGTTCCATGGGCTGCTCATGCGGCTGCGCCTGCTCCTGGTCACGTGGACTGCGCTCACCGCGCGAACCACGATCGCGTCCCCCGCGCTCACGCGGCCGGCGCGACGGGCCGGAATCGGCCAAACCGGTGGCTTGTTCCACCGCTGGCCCGTCGCCGCCCGCAGTCACGCTGTCCGCTGCCAACGGCAGCGCAGCCGACCCGACCATACCTGGGTGATCGGACGAACCATTGACCAGGTCTTGCCGCGGACGGCGCTCCCGACGCCCGTCCCTGCCTTCGCGCGGCTCGCGCGGCGCGCGGGTTTCCATTGCAGCATCGTTCTGGCCCACACCAGCCCCATCGTTGCGCTCGTGGTTACGTTCCGCGCGTGGCGGCCGGTCCCCGCCTTCAGCACGGTCGGCGCCATTGCGGCCGCGCCCGCCACGTTCCCCGTTGCGCGCGGACCGCTCGGGACGGGCTTCAGGCCTGGCCTGCTCTTGCGGGTTGCCTGCGCCCGCGATGGGGTGGTTGTCGCCATCGACCGCATGACCATTGGTTTCCATCCGCTCGCGCTGGCCTTGCTGGGGCGCGCGCTCGCCACGGTTGCCACGGCCACCGCGGCCGCCACGGCCACGACCCTCAGTGCGACCGTCAACACGGCCGTCGCCGCGCTGGCCGTCGCGGCCTTCCGGCCGGCGCGTCTCGCGCACAGGACGGCCATCCTGCGCTTTCTCCTGGGCCGGGCTGGCCTGCACGGAGGGGGTGGTGTCGGGCGCGGATGCGGGTGCGCCAAACAGGTTTTTGATCCAGCCGAAGAATCCCTTTTCGGCGGGTGCGGCCGACTGGGCTGCGACTGGTGCTACCGCATGGGGTATCGCCGCAGCAGGCGCAACAGCTTGCGGCGCAGCCACTGCTGGTGCGGGTGCCTGTGCGCGAGGTGCCGCTAGCGGCGCCGGTGCATCCGGCAGGACGCCCTTGATCACCGGTGTCTGCTTGTTGGTCGGTTCCTGCGACCGCCGCGTGACGGAGGTCGGATCCTCCATCTCCTCGGCCATTTTGTAGCTGGCTTCAATATTGTCCAGGCGTGGATCGTCGTGTTTGAGGCGCTCCAGCTTGTAGTTGGGTGTTTCTAGCGTCTTGTTGGGGACCATCAGCACATTGATGCGCTGTTTGAGTTCGATCTTGGCGATTTCGGTGCGCTTTTCATTGAGCAGGAAGGACGCCACGTCCACCGGCACCTGGCACAGGACCGATGCGGTGTTGTCCTTCAGCGACTCCTCCTGGATGATGCGCAGAATTTGCAGCGCCGAGCTCTCGGTATCGCGGATGTGGCCCGATCCTCCGCAACGCGGGCATGGTATCGACGCGCCTTCGCTCAGCGCCGGGCGCAGGCGCTGGCGGCTCATTTCCATCAGGCCGAACTTGCTGATGGAGCCAAACTGTACACGGGCACGGTCTTGCCGCAGCGCGTCGCGCAGGCGGTTCTCCACGTCGCGCCGGTTGCGGCTTTCTTCCATGTCGATAAAGTCGATGACGATCAGCCCGCCAAGGTCGCGCAGGCGCATCTGGCGCGCAACTTCGTCAGCGGCCTCAAGATTGGTACGGGTGGCGGTTTCCTCGATGTCGCCGCCGCGGATGGCGCGCGCCGAGTTGACGTCGACCGACACCAGCGCTTCGGTGTGGTCGATCACGATCGCACCACCACTGGGCAATTGCACGGTGCGGGCGTAAGCCGATTCGATCTGGTGCTCGATCTGGAAGCGTGAGAACAGCGGAGCGTCATCGCGGTAGCGCTTGACGCGCGCCGCGTGCTCGGGCATTACGTGGGCCATGAACTGCTGCGCCTGGTCGTACACGTCGTCGGTGTCTATCAGGATGTCGCCGATGTCGTGGTTAAAGTAATCGCGGATCGCCCGGATCACCAATGACGACTCCTGGTAGATCAGGTAGGCGCCTTTGCCGCCCCTGGACGCGCCGTCAATGGCGCCCCAGAGCTTGAGCAGGTAGTTCAGGTCCCATTGCAGTTCGGGCGCGCTGCGTCCGATGCCGGCGGTGCGGGCAATGATGCTCATCCCGTTCGGGTACTCGAGTTGGTCCAGTGCCTCTTTCAGATCGGCCCGGTCGTCACCCTCAATGCGGCGCGACACCCCTCCGCCGCGCGGGTTGTTGGGCATCAGCACGACATAACGCCCGGCCAGTGAGACGAAGGTGGTCAGGGCGGCACCCTTGTTGCCACGTTCCTCCTTCTCGACCTGGACCAGCAGTTCCTGGCCCTCGCGAATGGCATCCTGAATCCGCGCCTGGTTGACCTGGACGCCGGGGGCGAAGTACTGACGCGAAATTTCCTTGAATGGCAGGAAGCCGTGGCGGTCTTCACCGTAGTCGACGAAACAGGCTTCCAGCGACGGCTCGACACGTGTCACCACCGCCATGTAGATGTTTCCTTTGCGTTGTTCGCGGCCCTCGATTTCGATCTCGTAGTCGAGCAGCTTTTGGCCGTCGACTATGGCCAGCCGACGTTCTTCCGACTGGGTCGCGTTGATCAGCATGCGTTTCATGGTTGTCGTTCCTCTTGGTGCACCGGGGCAGCATTGCAGGCGCCGTGCCGCAACTGCTGCGCCCTGGGTCGGGTGACCCGTTACATGCTCATGACGAGCAAACGATGCCTGGGCGAACGAGGTGATCCGATGGAAACTGCCGCGGCCGCGAACTCAAATAGTGAGTCTCGGCGTGGGCGCGTGGATGCGGGCGAGGGGGTTCTGCTGCGGCAGCGCTTCCAGACCGGAAGGGGTTTGCGCCCGCGCAACGGGCGCGATGGACCGAAACCGGCTTGCCAGCCACGCAATGAAGCGCAGCGGCAGAACCAGCAACAGGAGCATCACCACAAACATTTCGCTTAGATCCGCCTGCCAGCCTCACGCTGACAGACTTCTGTATTCCATATCGGGGATTCACATCGTCGGCGTACCCGCTGGCCTGGCAGACCACCGCAGGCAATTGGCTTGCAGTCTGACTGTCTGGCGCACCGGAGGCATCGACCTTCCAGCAAGGTCCAAGGGTGAGGTGTGGACTAAACTCCAGACCAATCAACCACTTGCAACGCATCGCCAGTGAAACACATTATAGGGGTCAATCCAGCGGAGGAAACGGCGGCCGTACGCACGCTGCAAGTGGACTTGGACGACGCGGGCCAGCGACTCGACAATTTCCTGATCCGGCAGCTCAAGGGCGTGCCCAAGACCCATGTCTACAGGATCATCCGCAGCGGTGAGGTCCGTGTCAACAAAGGGCGCGCCGGCGTTGAACGACGCTTGCTCGAAGGTGACCTGGTGCGCTTGCCGCCAGTAAGGACTTCGCAGCGCGCCGCCGACAAGGCCGTTGCGGTGGCCGTTGGCGCTGCCCCTTCCCCGGGTGCAGCCAGCGCCGGGCGGGCCTTGTCCATCCTGTTTGAAGACGAGGCGGTGCTGGCGGTTGACAAGCCGGCTGGGGTGGCGGTACATGGAGGCTCGGGCGTCAGTTTTGGCGTGATCGAGTTGTTGCGCATGGCGCGTCCAACCGCCCGCTTTCTGGAGCTGGTACATCGCCTGGACCGGGAGACCAGCGGCATCCTGCTGGTGGCAAAAAAGCGCCCTGCCCTGGTACATCTGCAAAGCCAGTTTCGCGCCCGTGACACGGGCAAGACTTACCTGGCTCTTGTCGCTGGGCACTGGCCGTCCCGGCGCAAGGTGCTCGATACCCCTCTGCGCAAGTTTCTGCGGCCCGATGGCGAGCGCCGCGTATGTGTGGTCGACAAAGAGCATCCTGATGCAATGACGGCGCTGACGCTGGTCAAGGTCGCGGTGGCCAGCGAGCGCTTCAGCCTGCTTGAAGTCACCATCAAGACCGGGCGCACGCACCAGATCCGGGTGCACCTTGCGGCGCAGGGCATGCCCATTGCGGGAGACGACAAGTACGGCGATTTCGAACTCAACAAGGCCTTGCGCCGCACCACCCAACCGGTGCCACTGCAGCGCATGTTCCTGCATGCCTGGCGCCTGCAGTTCACGCACCCCACCAGCGGCGAGACGATGACCCTGGTGTCCGGATTGCCCGACGCACTCCAACTATTTTGTGACCATGCATTCCCCCGGCATCTTTGACCAACCCGGCGCCCAAGCAACCCGTGCGTTGCGCGCGCGCGCCTACGACCTGCTGGCGTTTGACTGGGATGGAACCCTTTTTGATTCGACGGCAATCATCACACGCTGTATCCAGGAAGCGGTGCGTGATGTGGGTGGTACCGTGCCGACGCCTGAGGCGGCCTCCCACGTGATCGGGCTCGGGTTGATGCAGGCGCTGGCGTTTGCCGCGCCTGATGTGGCACACGACCGTTATCCTGAACTGGGTCAGCGTTACCGCCACCACTATGCGCAGCACCAGGACGATATCGCGCTGTTTGACGGTGTGCTGCCGATGCTGCAGGCGCTCAAATCGCGCCAGCACCTGTTGGCAGTTGCTACCGGCAAGAGCCGCAGGGGGCTGGATAGCGCCTTGCATGCGGTCGAACTGTCGGGAGTGTTCGATGCATCGCGCACCGCGGACGAAACGGCCGGGAAGCCGCATCCATTGATGCTGCAGGAGTTGATGGCAGAGCTCGGCGTGCCGGCCTCCCGGGTGTTGATGATTGGCGACACCACACACGACCTCTTGATGGCGCGCAACGCCGGCTGCGCCAGCGTCGCGGTCGGCTACGGCGCACATGGGCGCGGCGTGTTTGCGCCACTCAAGCCCCGGTATGTGGCCGACTCGGTTGCTGCCTTGCACGGCTGGCTGCTGGACAACGCCTGAATGTGGGTGGTGTGTGGCTGATTTGATTGCACTGTGCCAGTCGACTGCGCTGGAGGACAGCGGCCTGGCGGTTGCTTTTGACGTGTTCTACCAAGGGCAGACCTGCCGTGCTTTTGCGGTCCGCTACGATGGTCAGGCGCATGCTTATCTGAACCGTTGCAGCCATCTGCCGATGGAGATGGATTACCAGCCAGACCGGTTTTTTGACAGCACCGGGCATTGGCTGATCTGTGCCACGCATGGGGCGATGTACCACCCAAAGACCGGCCACTGCAGCGCCGGCCCATGCCGGGGTGGCCTGGTGAAGATTGCAGTGCAGGAGCGCGACGGAGTCGTGCACTGGCATACTGCCCTCAACCTGAAACCAATTGAGTTCTAATATGACCGACCCGACAGACCCCGCGACCCCTGGCACTACACCCCCGCCGCCAATGCAGTCCGCAAGCCCGGAGCCGGCGCGACCGGCTGCCAGTGGCGGTCGCGACCTGCCTGACCAGCCTGGCTGGGAACGCGCAGCGCTCGAAAAGCTGGCGTTTGCCGCGCTCCAGGAGCAACGCACGACGCGGCGCTGGCGCACCTTTGTACGTCTGGCCTGGCTGGCTTTCTTTGCGGTTCTGGCCTGGGTGGCGTTGCACCGCGGCGGGGCAAGTTCGGATGTGTCGTCACCGCATACTGCCCTGGTGGAGATCAAGGGCGAGATTGCGTCCAATGGCGAAGCCAGCGCCGATGTGGTCTTGACAGCGGTGCGTGCCGCATTTGAAGACCAGGGCGCAGTGGCCATCGTATTGTTGATCAATTCGCCCGGTGGCAGCCCGGTGCAGGCCGGCATCATCAACGATGAACTGCGCCGTCTGAAGGCCAAGCACAACAAGCCGCTGTACGCCGTGGTTGAGGAAACCTGTGCGTCTGCAGCCTATTACATTGCTGTCTCGGCGGATCGGATTTTTGTCGACAAGGCCAGCGTCGTGGGCAGTATCGGGGTGCTGATGGACGGATTTGGATTCACCGGCCTGATGGAGAAGCTCGGCGTCGAGCGCCGTCTCATGACGGCAGGAGAAAACAAGGGTTTCCTGGACCCGTTCAGTCCACAGACCGAGCGCCAGCGTGCTTTCAGTCAGGCCATGCTGGACCAGATCCATCGCCAGTTCATCGACGCGGTCAAGCTCGGCCGTGGCAAGCGGCTCAAGGAGACGCCAGAAACCTTCAGTGGACTGTTCTGGACCGGCCAGCAGGCCATCGATCTTGGCCTGGCCGATCAGTTGGGCAATCTGGACTACGTCGCGCGTGAAGTGATCAAGGCCGAAGAGGTGGTGGACTACACACGCCGGGAGAATGTGGCCGAACGGCTGGTGAAGCGTTTTGGTGCTTCCATCGGCGAGGGCATGGCCAAGGCGTTGCGGCTGGCACCGACCATCCGTTGAGCCTCCAGGATGCTCTGCATGACTCGCGCCGTTCGCGACGGGGGTTTTGCGGGATGAGGCGCAAGGCGCAAAACCCAAGGCTGGGCCACGGTCCTGCCTGGTTTTGCACCGCAGCGGATCGCCCGCAAAACCACGCCCCCACAGGGGTTCGGCTGAAAACGGGCACTTTGCACTCAAAACCACTTGCGTGTGCCTCGGGCACACGCTGCCCGGTGTTGGCGCACCAATCATCCGGTTTCGGACCCGAGCGCGCAGGGCGGGGTTTATGCCGGGCATCTTCAACGCGTTCAGGCGCCAATGGCAAACACGGCGGGCGTCTTGTTGTCTGGCGCCCAACCCGGTCGGCGCCAATCGGCAACGCTCGCGCTGCGGGATTGCCCTGATTCCATCGTCAGCCCGGCGCTGACAGCGAGCCGAGTCGTTGGTGCAAGGACCTGCACCAGGGTCTGCAGCAGCGCCGCATTGCGGTAAGGTACCTCGATGAAGAGTTGCGTCTGGCCGCTTGCGAGGGTGATTTTTTCCAGCGCCCGCACCCGCGCCGCGCGTTGCGTGCCTTCTTGCGGCAGGTAGCCGACAAATGCAAAGTCTTGCCCGTTGAGGCCGCTGGCCGCCAGCGAGAGCATCAGCGACACCGGGCCGACCAGCGGGGCCACCGTGATGCCCAGTGCATGCGCGGCCCGCACGACCGACGAACCCGGATCGGCAATTGCTGGCATGCCGGCCTCACTGATCAGCCCCATGTCATGCCCGGCTGTCGCGTCGGCCAGCAGTGGCCGGGCATCGAACTCGCCCCGATGGTCACCTTTTTTGTGCACGGCGCGTGGCAGTTCACGCATCACCAGTTGCTGCAGCGGGCACGCCAGCGCGTGCACGGCGCCAACCCGTTTCAGGTAGGCGCGGGTGCTGCGTGCGTTCTCGCAGATCCAGTGCTGTAGCCTCGAAGCGACGCGAAGTGTCCCGTCGGGGATGCAATCGCCTAGCGGGGCCTCGGTCGCGCAGCCGAAATCCAGTGGCGCCGGAACCAGATACAACTTTCCGGGCGCTGTCACAACAGCCGTACTCCGGCTGCCCGCAACATGCGGCAGGTCCTGATCAATGGCAGTCCCACCAGCGCGGTCGGATCGTCGCTGTTGATTGACTCGAGCAGGGCGATGCCCAGGCCCTCACTTTTTGCGCTGCCAGCGCAGTCGTACGGCGTTTCGGCGTGCAGGTAGACCTCGATCTCGGCGTCGCTCAGTTCGCGAAACCGCACATGCACCTGGGCCAGGTCCATTTGCGCAAACCGCGTGGTGTTACAGACTACCGCGACCGCGGTCTGGAACGTGACCGATTGACCGGACATGCGGCGCAACTGCGCTGCGGCGACGGCAAAGCCTCCGGGCTTGCCGATTGCCTCGCCATCGAGATCGGCGACCTGATCGGAACCGATGACGACCGAGCCAGGGTGGAGCGCCGCGACGGCGCGCGCCTTGGCCATTGCCAGGCGGCAGGCCAGCTGGCGCGGGTTTTCGCCGGCAGCCGGGGTTTCGTCGACCGCTGGCGCGACAACTGCAAACGGTAGTCTCAGGCGCTGCAGCAGTTCGCGGCGGTACGGCGAGCTTGAGCCCAGGATGAGGGTGTGTTCGGAGACGGGCGGCATATTGGGATTCTCTTACACTGCGGACATGAAAAACCCGTTCAACCCGGCTTGCCTCGATGTCCGGGCTTTCGTCCAATCTGGTGGGGTTCTGGCCGGTACCCTGCAGCTTGGGCAGTTGTCTCGGGTGGGCGAGGAATGCGCCCCGGGCGCCAGCGAGCGGCCGGTGCCGTGGAGCGCGCGCGGAGAGTTGCGCCGTGCTGAGGCCGCCGATCCGGAGCTCTGGTTGCGTCTGGACGCCCACGCCTGTGTGCCCATGGTTTGTCAGCGTTGTTTAGGGCCGGTTGACATTGACTTGGTGGTTGAGCGCTGGTTTCGCTTCGTCTCCAGCGAGGAATTGGCAGCGCAGCAGGATGACGATTCGGAAGAGGACCTGCTGGTGATGGCAGGGGACTTCAACCTGCACAGCCTGGTCGAGGACGAGTTGGTGCTCGAATTGCCGCTGATTCCGCGGCACCTCACGTGCCCGGTGCAACCGCAATTGCAGCTCGCGGACCGGGAGTTCCAAGGCGCTGCGCCGGTGCGCGACAAGCCGTTTGCGGCGCTGGCCGGATTCAAGCCGGGCAAGGTTGGGCAAGGGGGGTAGTTGGGTTATACTCGAAGGCTTCGCGCAGCCAGGGCTGGCGCACATTGAACAACACCGCGTGGCGAGCTCTGCCGCGCCACAGTGAAGGAGCGGACCATGGCCGTCCAGCAAAACAAGAAATCACCATCCAAGCGCGGTATGCACAGGTCGCACAACGCGTTGGTCAGTCCCGGTATCGCAGTCGAGCCGACGACCGGCGAAACCCACCTGCGCCACCATATCAGCCCGACCGGCTTTTACCGCGGCCGCAAGGTCATCAAGACAAAGTCCGAGGCCTGACGCCATCGCCAGACTTGAGCCCGGTGCTATTCACACGATAGCCCCGGGCTTTTGTATTGGTGGACCCCGAACGCCCCTTGCCAGCACGGTCTGTCCAATTGCCTGATGACCACAATTGCGGTTGATTGCATGGGTGGTGATCATGGTGTGGGAACCACCTTGCCGGCTTGCCGGGCATTTCTTGATCGCCATCCCGACGCCAGGCTGCTGCTGGTGGGGTTGCCGCACAGCCTTGCAGGTTTCTCGCATGCGCGGGCAACCCTGGTGCCGGCCAGCGAAGTAGTGGCCATGGACGATCCGATTGAAGTGGCCTTGCGGCGCAAAAAGGATTCGTCGATGCGGGTTGCGTTGGACCGGGTCAAGGACGGCACGGCCGCCGCTGCCGTCTCGGCTGGCAATACCGGCGCGCTGATGGCGATATCGCGGTATGTGCTCAAGACCATGGACGGCATTGACCGTCCCGCCATCGCCACCCAGTTGCCGAATGCCCGCGGTGGCGTCACCACGGTGCTCGACCTCGGTGCCAACGTCGATTGCAGCGCCGAGCATCTGCTGCAATTCGCTGTGATGGGCTCGGCCCTGGTATCGGTGCTCAACAACGTCAAGGACCCGTCGGTAGGATTGCTCAACATTGGCGAAGAAGTCATCAAGGGCAACGAGACCATCAAACGTGCCGGAGAGTTGTTGCGCAGCGCCGCCGCGTCGGGCGACCTGAACTTTTTCGGCAATGTGGAGGGAAACGATATCTTCAAGGGAACGGTGGACATAGTGGTCTGTGACGGGTTTGTCGGCAATGTTGCGCTCAAAGCCACGGAAGGTGTGGCAGCGATGATTGGCGAGTTCCTGCGTGCCGAGTTTTCGCGCAACCTGCTGACCCGCCTGGTGGCCGTTGTAGCGTACCCGGTGCTGGCAGCCTTCAAGCGCCGGGTGGATCACCGGCGGTACAACGGCGCGGCATTGTTGGGCTTGCGCGGCCTTGTGTTCAAGAGCCACGGTTCAGCCGACCAGTTGGGATTTGGTTTTGCCCTTGAGCGCGCGTATGATTCCGCCCGCAACAACTTGCTGGATCGCGTGCAGGCACGGATTGCACATGCCACGCCAGCACTGGCGGGCGCGGCGGCTGTCGGCTGACGCGCGCGCGGATGCACTGAACCACCGCCCATGAGACTGTATTCCCGGATCACTGGAACTGGCAGCTTTCTGCCACCGCGTCGTCTGAGCAACGCCGACCTTGTGGCAGAACTGGCTGCAAAAGGCGTTGACACCAGCGACGACTGGATCGTCGAGCGCACCGGCATCCGCGCCCGCCATTTCGCGGCCGCAGACGTGTGTTGCAGCGACCTGGCCTTGCAGGCTTGTACCCAAGCGCTTCAGGCCGCCGGTCTGGTCGCCGCCGACATCGATCTGGTGATTGTGGCGACATCGACGCCGGACATGGTGTTTCCGTCCACTGCCTGCATACTGCAGCACAAACTGGGCGCCAGCGGCGGTGCCGCATTTGATGTGCAAGCGGTCTGCAGTGGCTTTGTCTACGCGGTGTCGATTGCCGATGCCCTGATCCAGACCGGCTCGGCCAGGAAGGCGCTGGTGGTGGGCGCCGAGATCTTCTCGCGCATCCTGGATTTCAATGACCGTACGACCTGTGTGTTGTTTGGCGACGGTGCGGGTGCCGTGGTGCTAGAGGCTTCGGAGTGCCCAGGCGTGCTGGCCACCGACCTGCATGCCGATGGCAAACATGTGGGCATTCTGTGTGTTCCAGGGTCGCTATCGGGTGGCCAGGTTGTGGGCAACCCGTTGTTGAAAATGGACGGCCAGGCGGTATTCAAACTGGCGGTGGGTGTGCTGGAAGAGTCGGCCAGGGCGGTGCTGGAGAAAGCTGGAAAGGTGACCTCCGATGTCGACTGGCTGATTCCGCATCAGGCCAATATCCGCATCATGCAAAGTACCGCGAAACGCCTGCGGCTGCCTTTGGAGCGTTTGATTGTCACGGTCGACCAACATGGCAATACGTCGGCAGCATCGATTCCGCTGGCCCTGGACAGCGGGGTGCGCTCGGGCAGGGTGAAGCCCGGTCAACTGGTTCTGCTCGAGGGCGTGGGCGGGGGTTTCACCTGGGGGTCGGTGCTGGTCACGATGTAAGGTGGCGGTGTCGGCACGTTCGGCCGCAGGCAGTTGACCAGTCAAGGATTGGACGAGACGAAATGGAATCTTTTGCGTTTGTTTTTCCGGGCCAAGGGTCCCAGTCGGTCGGTATGCTGGACGCCTGGGGTACAGATCCGGTTGTGGCCGAAACCGTTCGCGAGGCGTCCGCTGCCTTGGGTGAGGATGTTGGAAAGTTGATTCGGGAAGGCCCCAAGGAGGTCCTGGCGCTGACCTCCAACACGCAACCAGTCATGCTGGTGGCTGGTGTTGCAGCATTCCGGGTCTGGATGGCGCGCACCGGACGGATGCCATCTGCGGTCGCCGGCCATTCTTTGGGCGAGTACTCGGCCCTGGTGGCTGCGGGTGTGTTGACGATGGCCCAGGCGGCGCCACTGGTGCGCCTGCGTGCCCTGGCCATGCAGGAGGCGGTCCCGGTGGGTGTCGGTGCGATGGCGGCGGTGCTCGGACTCGACGCAGCACGGGCGGTTGAGGTATGTGCTGAGGTCACGCGCAGTTTCGGCGCGGACTCGGTAGAACGAGTCGAAGCCGCGAACTTCAACGACCCGATGCAAACCGTCATATCCGGCAGCAAGGCGGCGGTGGAGAAGGCGTGCAGCGCGCTTAAAGAAGCTGGGGCGCGGCGTGCGCTGTTACTCCCGGTGTCTGCGCCATTCCACTCCACCCTGATGGCGCCGGCCGCCAAAAAGTTGCGCGATGCACTGGAGTCTTTGGAGTTCCAGTCACCGCTGGTGGCGCTGGTGAACAATGTGGATGTCGCCATCGAGGTTGACACCGATCGTATTCGCGACGCGTTGGTGCGACAGGCTTTTTGCCCGGTGCGCTGGGTAGAGTGCATCTTGGCATTGAAGGCGCGCGGCGTGTCGACGACTGTGGAATGCGGGCCCGGCAAGGTGCTGGCGAGCCTGACCGGTCGCATTGATCCATCCATGGTTGGTTTGGCCTTGCATGATCTTGCCAGCCTGGCGTCGGTGCAGGCCGCACTGTCGGGGACGCAGGCATGAGCCGCAGGGCCGCTCCCAAGGCGAATAGCGCCGCCGCGCGCAGCGCGAAGGCTTACCCATGAAGCGCAGGGCCGCTCCCAAGGCGAATAGCGCCGCCGCGCGCAGCGCGAAGGCTTACCCATGAGGCGCAGGGCCGCTCCCAAGGCGAACAACGCCGCCGCGCGCCGCGCGAAGGCTTACCCATGAGCACGCAAGTCGAAACGCGGCAGG
>Ga0209181_10001667_pt1 | contig 38164 bp, 31 predicted proteins | sample MAT05_FD_187208 | JGI IMG/M metagenome (GOLD analysis project Ga0209181, IMG submission 187208) | Freshwater microbial communities from Lake Fryxell liftoff mats and glacier meltwater in Antarctica - MAT-05 (SPAdes) (version 2) | ecosystem: Environmental > Aquatic > Freshwater > Ice > Liftoff... | reverse complement strand
TCATTGCGAGGTCTTCGACGCGAAAAGCGGCGAGGACCGTGGCAATCGAGGGACGTTGTAGCCGATGGACGAACGTCCCTGGCTTGCCGCGGATGGACAAACGTCCCTGGCTTGCCACGGTGCACGACGCTGTCGCGTCGTGCACCTCGCAATGACGCTTTGGAAGTTCTTTGGCCGTGTGCAGATTCCGATGGGAACTGGGATCTTTCGATGAACCTCGCGCATAACGCATTGATTCGTCATTGCGAGGTCTTCGACGCGAAAAGCGCCGAAGACCGTGGTGATCGAGGGACGCTGTCGCGGATGGATGAACGTCCCTCAGTTGCCACGGCGCACGACGCTGTCGCGTCGCGCGCCTCGCAACGACGGCTTGGAGGTTCTTTGGCCGTGTGCAGATTCCGAGCTGCTATCGAACCAACTCACATAGAAACCGCCGTCTTGGATCGCCACCATCTTCGACTGAACCTGTTCGCCAGAATGATCGGCAATCACTCGCGGATTGGCGGGATCTGTTGACCATTGGGCGAAGGCCACTTGCGGCGCACACATCGCGCCGAGCGCAAGCCTAAGCAAGATTGCAGTAGAAGCTCGAAGCATCGCGACATCCGAAGTCGCAAAAGTCGCCCCGAGTGTACGCTCAGCGCCGCAGGGCGGAGCGGTAGCGCTCAAAAAGTTGGCAATCTGGCACGTGCGTTGAACTAGCCGCGAGTTCAAGACGGCAATGATCGCGCCACAGAGTCCTGACAGATCAGCCGATCAATATTCCAAGCCGCTGACGAATAGGCCGTCCGGGTCCAATGTGAGAAGTGTGACCAGACTCTGACTACGACGGCCAACAATCAGGCGCTGCCGCAATAGATCGTAGTCGAATGCAGAAGCACTGCTTCCAAAGTCTCCAAAATAGAACACGTCCCCGAGCAAACTGTTGGTGGAATTCATGACTCCACTAATGCCGCTCGCGCCTGACAGCGTAAGCGCGCCAGCATGAGTCGTTTCACTGCGCCAGCGTTCGCTAAAGGCCAGGAACTGGCCGTCTGCGAATCCAACGACGAGTCCGAATCCACCAGATTGTTGCTTGATGATCCGATCAACGAGTTCGCGATCGACACAGGGCCAGTCATTCCGGACTGCCCGTCGACAAAAGTCAAAGCGCCCGCGTCCTGATTCGAGCCGGAATCCCACAGCGCACTACCCACTACAAAGTTGCCATTGATCAGCGTCGTGACACCGGAGGCCCCGACTTGATCCGCGTGTTGGCTTCCCACGAGCGAGTTCAGTTCACTCACGGGACCTGTCGTGCCAATCGCGCCATTGCCCCAAGTCACTGCACCAGCATCTGCAACCGAGCCTCGATCCCAGATGCGGCTGCGCACCACGTAGTTCGCGTTTGCTAACCGCACTGCTGAGTCCAGTCCCACGCGGTCATTGGTACTTGATCCGACCAAGGAATTTGCAGCGGCGACCATACCCACGATGCCGCCTACCGCAGCATCCGCGAAAGTCACGGCTCCAGCATTCGCCGCACCTGGCGCATCCCAAAGCGAGCTTGCCACCAGATACTTGCCACTGCTCAGCGGCACAATGCCTTCTGCCGAAACTCGGTCATCGGCACTGTCACCAATCAAAGAATTCGACGCCGAAATCTGCCCTGATGGACTGGCACTGGATAGGATCAAGGTCGCAGCGCCAACATCTGGCAGGGCAGCCGCCGGGTTGTCCCAGAATGGGCTAGCAATCACGTAGTCGCCATTCTCCAACGCAATTACCCCAGCCGATCCGATGGCATCACCAAAACTTGTGCCCACCCAAGAGTTGCCAATCTGCACGACGCCCGCATCGCCCTCGCTTCCATCGGCTCGCGTGACCGCGCCCGCGCCGTCGAAACCCGGCGCCGACCATGCTGGGCTTGAAATAACGTAGTGACCGTTCGTCAGCGGCGTGATCCCACCGAGGCCGACTTGATCTCCGGCGCGCGTGCCGATCCAGGAGTTCGCGGCCGAAACGTGTCCTACAAGCCCTGCGGCCGCACTGACCCAAGTCACGGCTCCCGCGTCTGCTACAGATCCGGAATCTGAGTTCGAGCTTGGCACGACAAAGTTTCCGTTCGCCAGAACCACCACACCCATGGCACCCACTGCATCGCCCGCTGAAGATCCGAAAAGTGAGTTCTGCGACGAAATAGGCCCAATCGTTCCACCTGTGCCTTTTGCGAGCGTGACAGCACCCACATTCGGAATATTTCCGTCATCGACAAAACTACTTGAGACCGCGTAATCGCCGTTAGGAAGCGGTTGAATCCCGTTACTTCCGACAAGGTCACTCATGGCGGCCCCAACGAGCGAATTGGCAGCCGATACTTCGCCAACAATGCCGCTGTCACCACTCCCCCAGGTTGCCGCGCCTAATCCGGATGTGGCGCCATCCCCCCAACCCGTGCTGCTCACGACATAGTTTCCGTTGCTTAATTCCACAACGCCACGGGAGCCAACTTGGTTTTGCGCCGTAGAACCCACGAGTGAGTTTGCCGCGCTAACCGCCCCAACACAGGCTGATCCCACATCGCAAAACGTCACCGCACCGCGATTACCATTCCAAGTTGAGCTGACGACGAGATAATTCCCATTTCGTAAAGGCGTCACCCGGGCAAAGGGGCTGCCGATCAGCGAATTCGACGCGTTGACTAAACCCGATAATCCGGCTGATGCGCTAATGCGCGTCACCGCCCCAGCATTTACCTCGGCACCGTTATCCCACAGTGGGCTAATAACGACGAGATCGCCACCGGCAAGCTCAACCAGCCCGCCACTCCCAATCGCATCTCCGGCTGTCTGGCCTTGCAGTACGCCACTTAATGTCCCGTTCGATTGATAAAAATACAGTGCGGCATTGTTCCGAACCACAAAATTGCCGTTCGACAGAATCTTTAAGGCAATGCCGAAGGAAGTCCCTGCCGGGCCCATTATATTGACCTGCTCGGCGCGCGCCAGTGAAGAAAAAGAAGCCGCTGTCACGAATAATCCGCAGCGCAAGGTGGTAAAAATTTGCCTTCCATCAAAGTGCGAGTCGGGCCGAATCCCGATGCGCGCATCGCATAAAAAACCAAAGAGAGCCTTCATTCAAAACCCCCATCGAGTAAGGTGTCACCGACAACTTTAACCACTCTCAAACCTACCTGCCCTGAATTCGACCATTCGGACGTAATCACAAATATATTTCCGGCGGGATCGACGGCAAGTGCTTGGGTAACAAAGCCAGAAAGTGGAATGGATGCTTGCGGCAAATCCAAATATCCTTGGCTGCCAAAATTCTCATCAAGTGACCCGTCCTGCAGCATTCTGACCAACTCAGGGCCAGCAGAAAGCGTTCGCCCGAATCCGTCCGGCGTTGATGGATTATCGTGCACGCGTCCGACACTCTCACGGACCAAGGTCTCGTGCATGACGTAGCCGGTACTGGTGAAAGTGGGTATTGGAGCCACAGAAGGATCGACGCCGCCCCATGGCAGAACGCGCAAGAATCCATAGTTCCACGCCCAGGCTTCGGAGATGCCACCAAAGGCGCGTACGCCAACACTTAGGCGACCGTCGCCCATGGCCCACGCATCCGACATTTCTGGGTAATAGCCAAACAACGGAAAAGCAACGCGAGAAATACCACCCACGCCGAAACTCGAATCAAACGCCGCACTCGGCAAAATTCGTCGCTGAAACATAAAGCCAAAAGTCTTCTGCCCGTTAATGATCAACCTTTGCTGCACGTCAAGCGACAAGGTCTCCACTGTTTCGTCATCTGGCAAGGTGAGCAATCCATTAACGCCAAACTGAAGATCAACATTCCCTTGATGATCGAGTGCATAAATCCAGCGGCGCTCTGCAAAAAGGGGCTGGATGCGCACGATGGAGGCAATTACTTGGTCGTCGGTGACCACCAAACCGGTACGAGCGCGGGTGTTAAAGTTATTATTTGCGCCGGTGGGCAGCCCTGTGGGTCCGCATTGCACGCCAGATCCATTCATACCAAAATCGGATCTGAGCTGGCCGGAATCATTCAACGCAACCACCAGTCCACAAGTTTTCGGATTATTACTACTGGCGATATAACCGCCCAGATAAATTCCTTGCGGCGCCAGCTTCACACTCGAAAAATAGGTCCGCCCGGATGCACCTAGCCCAAGAAAAGCCGGCGCAGTTAAAATGAAGACACCGTTGCTGGCAAAATTCGTATCAAGTGTGCCATTTCGCAACAAGCGCAGGGCAAAACCGCCATCAGGAATCCCATCAAATCTGCCGGCAACGACGATTCTCCCCTGTGTATCCATCGCAGCCGACGCAACGATTACCCGGGGATTGCTCGCCATTGTGGAGATCGGAACCACGCCGCCAACGCCAAAATTTCGATCGTACTGGCCATCTCGCGCAAGGATCACCGAGCTTGCGAAAGTGGACGCCAAAATGAACATTGCAATCAAACTGAAATTTTTCGGCATCAGAAAACCTCTAGGCATTGCAATCCATCCGACGCCAACGGCGCTAAGCGCAAGAGAAATGCGCTCCTGCATAGTACCGGATATGCAAGTCGAGCGACCGGTTGGGACGCATTCGGTGGGCAACTGACTGAATTAGAACTCATCTCAAAGGGAACCGCTCGCGACTCAACGCTCGGCTTAATTGAACATTTCCATAAACGAAGCCAAGATGATCCGCACGACGTGTCAATTGCACGATTCGAGCGCAGATCCTCGATGAAATCAAAACGCATTGAGCTCTAGTCTTCAGCGTGGTCACATGAGATCAGCGCGACACAGATCGGGGTGTTCAGGGCGGTCTTGAGAATCTAAGGCCGATCTTTGCGTTCACCGGCTTTCTTCGCTACTGCCTTGCAAGTCACTTCGCGAGTGGAGGTTCGCGCAGCCATTGATGTTCCGATGAAGCATCACCGCGCATCGCAGTCGATGGCGCTACCCGCGAAATTCAATGTCCGAGTCGACACCGCAATGATCTCGATCACAACGCACGATGGCTGTGCGATAGCGCTGGCTCACTTTGATCAAGCTCACACTCGCAAGCGCTAGCGCGCTCCCATAATCAAGTCGAGGGCGACCAGCGCCTAAGTCACTCACCTGTGGCTGGCCCGAATACCTGGCCCACGAAGCTGCCAACGGACGGGTGATAGCGTGCCGCTGATCGATCAAGACCGACGCGTGCTTACACGATGTCAGGCCTGAGAAATCAACACCCACAAAAAAGCCCAAGCAATCAAACACTTGGGCTCGTCTGCTGGCGGAGAGGGTGGGATTCGAACCCACGGTGCGCTTGCACGCACGCCTGATTTCGAGTCAGGTACATTCGACCACTCTGCCACCTCTCCATTTGGGCGGCTGTGCCGAAAACTCGGCGCGGCGAAGTGGGCGGAGCATACGGATCCGAGGCCGCAGGAACAAGCGATTGATCGCGCAGTTCTGCGAATAGCGCGGTTTCTAAAGTCCAACCTGCTAAATTCGATTTTGTCAAGATTTCACTTATTGCGCACTTGGCGCACGCGTGTGTTGCAAGCAGTAGATGGGCACGGCATCCTATCGGTGAGGGAGGCCCCGCTTGCCAAAGAACCATCTACAATCCTGCGATTACACCCAATATGTCGCCACGCGATTTTTGCGTTGCGCGTGGGCCGATTGAATGCACTCACTGCGCGACCGAGCACCATGATCGAATTCGGACACGGGACGCATACCGGGCTACGACGCGAGCACAACGAAGACACCTATTGTGCCGATCCGGACATGGGGCTTTGGCTAGTCGCCGACGGTATGGGTGGACATGAGCACGGCGAAGTCGCGAGCGCACTGGCGCGCGACGTCGTCATCCGCGAAGTTAATCGGGGCAAATCTCTTGCGGACGCGATTCAAGCGGCCGATGAGGAGATCATCCGCCACTCGAACGAGAAACGCAGCGAACGCCCGATGGGGACGACCGTTGTTGCTGTTCGTGTTCGCAATCACGATTACGAAGTGGCTTGGGTGGGCGACTCGCGCGTCTATTTGTGGAATGCGCAGCTTCGTCAAATCTCGCAGGATCATTCCTATGTGCAGGAATTGATCGACCAAGGCGCAATCAGCGCCGCGCAGGCACGCACGCATCCGCACCGCAATGTGGTGACGCAGGCGCTCGGTGTGACGATGCCGGACCAGCTTAAGATCGAAACCTTGCGTGGCACGCTACAGCCCGGCCAAGCCCTGTTGCTGTGCAGCGACGGTCTAACCGAGGAAGTCGAAGATCTCAGTATTAGCGAGATTCTCGGACGCGGCTTGAGCACCCAGGAAACCGTGGATCACTTGATCCTTGCGGCGCTCGATCATGGCGGCTCTGACAACATCACCGTGCTACTGGTGAAGTGCATTTGATCCGACGTTCGCGCCGTTAACGCGGTGCGGAAGCTGCTCAGTTGATTCAGGCTAGCCTGCGGAAGCTGCTCAGTTGATTCAGGCTAGCCAATAACCTCGATCCCGGCGCCGGTGGCGGCTGATTGATTGCGCGCCTTCAACTCTCGCCATCAAAGCGCGCGGTACTGCTGCTGAGTAAGTCAGCGCTGTATGAAAAGTCTGAGTTTCGGACAGAAGGCGCTTAACCACCTGCAAACGCGAAATCCGCACCCATTGGCGGCGCCGTCAATTGAAGCGTCTTAGACGCAGCGACGACCCTGTAAAAACCGCAATACAATGCCAGTCAGGGTGTCCCTGCTGGCTTTTGCAGCGCAGCGAGCGTGGTGTCTTCTGGTAGAAAGGTCCGAGCTTGCGCGAGTACTGCTTGCGCACCAATAGGATCACCTGCCTTGCCCTTGGCGATGACCTTCTCTGCCACGGCGCGACCGAGTTTCTCTAGCCCGGCTTTTGCCCTCACAGCGCCGATAGCATCCGCGCGCGTCTGTAGATCCCGGTACAACTCGACTGCGTTGTCGCCAGGCGGCCACCATTTACCTTCCGCCACTAAACGGTCAGCCTTGGCAAAATCGGCCTCAATGGTGCCTTGCGTGGCAGTGAGTTGCTGACGCACCGGCGGTGCAGTCGGCTCCTTCATATCACCACCGCCTTTAAGCACCCAATAGGCGCCCCAGACAAGTAGCACCAAGATTGCGACGACAAACAGCACGCGCAACATCGCACGGCGCGGATTGTTCTTGGGAACCGCTTTGCCGCTACCCGTGTGGCGCGCGGCAGGTAATCGCTGTGCGGCAGGTATGGGATCGGTAATCACCGGTTGCTGCATCGTGGGCGGACCGGACGGCCGCGCCTGTTCGCCCGTCCGTGGACCTAGGTCCGGCATCGGCGTTGCGGGCTTCGCCGCAACTGGCGCGGTCCGCTTTTCCGCCGGCGCGCTCGGTTTTTGCACCTGAGGCTGCCGCGCGTCGCGCGTCGTCTTTGGTTCAAGAAAACCATCTACCGCCACGACCATCTCTCGGGCACTGGCGAATCGATCTTCAGGCTTCTTCGCGAGCGTGCGATCAATCAAGGGCTGGTAAACAGATAATGTTGACGGCAGTCTGGGCACGGGATCAGACAGATGCTTGCCCACCACCACAAAGGGATCGTCCGCATCAAACGGCGGCCGGCCGGTAAGCATCTCGAATACCACGACGCCGAGACTGTAGAGATCGGCGCGCCCATCTCCCACTTGCCCCTCGATTTGCTCGGGGCTCATGTAGTGCGGACTACCCATCTGCATCGAGGCGTTAACCGATTGCGCCTTTAAAATTCCGAGATCCGACAGCACCGCGGTGCCATCGGCTCGAAACAAGATATTGGACGGCTTGATGTCGCGGTGTACCACGCCTTGCGAATGCGCATATTCGAGCGCGCTCGCAAGCTCCTTCGCGATGCGCAAGGCATCGACAGGCGCCATCGGCTGCTGCAAAGTATCGCGCAGCGTCCCGCCTGGCACGAACTCGGTGGCAATAAAGGGATAGCCACCCGCCGAACCAATATCGAAGACCGCCAACACATTGGGATGATTCAGCCGCGCCGCACTTTTCCCCTCGTCGACGAAGCGTTGGCGCAAAATTGGCTCGTTGAAGAACTCCTCGCTCATCACCTTCAACGCCACTTGCCGAGCAAGCGACTGCTGCTCCGCGAGAAAAGTTCGCGAGCGCTTACTCTGCTTCAGCACCTTGAGCAGACGGTAACCGGGGATGTCAGGTAAATCAGCCATTATTGAGCAGATTCGTCAACGTCGGGTCGGACTCGGGTACATGCACAACTCTGCTGCTAGAGCGGACTGGCACACGGTGAAATAGCATGTTCGAAGTTCCCGTCGCCGCGCGAGCTTCGTCAGTTGTCGCCTATGCGACAAGCGTACTTTAAGGCGGCTGAAAATACAGCAATCGCGGACGTGGAGGTCATTGAGATCGAACGAAGCAGGCCCGATAGCGGGCTCACTTCGTTCAATCCGTGCCGCAACTGACGGAAACAGTGCGCGCGTCGGGAACGCGCGTACCAGCGGCTATCGCGCCTGAGCGCGCAGTCCTTTTAACGCGCTCACAAAATCGCCCATACGATAGGCGTCTTCGTTCTCGACTGTTTTGTACAAACGATCCACGCCCTGGCGCAAGCCCGCAGCGTCAGCGTCGCTGAGTTGTTTGGCAGTCTCAAACGCCACGACCACCGATTGCGCGGCCAAGGCCGCTTGCTCTGCGGCACTGAAATCTCGGAACTCGCCACGATCTGCATCCCGGACCATGCTCGCCAGCACCTTGCCTAAGGTATCAGGACCAAATTCATACGCGGCAACCGAGTCCAACTGACTTTCGATCTTGCCCTTGAGCGTCCGTGCCGCCGAGAAAGTTCGCTGCCGATCAACCAATGTTGCCTGATGCAGGGCTCGTGTGGATGCGGCGATTTGATCCGCCGCAGACGGATTCACCACGCTCAACACATGCCGAAACATCACCAGATTCGAATCATTCAAACGCACGATGCCAGGGCCAAGACCCGTGCCCGGACGCGGGCCCCACTGCTTGTCACTCATCAAACGATGACAGGCGTGGCAATCGAACAACACCAGCTCTGGAAAAATCCCGGTCCAGCCGGCGTGCTCGTCGACTAGAATGTCGAGCAAATTGGTGGCCGCAATACCCTGGCCAATCGCCCAATCACGCGCACCGTTGAAGCGGCCCTTGCGCGTCTCGTAATCTGCGTCGATCTCATAATGCGGATTGAGCCACGTGAAAGTGTCCAGCTCAAAAGACAAGCGCGGATGCCCTGCACCCATGATCTGATGCGTGATCATGCGATCACGCGTGCCGATATGGCAGCTCATGCACAGCTTCGCGCGTGCCACCGGTTGCGCTGTGGGATAGAGCCCATCGGCAATTTGCTGTTCGTGCGTGCGCGAGCGGTCGGTATGCGATGCGATCCAATTCTCTGAGCCACCGTGGCAGGCTTCGCAGCCGACGCCATCGCTGAGCAGGAATTTCTCACCACGCGCGGATTCTGGTGGGTTATCCGTGTGGCAATCGAGGCAAACCTTGGCCGTTCGCGGATCACCGAGCTTCAGCTTATTGGCGATGCTGCGCGACGCTTCGGTGCCTAAGGTCGCAAAAGACTTGCCGTGAGGATCAGTCTGCTGCCAGATGCTGAACTCGTTCAATAATATGCGCGCATCCGCGGCACGTTGAGTTGCGCCATGGCATTGCGACGAAGCGCAAGTCGCAACGCCCATATGCTTATGCGCGAAAATGCTGTCGACAGCCCCATCGGCTGCATTTGCAGCTTGAATGGCACCGAGTAACAACCATGCCACGATCAACAAACGCACCATCTGACGTGCTCCCCAGCCCGATACGTGGTGATTGCATTCTGCCACGTGAAGTCGCGCGTTTCAGCTTATGTTTCGTCGATGCCGTCTAAAAGCTCAAATCGGCATCGACGCCCATTGTCGCCAAAGGCTAGGCTTGCCAGACTTTGACTCGATTTTCGATACGCGCGCTTCATGCAATTCCATCTCGCACGCGGTGGCGATGCGTCTCGGCAAACGTACCACGACCGCATCGACTATCGATTGCATGCTTGCCGGCGCTGCCGATTCCAGCACCAGACTGCCCTGTCCCGCAGTAACGGCTAAGTAGACCTCGACCAGTAGTCGTGCGTCGAGTAGTGCACCGTGATAGCTACGACCGGAATTGTCGACTTGGTAGCGCTTGCACAAGGCATCCAGGCTATTGCGCTGGCCCGGATGACGTTCGCGTGCCAGCTTTAGGGTATCCAGAACGGGATTGCGAGCGCTGATCCGGACTGGGTGGCCCAACAGACTGAGTTCACGGTCGAGAAAACCCAAGTCAAATGCCGCATTGTGAATTAGCAGTTCCGCGCCGTCGATGAAGTCGAGAAATCGATCCGCGACCTCGGCAAATCGCGGCTTGTCAGACAGAAATTCGCGCGTGAGCCCATGCACATTGAGCGCGCCGGGCTCGCTGTCGCGATCCGGATTTAACCACACGTGGAATTCTCGGCCGGTAGGCTGACGTTGATAGATCTCGATGCAACCGATCTCAATCACCCGATTGCCGGCATGAATATCCATGCCAGTGGTTTCGGTATCAAGCGCAATCTGGCGCATTAATCGACGCCAAAGCCGGCGCGGCCCCGCTCCAGCCGCACGCGCGCCATCGCATCGACGCGCTCATTCAAGGGATTGCCCGCGTGACCACGCACCCATTGCCAACGCACCGAATGACGATGCGACTGCACCGCCAAACGCTCCCACAAGTCGCGGTTGATCACGGCCTTACCGGCTGCGGTCTTCCAACCACGGCGGATCCATTGCGACATCCATTCGCTAATGCCCTTACATACATATTGTGAGTCGGAATGGACCACCACTTGGCAGTTGCGGCTCAAAGCCTCAAGGCTGGCGATCGCCGCCATCAGTTCCATCCGATTGTTGGTCGTCGCCGGATCGAATCCCGTGACTTCGCGTTCTTTGCCCTTGTAGATGAGCAATCCAGCCCATGAGCCTGGACCTGGATTGCCAGAACAGGCGCCATCACAATAGACGATGACAGATTCCGCAGGCTCAATTGGCACGTCGCATACTCCCTGCCGTTGTCATCAAATTGTGCTGTAGCGACCTTTGCCCGAGCGGAATCAAGATCACATTGTTACCGCGTTTTCGACCGGATACGGCATAGATGCTGCCCAACGCGGGCCACAAGCGCTGGCCAATCCGCTCAAGCCCTACACTGCAGCGATTCAGCCACGAGGATGGCAAAGGCGGCCACCACAATCGATGGTCCGTCTCGATATGTTCGAGATCTGATGCGCGTAGCACGCGGCGAATGCGTGCAGCGGTCGAGGCCAGAATTAGTCCGCGCCGCTTAGCCTTCAACCCGAGCCAACCCAAGGGGTTGTAGTCGATCACCAGCAGATGTCCGTCATCCGCGAGCATGCGTAGGGCCTCTGTGACGAGCGCATCTTGTACTGCCAAGCCCATGACCCCAGTACGATCAAGCACCACCAGCCCGAGCGATTGATCAAGGATCGGTAGCGAATTCGCGCTGCAACGCAGCGGTCCGCCTATTTGCAATGGATCGTTGCTCACCCGCAAATCGAAACGCGTGCGCCCTGGACGCTCCACCACACCAGCATCAACCGGGGAAATTCGCAGCGCCAGCCCGTTGGATCGCTTCCAGACGGACTCGATAAATGACTCGCACGCGTCATCAACCCGAGCCGTTAGCCGCGGGTCGATGCATTTTTCGATACTTGCGGGACGCCTATCCATGGCCGGGGAGGATAGCCGCAATCGGCAAAGCGCCGCGTCACCAAGCGCATGCGCGAGCGCAGTTTGGAATAAGCACCAAGCTTTGCAGCGTCGCTACTCGCGTTGGGATTGCCCGCAAATTGACCCGAGCACGATGCTCTGCGACCATCCGCGGCCCTCTGGACTCAGACCCATGACCGCGCTTGCGCTTCCAGCCTTTGACGACAACTACTTTTGGGCGCTGCGCAGTCGCTCTGGCGCCGTGGTGTTCGATCCCGGTGACGCCGCCGTCGTGATGGGCTATCTGCACGAGAGCGCCCAAAGTCTGTACGCCGTTCTGGTCACTCACCACCACTGGGACCATATCGATGGAATTGCCCCGCTGAAGGAACAGTTTCCGGATGTACGCGTCATTGGACCGAAAGATGCGCGCATCACTGGCGTGACTGAATTCGTAGCTGAAGGTGACTCGGTGGATCTCAGCTCGGAATTGCGCTTCGACGTGATGGAGACGCCGGGACATACGCTGAGCCATATTTCCTATGTGCGTCGTGGTGAGCTTTTTTGCGGCGACACCATGTTCAGTCTGGGATGCGGTCGCTTATTCGAGGGCTCGCCGGCGCAAATGTTGCATTCGCTGGACCGATTGGCCGCCTTGGACGACGAAACGAAAATGCACTGCTCGCACGAATACACGCTGGCGAATGCGCGTTTTGCCATCAATGTCGATCCGCATAACGCCGAGCTTAAGGCTTACATCACCGCGGTGCGTTTGCTGCGCGATCAGGGCCTGCCGAGCGTGCCGACAACCATCAAGATTCAACGCCGATGCAATCCCTTCCTGCGTGTCGATGAGCCGGCAGTGATCGCCAGCGTGGAGCGACATGCCGGACGCGCGCTCACAGATCGAACGGACGTCTTCACCAACTTGCGGCTGTGGAAGGATAGCTTTCGATGACTGCCGGGCGCCGTTGCGTCATTGCCATGCTCGTGGGTCTGTCTACAGCATGCGTCACGGCACCGAAGCCAGACGTAGCCGTTGCTGGCGCCTCGTCTGCGCTCGAATCGCTGCCGCCAAAGCCGCCAATCTTGCACCGACTCAAACCGAATAGGCCAATCCCCATCCCAGTAAAGCCGGTGGTCGAGGAAGATGTGTGGCTGCGGTTTGCAAATTTAAGGCATTGGCAACCATGCAAGACCGATGCTGGGATTGATCGCTGGATTGCTCGCTATGCCGGTAGTCCACAGCGTTTCGCGACCACGCTGGCACCGTTAGTGCCGCTGATCGACTATGTGCTCACGCGCAGTAGCGCGCTTGATCTACCGAGCGAGACGGTGGTGATCCCGATCGTCGAGAGCTATTACCGCCCGGACGCGCGCGGACCGGGTGGCGCGCTCGGCCTCTGGCAACTGATGCCGGATACCGGCAGCGGCTTTGGCTTGCTGCGGCGAGGAACACATGATGACCGGCTTGACGTGCGCGGGTCCACGGACGCGGCGCTACGCCTGTTGGCAATGAACTCCGAGGCATTCTCGAAGAATCCTAAGCTGATGTTTGCCGCCTATAACGCCGGCGCATACCGCTTGCGCAAGGCCCTGGGCAATCGCGAGCATTCGTCGCTGACCTCGTTGAACGGCCTTGGGCTGTCACGTACGACTGAAGACTATCTGGACAAAGTCAAAGCGCTGGGCTGCCTGCTCGGAGAGCCCAAGCGTTTCGGCCTGGAATTGCCGCCCCTCGCCCCTGAGCAGCGCTTGATTGAGTTTACGCCGCCGTTCCCGGTCGACCCGGGCCAAGTCGCCGCGCGTGCCGGCGTTCCCGTGGCCACCTTAAAATCCTGGAACGCGAACGCTTTTGCACGCGGTGCGGCGGATCCACAATTACCGCTGCTGATTCCGCGTGGCAGTGAGAGCGCGCTTACCTCCGCCCTTGCGGACGGCACGCTCAAACAAGGCAAAGCCGCAGTCGTCGCCGCTGCCACGCCGCAAAAATCTAAGGCTGCAGTGACGCCAGCACGCATGCACCGCGTCGCCTCGGGCGACTCGCTATGGGAGATTGCCAAACGCTATCGTGTGCGGCTGCCAGATCTTCTGCGCTGGAATAATCTCAACAAGCGCAGTGTGCTGCGCATTGGTCAAAGGCTCTCTCTGGAGCCGCGCTAGTGGCGCGACGTCGCAGATCGGTCATCTCAAGGAGTGTGAAATGGGATTTTTAACGGGTAAGCGCGCGTTGATCACCGGCATTGCGAGCGGACGCTCGATTGCCTGGGGCATTGCGCAGGCTATGCACCGCGAGGGCGCGGAAATCGCTTTCACCTATCAAAGCGAGCGTCTAAAGGGGCGCGTTGATGACGCCGCAGCGCAGTTTGGCAATGGCCCCGTGCTACCGATGGATGTCGCCATTGACGGTGATATAGAGCGCACCTTCGAGCGTTTGGGCGAAACCTGGGACGGGCTCGATATTGTCGTCCATTCCATCGGCTTCGCGCCGCGGGATCAAATTCAAGGCCGTTTCGTGGATGCGGTGACGCGCGAAGGCTTTGCGATCGCCCACGACATCAGCGCTTATAGTTTTGCCGCGTTGGCCAAGGCCTCGCGCACAATGATGGCTGGTCGCAATGGCTCGTTGCTGACTTTGAGCTACCTCGGCGCCGTGCGCGCAATGCCCAACTACAACGTGATGGGTTTGGCGAAGGCTTCGTTGGAAGCCTGCGTGCGCTATTTGGCACAAGATCTCGGTCCCGAGGGAATTCGCGTCAATGGAATTTCTGCCGGCCCAATCAAAACCCTCGCCGCAGCCGGCATTGGCAATTTCCGCAAGATGCTTGATCACGTCGAGCGTACAGCGCCGATGCGGCGCAGTGTCAGCATCGAAGATGTGGGCAATGCGGCCGCGTTCTTAAGTTCGGATTTGGCAGCCGGCATCACCGGCGAGATCATCTATGTGGATTCTGGCTATAGCCACGTGGCCATGGGCGAGCTATCGAACACTTGATCAAGACGAGCCGATCCCGAGCGCCTACTCGTATGATCTGAATCACGCGCAAAAAAAACCCCGGCTGCCAATGCCGGGGATTCTTTCTCGCCAGGATCGAGGTTTACATCAAGCGATCTTCAACGATTTTTATTTTGGCCTTCTTGCGTAGTGAGGCGAGATAAGCTTGCGACTCGGTCTCTGCCCATTGCGTCTGCAACTGGGTGCGCGCCGCTTCACGGGCGGCCTCTTCCGCTAGCTTCGGGTCAGCATCGGCGACATTGGTCAGATTGACCAAAGCGAATTCGTCATCATTGAGCTTGATCGACTGGCGCACCGGCGACGTCGGCGTTGCACGCGGCAACTTAAACACTTCCAACACTAAGGTCGGGTCTGGCGTCGTCGACGTCCGCATGATCGCTTCCGCCTTATCTTCGGTCTTGCCGATCTCCTTGGCAATCGCGTCCAGGCTCTCGCCCGCAACAAGGCGCACTTCCAGCGCCTTGATCTTCTCTGCCAACTGCGCGCGCTGTGCATCGACCAAAAGTTTGGCCAAAATCTCCGCGCGTACGACGTCCAGCGTCTGCGGTTCCGGCACCTTGCGATCCACTGCGCGAATGGCAACTGCGTGTTCATTGCCGAGATCGATCAAATCGCTGGTCTGGCTGCGGTCGAGCACCAATTCCGAGAACGCGGCTTCGATGACGTCTGGATTCGCAGTAATGCCTTCACCACCTTTGCGTGAGAAGGGGGCGGAGCGCTTGACCTCTACCGACACGCTCTCTGCCGGCCCCGAGAGGGACAGTGGGTCGCGCTGAATGGCATCGACCAGCGAGCCCCCTAGATTTGAATACAGTCGCTCACGTTCCGCCGCAGCGTACTCAGTTTCAAGTTCCGAACGCGCCTCGGTAAATGCACGGCGACGCTCTGCACGAATCTCGCGCAACTGGATCACGTGATAGCCGTTGGCGCCTAAAACAGGCTCTGATACCTGATTCGCCTCGAGTTTGAACAAGGCATCGTCAAAGGCGGGATCGTTGGTACCGAGCTCAAGCCAGCCCAGATCACCACCTTGCTGCTTGGAGCCAAGATCGTCGGAACTCTCGCGCGCGGCATCAGCGAAAGTCTTGCCCTCACGAATCGCCGCTGCAATCCCTTCGGCTTTCGCGAGCGCAGCTTTCTGTGCGTCTGCATCCGCCCCGCTCGCAACCTCAACCAGTACGTGCGAGGTGAGACGCTGCTCGGGCACCACAAAACGATTTGCCTGCTCTTCGTAACGTTTGGTCAGATCCGCCTCAGCAGCCGGCTCGATCTTAAGGTCAGCAGCTTTGATCTCGACGTACTCGATCGTGATCATTTCTGGCGTGTTGAACTCGCTCTTGTGGTCTTCAAAATACTTGGCGACTTCGGGCTCGCCCGGCGGCATGGCCAGCACTTCATCACCTGACTTTAGCCGCAGCGATCCAAAGCTACGTGTCTGATTGAACAAACGCAGATATTCACCAACGTCCGAATCGGCGACGAAAACACTGGAACTGAGACGTTGGCTGATCTCACGTGCAACCAAATCGCGCGAGAGGCGCTGCTCGAACATCTTTGGCGTCATCTGGTTTGAGCGCAATACCGCAACATAAGTTGCTTGATCAAACTTGCCCTCAGGCTTGAACACCTGCATATCCAGGATATCGGCCTGCAACTTGCCTGACGGAACTTCGATTCCGGCCGCCTTCGCATCCTGGTAGCGCAACTCCTCGTCAACCAGGCTGTCGAGAATCCGACGCTTGTTCTCCGGCGTATTGAGGAAGTCGAGGTCAGCATCCTGACCCAACATTTGGCGCATCTGGCTGCGCTGTGCGTCAAGGCGCTCCTGCAACATCTGTTGCGTAATATCTACATCATTGACCTTGGCGACGTTAGCATCGACCGTGGTCTCGAAGTAATTGTTGATGCCAAACAGTGCAAACGGAACTGCTAACAGCAGCACGACTGTCACCAACACCCAACCCGAAAATTTCTCTCGCATCGCCTGAAGCATGATGACTGCCCGTGTCTTGTGTCGAAGGCCGCTGCAATACAGGGCCCGGAAACGACTCGGGCGCCCTAGGGCGCCCGAGTCAGCATTGGCGGAGCGGACGGGGCTCGAACCCGCGACCCCCGGCGTGACAGGCCGGTATTCTAACCGACTGAACTACCGCTCCATTGACTTTTGGTGGGTGCTGAGGGGATCGAACCCCCGACCCTCGCCTTGTAAGGGCGACGCTCTACCGCTGAGCTAAGCACCCAGCTTCAGAGCCGACTAGTTTACTGCATCCTTCAATGCCTTACCAGCCTTAAAACCAGGATTTTTCGACTCACTGATTTCGATGGTGGCACCAGTCTGCGGATTGCGGCCCTGACGAGCGGCGCGACTGCGCACTGCGAAGGTGCCGAAGCCGGTCAACGTAACGGTGTCACCGGCCTGCAGGGCCTTGGTCACCACACCCACAAATGCATCCAATGCACGACCGGCATCAGCCTTACTGAGATCTGCTGCGTCGGCGATACCTTCAACTAGGTCAGACTTTTTCATATCGAGGGACTCCCTTCAGACTCGACACCGGACCAGGCTGCCGACTGTTGTTTTGAGGATCAATGATCGGCTAAAAAATGAAGCCGCTCGCGTTAGTTGCCACCAGCGATGTACCTTGCGAGCGGCGCTGGCGCTTTATAACAGTGCAGATATTGCCGCGCAACAAAGCAGCGCGACCGTTGTCACGAAACGTCAATACTAGTGCCGCATAGCGCCAGGTGCCTGGGGCTTTTCTACTGGTGTCGTCACTGCCGGTTCCGTCACTGGCAATACTGCAGGATCCTTGAACGCCACGGGAACGCTTGTCAGCGCTATCTCCAACACCTCGTCTATCCATTTGACAGGCTTGATCTCGATCGCGCCAGTCACGTTCTTCGGGATATCGGCCAGATCTTTCCGATTTTCTTCCGGAATGATCACTACTTTGACGCCCGCTCGATGCGCCGCAAGCAGTTTCTCCTTCAAACCACCGATCGCAAGCACGCGGCCACGCAAGGTGATTTCACCGGTCATGGCCACAGCCGAGCGCACGGGAATCTTCGTCAGTGCTGAGACCAGTGCCGTGCACATGCCGATGCCAGCGCTCGGTCCGTCTTTAGGCGTGGCGCCTTCGGGCACATGCACGTGGATATCGATCTTCTGAAGGAACTCCGGATCAATGCCGAGTGCCGGGCCACGACTGCGCACAACCGACAGCGCCGCCTGCACCGATTCCTGCATCACATCTCCGAGCTGGCCGGTCTGAATGAGCTTGCCGCGACCCGGAACCGTGGTCGCTTCAATGCTTAAGATCTCACCACCGACCTCAGTCCATGCAAGGCCCGTGACTAAACCGATTTCTTCCTTCTCCTCGGCGAGCCCATATTGGAAGCGACGCACGCCAAGATACTGCGACAAATTCTTCGGGACGATGTTCATCCCGCGCGCAACCTTGCTTGCATCACTCTTTGCTGGCTTCTCCGCCGCTGCCGACGCCTTCTGCGCGGCGCGCGCCTTACCCTCGCGCAATGAGATTTCTTTGACCACCTTGCGGCAGATCTTTGAGATCTCGCGCTCCAAATTTCGAACGCCAGCCTCGCGCGTGTAGAACCGAATGATGTCGACGATTGCAGCGTCGCTGATCGAGATCTCGTGCGCTTTCAGGCCGTTCGCCTTGATCTGTTTCGGCAGCAAATAACGTCGCGCGATGGCCGCCTTCTCGTCTTCGGTGTAGCCCGGGATGCGGATCACTTCCATGCGGTCGAGCAAGGGACCCGGAATATTCAACGAATTTGCGGTGCCCACGAACATGATCTCCGACAGGTCCAGGTCGACCTCCAGATAATGATCATTGAAACTATGATTCTGTTCTGGATCAAGCACTTCCAGCAATGCCGACGAGGGGTCGCCACGAAAATCCATGGACATTTTGTCCAACTCATCAAGCATGAATAGCGGATTGCGGGTCTTGGCTTTTACCAAGTTCTGCACAATTCGACCCGGCAGTGAGCCGATGTAAGTGCGGCGATGGCCCCGGATCTCGGCCTCATCGCGCACACCGCCGAGCGACATTCGGACGAATTTGCGTCCGGTCGCGCGCGCTATCGACTGGCCCAATGAAGTCTTACCCACGCCCGGCGGCCCAACCAAACACATGATCGGTGCCTTCATGCGCTTGACGCGCTGCTGCACGGCCAAGTATTCAACGATGCGTTCTTTGATTTTTTCCAGACCAAAGTGGTCTTCATCAAGAATCACTTCTGCACCGGCGAGATCCCTGCGCACGCGTGAACGTTCCGACCACGGCACATTCGCCAGCCAGTCAATGTAGTTGCGCACCACGGTCGCCTCGGCAGACATCGGCGACATCATTTTTAGCTTGTTGAGCTCGGCGCGTGCCTTGGTCGCTACCTCCTTGGGCATGCCCGCCTTCTCAATACGACGTGCAAGCTCTTCCATCTCATTCGGCGTTTCGTCGATCTCGCCGAGTTCCTTTTGAATGGCCTTCATCTGCTCATTCAAATAGTACTCGCGCTGACTTTTTTCCATCTGCGTCTTGACCCGACCGCGAATTCGCTTCTCGATCTGCAGCACATCGATCTCAGCATCGACAGCCGCCATCAGCATTTCCAGACGCACACCAATACCCGCGGTCTCGAGCAAGTTCTGCTTGTCTGACAACTTGATTGAGAGATGCGCAGCGATGGTGTCGGCAAAGCGACTGGGATCATCAATGGCGCCCAGTGTGGACAGCAACTCAGGCGGAATCTTGCGGTTGAGCTTTACCAACTGCTCAAATTGCGACAACAAGGTACGACCGAGCACTTCAATCTCACGCGCTTCGCGGTCGAGGTGCGATTCGACTTCGACCGGAACCGCGCGATAAACGCTGTCGGTTTCGCTCACATGCGTGATCTGTACGCGCTTGATGCCCTCGACCAGCAACTTGATCGTGCCATCCGGCAACTTCAACAACTGCAATACCGTGGCCTGTGTGCCGACGTCGTAAAGCTCGCTGGGTTTGGGATCATCGATTTCAGGTGATCGCTGCGATACCAGCAGGATCTGCTTGTCGGTGTCCATAGCTGAATCCAGCGCTTTCATCGAGCGCTCGCGGCCGACGAATAGTGGGATAACCATATGCGGATAGACCACCACATCCCGCAAAGGGAGGATGGGCAACGATTTCTCGTCTTTGACCAACTCTAGGCGTGCGCTGGCGGGCATCAATGACTCCAGACATGAGGTGGCAACCGAAACATATCGGCTTCCAGCGAATTTGGGGTGAACAATGAACAATGCAAGCGCTTATTTGACGATGGCGTTCAGCGGCGGGCCGGCAGTCCCCGGTCCGCCATCAGTCGACAAATGCAAGGACTGAGGGCGGCGGAACCGCCCCCAACGAAGAAATCAACTGATCGCCGATTTCGGTTGCGCGCTACCTTCATAGATCAGATACGGCTCAGCAGTGCCATTGATCACGGCCTCGTCGACAACGATCTTGCTGACATTGGTCATCGAAGGCAGCTCGAACATTGTTTCAAGTAGCACCTGTTCGATGATGGTGCGCAAACCCCGCGCACCCGTTTTGCGATCAAGCGCGCGCCGCGCAATCGACGCCAACGCATCGGGCCGGAATTCAAGATCGACGCCTTCCATCTCGAATAGACGCTTGAACTGCTTGATCAAGGCGTTTTTCGGCTCGGACAAAATTCGCATCAGCGCCGACTCGTCCAATTCTTCGAGTGTGGCCACGACCGGCAAACGCCCCACAAACTCCGGAATTAAGCCGAACTTGATCAAGTCTTCGGGCTCGACCACCTGCAGGACTTGTCCCACATTGCGCTTCGCTTGGGATCCGCGGATATCAGCCGAGAAGCCGATACCAGTGGATGTTGAGCGTGCCTGAATGATCTTTTCAAGACCGGCAAAGGCGCCACCGCACACGAACAAGATATTGCGTGTGTCGACCTGGAGGAATTCCTGTTGCGGGTGCTTGCGGCCACCTTGAGGCGGCACCGAGGCAACCGTCCCTTCGATCAGCTTCAACAACGCCTGCTGTACGCCTTCGCCAGAGACATCACGCGTGATCGAGGGGTTTTCACTCTTACGTGAAATCTTGTCGATCTCGTCGATATAAACGATGCCGGTCTGCGCCTTCTCAACATCGTAGTCGCACTTTTGCAAGAGCTTCTGAATGATGTTTTCGACATCTTCACCGACATAACCAGCTTCGGTGAGCGTGGTCGCGTCGGCAATCGTGAATGGCACATTGAGCAAGCGCGCTAAGGTTTCGGCCAGCAAGGTCTTGCCGGAGCCCGTCGGCCCGATCAGCAGAATATTGCTCTTCGCGAGTTCAACCTCGTCGCCGCGTTGGCGCGACTCCAAGCGTTTGTAGTGATTGTGTACGGCCACCGAGAGAATCTTCTTCGCACGCTGCTGACCGATCACATACTGATCGAGCACGTCGAGGATCTCGCGTGGTTTCGGCAGATTGCTACGCCCAGCCTGGGCCTTGTCTTCCAATTCTTCGCGAATGATGTCGTTACACAACTCGACACATTCGTCGCAGATGAAAACACTCGGACCGGCAATGAGCTTACGCACCTCATGCTGGCTCTTACCGCAGAAGGAGCAGTAGAGCACCTTGCTGCCGTCTCCCGAGCGGTGCTGGCGATCGTCAGACATTCGCAAACCTCAAAAAGTCAAGCGCCCTGGAGACAAGGGCCGTTCGAGCATAACACAGGGTTTTTCGCGTCCAGTGCTAATGACCAATATGCATACCGCCCGTGCCAGTCGACAGAAATCCACGCATCACCTGAATATTGAGGTGATGCGCAGTGGTCAGACCGCCTTGATCGTGCCTTCGTTGCGCCGATCAAGTACCGCATCGACTACACCATAGGTCTTCGCGTCTTCGGCGCTCATGAAGTAATCGCGATCGGTGTCTTTGGCGATACGATCCAGCGGCTGGCCGGTATGGTGTGCGAGGATTTTGTTGAGCTTCTCGCGGATCAGCAGGATCTCGCGCGCATGGATGTCGATATCCGAAGCCTGACCGGAATAGCCACCCAGTGGCTGATGGATCATGACGCGCGAATTCGGCAGACAAAAACGCTTTCCGGTCGCGCCAGAAGCCATCAAGAGTGCGCCCATACTGGCCGCCTGACCGATGCACATGGTACTGATCGACGGCTTCACGAACTGCATCGTGTCGTAGATCGCCATGCCGGCCGTGACCGAGCCACCTGGACTGTTGATATAGAGATTGATGTCTTTCTCCGGATTCTCAGATTCGAGAAATAGGAGCTGGGCGACAATCACATTCGCCATGTAATCGTCGATCGGACCGACACAAAAAACCACGCGTTCTTTGAGCAGACGCGAGTAAATATCGTAGGCGCGTTCGCCGCGAGCACTCTGCTCGACGACCATGGGCACCAGATTCAATGCGCGTTCGTTAGCCATCTGAGAGCCCTAAGTTGATGCATTACGGCGAGCGCGTCGCCGCGGCGGCCACGACGGCCACCACCCACATTAGTGGTGGCGGCCTTCGCAATTGCAACCGTTTCAGGCTGCGCTGACACCCGGTTGCAGAACTTCGACAAAGGTACGCTCGATCAGAGTGACCTTGGCGTGATCGGCGACCCATTCGGCCACCTGTTCATCCATCACGCGCGCTCGCAGGTTATTCAACAGGCGCTCGTCCTGCTGATACAACTGCATCACGTCCTGCGGATTTTCATAGGTGGAAGCAACCGCCGACATGGCTGTACGCACGCGCTGATCATCCAGGCGAATCTTGTTTTGCAACGCGATCTCGTTCAACAACAAACCTGCAAGCACGCGCCGCTCAGCAATCGCGCGCAGACTCTCAACCGCAGGTTCCGGGGCGACTGGTTCGCCCGATTGGCGCGCACGTTCGACGTTGTCGGCAATGGCCTGACGTTGCAGGCTTTGCGCCTCTGACATCACCAACTGGCTTGGCACCGGCGTGCCTTCAAATTTCTTCAGCAAGCGCTCAACCACCGTACCGCGCAAACGCCCCGACAGTGCTTGGCCAAGTTCACGCTCAAGGTTCTGTCGCACTTCTTTTTGGAAGGCAGACACGCCGCCAAAGATATTGAAGGAACTGGCAAAGCTGTCATCGACCGCCGGCAGCACGCCTTCATTGACACGCGTGACGATGATGGTAATCGCCGCGATCTTGCCCGCAAGACGCGCGTCGCCGTAGTCGGTGGCGAAGTTCACCTCGGTGGTCTTGCTCTCGCCAGCAACCATGCCGACCAGCGCCTGCTCGATTTCAGGCATCACCGCGTTCTGGCCGATCGCGGTCAAGCCACGCTCGACGCCTTCAACAGGAATACGCGTCTCACCAGCCTCAATTGAGAACTCGAAGGCCACATAGTCGCCGGCGGCCGCAGGTCGCTCGACCGGCGCAAAAGTCATGCGCTGACGACGCAAGGTGTCGACCATTCGCTCAATGTCGGCATCAGTGACGCTCGCCACTTCACGATCAACTTCCAACTCCGACACATCGATCGAACCAAACTCTGGCAGCACTTCGAAGGTCGCGGAGTAGGAAAACTCGCTACGGCCGCCAGATTCTTCCAGTTTGATCTGCGGGGCCATCGCTGGACGCAAATTTTCCTGTTGCACAGCGCGATTCAGCGTCTCACGAATGAGATTTTCACTGACTTCGGAGCGTACCTGCTGGCCAAAGCGCTGCTCGATGATGATTGCCGGCACCTTACCCTGCCGAAAGCCCTTCAACGATACCGATTTGGTGAGTTCCTTGATGCGCGAATGGATACCTTGCGTGTACTCATCGCCTGGCACGACGACCGTTATGCGGCGCCCAAATTCGCCCAGCTTTTCGACCGAAACCTGCATGAAACCTCCAGAAAAATTGCTACCTTGAGCGCACTGACGCGGCTCAAGAACTTATGGTGCGAAAGAAGAGACTCGAACTCTCACGGGTTACCCCACTGGAACCTAAATCCAGCGCGTCTACCAATTCCGCCACTCTCGCATGTAAACCATTCAACCCTTTGGCATCGGGCCCCGGCGTTGCGCACCGAATATCCGACCGCTCAGCACATCTATGCCCGCTTTTGCGCCGCGCGAACTCCACGTGACGGATGCCAATGGCAAACCGCTTTTGCGAGTTCTCATCGGGAAATTTGCCCACGGGTAGGCGCGTCTGATCGATGAACCGTCGCCGCGTAGGCCAAACCCACGCGCACGGGGCCGACCCGAGCCGGCGCCTGATTCCATCGATATTAGCGCATTGGATCGCAGCCGATCAATTCCGCGGTCCGGCTTTGCAGTCGCGACGCGGCGCCGCTACCGATCGCTGCCATCGGCGTTGACCAGCTCCGACACACGTGTGGAGCCTGCACGCTTGCGCTGTCGGCGCTGCTCAGAGCCACGGACGACCCGCCAGCGCGAATAACCCATACAAAAAAGGCCCCCGGAGGTGTCTCCGAAAGCCTTGACTTACGAGCGCATGAGTTGGTGGGCTGTCAGGGACTCGAACCCCGAACCTACTGATTAAGAGTCAGCTGCTCTACCATTGAGCTAACAGCCCACACGAAACTTGCTTTCTACATTTATCGGAGGTTGGGGTGGAAGACGGGACTCGAACCCGCGACGACCGGAATCACAATCCGGCGCTCTACCAGCTGAGCTACATCCACCACCGAAACTCCCCATCTGGCGCGCCCGACAGGAATCGAACCTGCAACCGTCGGCTTAGAAGGCCGATGCTCTATCCGGTTGAGCTACGGGCGCATCGCTCCGCAGCTTGTCACGCGTTCCAGCTACATCTACCACATTGGCGCTGAACGACCATCTGGCGCAAGTTGGTCGGGGTAGAGGGATTCGAACCCACGACATCCAGCTCCCAAAGCTGGCGCGCTACCAGACTGCGCTATACCCCGCCCGCAAAAAACGGGTACAAAAGCCAAGTGGCACCATACGACGAGCTTGGGCGGCGGTCAAACATCACCATCCACAGCCCTGAAAGACTAACGCCCGAAACGAGTTCGGGCGTTGAGAAAACGATTCTGGCGCGCCCGGAGAGATTCGAACTCCCGACCACCTGGTTCGTAGCCAGGTACTCTATCCAACTGAGCTACGGGCGCCTAGCCACAAAGTATGTGATGCTCCGCGAGCCCACGTCAAGGGGGCTGCACTCATTTGAGGTTCTATTGCCGTCTCATCGCGTCGAAACGCTCCGCGTCCGGGGCCGCGTCGGCGTCAGTTTGCGCTCGTTACCAATCCTTATGACCCGGCAACAGACCCTTAAGCTCCACATCGGTGAGATTGCGCCACTGGCCGGGTTTGAGTAAACCGAGCTTGACGTTATCAATACGCACGCGCCGCAATTGGTTCACACGGTAGCCGAAGGCATCGGCCATCAGGCGAATCTGGCGGTTTAATCCTTGCGTGAGCACGATCCGAAAACCAAAGCGCGCAAGCTTCGAGGTGCGACACGGTTTGGTCATCTCACCGCGAACCAACACACCGCGCGCCATGCCGGTCAGAAAAGCGTCGGTTACGGCCTTATTGACGCCGACCAGATACTCCTTTTGATGATTATTTTCGGATCTTAGGATCTGGTTGACGATGTCGCCATTGCTGGTCAGCAGGATCAAACCCTCCGAGTCTTTGTCTAAGCGACCGATAGGAAAAATGCGTTGTTGATGGCCGACGAAATCGACAATGTTCCCGGCGACGTCGCTTTCCGAGGTGCATGTGATGCCCACCGGCTTGTTTAGCGCGATGTACACATGTTTACGCCCCGCTTTTTGCGGGCGCGCGCGCAGCGGCTGTCCATCAATGAGGACCTCATCGTCTGTCTCAAATTGCGCACCGACTTCAGCGATCTGACCATTGAGGGTCACGCGCCGCTCGAAAATTAGCTGGTCAGCCTCGCGTCGAGAGCAAAAGCCGGATTCACCGATGTATTTATTGAGACGCATGGGATCGCGAAGCAAAATGGTCGATGCGAATGCTGGCACAACTCGTCACCCGTGCCTAAAGCCACATGACGGCGCGCGCTGGAGGTTGGAGCATCCGCCGCGCAGAACCCTATCCAGCCCTGACTCATCGTCGACACGCACTGCGTGTCGACGGGCTTAACCGGTGGAGCAATCTCATGCATAGACGCAATTTTCTGACCATCGCCGGTTATGGCATGGGCAGTCTTCTGATTCCCCTGCCCGGCCGTCTCATCGCGGCCGAGTCACTTGTCGGCATGATTGACGTGGCGCGTAAGAAGGTACTTGCCGATCTGGCCCTGGAAGCCTCAACCACTGCGGGCGCGAGCTATTGCGATGTGCGCATTGGGCGCTATCTGCAGCAGATCGTGATCACGCGCGAGGACAAGGTGCAGAACGTGGTCAACACCGAGTCCACGGGCGTCGGCATCCGCGTGATTGTCAACGGCACCTGGGGTTTTGCAGCGACCAGCGATCTCACGGAAGCTGGCGTATCGAAAGCTGCGCAGCAAGCGGTAGAGATCGCCAAGGCGAATTCGAAGGCGCAGACAGAACCGGTGCAGTTAGCGCCAGTGAAGGGCGTGGGCGAGGTCAGTTGGAAGACGCCAATCCAGAAGAACGCCATGGAGGTGCCGATCAAGGACAAGGTCGAGTTGCTGATGGGCGTCAATTCCGCGGCCATGAAGGCCGGCGCGAATTTCATCAATTCGATGATGTTCCTGGTCAATGAGCAAAAGTATTTCGCCTCGACCGATGGCTCCTACATCGATCAGAATGTTCACCGCCTGTGGGCACCTTTCAACGTCACTGCGATTGACGCCAAAAGCGGCAAATTTCGCACGCGAGCGGGATTATCGTCGCCGGTTGGCATGGGCTACGAATACCTCGACGGGAAGGGTGGCATTGCGCTACCGGGCGGGGTTACGGGCTATGACAAGCGTTACGACATGATTGGCGATGCGGTGGCCGCCGCGGAGCAGGCAAAGCAAAAGCTAAAAGCACCGTCAGTCAAGCCGGGCAAATACGATCTGGTTCTGGACCCAACGCATATGTGGCTGACCATCCATGAATCTGTCGGCCATCCGCTGGAACTCGACCGCGTGCTCGGCTACGAGGCCAATTTCGCGGGCACCAGCTTTGCCACACTTGACAAGCTCAAAGACAAATTCAAATACGGCAGCGACAAGGTCACCTTGTTTGCCGACAAAACGCAAGAAGGCAGCTTAGGCGCGGTCGGTTACGACGACGAAGGCGTCAAAGCACGGCGCTGGGATCTGGTCAAAGACGGCACGCTGGTGAACTACCAGGCCATTCGGGATCAGGTGCATATCATCGGCGAAAAGGAATCGCACGGCTGCTGTTTCGCAGATTCCTGGTCCAGTGTGCAATTTCAGCGTATGCCCAACGTCTCGTTGGCGCCCAGCAAAGACAAGCTCAGCCCGGCCGAGATGATCAAAGACGTCGAAAACGGAATCTACATCGTTGGCGCTGGCTCATTCTCCATCGACCAGCAGCGCTACAACGCGCAGTTCGGCGGCCAACTCTTCTATGAGATCAAGGACGGCAAGGTCGGCCAGATGCTGGAAGACGTGGCCTACCAGATGCGCACACCAGAGTTTTGGAACGCCTGCGTGGCGACTTGCGATGAAAATGATTACCGCTCAGGCGGATCATTCTTCGACGGTAAGGGTCAACCTTCCCAGGCCTCGGCGGTGTCGCACGGATCGAGCACGACGCGCTTCAATGGCGTCAACGTCATCAGCACCGCCCGCAGCCTCGGCTGAGCGCGCAGGAGCAATCGAGCATGAGCATTTATTCTGAAGCAGAAGCCAAGGCCATCCTGGACAAAGTCATCAAGCTGTCCAAGGCCGACGAATGCAGCGCGAACTTGACCGGCAGCATTGACGGCAATGTGCGTTTTGCGCTCAACAATGTGTCTACCAGCGGCACCGTCAGTGATTGCACGCTTGGCGTGCAGGTCGCCTTTGGCAAGCGCGTCGGTATTGCCACCATCAATGCCTTTGACGACGCGGCGCTGGCACGCGTGGTGCAACGCGCAGAAGAACTGGCGAGACTGGCACCGGAGAACGAAGAGTTCATGCCGACGCTGGAAAAGCAGGAATACAAAGCCAGCGATACCTTCGTGCAAGCGACTGCCGACGTGTCGCCGGAATTCCGCGCGAAAGTTGCGAGCGATTCCATCGATCCGTGCAAAGCCGACAAACTGATCGCAGCCGGCTTTCTAGCAAATAGCGAAAACTTTTTCGCGTTCGCCAACAGCAAAGGCAATTTCGGCTATCAAAAAGCGACTGGCTTGAACTACACCTGCACAGTTCGGACCGAAGACGGTCGTGGCTCGGGCTGGGTTGCGCGCAACTTGGCCGACGCATCCAAGTTTGACGCCGGCGTCGACATCCGCACCGCCATTCGCAAAGCCAAGGATTCGGCTGAGGCGAAGGCGCTGGAGCCGGGCAAGTACACAGTGATCCTGGAACCCGCCGCCTCGGCCGGTTTGATCTCCTTCATGATGTTTGGCTTCGATGCACGCCAAGCCGACGAAGGCCGTAGTTTTTTGACCAAGAAAGGCGGCGGCACGAAATTTGGCGATCAAGTCTTCGATCAGCGCGTGAGCATTCACTCCGACCCATGGGATGCCGATGTGCCGGTCATGCCGTGGGATCAAGAGGGCTTGCCGCGCGAGAAGATGGCGATCATCGACAAGGGCAAGGTCAACTATCTGCAGTATTCGCGCTACTGGGCGAAAAAGCAGAAGAAACAAGTGAAAGGTCAACCCGGCAACCTGATCATGTCCGGTGGTGACAAATCGACGGCAGAACTGGTCAAGGGCACCAAGAAAGGCATCCTGGTCACGCGGACTTGGTACATCCGCATGGTTGATCCCCAGACCGTGCTGCTAACCGGTTTGACGCGCGACGGAACCTTCTACATTGAAGATGGTGAGATCAAGTATCCGATCAAGAATTTCCGCTTCAATGAGTCGCCCGTGATCATGCTCAACAACGTCGAAGAACTCGGCAAGCCGGAGCGTCTCAGCGGCGACGAATCGCCCTTCATCATGATGATTCCACCGATGAAGATCCGCGACTTCACCTTTACCTCGCTGTCGGACGCGGTGTAAGGGGGCTTAGGTGCCGGGGCTCGGCCGCTCCCGGCATCCTGCCTCCCGCGCCACTAGCACATCCATGTGCGTCGGGGCTTAGGTGCCGGGGCAAATGCGCTTTGGAGCGCAGAACGCAAGAGTTTTTTAGCTTATTTTGACCGCTTAGCGGGCGAGTGATGCTGAGACCGAGTCAAACTCGTGCTCGTCATTCCCGCGAAGGCGGGAATCCAGTTTCCTTCTTGCGCTCGATGCTTTCAGATCGACGCCTTCGCCAGAATGACGCAGGCACAACTTGATCTACATTCGCCCGGCCAACTGATCGCCGCGCCCCAACACCGAGATTCGCTGTTGCTCGTCCCGCTCCTGCTGCAAGCAGCCCCGATCTTGCCTAAATCAGCCCCACCGCTCACTTTAAATCGACATTCATGAATCGCCGTCTATTCCTGCAAATGCTGGCTTCTGCGAGCGCGCTGATATCAGCGCCCCGCGCGTTGTCTGCTGCAAGTGCGGCGCCCGACTACGATTTTTGGTTCACGCGGCTGATGTATGAATCGGGCGATTGGGATGTGGATCAGCGCATGCCGGCGAATTTACTGACCTCATTGATCGACTACACCAGCCTGCGCGTTGATACCCAAGAGCACATCATTGCATTGGCCGATCCGCGCATGTTGCAGGCGCCGTTCTGCTATCTCGCGGGACATAAGCTGGTCGAATTCAGTGACGACGAATCGAAGAATTTCGAACGCTATATACGCAACGGCGGCTTTGTGTTCGTCGACGACTGCAATCACGATATTGACGGATTGTTCGCGACTTCATTCGAAGCCGAAATGGCGCGGATTTTTGGCAAGGAGGCCTTGCAGAAATTGCCGTCGCGACATCCGATCTACAGCAGTTTTTTTACCTTCGACGGCCCACCGGCCACCGGATTCGAGCTCAACGGCTGGGGCGATGATCTGGTGCATGACTACCTCAAAGGTATCGAGATCGACGGTCGCTTAGGACTGCTGTACAGCAATAAAGACTACGGCTGCGAATGGGACTACGACTGGCGCAATAAACGTTTTCTGGCCGAAGACAACACCAAATTCGCCGTGAATATCGTCATCTACGCTCTGGGTAGCTGACGCGTCCACATTGCGGGCGCTGGCGTGCCATCCGTCAATTTTTTGCTTCACTTTGATTCAGAGGACTTTGCCACAATCCATGAACGAGCTGACGGAAGCGGAACTGTCGCAACGCTTGGCGCAACTGACTGATTTGCGTCTAGCGATCGGGCAAGTGATCGTCGGCCAAGATGCGGTGGTCGAACAACTACTTATCGCCTTGCTCGCGGGCGGACATTGCCTACTTGAAGGTGTGCCCGGCCTGGGCAAAACCTTGCTGGTGCGCACGCTCGGGCAAGCCCTTGACTTGCAATTTCGCCGCGTACAATTCACGCCCGATTTGATGCCTAGCGACATTCTGGGCACCGAGATCCTGGAGGAGGATCACGGCACCGGCAAACGTCACTTCAAATTTCAACGCGGCCCGGTATTCACTAATCTGCTGCTAGCCGATGAACTCAATCGCACGCCGCCAAAGACGCAAGCCGCGCTACTTGAGGCGATGCAAGAGCACACGGTGAGCTATGCCGGCATAACGCATGCGCTGCCCGAACCTTTCTTCGTGCTGGCCACACAGAATCCGCTCGAACAAGCTGGCACCTATCCGCTGCCGGAGGCGCAGTTGGATCGCTTCCTGCTGCATGTACGCGTGGAGTATCCGACGGCAGAAGAGGAGCGCTGCATCCTGGTGCAGACCACGGGTTCGCAGCAAGCCAGTGTGCACGCAGTCACCGATGCGATCGCGGTGTTGGAACTTCAACGCATTGCGCGCGATGTACACCTGGGCGGTGAGTTGCTGACGTGGATTACGCGCCTGGTGCGCGCGACGCGACCCGGCCCCGATGCGCCGCCGCCCATTCTTCAATGGGTGAAATGGGGCGCTGGCCCACGCGCGGGCCAAGCGTTGGTACTTGCCGCCAAAGCGCGCGCGCTTTTGCACGGACGCCTCGCAGCAACGCAAGAAGATGTCGCCGTACTCGCAGCACCGGTGATGCGGCATCGCCTGATCCTCTCGTTCGCGGCGGAAGCTGAACAAGTCAGCGCTGATGCCGTTATCGAAGCGCTGCTACGTGCGGTGCCCTTCGTCTGACCATGGCTGCGCCAGACTTTATTCCGCCCGAGACGCGCGCGCGCCTGAAAGGATTGCGCTTAAGCGCCCGACGATCTTCAGGCGCCTTCGGCTTTGGTCTGCACAGCAGCCATCAGCGCGGCGCAGGCAAGGAGTTTGCGCAATATCGCGCCTATGAGCCGGGGGACGAACCGCGCCAGATCGACTGGAAGTTGTACGCACGCTCCGACAAGTTTTTCGTGCGTGAGGCGCAGCGCGAAGCCCCGCTCACGCTCTGGATCATTCTCGATTCGAGCGCGTCGATGGGCCAGTCAGATAGTGCAAAACCCGCGTGGTCTAGGCTCGCAGCAGCTCGCTGCTTGGCCGCGTGCGCCATTGAACTCGCACTGCGCCAGGACGAGCGCTTCGGCGTCATCGGCATCGGCGATGGCGCGGTCAGCACCTTGGTGCCCGCTGCAAGCGGCGCGCGACAGCGCGATTTATGCCTGCTCGAATTACATCGCCTTAAAGCCGCGGGAACTTGGCCTGCAGAGGCTGCTCTACGAAGTCTGTGGGAGCGCCTCGCGCCGGGCGCATTGGTTTTGCTACTCAGTGATTTTTTCGACAACTCGACGGTAATCTTTGCCGAAAAGCTCGCCGCCGCGCAACGCGAAGTCCTCTGCATTCAATTATTGACCGCGAGCGAGCGCGACTTCCCCTTTGTCGGCGGACACCGCTTTCGCGATCCAGAAAGTGGGGCCGAACTGATCACAGATGCCGGCGCGGCGCGCGCCGATTTTCTGCAGGCCTTTGCTGAGGCGCGGCGTGCGCTGGCGTCCCGGTTTACCGCGGCCGGCATCGCCCATACCGGCTGGGTACTCGACGAACCGCCGGATCAAGCATTGCGCCAGTTCTTCGGACCGCGCGGACGACGCGAGCTTGGGGCAGCCCCGTGAGTGTGACGCTGCTCTATCCGGCCGCCTTGCTCGCGATAGTTGCCATCTTGGTGCCGATGTTTCTGCACTTGCGACGACGCAGCGAACAAATCACTGTCGACTTTGCCGCCCTGCGTTGGTTGACGGCACATATGAAGCCGCGACGGCGTCCGCGTATCGACGAGCACTGGTTGTTGCTGATGCGATGCTTATTAATCGCGCTCATTGCCCTATTGCTGGCGCAGCCGAAGTTGCGCGCAGACAGCGATTGGCGTGAATGGCAATTGGTCAGCACCGCCCTCAATATTCGTGGGATTGCGGAACTGAATGGCGATACCGGCGCGAACGCCTATTGGCTCGCCCCCGGATTTCCATCCATTCGGGAACCGCGACCCAGTGTGGCTCCCAATACATCGAGCCTGCTACGCGAGTTCGACGCGTCACTTGGACAGCATGACAAGTTGCGGGTTTGGGTACCTGCGCGCGTGGATGGACTGGATGGCGAGCGCGTGCGTCTTTTGCGAACACTGGAGTGGCGGATCGCGCCAGCACAAGCAGATTTGCCTGGCGGCATGGCGACGCCAGCGCCCCCGCTCGCGCAACGCATGGATTTGCGTATCGATGCGAATTCGCAGTCTAGCCAGCGCTATTGGCTCGCTGCCCTCGCCGCATGGAATTCCGCCACGGTTCCGACTGCAAACCCACCGGTAGGCGCGCGCACGCCGCGCTTCGAGCTGATCGCCGATGAGATTGCCGACGACGACGCTCCGGCCAGCGCTGGCGATTGGTTGCTCTGGCTGCGCGCTGGAGAACTGCCAGCGCCGATTGCCGAGTGGATCGCAGCCGGTGGCACAGCGCTGGTGGCGCAAACCACGCGCATCCCTAACTCGGCAGTGGATATCGCCTTGTGGCGCGATGCGGCTGGCGATCCGCTAGTCCGCGCGCAGCCGATGGGCCGCGGCCGGCTACTGCAATGGCAACGCGAGCTCATTCCAGCCGCGTTGCCGGAGTTACTCGACGCGCGCTTTCCTTCGCAGTTGCGTGCCCTGTTTGAACCCGCACAGGCCGTACCCATGCTTGCGGACGCAGCGTCAGTGAAACCGCTGATCGGCGCGTTTGGGACGGCGAAGCGCAGTCGCGGCATTGACGACTGGCTGCTGGCGCTGATCTTCGTGGTGTTGGCGATTGAACGCTGGCTGGCGACGAATTCGCGGCGTATGCAGAGCGCAGATGCATGAGTTCGAGCCCCTCACTTATCGCACTGCAGGGCGCCGCGCGCAGGCGAGCGGCGGGGATTCCATGGTTGCTGAGCCTACCGCTGCTCATCGGTGTTGGCGCCTTGATGCTCCGTGCGGGCGCGGTAGTGCTCGGGTCGATCGCCTTACTGCTGCTTGCCCTAGCCGTGTTGCGATTGAGTTTGCAGGCGGTGGCGCGCGTCGATGCGCATTGGATCGCACGTGAACTGGATCGATGCCGCCCCGATCTTGAGGACAGTGCCGATCTCTTTTTCCGCGACCCAGCATCGCTTTCCGCGGTGGCGCGACTGCAGCTTAGGCGCATGCACGCACGCTTTGCCGTCGGTCCGCGCGTCGATTTACGCGCGCCTTGGCCTGCGCGTTTCATCGCAATGAGTTGCATCGCCGGCATGGTGATGGTCGCTGCGGCGCAGTGCTTGCCAACGCTGGCTGAGCCCGCGAAGCCAACGCTAGCGGCTGCCGATTCTCCTTCGCGTGCGCCGAGCCCGTTGCGTGCGCGCGTGAGTCTTCAGATCCAGCCACCCGCGTACACCCAACTCCCAGCGCGTACGCAGGATGAATTTGCCGCCAGCGTGGCAGAAGGCAGCCAGCTCACATGGCGCGTTCGCTTCGACGAGCAACTATCCACAGACACGACGACATCCGTCGCGGAATCTCCCGCCAGCGCGGTCCCGCGCCCCGCGAACGCCCGTCTGGTCTTTCACGACACCGGTGCACTTGCGCTGCAACCTTATAACGATGAATGGCTTGCCAGCCGGAAGATGGAAAAGTCGACCGTCTATCGCTTGCAATTCGATGACGCGGCGACAACGGCGCCGCAGACGGCCCTTGCGCGCTTGACGGTGCTACATGACCAGGCGCCACAGGTGCGCGTCAGCGCACCCGAACGCAGCCTGGTTCTGGCGACAGCGGGTCAAAGCCGCTGGCCGTTGAGCTTTGAGGCCAGCGATGACTACGCTCTCGGCGCTGCCAGCATGCTGATCCGGCATGCCAAGGGCAGTGGTGAAAGCATTACCGTGACCGAATCGCGCGTGCCCTTGCAGGGCCAAGGCGACGCGCGATCGCGCCGCTATCAACATAGCCTCGATTTGCGTGTGCTCGATTTTACCGAGGGCGATGATTTGATCGTGCGCTTCAGCGTGAATGACCAACGCCAGCCGCAAGCGCAGGCCACACAAACGTCGAGTTTTATCCTGCGCTGGCCGGATGCGCCGAGCACTGAGGCGGCCGACATTGAAGGCGTGGTCGAGAAAGTCCTGCCGGCTTATTTTCGCAGCCAGCGCCAGATCATCATCGACAGCGAGGCCTTGTTGGCTGAAAAGCCGCGACTGGCCAAGGATCCCTTCCTCGCCCGATCGGACACGATCGGTGTTGATCAGCGCTTATTGCGCATGCGCTATGGGCAATTCTTAGGCGAGGAGAGCGAAGTCGCCGACGCGCCGCACGAACATCGCGATGGGGATTCGCACGATGATGCTGACGCTGACATGCATCAGTCGGAACCTGCCACCGCCACCAATGCGGGCAGTTTTGGCGAATCCGCCTCAGTAATCGAAGCCTATGGTCACACACATGATGATGCCGAGGCGGCGACACTGCTCGATCCGCAGACACGCGCCCTGCTTAAGTCTGCGCTCAACGAAATGTGGCAAGCCGAGTTGCACTTGCGGCAAGGAAACCCGGCGGCCGCGCTGCCGTTTGAATACCGCGCCCTCGCCTACATCAAACAAGTTCAGCAGGCGAGCCGCATTTACCTCGCGCGGGTAGGCCTGGAATTGCCGCCTGTGGACGAGACTCGTCGATTGAGCGGTGAGCGTGAAGGCTTGCGCAACCGCGCCGAACAAAGGTCGCCGAAGCCAATCAATGACCCACAAGCGGCGGATCTATGGCGCGCGCTGGTAGCAGAATCGGTTGGCGATTCCGGCGCCGCGAGGCTCGATGCAGCCTTTGCAAACTTCGATATCTGGCTGCGCAAACATGCGTCCGAGTTGCCGAACGCACTGGATCTGATGCTGATTCTGGATGAGGCACGTAGCAACGCGAGTTGCGTCGAATGCCGGGCTCAAGTACGCCAGCAACTGTGGACGCTTTTGCCGCATCCGGCACCGACCGCCGCGGCGCGCGCCGCCGCCGATGTCAGCGGACGCACTTATCTTCGCGCCTTGAGTTCGGAATCGGCGCCATGAGCACGTCGATACTCGGCGCTGTGATCGGTGCCATCGTGCTGATTGCCAGCCTGCGCCTGCTGCGCTCGCGTGCGCGGCGCCTTCCCGTACCCAAGCTTTTTTTGTTGCTGTGTTTGCAAGCGGCAAGCGGCGGACTGCTGTGGGCATTGCTAAGTCCGGCAATCACGCCGCCGACGGTGCGTGGGTTGACGGTATTGACCGCGGCCTCTGATGCATCCAAAAGCGCGCCGGATCAACTCTCCATCGCGCTACCCGAAGCGCCGGAACTCGCTGGCGTCGCGCGCGTGCCCGATCTGGCGACGGCCTTACGCCAGTATCCTTCCGTCGAAGAAATTCACGTAATCGGTGCTGGCCTGCCAGCGCGCGATCTAGTTGCCGCTGGCACCATGCGCGTGCGCTTTACGCCTGCCCCACTGCCGACTGGCGTGGTCGAGTTGTATGCCGCACGTGCGTTGCCGGAGGGCGCGATCTGGCAGGTGCGCGGTCGCGTGGAAATGGCGCCGCTAGTGCAGTTGGAACTTCTAGATCCGGCAGGCGCCCGCGTGGCGCAAAGCGTCGCCGGTGACGATGGGCGCTTTGTGCTTGCGGCGCCGCTGCGCGTGCCCGGCGAGATGCTCTATCGCCTGCGCGTGTTGCAAGACCAAAAGCCATTGCATGAGGTGCCGCTCCCCATCGTCGTTCACCCCGGTCAGCGCGCACGCGTATTGATCGTCGCGGGGGGCAGCAATGCGGAATTGAAGTATCTGCGGCGTTGGGCAATCGATGCTGGCGCGGATGTGCGCTGGTCGCTGGCGCTACGTCCCGGCGTGCGTGTGCAGGGCTCAGATGTCGCGGTCACGGCGGAGAATCTAGCGAAGACTGATCTGCTCATCGTGGACGAGCGAGCGTGGATCGCTTTGCGAGAAGGTGAGCGCGCGACGATTCTGGCGGCTGTCGACGCTGGGCTCGGCTTGCTTGTGCGTATCACCGCGAACGTGGACACACGCTTGCGCGCCGCATTCGAGATACTTGGTTTTAGCGTCGACGGCGCCGAGATCGCGCGAGATATTGCGTGGCCGTTGGCCGTTTCTCAGACCATCGGCAACATGCATTCCGCCAGCAGATTCAGCGTGACGCTGACCCGGCGGCCAATCCAAGTGAGTGCCGCTGATGCCATCACGCTTGAACAAGACGCGGACGGTCAAGCACTCGCGCTTTGGCGCGCTTACGGCCAGGGACGCGTAGCGCTGTGGTGGTTGGGCGATAGCTATCGCTTGGTGCTTGAGGGCCAAGCGTCCGCGCACGGTGCCATCTGGGCAAATGCTTTGAATGTCCTCGGACGGCCGCGGATCGACCTCGCACCAGAACCTATGGCGCTGGATGCCCGTGTTGATATGCGCTTGGCCATCTGCGGATTGGACGCTGACGCACGCATGGTGGCGCCGGACACGACGCGGATCAGCCTGCTGCCAGATACGCGTGCAGGCGCTTGTGCGGCTTGGTGGCCCGCGCAGTCTGGATGGCACCAACTGCAATCCGGCAGCACGCTGCAAAGTATCTACGTCCGCGCGGCCGATGAGGCGCCTGGCTTGCTCGCAAATGCTCTGCGCGAATCGAATCTGGCGCTGAACTCACGCGCCTCAATGACGAGTCCCCGTCCACTAAGCCACATAGCACCGCCATCGCGTTGGCTTTGGTGGACATTGTGGCTGTTGACCTGCACGGTGCTGTGGTGGCTGGAACGGCGCTGGTTGCGCAACTCAGTCACCGAACCGACAATCCCCGGCCACAGCCAGCCAAATGGACAGGCAATATGAGCGAGCTAAATTCTGCGCACAACCGCGCTGTGTGGTTCGATTTGCCGGTTAGTGACTTAGAGCGCGCTGCCACCTTCTATCGCGCAGTGCTCAATATTGGCGTCGATGTGATGAAGTTCGGGCCCGTGGAATTCGCTGTTTTGGCACACGATCAGGGCAATGGCGGTTGTTTGGTGGTGCAACCCGAGGCCATTACGAGCGTCGGTGCACTCCTGTATCTGAACGCCAATGGCCGCATTCGCGATGCCGTGGCACAGGCGGTCAAGCTCGGCGGAAAAGTCATGGAAGACGTGCAAGCCACCGGATCGCATGGATTTCGTGCGGTCATCCTCGACAGCGAAGGAAATCGCGTGGCATTGCATTCGGCACGCGATGGCTGAGCCCCGGATTAATCCGGTCCGCCGCGCGCGGCTTCCCACGTCGTGACGAAGGCCTGCGTTTCCGCCGGAATCAGCTCGCGAAGCGCGGCAATGATGGCAGCAACCGCCGCGCACTGCGCCTCAATCGCATGGATCGGCAGGCGAACAGTGATCTCACCGCGGCTGATTTTCACCGCCGTGGTGGATCCGCCCACCGGCGCTTCCGGGCGCTCGCGCCAACGCGTAGTAAAGACACCGAGCGAATCCATCGCGGCCGCCACGGCGTGCATTGCGGCCGCGCTCGTGGTGAATTCAATCGCGTATCGCTGGGCCGCATCCGTGCGGTCATAACCGAGCAAGCGCGATACACGACCGCGACCTTTCGCGTCGATGACGACCTCAGTCGAGCGTCGATAGGGCGGTGGCACGGAACCATTATTGCTCGACCATTCGAGCGCTAGATCAGGGTAAGCCGAATCTGTTGGACCGATGCTTTGCGGCTTCAAGTCAGTTGCTCCTGAGTCGATGTCGATTGGCAGCCATTCAGGATGGGGTGCTCACCGCGTTGCATCATGGCA
>Ga0209181_10001666_pt1 | contig 38172 bp, 40 predicted proteins | sample MAT05_FD_187208 | JGI IMG/M metagenome (GOLD analysis project Ga0209181, IMG submission 187208) | Freshwater microbial communities from Lake Fryxell liftoff mats and glacier meltwater in Antarctica - MAT-05 (SPAdes) (version 2) | ecosystem: Environmental > Aquatic > Freshwater > Ice > Liftoff... | reverse complement strand
GCCCTTCAGCTTCAGCGAGGCCACCACCTGCGGCACCATGGCCTTGTAGCGGTCGCCGCGGATGCCCATCTCGACCTTGTGCTCGAAGTCGATGCCTTCCACCTGCTCCAGGAAGCCGTGCACGAAATGCTGGCGGCTCATCTCGCCGTCGCCGATGACGTCCAGCCCGGCGTCTTCCTGGGCCTTGATGCAGAGCAGCGTGGCGTCGAGCTTGGCCTGCTGCAGATCGGCGCCTTCGCTCTTCCACTGCGGCCACAGCTTCTGCGTCTCGGCCAGCCAGGCGGGTTTGGGCAGGCTGCCGGCGATGGCGGTGTCGAACATGGGCACTCCGATGGTTGTTCTTCGAGGTCGCCAGCATAGCGGCGGCGGCTTCATCGCGTTTGGCCGGGGCTTCGTCGTTACCGGGCGCGCCTTCGTCTGGTGGCGGCGCGGCGGGCGCCGGCAGCGTTTAACCTGCTCGGCATGCACGCCGCACCATCACAACCACCACCGCCAGGCCTGTCGCTCGATCAGCCCCTGCCGGTTGAACTGACCGGCCGCGCGCAAGGCTGGTTCGGCCGTTACCGGCGTTACCCGGTGTTCAGCGCGCGCTGGGTGCGCGGGCGCTTGCTGGCCTGGAGCCTGCCGTTCAGCGCGTTCGTATTCACGCTCGCAATAGCCGCATTCGGAGACGCGCCCGCCACTCCGCCCTGGGGCGCCTTTCTGCAGCTGACGCTGCTGATCGGCCTGCCGATGTTGCTCGGCCCGTGGCTGGGCCACCGGGTGCGGCGCCGGGGCTGGGAGCCGGTGCGCGAGGGCAGGGCGCTGGCCCTGGCGCTGGCCGGCGTGGTGGCACTCATGCTGCTGATGCTGCAGTTTGCCGCCGAGCCGATGAAGCAGTTCATCGCCGAACAGACCGGCGCGGTGGACGCCAGCGGCAAGCGCAGGAAGGTGCAGTTGTCGGTGGGGGTCAGCGTGCGCCAGCCCGATGAGGCTGCGGCATCGGCGCAGGCACCGGCTGTGGCCTCTCGCATGTCGCGCGGTGAGGCCGATCGCGAGGACGATTTCTGGCAGGCGGTCACCAACACGGTGAGCAGCGCGGTTTTGACCTTCTGGATGGCCGGCGGCATGGCGCTCCTGGCTCTGCGGCGTGAACGCGACGGCCTGGCCGCGCTGCGGCGCGAGCGTGAACTGGCCGCCGCGCAGGCGCAGCGCCGCGACGCCGAGCTGCGCCTGTCGTTGCTGGCCGCGCAGGTGGAGCCGCACTTCCTCTTCAACACCCTGGCCGGCGTGCGCAGCGCGATCGCCACCGACCCGGCGCGCGCCAGCGACATGGTCGACCGGCTGGCCGAGTACCTGCGCGCCTCGATTCCCCGCCTGCGCAGCGACGGCGCCGCGACGGCCACGGTGGCCAGCCAGTTCGACATCGTGCGTGCCTACCTCGGCCTGATGGCCGCGCGCATGCCGCGCCTGCGCTTCGCGGTGGACGCAGCGCCCGACCTGCTGGCCGCCCACTGCCCGCCGCTGATGCTGATCTCGCTGGCCGAAAACGCCGTCAAGCACGGCGTCGAACTGAAGATCGGGCCGGCGAGCATCACCGTCACGGCCGGGCGCACGTCGGACGGCCGCCTGGCGCTGAGCGTGGCTGATGACGGGGTCGGCTTCGGCCCATCGCAGGCCGGCGCCGGCATCGGTCTGGCCAACCTGCGCGAGCGCCTGGAGCAGCTCTACCCGAACACGCCGGGGGAGCCCGCCCGGGCCGCGCTGAGCCTGAGCGCCCGGCCTCAGGGCGGCGTGCTGGCCGTCGTCACGCTGCCGCTGGAATTCCCCGCCAAGAACCTCTGAAAAAAGCCTCTTAAAGTCGACCATGCCGAGCGCCATCCTTGCCGACGACGAAGACCTGCCGCGCGCCGAACTGCGCCGCATGCTGGCCGTGGTCTGGCCCGAACTTCGCATCCTGGCCGAGTGCGAACACGGCCCCGCGGCCGTGGAGGCCATCGATCAGCACGTGCCCGACATCGCCTTCCTCGACATCCGCATGCCCGGCCTGAGCGGGCTGGACGTGGCGCGCGCGGCCAGCGGGCGCTGCCACACGGTCTTCACCACGGCCTACGACAACCATGCCATCGAGGCCTTCGACGCCGGCGCCGTGGACTATCTGCTCAAGCCCGTGGCCGCCGACCGGCTGGCGCAGACGGTGGCGCGGCTGAAGCAGCGGCTGGCGGCGAAGGCCCCGGTTCCGGCGCTCGACGGCCTGGTCGAACGCCTGGCCCTGCTGTTGCGCGAGGGTGGCGGCGCGGGCCCCGGCGCGCCGCAGCGGTTGCGCTGGATCAGCGCCAGCGTCGGCGACACGATCAAGATGTTCGGCATCGACGAGGTGCTGTTCTTCCAGAGCGACGAGAAGTACACGCGGGTGGTCACCGCCGGCGACGAAGCGCACATCCGCAAGCCCCTGCGCGAGATCACCGACGGGCTCGACCCCGATGTCTTCTGGCAGGTCCACCGCGGCCTGGTCGTGCGCGCCTGGGCCATCGCACGCGCTCACCGCGACGAACTCGGCCGCATCACGCTGACGCTGAAGGGCCACGCCGAAACCCTGGCGGTGAGCCAGGCCTATGGCTGGCGGTTCAAGCCGATGTAGGCGCGGCGGCGGGGCCGGGAAAGGCTGGATGGCGGCCAGCGGCCCGGCCGGGTACACCTGCAGGCGCCACCGCAGCCCACACCTTGCCCGCCATGCCGAACCGTCCGCACCATGCCGTCTGGCCATCACGCCTGCCGCGTGAACTGGTCATTCCCGCCACCACGCTGTGGTTCAACCTGGAGGTCAGCGCCCGGCGTTATCCCGACAAGGCCGCCTGCCGATTTTTCGGCCGCGACCTCAGCTACGCGGAACTGCACGCGCAGGCCGAGGCGCTGGCCGGCTGGCTGATGGCCGAGGGCCTGCAGGCCGGTGAGCGCGTGCTGCTGTTCCTGCAGAACTGCCCGCAGTTCGTGGTGGCCTTCTACGCCGTGCAACGTGCCAACGCGGTGGTGGTGCCGGTCAACCCGATGAACAAGGCCGACGAGTTCGGCCACTGCATCACCGACCCGCAAGCCCGTTTCGCCATCACCAGCGCCGACCTCGCGGCGATCGTCGACGCGGCCGACGGCCGCCTGCCCGAGGACCGGCGCCTGCACCGGATGCTCGTGACGCGCTACAGCGAGGCCATGCCCGAATGCGAACCCGACCCCGCCGAGGCGCCGTCCGACGCCGTGCTGGCCTGGCTGCGCGCCGACCCGCCGCTGCCCGCCGGCGCAGTGCGCTGGCATGACGCGCTGGCCGCCGGCCACCGGCCAGCGCCACACACCGCCGGCCCCGATGACCTGGCCGTGCTGCCCTACACGTCGGGCACCACCGGGCTGCCCAAGGGCTGCATGCACACGCACCGCACGCTGATGCCCAACATCGTGGGCGGCGCGCTCTGGGGGCACGCCAGCGCGGAGACCGTCAGCCTGGGCGTCGTGCCGATGTTCCACATCACCGGGCTGATGTACAGCGTGCTCGGTTCGGTGTACCTCGGCTCCACGGTGGTGATCCTGCCGCGCTGGGACCGCGAACTGGCCGGCAGGCTGCTGTCACGGCATCGGGTCACGCACTGGACCTGCATCCCGACGATGATCATCGACCTCTTCGGCAGCCCGAACTACCGCAGCTTCGACCTGTCGCGCCTGCGCTACCTGTCGGGCGGCGGAGCGGCCATGCCGCACGCGGTGGCCGAACGGCTGCAGCGGGAATTCGGGCTGACCTTCGCCGAGGGATACGGCCTCACCGAAACCGCCGCGCCCAGCCACGCCAATCCGCCCGAGCGCGCCAAGCTGCAATGTCTGGGCATGCCGATCTTCGGCGTCGATTCACGCGTCATCGACACCGCCACGCTGCAGGAACTGCCGGCCGGCGAAGTGGGCGAGATCGTCACCCACGGCCCGATGGTGTTCAAGGGTTACTGGGGCCACGCCGACGCCACGCGCGACGCCTTCCTGCAGATCGACGGCAAGGCGTTCTTCCGCACCGGCGACCTCGGCCGCATGGACGAAGAAGGCTACTTCTTCATCACCGACCGGCTCAAACGCATGATCAACGCCAGCGGCTTCAAGGTCTGGCCCAGCGAGGTCGAACTGCTGTTGTTCAAGTGCCCGGCGGTGCAGGAGGCTTGCGTGATCGCCACCACCGACGCCTACCGCGGCGAATCGGTGAAGGCGGTGATCGTGTTGCGCGACGCCGCGCGCGGCCAGACCACCGGGCAGGACATCATCGACTGGGCGCGTGAACACATGGCGGCCTACAAGGTGCCGCGCGTCGTGCAGTTCGCCGACAGCTTGCCGAAGAGCGGGTCGGGCAAGGTGATGTGGCGACAGTTGCAGGAAGCCGAGAAAGCCGAGAAAGCCGGATGATCGGCGCGGGCCGGGCACGCGGCATCGCCGCAGCCTGTTCCGGCTACCGCCTCAGCCGTCGCACAGCAGGCGCTGCAACGCCTGCTGCAGGGCGCGCGCGTCGTTGCTCGCCCGGTGCCGCGCCAGGCCCATGTCCCGCAGCGCCTGCGCGCGCAGCGGGCCGAGCCGGGCGCGCGATGCGTCGTCGAGCATCGCGTTCACCGACTCCAGCCTGAAGCCAGGCACCAGGCCGGCTTCCTCGAACAGGGCGGCCAGCCAGGGATAGTCGTGCGCCCAGCCGTCGCAATAGACGGTGCGGCCGGCCAGGTTCTCGTTCAGGCTGCGTGCCACCTCGGCTGCGGGCCGGCCGTGTGCCATCAGGGTCTGCCGGGTGATGCCGTGCATCAGTTCGGCCGCCGGGTCCCAGTGCGTCCAGTGCGAGGGCGGGCAGACCAGCGTGCAACGGGCCTGCCCGTCGGGCATCACGTAGCCGACCTCGATGGGGTAGCTGTGGCGTCCGAAGCCCGATGCCTCGATGTCCATCACGCACGGCGATGAATTGGTTCGCGCTGCGGAATCGGGTCGGGGATGGGAACTCATTGGACGAGGCCAGGACAGATGGCCGATCTCTCGTAAGTAGGCATCCACGATAGCCGAGATTGCGCTGGATCAAAGTTTGCACTGATCGGTCGATATACCCCTTTGCGTATGAGCAGCGTTCATGCATAATATGTGCATGTTGCACATATGTGCAGATGTCACCACCCCGATCGGGAGATTCGCATGACCCATATTCCACGCTGCGCCGTGCTGGCTGCCGGGCTGGCGCTTGTCGCTGGCCTTGCCCAGGCGCAGACCACCAGCACGACCGGGCGCCTTCTGGCCTCGAACTGCTTCCAGTGCCATGGCACCAACGGCAAGGGCCCGGGCTTCGACACCATCGCCGGCAAGTCGGCCAACGAGATCTACCAGGACATGAAGGAATTCCAGTCGGGCCAGGAGGGCAAGGGCATCATGGCCAAGCACTCGTGGGGTTTTACCGACGCGCAGTTGCGCGACCTTTCCAATTACCTGTCGCGCCAGCGCTGAGGAGCCCCGCATGCAAAGACGTTCATTCATCACGGGTTCCGCCGTCGGCGGCCTGGGGCTGTTCAGCGGTTGTGGCGGCGGTTCCGTCGCTGCGGACGCCACCGGCACTGCCGAGGCGCTTTCCGCCAGCCAGCGCGCCGGCGCCGTGCCGATGGCCACCACGCCGAAGGCACGCGTCATCGTCATCGGCGGCGGCATGGCCGGCACGGCGGTGGCCAAGTACCTGCGCCTGTGGGGCGATGCGGTCGAGGTCACGCTGATCGAGAAGAACCCGAAGTACGTGTCGAACATCATGAGCAGCCTGGTGCTGACGGGTCAGCGCACGCTGTCCAGCCTGACCTACGGCTACGACACGCTGAAGTCGCGCTATGGCGTCAAGGTGGTGATCGACGAGGTGCTGGCCATCGATCCGGTGGCCGTGCGTGTCACCTTGAAGTCGGGCGGCACGCTGAGCGCCGACCGCATCGTTCTGGCGCCCGGCATCGCCTTCGACAGCTATGCCGGCAGCTACGACGTCAACCGCATGCCGCACGCATGGCAGGCCGGCCCGCAGACCACGCTGCTGGCCCAGCAACTGGCAGCCATGCCGCCCGGCGGCACAGTGGTGCTGACGATCCCGAAAGCTCCTTACCGCTGTCCGCCCGGCCCGTATGAACGCGCCTGCCTGCTGGCCGATTGGCTGAAGGTCAACAAGCCGCGCTCCAAGCTGATCGTGCTCGATGCCAACCCCGACTTCGTGACCGAGGTCGACAACTTCTCGCAGGCCTTTTTCGGCCTGCACGCGAGCGTCATCGAGTACCAGACCAACGTGGCGATCAGTTCCGTCGACAGCGCCAGCATGACGCTGTTCACCAACCTGGGCGCCATCAGTGGCCAGGTGATCAACCTGATTCCGCCACAGCGCGCGCCGGCGCTCGTCAAGGCCACTGGGCTGGCCACCTCCCCCGACGGACGTTTCGCGCCCGTCGATGTGCTGAACTACGCCAGCATGGCGCAGTCGCGCGTGCACCTGATCGGCGACTCCAGCGCCACCACGCAGCCGAAGGCCGGCCACATTGCCAACCAGGAGGCCAAGGTCTGCGCCGACGCGCTGTCGCGATTCTTCAAGGGCCAGTCACCCGACCCGGCGCCGGTCACCAACTCGGCCTGTTACTCGACCATCACACGCAGCCAGGCCTCCTGGTTGACGGCAGTCTTCCAGTACGACCCCGCCAGCAAACTGATGACGAGTGTCGCGAATGCTTCCGGGGCATCCGAGGGCTGGAGCGGCGACAACTTCGAGCAGATGAACACCTGGTTCAAGGCATTGATGGGCGACACCTTCGCCTGAGAATGACGGGCGCAGAATCGGCAGCCCGTGTGCCGATGGAGCCCCGCCATGCCCGCCAAACCCGCTGCCGAGACACCCACCGCGCTGATCACCGGTGCGTCTTCTGGCATCGGTGACGCACTGGCGAAGTGTTTCGCACGCGGCGGCTACCGGCTCGTGCTGGTGGCGCGCAGCAAGGGCAAGTTGCTGGAACTGGCAGAGTTGCTGCGCGCTGAACATGGTGTGGCCGTCGACGTGTTGCCGACCGACCTGTCCGCGCCCGGTGCAGCCGTCGCGCTGGCCGCCAGACTGCGTCGCAAGCGGCGGCCGGTGCATGTGCTGGTGAACAACGCCGGCGCGCTGGAGCAGGGCGCCTTCACGCAGATCACGGCGGCGCGCCACCAGCAACTCATAGCCCTCAACGTGTCGGGGCTGACGGCGATGCTTTCGGCCTTCGTGCCGGCGATGGTGGCACGCGGCCATGGCCGCGTGCTCAACGTGGCGTCGATCGCCGCGTTCCAGCCGGTGCCGGGCCTGGCCAGCTACGCCGCGACCAAGGCCTATGTGCTGTCGCTGACCGAGTCGCTGGCCGAGGAGTTGCGCGGCAGCGGCGTCACCGTCAGCGCGCTTTGCCCGGGCATCACCGCCACCGCCATGTTGAGCAGCGCCGCCGAACACAACGCCCGGGTCTCGGAACTGCCGGGCTTCCTGATCGGCAACGTCGACGAGGTGGCGGCCGAGGGCTACCGCGCCTGCCTGGCGGGTGAGGTCATCACCGTGCCGGGCTGGATCAACCGCGCCACCACGGTGGCCGGCCGCGCCACGCCGAAGTGGCTGCTTCGCCGCATCTCGGGCCTGGTAGGGCGCAGGCTGATCTGAGGGCGGGGAACAGCGCATCGGCGCGTGCCTTTCGGCCCTGGCATGAAACACTCGGCGCATGAAAGCCAAGCATGACGTGATCATCATCGGCGGTGCCGTCACGGGCAGCGCCGCCGCCTACTTCCTGCGCGCTGCCGACCCCGGCTGCCGCGTGCTCGTGCTGGAACGTGACGCCAGCTACCGCGACTGTGCCACCACACGCTCGCTGGCCTCTCTGCGCCACCAGTTCTCGACGCCCGAGAACGTGCGCATGTCGATGTTCGGCACCGACTTCCTGCGCCGCGTGGCCGAGCACCTGTCGGTGGACGGCGACGCGCCCGCGGTCGGCTGGCGCGAGGACGGCTACCTGTTCCTCGCGCGCCCCGCGGGCCTGGCCGTGCTGCGCCACAACCACGCGGTGCAGCGTGCCGAGGGTGCCGACGTGATGCTGCTGGCCGCCCCCGCGCTGGCCGCTCGTTTCCCCTGGCTCGCCACCGATGACCTGGCAGCCGGTTCACTGGGCCTGTCGGGCGAAGGCTGGCTCGACGCCCATGCGCTGATGCACGGCTTCCGCCGCAAGGCCCTGTCGCTGGGCGCCGTCTACCGTGAGGCAGGAGCGGCGTCGCTGCAGACTCAGGGCCGGCGCGTCACCGGCGTGCGGCTGGCCGACGGCGAGGTGATCGAAGCTGGCATCGTCATCAACGCGGCCGGCACCGGCGCCGCCGCGCTGGCCCGCACGGCCGGCATCCTGCTGCCGGTGGAGGCAAGGAAGCGCTGCGTGTTCCACTTCCGCAGCCCGGCGTCACTGCCCGGCTGTCCGCTGGTCGTCGACCCTTCCGGCCTGTATTTCCGCCCCGAGGGTGCGGGGTTCCTGTGCGGCATCGCACCGCCGGAAGGCGAGGATCCGGCCAGTGCCGACTTCGACGTGACTCATGCCTTGTTCGACGATGTCCTGTGGCCCGCGCTGGCCGCGCGCGTGCCGGGTTTCGCGGCGGTGCGCCTCCTCAGCGCCTGGGCCGGTCACTACGATGTCAATCTGCTCGATCACAACACGATCCTCGGCGCGCATCCGGAGGTCGACCAGTTGTTCTTCGCCAACGGCTTCAGCGGCCACGGCCTCCAGCATGCGCCGGCGGTGGGCCGTGCGCTGGCCGAACTGGTGCTGCACGGCGGCTACCGCACGCTGGACCTGTCGGCGCTGGGCTGGCGGCGCGTGCTGGAGGGGCGGCCGCTGCGCGAACTGAATGTGGTGTGAACGTCGTGTGAACGTCGTGTAAGAGCGGGCACCAGCGGCGACGAAGGACTGCCTGAGACACTCATTGTTCTTCGCGCCACAACCAGGCGGCGCCGCGCACGCCCGAGGCGTCACCGTGCTGGCTGGGCAGCAGCCGGGTGCGCACGGGGTCGCGCAGGCCGCCTGAAAACACCCACTGCGACCACAGCGCGGGCACCCGCTCGTACAGGTGCGTCATGCGCGACAGGCCGCCGCCGAGCACGATGACGTCGGGGTCGAGCAGGTTGATGACGCCGGCCAGCGCACGCGAAAGCCGGGAGGCGTGGCGCTCCAGCGTGGCGCGGCAGGCGGCGTCGCCGGCGGCTGCGCCCGCAGCCACCTGCTCGGCGGTCAGGGCAGCTCCGTCATGGGCCAGATGATCCCGTGCCAGCGCCGGGCCGCTGACCCAGGCCTCGACGCAGCCGCGCCGGCCGCAGTAGCAGACTGGACAGGCGCGAGCGGATTCCTCGGCGGCCGACGCCCAGGGCAGCGGGTTGTGGCCCCACTCACCGGCCAGCCGGTTGGGCCCTGTCAGCACGCGCCCGTGCACCGCGATGCCGGCGCCCGTGCCGGTGCCCAGGATGGCGGCGAAGACCACCGCGGCGCCTGCCGCAGCGCCGTCGGTCGCTTCCGACAGCGCCAGGCAGTTGGCGTCGTTGGCCACGCGCAGTGGCTGGCCGATCAAGGCTTCCAGGTCGGCCTGCAGCGCCTGGCCGTTCAGGCACAGCGAGTTCGAGTTCTTGACCCGCCCCAGCGCGGTCAGACTGCCCGGCATGCCCAGGCCCACGGTGATGGGTGCGCCCTGCGCGGCCTGCGTCGCTGCCAACACCAGTTCGCGCAGGGCGGCCAGGGTGGCGGGGTAGCTGCCGGCCGGGGTGGCGACGCGCATGCGCCAGATTTCCTGGCCCTCGCCGCCGAGCAGCAGCGCTTCGATCTTGGTGCCGCCGAGGTCGATGCCGAGGGCGGCGGTTCGGGTGGTGCAGGGTGGGCTGGTCGTCGACATGGACAGGCAGCCTACCCGAACGGGCGCCGATGGGTGGCGCCCGCAGACATTGCCGGTGGCGTGGCGTCAGCTGCGCGGCGCCGCAGACGGGCGATTCGCGGGCGTGCCCGCCTTCGCCGCTGGCGCGGCATTCGCGGCCATCTGCACAGCAGCCTGTCCGTTCGCCGCCAGTTCGTCGATCGCGCCCAGCGTGAGCATCATCATCATCGCGGCCAGGACCAGTGAAACGGTCTTCGGCAGAGTCTGGTTGCGCATGAGGTTCCCCTTCGGTTCAGGCAGCGGGAATACGCTGCGTTGATGGGAACTTTATGCAGCGAGATGGCTATCTATCGGCCGTTTGCGACGGCCCGCCGCCGGCGCGGCATGAAGCGCAAGGACGGGCGACGAGCCGCGCCGCGCACCGCCGCGAAGCCGCCGTGGCGCCGTGTTCAGATCGGCTCGGTGCGTGTGTTCAGCCAGTCCAGCGCGGCCCCGCCGACCCGCGGCGCCAGGCTGTCGCGCACGGTGGCGTGGTAGCGGTTGAGCCAGGCCACTTCATCGTCGCGCAGCAGCGCGCGTTCGATGCAGCGGGTGTCGATCGGGCACAGCGTGAGGGTCTCGAATTCGAGGAACTCGGCGAAGGTGTCGCCTTCCGGCGTGACTGCTGGTACTGCAAGCACCAGGTTCTCGATGCGCACGCCCCATTCGCCGGGGCGGTACACGCCGGGTTCGATCGAGGTGATCATGCCCGGCTCCATTGCCATGTGGGCGTCTGGGATGGCCTTGCTGATCGACTGCGGGCCCTCGTGAACGTTGAGGAAGTAACCCACGCCATGCCCGGTGCCATGGCCGAAGTCGATGCCCTCGGCCCACAGTGGCGCCCGCGCCAGCGAGTCGAGCATCGGGCTCAGCGTGCCGCGCGGGAAACGTGCGCGTGACAGGGCCAGCGTGCCTTTCAGCACGAGGGTGTAGTCGCGCTTCATCGCCGCGCTGACGGTGCCTATCGGCCAGACGCGCGTGATGTCGGTGGTGCCGCCGAGGTACTGGCCGCCGGAGTCGATCAGCAGCAGGCCGCCTTCACCCGGCGCTGCCTCGATGACGGCATGCGACTCTTCGCCCGCCCGGTAGTGCGGCATGGCGCCGTTGGCGTTGTAGCCGGCGATCACCGGGAAACTCAGGCCGACGAAACCGCTGCGGCGGGCGCGCGCCGCGCTGAGGTGTTCGTCGATCGTCAGTTCGGTGATGCGCTCGCGGCCCAAGGCTTGTTCGAACCAGGCGTAGAACTCGCACATCGCGGCGCCGTCCTCGGCCATCGCCTCGCGCACGAAGGCCACTTCTGCTTCGTTCTTGCGGCTCTTCAGCAGCGTGCTGGGGTTGATGGCCTCGATCACCCTGGCCGCCGCGCCAACCGCCTGGCGCAGACCGAGCGTGATGCGCCTGGGGTCGACGAGCAGGTTGTGCCCGGCGCCGAGCGCGGCCAGCGCGGCGGCCGCCGCGGCGTAAGGTGCCAGCGCCACACCGTCGGCCGCCAGCACGCCGCGCAGCGCGTCGCTGATCTTGCCTTCGCCGATGAACAGGGTGGCGCCGCTCAGGTCGATCAGCAGGTGAGCCAGGAACACCGGGTTGTAGCTGACGTCGCTGCCGCGCAGGTTGATCAGCCAGGCGATGTCGTCGACGGTCGACACGAAGTGGTGGCTGGCGCCCAGCCGCGCCATCGTCTCGCGCACCTCGGCCAGCTTGGCCGTGCGCGCCACGGTGGCCTGCGGCGGCAGGTGTTCGCAGACCGGCGCGTCGGGCAGGGCGGGGCGCTCGGGCCAGATCGCGCCGAGCAGGTCGAGGTCGGTGCGCAAGGCCACGCCGGCCTTGTCGAGCGCGCCCCGCAGGCCCTGTGCGGCGGCCAGGCCGAGCACCTGGCCATCGACCGCCACCGTGCCGCCGGCGCGCACGTGCCGGGCGAGCCAGTCGACATGCGCTGTGCTGCCGCCGGTGGCGATCTTCACCAGTTCGATGCCGGAGCCATCGAGTTCCGCTGCTGCCTGTTCCCAATACCGGCTGTCGGCAAAGACGGCGGCGACGCCCGGCGTCACCACCAGCGTGCCCATCGAACCCGTAAAGCCCGACAGCCATTGCCGGCCCTGCCAGTGCGCGGGCAGGTACTCGCTCAGGTGCGGGTCGCTCGAAGGCACCAGCAGCGCCTGCACTTGCTCGCGCGCGAGCACATCGCGCAACCGGGAGATGCGCAGGCGGATCGGTGAGGTGCGGCTGTCCATGGGCGGGCTCCGGGTTGCGACTGGGGCTTGAATTCTAGGTGCGAGGGGGGTGAATCCGATGGCGGCAGCAAACGCGACAGCGGCAGCAGCAGGGCCGGCAGCGGCAGCAGCACGATCCTCGTGCGGTCGATGAAGTTGGCCAGTCAGAAGGACAGGTAGCGCTGCAGCCACGGCGGGCCGCTGCGGTAGAAGCGCTCGGCTTCCGGCGACAGCGGGAACTCCGCGCTGACCGGGTTCGGGTATTCGCGGCTGCGCGAAAACCAGCCCGCATCGCCATGTGCCTGCCGCGCCCCCTGCAGCAGAAGTTGCCCCAGCGCGGGGGTGAAGGTCTTCGTGCACCACCAGCGAGGCGGTGGCGGCCACCATCTGCACGTCCTGCGGCGGCTCGTCGGCGGCCAGGTCGTCACGGTGGCCGTGTCGAGCAGCTCCATCCGCGCAGCCTGCAGGCCGTTGGCCTCTGCCAGCTGTCGGAACAGCGGCCCCGAGTCGCCACCGGCGGGGCCAGTGTTGACGCGCCAGGCGCTCAGCTGCACCCGGCGCGTCAACGGCTCGTCTTTCAGATGCCGGCGTGCGCTGTCTTCACGGTAGAACAGCCACATCGGCTCATAGGCCACACTGCCCAGCGCAACAAGCGGAACAAGCGGAACAAGCGGAATAGTGTCTGCCACCGAAGTACCGGCGGCAGGGCGTCTGGAGACATGCAGAGACAATATCGCGGCGCCCGGACGCCCCGCGAATGCGCGCTACAGGTCGGTGCGCAGACGCCAGATCTCGGGGAACAGCACGACGTCGAGCATCTTGCGCAGGTAGCCCACGCCGCTGGTGCCGCCGGTGCCGCGCTTGAAGCCGATGATACGTTCCACCGTCGTCACGTGGCGGAAGCGCCAGAGCCTGAAGGCGTCTTCCAGGTCGGTGAGTTCCTCTCCCAGCTGGTAAAGGTCCCAGTGCACGGAAGGGTTGCGGTAGACGATCAGCCAGGCCGCTTCCACCGCGTCGCCGGGCTCGTAGGGTTGTCTCCAGTCGCGCTCGACGTGGCTGGCCGGCACCGGCAAGCCACGCCGCGCCAGCAGGCGCAGCGCTTCGTCGTACAGCGACGGCGCGGCGTAGGCGGCATCCACATGGGCGAGCAGGTCGGCGCGGTGGGCGTGCGGCTTCAGCATGGCGGCGTTCTTGTTGCCCAGGCTGAACTCGATGCAGCGGTACTGCCAGCTCTGGAAGCCGCTGGAACTGGCCAGGAAGGGCCGGATGGCGCTGTATTCGGGCGGCGTCATCGTGGCGAGCACGTCCCACGCGTGCACCAGCTGCTCCATGATCTTCGAGACGCGCGCCAGCATCTTGAAGGCGGCGGGCAGTTCGTCGCGTGCAACGTGGCCGATGGCGGCGCGCAGCTCGTGCAGCATGAGCTTCATCCACAGCTCGCTGGTCTGGTGCTGCACGATGAACAGCATTTCGTTGTGGTCGGGCGAACGCGGGTGCTGCGCGTTCAGCACGGCGTCCAGATGCAGATAGTCGCCGTAGCTCATGTCGGCGGAAAAGTCGAGCTGCGCGCCGTGGTGTTCGGGCGCGGCCGTGCCGGCGCCGGACCCGGCCGCGCCGGCCAGGGAATCGTTCGGAGCGAAGGGGCAGCCGCTCATCTTGTGAACCTCAGGTGACCGCGTGACGCTGGTTGAACTCCGGGCGCTGCCATTCGCCGCTGGCCAGCACCTGGTGCAGGTGTTCGGCCGCGTCCCAGGCGTCGATGAAACGCGTGTAGAGCGGGGTGAAGCCGAAGCGCAGCACGTCGGGCGCGCGGAAGTCGCCGATCACGCCGCGGGCGATCAGCGCCTGCACCAGCGGGTAGGCGATCTCGGGGTGGCTGAAGCAGACCTGGCTGCCGCGCGCTAGGTCGTCGCGCGGCGAGACCAGGGCCAGTTGCGCGCACAGCGCCTCCACACGTTCGGCAAACAGCCGCGTCAGCGCCAGCGATTTGACACGCAGCGCGGCCATGCCGCCCAGCGCCTCGGCCGCCAGCACGGTGTCGACGCCGCATTCCAGCGCCGCCATCGACAGCACGGCCGGCGTGCCGCAGAGGTAGCGCGAGATGCCCTGCGCCGGCCGGTAGCCGGGCGTGAACTCGAACGGTGCGGCATGCCCCATCCAGCCGGCCAGCGGCTGCCAGAAACGGTCGGCATGCTTCGGGTTCACCCATACGAACGCTGGCGCGCCCGGGCTGCCGTTGAGGTACTTGTAGCCGCAGCCGATGGCGAAGTCGGCGTGCGCGGCATGCAGGTCGACCGGCACGGCGCCGGCCGAATGCGCCAGGTCCCAGATCGCCAGCGCGCCGGCCGCGTGGGCCGTCGCGGTCAGCGCGGCCATGTCGTGCATGCGCCCGGTCCGGTAGTTGACGTGGGTCAGCATCAGCACGGCCACCTGGCTGTCGAGCAGGGCGGGCAGTTCGTCGGCATCGGCCAGCGCCAGCGTGAAACCGCGCTCGCGCGCCAGGGCCTCGGCGATGTAGAGGTCGGTCGGAAAGTTGCTGCGTTCCGAGAGGATCACCCGGCGCGGCGCGCTGTCTTGCGCTGATTCCTGCACCATCGACAGCGCGGCGCTCAGCACCTTGAACAGGTTCACCGAGGTCGAGTCGGCCACCACCAGCTCGCCCGGGCGGGCACCGACGAGGCGCGCGATCTTGTCGCCGATGCGCTGCGGCAACGTGATCCAGCCGGCGCTGTTCCAGCTTCGGATGAGGTCCGTGCCCCATTCCTGTGTGACCACCTGCTGCACGCGTGCGGCGGTGGTCTTCGGCAGCACGCCGAGCGAGTTGCCGTCGAGATAGATCGTGCCCTGCGGCAGCGCGAACTGCTCGCGCAGGGGCGCCAAAAGGTCGGCGGCGTCGAGTGCCAGAGCTTGATCGCGGGTGGTCATGTTCAGTCTTTCAATCGGGACGGTTCGCGTTGCAGCGCGAAGTCATGGGAGTTCGCGCAGCACCGCGAAGTCATCGGAGTTCGCGCAGCACCGCGAAGTCATGGGAGTTCGCGCAGCACCGCGAGGTCATCGGAGTTCGCGCAGCACCGCGAAGTCATGGAAGTTCGCGCAGCACCGCGCGAACGGGGGAAGCGTCGGCGGTGGTCAGTTTCAAAGGCAGCGCGATGAGTTCGTAGTCGCCTTCGGCCACCTCGTCGAGCAGCAGGTTTTCCAGCACGCGCAAGCCGCGCCGGCGGATCACCTGGTGGCTGGCCAGCAGCTTGCTGTCGGCGGGGTCGATGCTGGCGGTGTCGATGCCGATCAGCCTGACACCGAGGTCGGCAAGGCGCTCGACGGTGTCGGGCGCGTAAGCGGCCAGGTCGGCGTCGAAGCGGTCCGTGGGCGCTCGTGCATAGGTGCGCACCAGCACCCGTTCCGGCAAGCCCGACATCGCCGACATTGCGTGCACCAGATGCTCCCATCGCACGAGCGGCCCGCAGCCGATGGCGTGGATGACGCGGCAGCGGCCAAGATAGGGCAGGAGGTCGAGTGCGCCGATGGCGGCACCTTCGGCGTCGTAGTGCAGCGGCGCGTCGGCATGCGCTCCGGTGTGCGGCGACAGCGTCAGCGTGCTCACGTTGACCGGGCAGCCGGGCCCCAGCGTGGCGGCCCAGACCTGCCGGTAAGGCGTGTCACCGGGAAACACCGGCGAGCCGGCGTGCACGGGCGGCGAAATGTCCCACAGGCGCTGCATGGCCGGGATGATAGGCGCGGAGTCTGCCCTTGCCAGACATGCACCCGCCAGAAATGGTTGACAACTAAACTATATCGCCAAAGAATGGCGGCGTCCCTTCATCCCACAGGGCCCCGAATGGCGATTCCCTCTTTTGTCGACAGCTTCGCCCGCGACCACCTTCCGCCGGCGTCGGCGCTGCCCGAATTCCTCTTCGATCTGCCCGGGCTGCAGTTCCCGGCGCGCCTGAACTGCGCCACCGAATTGCTGGACCGCTGGGTCGAGCGCGGCTCGGGCGGCCGGCCCTGCATCGTCGGTGCGGAGCACCGCTGGAGTTACGCCGAACTGCAGGCGCAGGCCAACCGCATCGCCCGCGTGCTGGTCGAGGACTTGGACCTCTTGCCCGGCAGCCGCGTGCTGCTGCGCGGCGCCAATTCGCCGATGCTGGCGGCTTGCTGGTTCGGTGTCGTCAAGGCCGGCGGCATCGCGGTCGGCAGCATGCCGCTGCTGAGGGCGCGCGAGCTCAATCAGATGCTCGACAAGGCGCGGGTCACGCATGCCCTGTGCGACGCCCGTCTGGCCGATGAACTGGCGCTGGCGCGGCCCGCCAGCGCCATACTGACGCGGGTGCTGCACTTCAACGGCGGCGCCGGCAGCGAGCTTGAAACCCGAGCCGCAGGCAAGCCCGCCAGTTTCGACAACGTCGACACCGCCGCCGACGATACCTGCATCATCGCCTTCACCTCGGGCACGACCGGCGCACCGAAGGGCACGATGCACTTCCACCGCGACGTGATGGCGGCATGCGCCTGCTGGCCGCCCCACGTGCTGCGTGCCACCGCCGACGACATCTTCATCGGCAGCCCGCCGCTGGCCTTCACTTTCGGCCTGGGCGGACTGCTGCTGTTCCCGATGTCGGTCGGCGCCTCGACGGCGCTGATCGAGAAGGCCACGCCCGAGGCGCTGCTGCCCGCCATCGCCCGCTTTCGCGCCAGCGTGTGTTTCACCTCGCCCACCAGCTATCGTGCGATGGCGGCGCTGGTTGTCGCAGCAGGCACTGTGGAAGGGCCGGCGCATGACCTGTCCTCGCTGCGCAAGTGCGTGTCGGCCGGCGAGGCGCTGCCGGCGGCCACCCGTGCGCTGTGGAAGGAAGCCACCGGCATCGAGATGATCGACGGCATCGGTTCCACCGAGTTGCTGCACATCTTCATTTCGGCCGACGAGGCCTTGGCCCGGCCGGGCGCCACCGGTCTGCCGGTGCCGGGATACCGCGCCTGCGTGATGGGAGAAGACGGCCAGCCTTTGCCGCCCGGTCAGGTGGGCCGGCTGGCCGTGAAAGGCCCGACCGGCTGCAAGTACCTGGGTGAGCCAGGGCAGCCGAACGAAGCGCAGGCGAGGTACGTGCAGAACGGCTGGAACCTGACCGGCGACGCGTACCTGATGGATGGCGACGGCCAGTTCGTCTACCAGGCGCGCACCGACGACATGATCATCTCGGGCGGCTACAACATCGCCGGTCCGGAGGTCGAAGGCGCCTTGCTGCTGCACCCGGCGGTGGCGGAATGCGGCGTCATCGGCGAGCCCGACGAGGCGCGCGGCATGCTCGTGAAGGCCTTCGTGGTGCTCAAGCCCGGCCTGCCCGGTGACGCGGCCATGGCGCGCACATTGCAGGACTTCGTCAAGCAGACCATCGCGCCCTACAAGTACCCGCGCGAGATCGCGTTCGTGGCGAGCCTGCCGCGCACCGAGACCGGCAAGCTGCAGCGGTTTCGCCTGCGCGCCGCGCCATGATCTTCGAAACTGGCCGGGTCGTGCGTTTTGCCGATTGCGACCCCGCCGGCATCGTCTTCTTCCCGCAGTACCTGGTGATGCTCAACACGCTGGTCGAGGAGTGGTTCGACGACGGTCTGCACATTCCTTATGCGCAAGTGATCGGCGTGCGGCGCCTCGGTCTGCCGACGGTGCGGCTGGAAGTCGACTTCACGGCCGTCAGCCGGCATGGCGACAGGCTGCGGCAGCGCCTGGCCGTGCGGAAGATCGGCCGCAGTTCGCTGGCGCTGCAGGTCGAGTTCTTCGGCGGCGACGAGCTGCGACTGCGTGCCAGGCAGGTGCTGGTCTGCACCTCGCTGGAAAGTCACCGGCCGCTGCCGCTGCCCGACGACATCCGCAACGCCATGCGGCCCTTTCTGACGGCGACGGAGCCGACCGCATGAACCAAGGCATGAAAGTCCTGCAACCGCCCGGCTGGGCCGCCCCGCGTGGTTACGTCAACGGCGTGGCGGCCGCCGGCACGCAGGTCTTCGTGGCCGGCCAGATCGGCTGGAACGTGGCTTGTGTCTTCGAGAGCGACGACCTGGTGGCGCAAGTCCGCCAGGCTTTGACGAATGTCGTGGCCGTGCTCGCCGAGGCCGGCGCCACGCCGGCCCACATCACGCGCATGACCTGGTACCTGACCGACAAGCATGACTACCTGGCGCGCACCCGGGAGATCGGCGTGGTCTACCGCGAGACGGTGGGCGTCTACACGGTGGCGATGACGGCGGTGCAGGTCAGCGCGCTGATGGAAGACCGCGCCAAGGTGGAAATCGAGGTCACCGCGGTCGTGCCCGACTGAAGGCACGGGCTTGCTGGTGTGCGTTCGTGCTCAGGCGCGCACCACCGTCACCGTGCAGTCCGCCTGCGCCACCACCTGCGAGCTGACGCTGCCCAGGTAACGGCGCAAGGCCGAGTTGCCGCGCGCGCCCATCACGATGTGGTCGACTTGGTTGCGCTCGGCGAATTCGACGATGGCCGCGGCGGCGTCGGGCGCTTCCAGCACGTGGAAGGTCAGCCGGCCATCGTCTGGCGGCAGCTGTTTGCCGATCGGCCGCGCCCAGTGCTTGAGGCCGACCAGCTGACGCACATGGCGGCTTTGGCCGTCGGCCTCCACGCGCTCGTCCATGCCGATGCGCGCCGCCTTCATCACGCTCAGGCAGGCCAGCCGTGCGCCGGGCTCAGCGGCGACGACTCGCCTCACGGTCTCACGCAGTTGCTCCAGCAACGCGGGCGCGGCGCCGTCGATATCGACCGCGGCCAGAATGATCGGGCTCTTCATCACCTGGCTGGCAGCGCCCGTCGCCGGCGGCGCGCCAGGCGTCGCGGCGAGCCCGTGAATGCGGCGCTTCAGGCGCGACAGCACGCCACCCGTCCGCAGCCGCTCGGCGCGTGCCGTCAGCGGCATCTGCGCCGGGTCCTGCAGCGCCAGCGCGAGCTGGGCGGCGCTCTGCCAGCGCTGCTCGGGCTGGACTTCGAGGCATTTCAATATCACCTCCTGCAGCCAGGGCGGGATGTCCGGGCGGACGGCGCGCGGTGGCACCGGCTCGGTGTACAGCCGGCGCTTCAGGCCGCGCACCGAGGTGGGCGCGCCGAACGGCCTGCGGCCGGTGCTGAAGTGGTAAAGCATCACGCCGAGCGCGAACAGATCCGAGCGCGGGTCGTTGCGCACGAAACGCACCTGCTCGGGTGACATGTAGGGCCCGGTGCCCAGCGGCAGGCGGAGCTCTTCTTCCAGCAGGTCGGGCAACTGGTCGTGGCGCGACAGCCCGAAGTCGACCAGCACCACGCTGCCGTCGGCCCGCTGCATGATGTTGCTCGGCTTGATGTCCAGGTGCACGAGCTTCTGCCGGTGCAGATCGTGCAGCGCGCTGGCGACGCGCTGGCCGATCTGCACCACCTCGGCCAGCGGCAGCGGGGCTTCGTCCAGCCGGGGCCGCAGCGAGGGCCCGGTGATACGTTCCATCACGATGTAGGGCTGGCCGGTGAAGTCACCGCGGGCGATGAAGCGCGGCACATGAGGGCCGCTCAGCGCCGGCATGATCATCTGCTCGACCTCGAAGCCGACGATCGCCGCCGGGTCCTCGCCGCCCTGGATGCGCGGCACCTTCATGATCAGCGGAAGGCTGATGTCGATGTCCTGCCCTGATTCTGCCCGTGACACCGCCCAGAGGTGCGCCATGCCGCCCGTGTGCAGGTGCTCGCCGAGCACGAAGCCGTCGATCACCTGGCCGCTTGACAAGCCGGGCGCGGCGCGAATCTCACTGGCCATCGAAGAGCCTGTCGGCCAGGCGCGGCGGCAGGCCGGCGGCGCGAATCTTGGCTGCGGCGCGTTCGACGTCGTACGGCACGCGCCACCAGGTCACGCTGCCGGCGGCGTGGTCGTGCACGGCGTAGCAGGCGGCCGGATCGCCGTCGCGCGGCTGGCCGGCCGAGCCCGGAATCACCAGCCACTGGCGCGAGTCGGACAGCGGTATCGGCGCGCCAGGCGCCGGCACGAACTCGCCGGCCTTGCCGGTGGCCGACAGGTGGTACAGCCGGGGCTCGTGCATATGACCGCAGAAGCTGAGGTGCTGCCTTGTCGCCTGCATGCTGCGCGCGGCGTCTCCGCGGTCCGCCACGTATTCCCAGCCTTCGGGCGCCCAGGCGTTGGCGTGCATGTAGAGCGTGGTGCCGGCCTCCAGCGTCGACGGCAGGGCGACGAGGAAGGCGAGTTGTGCAGCGTTCAGCTGCGCGCGCGTCCAGTCGATCGCCTGGCGCGGTTCGTCGCGCATCGAGGACGGCGCGCCGTTCACGACCGCAGCGTCGTGGTTGCCCATCACCGCCAGTGCGCCCTGGCGCACCAGTTCGCGCGCGGTGTCGATCACCCAGCCGGGGTCGGCGCCATAGCCGACGAAGTCGCCGAGCAGGGCGTACTGGTCGACGTGCTGGCCGGCAGCGTGTTCGAGCACGGCCTCTACGGCTTCGCGGTTGGCGTGCAGGTCGGTGATGACCGCGGTTCTCATCCGTTCGGCCTCTGCCGGCCGCGATGGGAAACAGGATGCCGACCCTTCGGGTCGCAGTCTCGGATGGTCATCCGATCCTGCCGAGCAGCAGGTACTCCATGAGTGCCTTCTGCACGTGCATCCTGTTTTGGTTTCGGCCCGGCGCTGCCGCGCCTTCACATCGCTGCGCGATGTGAGCCTGCACCGAAACAGGATGCCGACCCTTCGGGTCGCAGTCTCGGATGGTCATCCGATCCTGCCGAGCAGCAGGTACTCCATGAGTGCCTTCTGCACGTGCATCCTGTTTTCGGCTTCGTCCCAGACGACGGACTGCGGGCCGTCGATCACTTCGGCGTTCACTTCCTCGCCGCGATGCGCGGGCAGGCAGTGCATGAAGAGTGCGTCGGGTTGTGCCACGGCCATCATCTCCTCGTCCACGCACCAGTCGACGAAGGCCTTGCGGCGTTCTTCGTTTTCTGCCTCGTAGCCCATGCTGGTCCAGACGTCGGTGGTGACGAGGTGGGCGCCGCGGCAGGCGTCGAGCGGGTGGTCGAAGACCTGGAAACAACCGGCGCCCTGGATGCCGGCCACCTGCATATCGACCTCGTAGCCGCCCGGCGTGCTCAGGTGCAGCTTGAAGCCCAGCACCTCGGCCGCCTGCAGCCAGGTGTTGGCCATGTTGTTGCCGTCACCGACCCAGGCCACCACCTTGCCGGCGATGTCACCCCGGTGCTCGATGTAGGTGAAGATGTCGGCCAGGATCTGGCAGGGGTGGTATTCGTTGGTCAGCCCGTTGATGACCGGCACCCGCGAATGCGCCGCGAATCTTTCGATGCGGGTCTGCTCGAAGGTGCGGATCATGACGATGTCGACCATGCGGCTGATGACGCGCGCGCTGTCTTCCACCGGCTCGGCGCGGCCCAGCTGGCTGTCGCCGGTGGTCAGGTTCAGCACCGCGCCGCCCATCTGGTACATGCCGGCCTCGAAGCTGACGCGCGTGCGCGTGCTGGCCTTCTCGAAGATCATCGCCAGCGTGCGGTCGACCAGCGGCTGGTAACGCTCGTAGTTCTTGAAGCGCGTCTTGATGATGTGCGCGCGTTCCAGCAGGTAGGCGTATTCCTCGGTGCGCAGGTCCTTGAACTGCAGGTAGTGCTTCATCAGCCGGGCTCCCGGTTTCATGCCGGGGTTTCGCCGAGGAAGGCGCGCACCAGCGGGCACAGGATGTCGGCGATGGACATCGCCTCGTCGGCCGTCAATATCAGCGGCGGCACCAGTCGGATCACGCGGTCGGCCGTCACGCTGATCAGCAGGCCGGCTTCGGCCGCGCGGCCGAGCAGCACGCCGCAGGGGCGGTCGAGTTCGATGCCGATCATCAGGCCCATGCCGCGGATCTCGGTCACGCCGGACAAGCCTTCGAACTCGGAGGCCAGGCGCGCGCGCAGCAAGGCGCCGACCGCCGAGGCGTTTTCCAGCAGGCCGTCTTCTTCCATGATGCGCAGCGTTTCCACGCCGGCCCTCATGGCCAGCGGGTTGCCGCCGAAGGTACTGCCATGGTTGCCCGGACCGAGCACGTGCATGGCCTTCGGTCCGGTGACGACGGCGCCGATCGGCACGCCCGAGCCCAGACCCTTGGCCAGCGGCATGACGTCGGCCCGGATGCCGGCCCACTGGTGGGCGAACCACTTGCCGGTGCGGCCGATGCCGCACTGCACTTCATCCAGCATCAACAGCCAGTCATGGCGGTCGCAGGCGGCGCGCAGTCCTTGCAGATAGTCCCAGCGCGCGGCGTTGATACCGCCTTCGCCCTGGATCGTTTCAAGGAACACCGCGACCACGTTCGGGTTGTCGCGCGCTACCTGCTCGATGGCGCCCAGGTCGTTCAGCGGCACGCGCACGAAACCTTCGACCAGCGGGCCGAAGCCGGCCTGCACCTTGGGGTTGCCGGTGGCCGACAGGGTGGCTATGGAGCGGCCGTGAAACGCACGCTCGTAGACGATGACCTCCGGCCGCTCTATGCCGCGATCATGGCCGTACTTGCGGGCGATCTTCAAGGCGGCTTCGTTGGCTTCCAGGCCTGAATTGCAGAAGAACGCCGCCGACAGCCCCGAAAGTTCGCACAGCTTCGCGGCCAGTTGCTCCTGCAGCGGCACCTGGTAGTAGTTGGAGCAGTGCATCAATCTGGCTACCTGCTCCTGCAGCGCCGGCACCAGCTTCGGGTGGCCGTGACCCAGAGTGTTGACGGCGATGCCGCCCAGGCCGTCGAGGTACTTCCGACCTTCGGTGTCCCACACCCAGCAGCCCCGGCCGTGCGACATCGCCATCGGCAGGCGGCCGTAGGTGTTCATCACATGGGGCATCGGCAGCATGACTGCGGGGTCCGGAGCGTTCATCGGTGTTCCTCAGCAAACGCCGGTCTGTCGCACATTGAGCTTTCACCGGCAGGACTTTCGATTCTAAAGGTCGCCCCATGAGAGCCGACAACCCGTAGAGCCCCCGCCGAACCCTCGGCGCCACGTTTTCAAAGCTGGCATGCTGCAATGCAACAAGTTCAAGGCACAATGATTGGGGACCATGGCGGCCGGCCGGTGCAGATGATCGGCAGACGGCTGCCAGATGTCAGCCTGATCCGCCCCCATCCGCAACCGATGACCGTATTCAAACCGCGCCAGGTGTTCATCCAGGGCATCACCCTGGAAGGGCGCACCTTCCGCCCCAGTGACTGGTCAGAACGGCTGGCTGGCGCGATGTCGAGTTTCCGCCCGGGCGGCACGCACGGCGGAATCGGTGCCTACATCGGTTATTCGCCGTACTGCGTGCCGCGCGTCATCGACGGCGTGAAATGCGTGATCGTGTCCGAGGCGCTGAAGGACATCGAGCCGATGGCGTGGGACTTCGTGATGAACTTCGCCCGCGACAACCATCTGCAGGTGGTCGACGCTTGCCTGATGCCCGAAGGCGGGCCCATGTCCTGAACGCACGTGTTGCTTGCCCGCGCTTGAACAAAGCACCCACCAGAAACAACGAATGTCAGAAACGAAAAAGGCCTGCAAAGCAGGCCTATGGGTCGAGCAAATTGCGGGTCAGGCGGCGAGCGACAACGCCTTCACCTTGGCAGACAGGCGGCTCTTCAGGCGAGCGGCCTTGTTCTTGTGGAAGATGCCCTTGTCAGCCACCGAGTCGATCACGCTTTGCGCTGACTTGAAGACGTCGACGGCCTTGGCCTTGTCACCGCCCGTCACGGCTTTCTGCACGTTCTTGACGACGGTGCGAAAGCGCGAGCGCAGCGAAGAGTTCGCGGCGTTCAGCACGACGTCTTGCCGGGCGCGCTTGCGGCCGGAGGCGAGACGGACGGTCTTCTTCTTGGCTTTTGACGAGGTGGCCATGCTTGATTGTGCTGTGCGAGTGATGCAAAGAGCGTCGACTATAGCACGCCGGAACCCGGTGGCCAAGGGTGGGTCTGGCGCTGCCTATAATCAAGTGCCACGCCTTGGCACCCTGTCCGACGTGGACGCACTCCGCTCCCCGCAGTAACGAGTCAAAACGGCCAAAACGGCCAAAACGGCCAAAAGCGGCCGAAGGGCTCCGAATGCCTGAAAGCCCGGAAGGCTCCGAAGCTCCTGCGCCGCGAAAGCGAAGCGCCGGCGCGATGAAAGCGCAATGAACCTGCTCAAGGCCGCCTCCACCGTCTCCCTGCTGACCCTGGCCTCGCGCATCACCGGGCTGGTGCGTGAACAAATGGTGGCCGCCACCTTTGGCGCCAGCGCCGCCACCGACGCATTCAACGTTGCCTTCCGCCTGCCGAACCTGTTTCGCCGGCTCTTCGCCGAAGGCGCGTTTTCGCAGGCCTTCGTGCCGCTGCTCGGCGCCACCCGTGAGCGCGAGGGCGACGAGGTCACGCGCCGCCTGATCGACGCCGTCGCCACCTTGCTGGTGCTGGTGCTGCTGCTGACCTGCGTGCTGGGCGTGGTCGGTGCGCCGGTGCTCGTCTGGCTGATGGCCTCGGGCCTGCAGGAGTTCGACACCGCAGTGCTGCTGTCGCGCTGGATGTTCCCGTACATCGGATTCATGTCGCTGGTGGCGCTGTCGGCCGGCATCCTGAACACCTGGCGGCGCTTCGCGGTTCCGGCGGCCACGCCGGTGCTGCTCAATCTGGCGGTGATCGCCGGTGGGTGGTGGGGCGCACCGCTGTTCGCCACCTGGGGCATCCAGCCGATCCTGGCGCTGGCCGCCGGTGTGGTGGTCGGTGGCGTGCTGCAGGCCGCCGTGCAGATACCGGCGCTGCTGGCGATCGGCTGCCTGCCGCGCGTCGGCTTCGGCCCGGCGGCGCTGCGCGCGGCCTGGCACCATCCCGGCGTGCGCCATGTGCTGCGGCAGATGGCTCCGGCGCTGCTCGGCGTGTCGGTGGCGCAGATCTCGCTGGTGATCAACACGCAGATCGCCTCGCACATCGGCGTTGGCGCGGTGTCCTGGCTGACCTATGCGGACCGGCTGATGGAGTTCCCCACCGCGCTGCTCGGCGTGGCGCTCGGCGTGGTGCTGCTGCCGCAACTGTCGGCCGCGCAAGGCAGGGCGGACACCGAGGGATATTCCGACCTGCTCGACTGGGGCCTGCGGCTGGTGGTGATGTTGGCCTTGCCCTGCGCGCTGGCGCTGCTGGTCTTCCCGCAGGCGCTGGTGTCGGTGCTGTACCACTATGGCGCCTTCACCGGCGCCGACGTCGCGCAGACGGTGCGCGCGCTGATGGGCTACGGCGTCGGCCTGCTCGGGCTGATCGCCATCAAGGTGCTGGCGCCAGGCTTTTATGCCCGCCAGGACATCCGCACGCCGGTGCGCATCGCCATCGGCGTGCTGGCCTTCACGCAACTGATGAACCTGGTCTTCGTGCCCTGGTTCGGCCATGCCGGCCTGGCGTTGTCGATCAGCCTGGGCGCGCTGGTGAACGCCGGTTTCTTGCTGGCCGGCCTGCTGCGCCTGGGCATCTACCGGCCGCGGCCCGGCTGGGGTGGCTTTGTCGGCCGCGTGCTGCTCGCCTGCGCGGCGCTGACCGGGATCCTGATGTTCGCCGCAAGCCGCATCGACTGGATCGGCCTGCAGGCCCATTGGGGCCAGCGCAGCGGCTGGATGGCGCTGGTGCTCGGCGGATCGGTGCTGGTCTACTTCGGCATGCTTTGGGCCAGCGGGCTGAACCTGCGGCAGTTCGCGCGCCGCGGCTGACCTGCACGACAATCAGACATGGCTGGATCGATGCACTTCGAGGCGCCCACCGCGCTGCAATACTTCGCGGCGCTGGTGGCCGACGACACGAGTTTCCCGACGATCGAGGTCGCGGTGGCGGTTGCACAGGACGACGACCCTGCATTCGACGCGCTGGCCGTGCTGGCGCAGATCGACGCGCTGGCCGATCGGCTGAAGCGGCGCATTCCCGACGACGCCGCGCCGCTGCAGCGGCTGCGCCTGGTCAACCAGTATTTTTTCCAGGAACTGGGTTTCGGCGGCAACGTCAACGACTACTACGACCACCGCAACAGTTATCTGCCCAGCGTGCTGAGCACGCGGCGCGGCATCCCCATCACGCTGGCCATTCTCTACATGGAGGTGGCCGGGCAGGCGGGCCTGACCTCCAGCGGCGTGTCGTTCCCGGGGCACTTCCTGGTCAAGCTGCACCTGCCGCGCGGCGAGGTCATCATCGACCCCTTCACCGGCCATTCGCTGTCGCGAGAACAACTCGACGAACGGCTGCTGCCTTACCGCCAGCAACGTGGGCTGGTGGGGGACTTCGAGGCACCGCTCGGCCTGTTCCTGCAGGCGGCGCCGCCGCGCGAGGTGATCGCCCGGCTGCTGCGCAACCTGAAGGAGATCCACCGCAGCGCGAGCGACTGGCGGCGGCTGCTGGCGGTCACCGAACGGCTGGTGATCCTGTTGCCCGCGGCCTGGGAGGAACGGCGCGACCGCGGCCTGGTACTGGCCGCGCTGGGCCGCCCGCAGGACGCCGCCGACGACCTCGCGCTCTACCTCGAGCATTGCCCGGACGCCGAAGACGCCAGCGCATTGCGGCGACAGGCTGTCGCGCTTCAGCGGCTCGCGCTTTCGCGCCCGCGCCTGCACTGAGGGGGTGTCGATGAAGCAGATCCCGCTGCCGATCGGCCCCGAACCGCTGGCCACCTTCGAGAACTACCTCGCGGGGCGGAACGCGGCCGCGCTCGAACATCTGCAGTCGCTGACGATGCCCTCCGCGCCGCTCTACCTGTGGGGACCGCCGGGCAGCGGCAAGACCCATCTGCTGCGCGCACTGGCCTACGGCTGCCGGCAGGCGGGCCGGCAGTTCGGCTGGTTCGGCGCCGGCGACATGCTGCCGTGGACGCTGTCGCCCGACTTGGCCCTGGTGGTGATCGACGGTGCCCAGTCGCTCGACGCCACCGCACAGCAGGCCGCCTTCGCGCTCTTCGTCGAAGCCAGCACGCACGGCGTGCAAGTGGCTGCCGCCGGCCGGCTGCCACCGGTGGACCTGCCGCTGCGCGACGACCTGCGCAGCCGCTTCGGCTGGGGCCATGTCTTCGCCCTGCATGCGCTGACCGAACCCGAGACACGCGCCGTGCTGAAGCGCGAGGCCGACCGCCGCGGCATCCTGCTCGGCGACGAGCTCATCGACTACCTGCTGACGCGCTTTCCGCGTGACCTGCAACACCTGATGCGCCTGCTCGACGGCCTGGACCGCTTTGCCCTGGCCAAGGGCAGGCTCGTCACCGTGCCCCTGCTCAGGCAGATGCTGATCGAAGAAGGTATGCCTGAAGCGATGTCCCCATGAACCTGGCCTTGTTCGACCTCGACGGCACCTTGCTGCCGAACGATTCCGACCATGCCTTCGGCGAGTTCCTGGTGCGCCGGGGCTGGACCGACGGCGCGACGTTCCAGCGCCGCAACGATGCTTTTTATGCCGACTACCTGCGCGGCACGCTCGACATGGACGCCTATGTGGACTTCGCCACCGCACCCTGGCGTGACCGCGACGCCGCCGAACTGGCCGTCGCCGCCGCGCAGTTCCTCGACGAAGTGGTGCGCCCGGTGCTGCACCCGGCGGCGCTGGACATCGTGCGGCGCCACCAGGACGCGGGCGATCTGGTGGCCATCGTGACGGCCACCAACGAATTCGTCACGCGGCCGATCGCCGGCCTCTTCGGCGTGGCCGAACTGATCGCCACCGAGCTGGAGACCGACGCCCATGGCCGCGTGACGGGCGCCGTGCGCGGAGTGCCCTCGTTTCGCGATGGCAAGATCACCCGTGTTCTGGACTGGCTGGCCCGTCGCGGCCAGGACTGGAGCGACTTCGAACGCACGGTTTTCTACAGTGATTCCACGAACGACCTGCCGCTGCTCGAACGCGTCAGCGAACCGGTGGCCACCAACCCGGGCCCCACGCTGGCGCGCATCGCGCAAGAACGCGGCTGGCCCATCCTCATGCTCTTCGAATGATCAAAAAATTCATCAAGCGGCTGCTCGGCAAGGGCGAAGACGCCGCGGTACCGGCTGCCGCGGCGCCGCTGCCGCCCGTCATCCCTCTCGGCCAGCGAGTCGAGGTGCCGGTGGCCGAACACCGCATCGACCCCGCCTTGCTCGACGAGCATGCCGTGCGCGTGGTGCGCACGCTGAAGGACGCCGGCCATGAGGCGTACATTGTCGGCGGCGCGGTGCGTGACCTGCTGGTGGGCCTGCGGCCGAAAGATTTCGACGTTGCCACGGACGCCACGCCCGAGCAGGTGAAGCAGCACTTCCGCCGCGCCTTCATCATCGGCCGGCGCTTTCGCATCGTGCACGTGGTGTTCGGCCGTGGCCGCGAACACGAGGTCATCGAGGTGTCGACCTTCCGCGCTTTGCTCGAATCGGCCGACGCCGACCAGGTGGCCGGCAAGGAGAAAGTCACCCGCCACGAACTGGCCGGCAAGGCGCATGTCGTCGATGCCGCCGGCCGGGTGCTGCGCGACAACGTCTGGGGTCCGCAGATCGAGGACGCCGCGCGTCGCGACTTCACCGTCAACGCGATGTACTACGACCCGGTGACGCAGACCGTGGTCGACTACCACGGCGGCCTGGCCGATTCACGGGCCCGCGTGCTGCGCATGATCGGCGACCCCGAGACCCGCTACCGCGAAGACCCGGTGCGCATCGTGCGCGTGCTGCGCTTCGCTGCGAAGCTGGGTTTCAGCATCGAGCCCGCCACCCAGAAGCCGATTCGCGCCATGGCTTCGCTGCTGGCGGCGGTGCCGCAGTCGAGGATGTTCGACGAGACCATCAAGCTGTTGCAGACCGGCCATTCGCTGGCCAGCCTGGACGAGCTGAAGAAGCAGGGCCTCGACCGCGGTGTCTTCCCGGTGCTCGATTCGATACTGGCGCCGTCACGACCGCATCCGCAGCGCGAGCCCTTCGTGCGCCTGGCCTTCGAGGACACCGACCGGCGGGTCGCCGAAGGGCGCGCGGTGGCGCCGAGTTTCATGCTGGCCTGCATGCTGTGGCATGACGTGCTGGACCGCTGGAGCGCTTTGCGTGACGCGGGCGAGAGCCAGATTCCGGCGCTGCAGCAAGCCATCGACGCCGTCTTCGACGCCCGCATCGGCGACATCTCGGGCCGCGGCAAACTGGCTGCCGACATGCGCGAGATCTGGATGATGCAGACCCGCTTCGACCGCCGCACGGCGAGCTCTGCCACGTCGCTGGTCGAGCAGGCGCGGTTCCGCGCCGGCTACGACTTCCTGCGCCTGCGCGCCGATGTCGGCGAAGTGCCTGTCGAACTGGCGGACTGGTGGGAAGATTTCCATCTCGGCGATGCCGAGGAGCGTGAGGCGCTGATCGAAACCGCGCGCCGCAGCACGCCGCCGCGACGTGTGGCCGCGCCCCGGCCGGTGCAGGATGCTGCCGCCGGCACGCGGCATGCGGCGGCTGACACCGGTGCGGACGACGACGGCGAAGACGAGGCATCGCCTGCCTCTGAAGGCGGTGACGTCGCCGCGCCGCGCAAGCGCCGCCGCCGCCGTCGCAAGCCCGTCGGCAGCGCCGCCGCGCCGAATGGCGACGGCACCCCGATGCCGTGAAGGTCGGCACCGCCTACGTCGCGCTGGGCGCCAACCTGGGCGATGCGCGGGCTGCGGTAGAGGCCGCCATGGCGGCCATCGCGGGCCTGCCGGGCACCGAACTGCGAGCCCGGTCCTCGCTGTACCGCACGGCTCCGCTCGACGCTGGCGGGCCCGACTACGTCAACGCGGTGGTCGAATTGCACACCACGCTGCAACCGCTGGAACTGCTGCACCGGTTGCAGGCCATCGAGCAACTGCACGGCCGTGAACGTAGCGTGCGCAACGCGCCGCGCACGCTCGACCTCGACCTGCTGCTCTGGGACGAACGTGTGATGCAGACTGTCGAGCTGACGTTGCCGCATCCGCGCCTTCACCTCCGCGCGTTCGTGCTGCTGCCTCTGTCCGAGATTGCGCCGGCATTGTCGCTGCCGGGGCTCGGCCCGCTGGGCCACTGGCTCGAGCAGGCAGGCGACCAGCGCATTGAAAAACTTGCCACCTGACCCCCTCGCCCTTGCTGTCTTCAGTGGGCGTGAAGACCTTCGGCGCCGGTGCTGTCGATCTCCTTCATGAGCTTCGCCCGGTATGGCCACCTGAAGAACATGGTCGACCGCTCCTGGCGTGGGGCCGCGCTGGTCAGCTGGGGGCATCGCGCTGTTCGAGTACTTTCCGCAGGTGCCCGGCAACCGCATCGGTGACGCCGGCGGCATTTCTCTGGCGCAGCTGAAGATCGACCAATAGGTCATCACTCTCGGCGTCTTCGTGGTCTTCGCAGTGCTCTGCCTGGACCAGCCGCTGATGCTCGACTACCTCTGGGCGGGCCTGTACCTGGTGGGCGCGGTGCACTTCATCTTCCGGTCATGAGCACCACCAGGGCCGGGCTGCGCCCAGCGCGCCCCGCCCCTGCGGGAGACCGGTGTCCGGCAGAGCCGGGTCACCCAGACCGGACGCCTCAGCCCGCGTGCCGCGCAGCCTCGAACTGCCACTCGAAGAACTTCTCGCCGCTGTAGGCAATGGTGCCTGTAAGTACAGCGCCGCCGAGCATCAATGCAATGACCACGCCGAACACAGGTCCCCAGGCTGTTTCGTGCACGGTTTGGCCCGGGTTGTGGCGAGCGTCCCACTTTTCGTCCGGCGTCAGTCCGTAGATGATGGCGGTGAGCATGGCCTGCGAGATCAACAGGCCCAGCACGGGAATCAGCAGCCAGGCCAGCGGGTCATCCTGGCCGAACTCCCGCAAGTGCTGCACGCCCACCAGACCCGCCAGCAGGGGCAGCGGGTGCAGCCATCCGACGATGTCTTTCCAGCCGTGCAGGTAGAACCGGTGCACGCCCATCGTTCCCAGCAGCAGTGCCAGCCAGGTCGCGAGCGTTTTAGACCGGTAATGCGGCAGGCGATTCATTCGGAGGTGTCATTTGGCGCGCCACCGTCGCCGACGCCCAGCGCGCGCTGCATCAGCAACACGTCGAGCCAGCGGTCGAACTTCCAGCCGGCTGACTTCAGGATGCCGGTGTGCTCGAAGCCGAGCGCCAGGTGCACGCCGATCGAGCCCAGGTTGGCCGAGTCGCCGATGACGGCCAGCATCTGGCGTGCGCCGAGTGCTTCACATCGCGCCAGCAACTCGGCCAGCAGCAGCTTGCCGGCGCCGCGGCCGAGCGCGCCTGGCGCCAGGTAGACCGAATCTTCCAGGCAGAAGCGGTAGGCGCGCCTCGGACGGAAATGGTTGGCGTAGGCATAACCCAGCACGGCGCCTTCCTGTTCCGCCACCAGCCAGGGCAGGCCCTTGTCCAGCACGTCGGCGCGACGGCGTGTCATCTCGGCCAGGTCGGGCGCTTCGAGTTCGAAGGTGCCGGTGCCGGTGAGCACGTTTGCGGTGTAGATCGACGTGATCTCAGCCAGGTCGGCGGTGGTGCTCGGGCGGATCAGCAAGGTGCCGGGTTTCATGTTGAGCGAGATATGGATGAGAACACAGTTTATAATGCTTGGTTTTCGGCGCTGAGCGTACCCTGCTTGGTTCGTGGCGCCCGAAGGCCGCGTTGCCTCGTCAAGCTTCGTGAGCCTTCGTGAACTTTCGCGAACACATGTTCATGGCCGGTGAAACCCCGGCGCGGATCCGCTTCGAGCGGATAGCGAAACGACAGTCAACGCGCAGGTTTTTCTACACCGATAAGGAATCTTTCGACATGGTCGTGATCAGGCTGGCTCGTGGTGGTGCAAAGAAGCGCCCTTTCTACAACATCGTCGTGTCCGACTCGCGTGAGCGCCGCGACGGCCGATTCATCGAGCGCGTGGGTTTCTACAACCCGATGGCCGCCGGTGGCGAAGAACCGTTGCGCGTGGCGATGGACCGCGTGACCTACTGGTCGGGCGTCGGCGCGCAGTTGTCGCCGACAGTCGAGCGCCTGGTCGAACAGGCCAAGAAGGCTGCTTGATGCATCTAGGGTGAGCCAGGCATCTCACCCCCTGCCTGTGGCCAGCGCGCCGCCGGCCCGGCCTGAAGACATCGTCGAAGTCGGCCGTGTCCTCGGCGCCTGGGGCGTCAAGGGCGGCATCCGGGTGAAGGCCTTTTCATCCGACCCGCAGGCGTTATTCGCTGCCAGACAGTGGTTCCTGGAACCCGGCGACACCGTCTTGCCCCGGCCGGCCGGGGCGCAGCCCCTGCCACCGATGCCCCGCCTACTGCACATCATGCAGGTGCGCGAGCAAGGCGACAGCGTGGTCGCCACCACGGAAGAACTCACCGACCGCGACGCTGCGCAGGCGCTGGCCGGCGCACGCGTGCTCGTCTCGCGCGCCCACTTCCCGAAGCCGGACCAGGACGAGTTCTACTGGATCGACCTTATCGGCCTGGCGGTGCTGAACCGCGAAGGCGTGGCACTCGGCGATGTGATCGGCCTCATCGAGACCGGCCCGCATTGTGTGCTGCGCCTGCAACCGGCCGTCGCTGACGCGGAAGAACGGTTGATTCCGTTTGTCGATGCCTATGTGGACCGCGTCGATCTGGCCGCACGCTGCATCCATGTCGACTGGGACCCCGACTACTGAAGCCCGCCGGCACCGCGGTTTGACCGCGGGCTGCGCTTGAAGGCACACGAAGGCACACGGCCCGCCACCTCGATGCGCTTCGACATCGTCACTTTGTTCCCCGAACTCTTCGGCCCGCATCTGTCGCAGGGCATCACCCGGCGTGCCTTCGCCAGCGGCCTTGTCGACGTGCGACTGTGGCCGCTGCGTGATTTCGCCGACGATGCCTACCGACGCGTCGACGACCGCCCGTTCGGCGGCGGCGCCGGCATGGTGATGCTCGCCGAGCCGCTGCTGCGTGCACTGGCGGCTATCGGCGCCGAGCGGGCTGATCAGGCGCCGGTCGTGCACTTCACGCCGACCGGGCGCCGCCTCGATCAGGCTTTGGTTCAGGAAATTGCGACGGGCGCCGGCGCCGTGCTGCTGTGCGGCCGTTACGAGGGCATCGACCAGCGCGTCATCGACCGCCATGTCACTCACGAGATCAGCCTCGGCGACTTCGTGCTCTCGGGCGGGGAACTGCCGGCGCTGGCGCTGCTCGACGCCGTGGCGAGGCTGCAGCCCGGCGTGCTGAATGCGCCATCGCACGAGCACGACAGTTTTTCCGATGGCCTGCTCGAAGGCCCGGCCTACAGCCGGCCCGAGCGGCTGACCACCGTGCATGGCGAGGATGTCGTGCCGGCGGTGCTGCTGTCTGGCCATCACGGCGACATCGCGCGCTGGCGGCGCGAGCGTTCGCTCGAGATCACGGCGAGGCGGCGGCCGGAGTTGCTGAGCGCGGCGCGTGCCGCTGGCCGGCTGTCGGCTGCCGATGAACGGTACCTGGCTGTGCTCGGGCTATAATCAAAGGCTTTTCGATCCTCTGCCGGGCAGGGTATGGTTCCGCTGCGGACCACACCGACATTCCACCAACAACTCCACCAACAACCCCGCCAAGATCGCCTGGAGAAACCAATGAACCTCATCGCCATCCTGGAACAGGAAGAGATCACTCGCCTGAACCGCACGATCCCGCCGTTCGCCCCCGGCGACACCGTGATCGTCAACGTCAACGTCGTCGAAGGCACACGCAAGCGCGTGCAGGCTTACGAGGGTGTGGTCATCGCCAGGCGCAACCGCGGCCTCAACAGCAGCTTCATCGTGCGCAAGATCTCCAGCGGGGAGGGCGTTGAGCGCACCTTCCAGCTGTACAGCCCGCTGATCGCCGGCATCGAGGTCAAGCGCCGCGGCGACGTGCGCCGCGCCAAGCTGTATTACCTGCGCGAGCGCAGCGGCAAGTCGGCGCGCATCAAGGAAAAGCTGGCCTGAGGCGCAACGCCCTGGTTGGCCGAGAAAAACCGCCCGATGGGCGGTTTTTTTGTGGCTGCCCACCCCCATCTGTTGAGTTGAACTCAATTCATGGCCTTGCACTGCGCAAGTGACGACGTCACCGGCCACCATCCTGCGCTTCAGACTCGAACATGGCGCCAACCCGCATTCTCGACCCGCAGGCGATCCCGTTCGCCAGCACCGACGTCCATCTGCCGGCGGTTGATCCCGAACGGCTGACGGCGACCGCGCTGCGCGAGCGCTTCGCACGCACCGCGGGCTGGGTGCCCGAACTGGCGGGCGACGGCCACATCGCCCCTGGACGCCCGCCCTCCGCCGCCGCAGTGCTGGTGCCGCTGGTGCGGCGCGACGATGGCCTGCATGTGCTGTTGACCCGGCGCAGCGAACATCTGCGTGACCACGCCGGGCAGATCAGCTTTCCCGGCGGCCGCAGCGAGTCCAGCGACATCGATGCCGCCGACACCGCATTGCGCGAGGCCGAAGAAGAGATCGGCCTGCCGCGTGCCCTTGTCGATGTCATCGGCCAGTTGCCGGCTTACACGACGGTCACGCAGTACGTCGTCACCCCGGTCGTGGCGCTGGTGACGCCGCCCTTCGTGCTGGCACTCGACGGCTTCGAGGTGGCCGAGGCCTTCGAGGTGCCCTTGAGCTTCCTGATGGCGCCGGCGAATCACAGGCGCCACCTCTTCACCTATGAAGGCGGCGAGCGCCAGTTTCTCTCGATGCCCTGGCCCGCCATCGCCGATGACGGCAAGCCGCGCGAACATTTCATCTGGGGTGCCACGGCCGCCATGCTGCGCAACCTTTACCACTTTCTCAGCCGGTGACACTGTTCGGGCGACGCGCTGGGTATCATCGCGCCCGATGAGTTTTTTTGCCGTACTGCTCGCCTTGCTGCTGGAGCAACTGAAGCCGCTGCCACGTGACAACCGGGTGCATGACACGCTGGTCGCCTGGGTGCGCTGGGCCGGCCGCAACTTCGACGCCGGCAGGCCGCACCACACCTGGGTGGTCTGGTGCGTGTCGGTGCTGCTGCCGGCGCTGGTGGTGGGCGGCGTCTACATGCTGGTCAGCCGCTACAGCCTGCTGCTGGCGCTGGCCTTCGACGTCGCGCTGCTCTATCTGACGCTGGGTTTCCGCCAGTTCAGCCACTACTTCACCGACATCCGGGACGCGCTCGACCGCGGCGACGAAAGCCTGGCGCGCCAGCGCCTCGGCGAGTGGCGCCACCTCGACGCCAGCGAACTGCCACGAACCGAGGTGCTGCGCCATGTGCTCGAGCACGCACTGCTGGCCGCGCACCGCCATGTCTTCGGCGTCTTCTTCTGGTTCGTCGTGCTGTCCGCGCTGGGCCTGGGACCGGCCGGCGCGGTGCTGTACCGGATGGCCGAATTCACCAGCCGCTACTGGGCCTACCGGCAGCGCACGCTGGACGCGCCTTCGAACGATGGACTGCTCACCCTGTCGCGCCGGCTCTTCGACCTGATCGACCATGTGCCGGCGCGGCTGACGGCTTCAGGCTTTGCCGTGGTGGGCAATTTCGAGGAAGCGGTGAACGGCTGGCGGCGCGACGCTGCGCTCTGGCTGCACCCCAACGAAGGCATCATCCTGGCTGCGGCGGCCGGCGCACTGGGAGTGCAACTCGGTGGCAGCGCCGCGCCTGGCGTCACGCCCGACAGGCCGAAGTCCTTCGCCTCTGGCGTGGAAGCCGGCACCGCCGAGGCCGCGGGCTCCACCGCAGGCGTGCCACCGCAGGTCGGCCACCTGCAAAGCGTGGTCGGCCTGGTCTGGCGCTCGGTGGTGCTGTGGATGCTGCTGGTGGCCTTGCTGAGCCTGGCCAACGTGCTGGGCTAGGGCAGGGGCTTCCGGCGCCAGACGGTGCGTTCAACCAGCGCGTCCTACCAGCGCTTCTGCGTCAGCTCTTCGAACAGTTCCAGGTAGATGCGGTAGCGCGTGGCGGCGATCTCGCCGCGCTCCACGGCGGCTCGCACGCCGCAGCCGGGCTCGCTACGGTGCGTGCAGTTGTAGAAACGGCAGGGTTCGGGCGCCGCCGCCAGGTCCGGCATCAGGCTGGCCAACCGGTCGGCGGGCACCTGGCGCAGGCCGAATTCCTGAAAGCCGGGGGAGTCGATCAGCGCACCGCTGCGCGCGTCGTCCAGCCAGTACCACTTGGTGGTGGTGGTGGTGTGGCGGCCTGCATTCAGCGCCTTCGATATCTCGCCCACCTGCACCGCAGCGTGCGGCAGCAGCAGGTTGATCAGCGTGCTCTTGCCCATGCCGCTGGGGCCCAGCACGAGCGTTGTCTTGCCGGTCAGCAAGGGCAGCAGGGTGTCGTGGGAGCGATCGGGTTGCGCCTTCAAAGCCAGCTCGATGACCTTCACCCCCATCCGGCCATAGGGCGCCAGCCGGGCACGGGCGGCGTCGGTGGCGGGCAGGTCGATCTTGTTCAGGCCGATCAGCGTGGGGATGCCGGCTTCGGCTGCCGCCACCAGCGCGCGAGTCAGCTGCGACTCGCCGAACACCGGCTCACCGGCCACGAGCACGAGCAACTGGTCGAGGTTGGCGGCGAATGACTTGCTGCGCCATTCGTCGGACCGGAACAGCAGGTTGCGTCGCGGCTCCAGGCCTGCGATCACGCCTTCGTCGCCGGCCGGCGACCAGCGCACGCGGTCACCGACGACCAACTCGCTCTTCTTGCCGCGTGAATGGCAGAGCACCCGGCGCGCCTCGGTCGTCTCGACGATGACGTGGCGGCCATGCGCTGCGACCACCAGGCCGGTATGTTCGGTGTCGCTCAACGCAGCCGACTCAGCCTCTCACGGCCGCAACGCGTCGACCTGGGCCGCGCAGATGAAGTCGTTGATCGAGATGCCGCCCACCGAATGGGTGTTGAAGCGCACCGTGCAGCGGCTATAGCTGATTGCCAGATCCGGGTGGTGATCCTCGGCGTGGGCAATCCAGGCCAGCGCGTTGACAAACGCCATGGTGTGGTGGAAATCACTGAACGGGTAGCTCTTCTCGATCGCCCCGCCCACCAACGCCCAGCCGGGCACGGCAGCCAGGTGGCTGGCGATCTCATCGACGTTCATCGCAGGCTGTCCTTCCAGCGGTCGGCAGCGGCGGTTCTTCAGGTCGGTCATGGCAGCGGTCCTCAAATCGCTTGAGTGGTGGCGGCCGGCGCGGGCAGGGCGGCCAGTCTGGCCGATGCCGGCGGGTGGGAATAGTAGAAGCGCGCGTACAGAGGATCGGGTGTCAGCGTGGCCGCGTTGTCCTCGTGCAGCTTGAGCAGCGCACTGGCGAGGTCGCGGCCATCGGCCTGCGCGCAGGCGTAGGCGTCGGCCTCGAACTCGTGCTTGCGCGACAGGTGCGCCATCAACGGCGAGACGAAGAACATGAACGGCGGCAGCGCCAGCATGAAGAGCAGCAGCGCCAGCGCGTCGTTCGGCGCCTGCAGCACGTTGGGCGTGACGCCCAGGCCTTCATAGAAACTCGCCTGCCCGGAGAGCCAGCCCAGCAGGGCCAGCCCGGCCAGGCTGGCGGCGAAGATGCCCAGCATGCGCTTGGTGACGTGCTTGTGCTTGAAGTGGCCGAGTTCGTGGGCGAGCACGGCCTCCACCTCGGCTGCTGACAGCCGGGCCAGCAGGGTGTCGAAGAAGACCACACGTTTCGAAGCGCCCAGGCCCGTGAAGTAGGCATTGCCGTGCGCAGAACGCCGGCTGCCGTCCATCACGAACAGGCCCTTGACGGCGAAGCCGCAGCGCTGCATTAACGCCTGCACGCGCGCCTTCAGTGCCTCGTCGGGCAGAGGCTCGAATTTGTTGAAGAGCGGGGCGATGACGGTCGGGTAAATCACCAGCAGGACCAGGTTGAAGGCGACCCAGGCCGCCCAGGCCCAGAGCCACCAGAACGACCCGGTGGCGCCCATGATCCAGAGGATGAGCGCGGCCAGCGGCAGGCCGATGACGGCGCCGACCAGCGTGCCCTTCAGCAGGTCGGCCAGCCAGAGCCCGGTCGTCATGCGGTTGAAGCCGAAACGCTGCTCGATGCGGAAGGTGCTGTACCACTCGAAGGGCAGGTCGACGAGGGCGCCGATGAAGGCGAAAGATGCCAACAGC
>Ga0209181_10001663_pt1 | contig 38213 bp, 32 predicted proteins | sample MAT05_FD_187208 | JGI IMG/M metagenome (GOLD analysis project Ga0209181, IMG submission 187208) | Freshwater microbial communities from Lake Fryxell liftoff mats and glacier meltwater in Antarctica - MAT-05 (SPAdes) (version 2) | ecosystem: Environmental > Aquatic > Freshwater > Ice > Liftoff... | reverse complement strand
CTTAAAAACTTAGACTTAAAACCTAAGCTTAAACTATACAAAACTGGAGATAAGTGTGAATTCGATGGATTTTTCTAATCAGCTTTTATTGCGTCGTACCGCCAATATCCAAGTAATTGTGACGCAACGCTGGAAAGAGGAAATGCAGCAACAACTGCAACAACAAATTGCTCAACTCGATGCTCAAGTCCAGCAAGTAGATGCCCAAGGCTCCCGTCAAATCAATGAAATTGAACGCCAAAGCATCAAACCATTTTCGGCTGAAGTCTCTAACGCGATCGAAGGTATTCGCGCAGAGATGAATCGGGTCAAGGCAGAATTATTAGAACAAAAGAATCAATTGTTGACTCAACTAACCCAAGTTCAAAATCTTGAACTAGAGCAAGAAGTTTCTCAAGGACAGCTTGATAGCTACTTCCCTGCTGGCAAAGGCGATAACTTGATTGCCCAGATGCGTGTAGAAATCATCTTGCGCGATGGCATCATCGAAGATATTCGTACAGGTTTCCCTGCTGTTTAATTAAAATATTTGCGGCGCAAAGCGCCGCAAATATTTTTGTATCCGCTCATTTAAACCCTAAAAAGCATGAATGTTCTACTGGTTTACCCACTGTTTCCAAAAACATTTTGGTCTTATGAAAAAATCCTAGAGCTAGTAAATCGTAAAGTGTTACTACCGCCTTTAGGCTTGATTACTGTTGCGGCGATCTTGCCTCAAGAATGGAACTTTAAACTAGTCGATCGCAATGTTCGCGCGATTACAGAGGCAGAGTGGCAATGGGCGGATTTGGTGATTTTGTCAGCGATGATTGTCCAAAAAGATGACTTATTGTCTTTAATTAAAGAAGCAAAATGTCGTAACAAAAAAGTTGCTTGCGGCGGCCCCTATCCCACCTCCATGCCTGAAGTCCCCCAAAGCGCAGGTGTTGATTATCTGATTTTGGATGAGGGCGAAATTACTTTACCGATGTTTGTTGAGGCGATCGCTAAAGGGGAACAAAGTGGCATTTTCCGCACGACTGAAAAGCCCGATGTGACGATCACACCTGTACCTCGTTTCGATCTTTTAGAATTTGAGGCCTATGACTCGATGTCGGTACAGTTCTCGCGGGGATGCCCCTTCCAATGCGAATTTTGTGACATTATCGTGCTGTATGGACGCAAACCGCGCACTAAAGCTCCTGCTCAGTTACTTGCCGAGCTTGATTATTTGTATGAACTAGGCTGGCGGCGCGGCGTATTTATGGTCGATGACAACTTCATTGGCAATAAGCGCAACGTAAGATTGTTGTTACTAGAGCTAAAGACTTGGCAACAAAAACATGAGTATCCTTTCCGTTTTAATACCGAAGCTTCAATCGATTTAGCTGCCGATCAAGAATTAATGGATTTGATGGTCGATTGCTATTTTGATGCCGTATTTCTCGGTATTGAAACGCCCGATGAAGATAGCTTACAGATGACGAAGAAATTCCAAAACACGCGAACTTCTCTCGTGGACTCCGTTGAAGCGATTACCAAGACTGGTATTCGCGTCATGGCTGGCTTTATCATTGGCTTTGATGGTGAAAAATCGGGAGCAGGCGATCGCATTGTTCGTTTTGCCGAACTAACTGGCATTCCCACCACCACATTCGCGATGTTGCAAGCATTGCCCCATACTGGACTTTGGCATCGTCTCGAAAAAGAAGGACGTTTGCAGAGCCTAGATGGGAATCTTAATCAGACTACACTGATGAACTTTGTGCCGACTCGCCCCGTCGAGGAAATTGCTCGCGAGTATGTCGAGGCCTTCTGTGCTTTGTATGAGCCGCACGCCTACCTAGATCGCGTTTATAGCTATTTCTTAAAGCTTGGCGCACCAAGAATCAAACTCCCGCCCAAATTACCTAGCTTGCTCGATCTCAAAGCTCTTGCGATCATCGTTTGGCGACAAGGAATTAAGCGAGACACCCGTTTTAAGTTCTGGCATCATCTATTTAGCATGATCCAAAAAAATCCTGCGGTTTGGGAACATTACCTGATCGTCTGCGCTCACAATGAACACTTCATGGAGTATCGCGACATTGTGCGGAACGAAATTGAAGGGCAACTGGCTGCTTATTGGGCAGAAGAAGAACGGCTAAAAAAAGTTCAACCTGTTATTGTTTCTGAACGAGAGCTGGATCTAGCCAGCTAGGCTTATAAAGGGCGGTGCTTCGCGCCGCACTCTATAACAAATAATATTCCTAGGTAAGCGGTGTTGTAGTAGAGCCTAACTCCCAATAAAAGTACAAACATACAGGCTTAAAATGGATAACAAGCAATTATTTATAGACGGATACTTAAATAGAATCTCCGAGCAGTTTAACGTCGAAAAAAATATAGCGTTTGAAATTTTTGCGATCGCTGCGATTACAGAGCGCCCATTTCAAGAAGTATATGACGATATCCAAATCAGACAAAAGCTAGGGGACGAAGATAGTCTCAGAGGCAAAGACGGGGGGATAGATGGTGTTGTGTTTGTAGAACAGGGCGGCTACTACACATTAATGGTATTTCAATGTAAAAATAGCCAAGGGCTAAAAACGAATCAACTCGATAAGTTTCGCCATGATGTAGATGATCTATTTAGATATGGAATAGCTAAACCTCACACAGAATTACTTCAACCTAAAATCAATGAATACCAGCAATTATCTAAAAATGGTTTCATTATTGAAATTAAGTATTATTTTGTATATTCAGGCTCTAACAACGATCCTAATTATGCGGCAAACCATCAACATTATTGCGCTTACAACAAACCAGATGAATATGAAATTTGGGATTCAGATGCAATTTATGAAAAAATTAGCCAACTAATTAAAGCTCAAGCTAAACGCAAAGATATTAAGTTTATTTTTAATCCTCAAACCTCGAATATCATAACTGCTGACCGACAGGGACAAGGCTTATATACATATTCTGTTGGCAATGTCAGAGCCGCAAATTTTCGGATTGAAGCTAACGAACTTTGCAGACTAGTTGAACAAGAATTAGCTGCTAACAATACTTATGAATTTCTTTTTTCTGATAATATTCGATCTTTTTTGGGCTTCAAAGTTAGACCAAATCAACGGATGAAGCAAACATTAACCGATTCAGATTCAGCAATCTATTTTCCTCTCCTTAACAATGGGGTGACAATCATCTGTGAAAGAATGGAGATCCCATCTACTTTACAAAGTGGTAAATATATTTTGCCTGCTTACAATCCTATAATTGTCAATGGCTTGCAAACCACTCGTGTTATTTACGAAGTGTTCAAAGAAATCACACGTAAAGGCATTGATGAACTACAAAATGTTTTTGTAAATGTCCGTTTATATGAAACAAGCGATATTGAAATAGTCGAGAAGATCACGGATGCTACTAATACACAAACGCCCATTTCCTATAAAGATAAAGTAAGTAATAAGGATTTCAATCTATACGCAAAAGAAGTATTTGCAAATGATGGAATTGCATACATTACCAAACGTGGTGAAGTTTTCTTAAATAATCTCAGTAAGCAGTTAAATTCCACGATTGAAAGCGATACCCTATTGAGATTTTGGTACGCAACTTTTTACGAGCAGCCAGAAACAGCTAAGAATAGTGTTTATGAAGTCATGGAAGCTATATTTGATGCAACAAACAATGATAACCATCCATTACATAAATTATTTAATGGAGAGAAAGATTCACCTGTATATTTACAATTAATCTATTCCTATAGAATTTATCGTTATGTTCAAATCCAAAAAGAATCTCAACAAAAACTAAGAGAATATATTAGCCATGCCACTGAGTTACTCGCTTATGGTATTTATAAGCATTTAGAAAATGACTTGGCAAGTATCAATAATTCAAGAAAGTTAGAAGAAGCATATCAATTTGTACTCAATATTGTCGATCAGATTATAAAAGAGCAGATAGAGTTATATGCTCAGCAGGAAAAGTCATTTTCTTATAGTGGCTATTTCCGCAAGGCAAAGTGTAGATTTGATTACAATCTCAAAGCTGTTATTATTGATGATGATTCAATCATAGATAAACTCCTGAAAAGCGGCTAATACACTAAGACCTATCTTAGTAATTCTTAAAGCTTCCCTTTATAATATGTAAAGTAGCAAATTAATTAAAAATAACCCCAAACTTAAATAATGCGCGTTTTACTCGTTTATCCTTTATTTCCTAAGAGCTTCTGGTCATTTGAGAAAACCCTTGAATTAGTTGGTTATAAAGCTCAACTACCACCTCTTGGTATGGTTACAGTTGCCGCAATTTTGCCGCAAACTTGGGAATTTAAATTAGTCGATCGCAATGTCCGCGATATCACTGAAACTGAATGGGAATGGGCAGAAATAGTAATTCTTTCGGCGATGATCGTCCAAAAAGAAGACTTTCTAGCCCAAATTAAAGAAGCTAAGGGTCGTGGCAAATTAGTTGCGGTTGGTGGCCCTTATCCTACGGCTTTACCAGAAGAAGCGAAAGTTTCGGGTGCAGATTTCCTAATCCTTGATGAAGGCGAAATCACCTTACCGATGTTTGTCGAAGCCATCGAAAGAGGCGATCGCGCTGGTATCTTGAGAGCAAATGGCGAAAGACCTGCGGTAACAGAAACCCCGATTCCTCGCTTTGACCTATTGCAAATGAACTCATACGCGGAAATGTCGGTACAGTTTTCACGCGGCTGTCCTTTCCAATGTGAATTTTGCGACATCATCGTTCTGTATGGACGTAAGCCTCGCACGAAAACTCCTGCTCAAATTCTTGCCGAGCTGCAATGTCTTTACGATCTGGGTTGGAGACGCAGTATCTTCATGGTTGATGATAACTTCATCGGCAACAAGCGCAATGTTAAAGTTATGCTCCAAGAACTGAAATCTTGGATGAAAGAGCGTAACTTCCCATTCTCTTTTGCAACCGAAGCATCAGTCGATCTTGCTCAAGATGCAGAAATGATGCAGATGATGGTGGAATGCAACTTTGGTTCTGTCTTCCTTGGCATTGAAACTCCTGACACCGAAAGTCTTGCCCTCACCAAGAAGTTCCAAAACAATCGCGATCCTCTTTCGGAATCAGTGATTAATATCGCTAGAGCTGGGATTCGCGTCATGGCAGGATTTATCATTGGCTTTGATGGTGAGAAAAAAGGCGCAGGCGATCGCATTGTCCAATTTGTGGAAGAGACCGCTGTTCCTACGGCTCTATTCAGTATGTTGCAAGCCTTGCCTGATACTGGTCTATGGCATCGCTTGAATAGAGAAGGACGGATGATTACCCAAAATAGTAATGGGCATCAAGCCACCTTGATGAACTTCATGCCGACTCGTCCTCTGGAAGACATTGCTAACGAATATGTTCATGCCTTCTGGACTCTCTACGATCCATTAGTTTTTCTCAATCGTACATATCGCCATTTCGTGATTCTCGGCGAATCGCAATATAAGCGAATCAAGCGTGAGAAGACTGACAAGAAGAAAAAGACCGATTGGATTGCAATTCGTGCATTATTAACCCTATGCTGGAGACAAGGTTTCCTTCGTAAAACCCGTTTCCAATTCTGGATTAATCTCTTTGATCTGATGAAGCGTTATCCTAACGTCGTCACCAGCTATCTATCTGTTTGCGCTCAAGGCGAACATTTCCTTGAGTATCGCTCGATTGTGCGCGAACAAATCGAAGCTCAACTTGCTGATTATCTAGCTCATCCTCCGATACTTCAACCAAAGGTAAAAACTGTGGAGATTAAGCAAGAATTGCAAGAAGTAAGTAGCGATCGCGCTCTCGATCTAGCAAGTTAAGGGAAAAACTGCTTCTATCCTAGAAATTAAAATAGACTTGTTGGAAAATGAGGGAGATTACAGCAGTTGTTCATCAAATCCACCACGAATAGGATCGCAGGGCGAAGCCCCGCAACGGGTTTTATGTTATCATTTGTGGTAGGTTTGAAAGCAACTTGCTGTATTTCGTTGAACTCTAGAAACTTTTCCAGAAATTCGGCGCTATTCCTTATTTCCCAACATATCTAATTAACGCTTATGCGGCAAAGGCTTTAAGTCATAATGGAAGAACTAATAGCATTGCGAGAACTCTTGCAAAAAGGCAACGTATCCAATGCGCTCTTGATGATTGATGAAATGGAAGAAATGAGTAAAAAGGATATCCTCAACAAAATTCGTAGCTACGGCATAATTTTACTTCTCCATCTCATCAAACAAAAAGCTGAAAATCGCACGACTCGTTCTTGGGATGTATCAATTCGTAACTCAGTCTTAGAAATTCAAGACTTAAACGCAAGACCATATTCAAAAGGGAATTATTTAAGCGATCAAGAGCTTCGAGAATCTTTAGAAAGTGGCTTTCGTCAAGCTATTAACCAAGCCTCTCTAGAAGTTAATGAAGGTCAATATGATGCTCGCGAACTTCAGGAAATGGTAGACAAGCAACAAATTTGCGATCGCGCAATGATAGCAATCTCCTCATTATCAGATAATTAATCAAGAGCTTTGCAGTGAGCGCAAGTTTACCCAACTTTATGGTGATCAAAATCTTACAGCAGATTGAGAACAAACCAAACCCAGATTTTTTGTAAAAGCCCCGCAAAGCGGGGCTTTTACAAAAAATCTAATGGCGGGTTTGTTCTCAATCTGCTGTAGTATTAGGCTTTTCGCTATAGGATGATTGATAACCATTATGCTAGTAGTAAAACACCGATGCAAGCGATCGCTGTCTTAGAAAAAGTTTCTTATATCTATCCTAATGCTAAGGAAACAGTATTAAAAGATATTTCCTTAACGATTAATAAAGGAGAGTTTTTAGGCATAATTGGCGCAACTGGGGCAGGTAAAACCACGCTATGTCTGGCTCTTACAGGTATTGTGCCGCAGTTTTATGGAGGACGTTTTTTTGGGAAAATAGCGATCACAGGTTTAGATAGTCTCGAACATCCTGTAAGTCAATTAGCGCGTCATGTGGGAATAGTTTTTGAAGATCCTGAAGTGCAAATTACAGCGACATCTGTCGAAAATGAGATTGCCTTCGCTTTAGAAAATCTCTGTGTACCGCGTGAAGAAATCCTCCGACGTATTCCTATTGTTTTAAAATCAGTACGTCTCGAAGGATTTGAGAAAAAGAATCCTCAAGAACTTTCTGGTGGTCAAAAGCAAAGATTAGCGATCGCCGCCGCCATTGCGCTGCAACCAGATTTATTAATTCTCGATGAACCAACTTCGCAACTTGATCCGATCGGTTCGCAAGAAGTCTTTGCCACAGTCAGAGAGCTAAAGCAAGAACTTGGTGTCACGATCGTGATGGTTTCTCATGCTGCTGAAGAAATGGCAGAATTTTGCGATCGCATTGCTTTACTGTCAGAGGGTAAATTGATTGCTGTTGGCACTCCTGATGAGATTTATGCACAGGTCGATTTGTTGCAACAAAATAAACTGCGTCCTCCCGAAGTTGCTCAAGCATTTAGTCTAATTAAGCAGAAGGAAATCGATATTTCTAAAATCCCTGTTACCTTGCAAGCAGGAATTGAAGCTTTAAGTTTGCTGCGATCGCAAAACCAACTGCTCCCCTCCCCAGAATTTAGATCACCAAATTTAAATAGTCCTGATTTAAATAGTCCTAATTCAAATAAGCTTCCTGTTCTCTCAGTTAAGAATCTCAGACATACTTATAATGACGGTACGGAAGCACTGAAAAACATATCGCTAGATATTTATGAAGGTGAATATGTTCTCATCGTTGGACAGAATGGTGCTGGTAAAAGCACCCTTGTTAAACATTTTCTCAATTTGCTGAAGCCTACAGATGGCAAAGTATTAGTACGCGATCGGGATACTAAAGAGCTATCTGTCAGCGAGCTTGCCCAATCGATTGGATATCTTGCTCAAAATCCTGACAACCAAATCTTTAATACAACCGTTGAGAAAGAAGTTGCTTTTGCCTTGCCCTTCCTTGGTTACGATTCTGAAGCGGTGAAACAGGAAACATCTCGCAGTCTTAAAGCAATGCAATTATGGGAACATCGCAATTCGCATCCATTGTCTTTACCTAAAGGCGAACGTAGTCGCATTGTGATTGCTGCCCTATTAGCGATGAATCCTGAGATCATCATTTTCGATGAACCGACCACAGGACAAGACTATCAAGGTGCTTCTTCTATTTTAGATGTCAGTCGCCAATTGCACCAAATGGGTAAAACTGTGATTGTGATCACCCATCATTTATATCTAATGCCAGACTATGCCGATCGCGCGATCGTGATGGGAAAAGGAACGATTTTGTTAGATGCACCGTTGCGCCAAGTCTATCATCAAACTGATTTGCTAGAGTCTACTTATCTCACGCCACCGCAATCAGTCGTTTTATCACAAAAACTTAGCGAAATTAGCGGTCAAGAATATCCGCTAATTACCCCAAAAGAATTCGCTAATTGTTTCACTGTATATTAATCAGAATATTAATGAGAATATTAATAACAGTCTATTGAGGCTTTAAGGAGTACAGAGAAATTTTTAAAAGTGCCGCTTCGCGGCACTTTCAAAAATTTCTCTGGGTTTTATGACAGCGCAAAGCGCTGTAGTACGTTAATCAGCTAAGAACTCTATAGTAAATATGAAATTCCAAACAGTTAAATATGATTCTATCTTCACACGCTTAGATTTTCGATCTAAGTTGGTCGTAATGCTGACAATTACAATTCTTGCCTTCTTATGGGAAAGCCCGATCGCTGGCGGAATCTTGATGTTGAGTGTAATCGCTTCCTGCGTTCTTGCTGGAGTCAGACTTAACTATTTAGGAACTATTTTAAAAGTGATGATTCCTTTTTATATTTTTCTGATTTTGAGTATGGGATTTTTTAATATAGAACAGGTTAAATTACTAACTAATAAATCAGAACTAACCCCCCTCTTGAGCTTGCCACCGACATGGTGGTTTTTGGGCGGCGCAAAAATGAGTTTGGAAGGAACGCTTTATGGTTTGAATATTGTATTTAAGACTCTAACGATGATTTTGGTAATTCCATTAGCGATTTTTACCACTGATGTAAATCAAATGACTGTAGGCATGGTGCGCGCCAAAATTCCTTACAAGGTTGTATTTATCTTTTCATCAACTTTACGATTTGTGCCACTGTTGTTAGAGGAAGTACAGTCTATTATTGAGTCTCAGCGATTACGCGGTTTGAATTTTGAGAAGATGGGATGGTTAAAGCGAGCCCGAGTTTATGCCAAAGTAGCCGTACCTTTAATTTTAAATTCTCTCTCAAAATCCCAAAAGTTAGAGATTGTTTTGCAATCAAAAGGCTTTTCGGGCAGTTCTAATCGTACTTATCTTCATGAGTCTGCATTAACAACATCTGATTATCTATTAATAATTGGTTCTATTTCACTATTTGTAATTGCGATCGCCTTATATTTTGGCTTAGGTATTGGGAAATTTGCTTGGTTAATCTATACCTAAAAATTTAGATCTATACCGCATCTAGAATGAAACCCATAGTTGTTTTAGAGGGTCGCAGGGCGAAGCCCCGCTTCGGGTTTATTCTGCGTCCATGTTGAAAACCGAAGTTTTCAACATGGACACGATATATCAATGATTAATTCTTCTACTCCCTTCCAAGTGAAAGATTAGACATTAAAACCAAATAATTAGCGTTGCGGCGCTTCGCGCCGCAACGCTAATTATTTGGTGGGAAGGGAGTAAGACGAGCACAAAAATGTTGACTTGATATAGGAGTCGAATTTAGCTGCACCTCGCATTTTTAAATAAATGTAGAAACAAAAGCAACTTACTGCTAGTCTGTTTATTCATGTTTGCAAGATATTCTTGAGGATGTCCTAATATGAATAAACTTCCCTGTTTTATTAATGTAATTTTTGTATTAGCACTAGCTACGCCATCAAGCGCTTGGGCGCAGAAAAATATTCAACAAAAAATAATTTTTGTATCACCACAAGGCGTTGATGCAGTCGGTGTAGGCTCACAGACACAAGCCTTTCGGACTCTTAGCGCCGCGATCGCAGCATATCCTCAAGAAGGCACTATCTTTCAATTAGGGGCAGGTACTTATAGCGCCGCAACTGGGGAAAGCTTTCCAATTCGTCTTCCTCAAGGTGCAGTTTTACGCGGCAATCCAGATGTAAATGGAACGAATGTAGTGATTAATGGTGGTGGTCGTTTTGTCAGTTCCACCTTTGCTAGCCAAAATATTGCGATCTTGGCAGCAAATAATTCACGCATTGAAGGAATTACGATCACCAACAATAATCCACGCGGTTACGGGCTATGGCTAGAGTCCAGTCGCAATGTGGTCGTGGATCGCAATAGTTTTACTCGCAATACCCATGATGGTATTTTCCTCACTGGTAGTGCTAACGCTTATATTGGCAACAATTTATTTACTGGTAATACAGGTAGCGGAATTTCGGCTCTTGGTACAAGTACAGGTGAAATTCGCGACAACAAATTTGAGAATACAGGCTTTGGACTGTCGATTGGACAAAAATCTCAGGTTGTTTTAACTAACAATAATATTTCTCGAAATGTTGACGGTATCGTTATTTCTAATACCGCTCAGCCAACTTTAAGAGGAAATGCGATCGCTGATAATCAACGTAATGGCTTAGTCATTCTTAGTAGCGCCAATGGTTCTCCTCGCCCTGATCTGGGCACAACGATTTCACAAGGAAATAACACCTTCACAAACAATCGCGAATATGACATTAATAATGCGACAACTATACCGTTAGCGGCTGTTGGCAATCAAATCAATCGATCTCGGGTCAAAGGGCTGCTCGATCTCACCGCATCGCGATCGCCGATTAATAATGCGATTAATAATGCGATTAATAATGCGATCGCTTCTAATCCTCGATCACTTCCATCCATTTCTATTCCATCTTCAAATTCTATCCCATCTACAAATATAACAACGGCGATTCCTATTCAACCCAAAGTAATCCCTGCACCGACAACAGTATTTGTTCCCGCCAAGCCCCCAAGTCAGCCCTTACCCAATCCAGTTATTTCTACCAATCCAAGCTCCAACAACAATAATTCACCAACGACGATTATAATCGAGCGTGACTATAGCATTCCTTCAAATATCCCAAGAGTTCCTAATCAAGTTGCGGCTTTACCACCAGCTACGCTCGATCCTACGACAGGCAAGCCATTTCAATATCGCGTGATTGTTCCTGCAACTTCTACATCAGTTACACAACAGGTCAAAATGATTGTTCCATCAGCTTTTCGCTTTTCGCGTAGCGGCCGAATCATGTTGCAAGTTGGCGCCTATAGCGATCGCCCCGCCGCCAATGACTTAGTTCAAAAGTTAGCCCAGTCAGGGCTAAGTGCGGAAATCATTCCCTTTCGCTAGAACCAGAAAGAGGATAAACTCTTGTTGTTAAAATCCAGAAAGTAAGAGCGCCGCTCTTACTTTTACATATGAGAAGGAGTAATCTCATAGGTCATGAAATCGTAAGCAGGAATTGTATTTGCAAAAATCATCCTCGCTTCGTTAACCAGATCCTCTAACAAAATTGGATTTCCAGGAGCATAGCGCGGACTAAAATGCGTCATAATCAGCTGCTTTACATTTGCCAAGAGCGCCACCTGCGCCGCCATTGTGCTAGTAGAATGCAATCTTTGAAAAGCCATGTCTGAATCTTGATGAGCAAAAGTTGACTCATGAATTAACACATCAGCATTCTGAGCTAGCTCCACCGAGCTATCACAAAAAATCGTATCTGTACAATAGGCAATCTTTCTGCCAATCTGCGGAGCGCCACAAAATTGTTTACCATCAATTTTGCGTCCATCTTGCAGCGTCACCATTTTCCCTTGCTTTAATTCGCCGAAAATTGGACCTGCGGGAATATTCATGGCGATCGCTTTATCAACATCAAACTTACCCGCGCGATCGCGTTCAACCAAGCGATAACCATGCGCCGTAACTTTGTGTTTTAGTGGAGCTGCGATCATATAAAACTCTGAATCTTCGCATACCAGCCCCGCTTTGACCTTGTGTACCTTAATCGAATAGGAGAGCCGCGTCTCGCTATAGCGCAAACAAGCGTCCAGATATTCACCCAAACCTGTTGGCCCATAAATATCGATATGGCTAACATTTCCTGCCATCCCACAACTTGCCAGTAGCCCTGGCAACCCAAAAATATGATCTCCATGCATGTGCGTAACAAAGATCTTGGTGATTTGGCTAATCTTCACATCACTTCGTAACAATTGGTGCTGTGTTGCTTCTCCGCAATCAAGCAGCCAAACTTCAGCGCGTTGAGGTAACCGCACCGCAACACTGGAAACATTGCGTCCACGTGTAGGAACGCCCGAACTAGTACCCAAAAAGGTAATTTGCATATCTAATCATCTACAAAAATCTCAATGCGGCGGTTAGTTTTGGTGTTACTGTCACCAGCGCTGCTAGCAAGAGGACGACTAGCGCCATAACCGAGCACTGTCCAATAATAAGTTTGTTCGCCGCGCAGCCTTGCCAAATATTCCTTAACCGCAGATGCACGCAAATAGGAAAGAGTTAGCGCATCCCCCGTATTCATTAAATCCATATGCCCCGTAATTCTTACCCTTTTTCCCTTTGCTAATGGCAATTGCGCTGCCACTTCATCTAGCAACCGAAAACTTTCAGGTCGAATACTAGTTTTATCAGCCTCGAATAGTGCCTCCGATGAGAGTGTAAACTGCTGTTTTTTATAATTTAAAAAGTTAAATGATGGTTGCCAAACTAAATCTGGACGTACAAACGCGATCGCTAAACCTATGCCAAGCCCTGCGATCGCACTCGCACTCAAAACCAAACTGCGAACCATAAATGTTACAACAGGGCGAGATGTTGGACTAAAGCCACCAGACGGCTTGCCTGAAGATTTACCTATTGACTTATCTGGAGTCGGTGAATTTGTCACTACAACTGCCCCATCTCCCTGTTCACTAGTATCATTTTTTCTTAGCCTTAGCGCTTACAGTCGTATCGATCAGTTCTAACTCTGACGCGCGAAATGATACCATCTTTTCCCAGTTGCCACCACTAAATATCACGGCAACGCGACCATCAGTCACGCGCTGCACTTGTCCCTGAAACCCGTAATAGGTATCGCCCTCATTCACAACCCGTACCGCAGAACCTGGAAAAATGATTGGCTGCATATTTTCTTGAAACTCCTTTGTTGGTGATCCTATGGTTAGGGTTTAGCTAAGTTTATTCTATATCGATTTTACTACTACAAAGTGCCAGAGGGTATTATAATCTTAGAGTAATGATTTTTTACTAAAAGATAGCTTTTTGTCTATGGTTTTAATAAGATAACTTAAAGCCAAAATTATCACTTAGCTACTTTTTAACACATAATCCCGCCTCAACATGACGATATACTGAGAAGCATAAAGTCATATCTATTTAAACAACCTAACTAATAGAGTCATTTGCTGAAGCAATAGCCCAAGACGTGACTTAAAATAGCAAACGTTTGGGATGTGCTGCATATTCTAAACAACTAGCAAAAACTAGCACTACTTAATCCAGAGCAACAGTTTACAGAGTAAAGAGGCGATCGCAAATCATGGTGATGATTGAAACCAAAGCCGAACGCATGGTCATAAATATGGGACCTCACCACCCATCCATGCACGGTGTTCTCAGACTTATTGTCACGCTAGATGGCGAAAACGTAGTCGATTGCGAACCTGTTTTAGGGTATTTGCATCGGGGTATGGAAAAAATCGCTGAAAATCGTACGATTATTCAATACTTGCCCTATGTGACAAGGTGGGATTATCTCGCAACCATGTTTACTGAGGCGATCACTGTCAATGCACCTGAAAAGTTAGCCAACGTGCCTGTTCCCAGACGCGCCAGCTACATTCGCATGATCATGCTAGAACTTAGCCGCATCGCCTCTCACCTATTGTGGCTCGGCACATTTGTCGCCGACATTGGTGCTCAAACCCCATTTTTCTATGTCTTCCGCGAACGAGAAATGATCTATGACCTGTTTGAGGCAGCTACAGGAATGCGGATGATGCACAACTATTTCCGCATCGGGGGAGTTGCTGCTGATCTACCTTACGGCTGGATCGAGAAATGCGAAGACTTTTGCAATTACTTCACGCCTGTCATTGACGAATACGAAAAATTAATTACCAATAATCCCATTTTCCGTAAGCGCGTTGAAGGGCTAGGCACAATTGGTCGCGATGAAGCGATTAATTGGGGATTATCGGGACCAATGTTACGTGGTTCAGGCGTAAAGCTCGATTTGCGTAAAATCGATCATTACGAACTCTACGATGAACTTGATTGGGATGTGCAGTGGGACAATGGCGGCGATTGCCTTGCTCGTTACTTAGTGCGAGTGCGCGAAATGCGTGAATCTACGAAGATGGTGCTGCAATGTCTCAAGCAAATCCCTGGCGGCTCCTTTGAAAACCTTGAAGCACAAAGAGTTCTGGCAGGACCAAAGAGTGAATGGACTTCGATGGACTATCAGTTCATTAGTAAAAAGCCATCACCCACATTCAAAGTTGCTTCGGGCGAGCATTATGTTCGTGTTGAAGCACCAAAAGGCGAGCTAGGGGTATACATCATCGGTGAAGATAGCGTCTTCCCTTGGCGTTTCAAAGTTCGTCCCCCAGGATTTATTAATTTACAAATTTTGCCTCAATTGGTACGAGGGATGAAGCTTGCCGACATCATGGCAATACTTGGAAGTGTGGACATTATTATGGGTGAGGTTGATCGCTAATGTACGGTGGAATTGATTTACAACAATCTTTAATCGAAGTCTTGACAGGACTAGGATTACCTGCGGATGTTGCCAAGGTAATTTGGATGTTATTGCCAATGGTCGTAATGGTCTTAGGCGTAACGGTTGGCGCACTAGTCTGTACTTGGCTAGAGCGAAAAATTTCCGCTGCTGCTCAACAACGGATTGGACCAGAATATGCGGGGCCATTTGGGCTATTAATCCCGATCGCTGACGTAGCCAAACTGGTAATCAAGCAAGGGACAATTCCTGCAAAAGCCGATCCTTTGCTTTATACAATTGGTCCTGCCCTTGTATTTACCTCTGTATTTTTCTGCTATCTTGTCATTCCCTTTGGTCAAAATCTGATCATTTCTGACATAGGTACAGGTGTATTTTTTATTATTGCCATTTCCAGTATTGCCCCAATCGGTTTGCTGATGGCAGGTTATTCTTCCAATAATAAATATTCGCTTTTAGGTGGATTACGCGCCGCCGCACAATCAATTAGTTATGAAATTCCGCTAGCCTTGGCAGTACTAGCCATAGCTCTGATGACGAATGGACTTAGTACCATTGACATAGTTAACCAGCAAGCAGAATATGGCATTCTCTCTTGGAATATTTGGCGGCAGCCAATCGGCTTTGTCATCTTTATCATCGCGGCCCTTGCTGAATGCGAACGCTTACCTTTTGACTTGCCAGAAGCGGAAGAAGAACTAGTTGCGGGCTATCAAACCGAATATTCAGGAATCAGATTTGCCTTCTTTTATGGTGGTTCTTATGCAAACCTCTTGCTAGCTGGGTTATTAGCATCAATCCTCTATCTCGGTGGTTGGGAATTACCATTTCCTATTGACAGGGTTAGCGAGGCGTTAGGTATCGAATCCAACACTGCATGGTGGCAAATTCTGGCTGCTTTCATTGGACTAACTGCTACTCTTGTTAAAACCTATGCCTTTATCTTCTTCGCAATTCTCCTCCGTTGGACAGTTCCCCGTGTGCGGATCGACCAACTTCTTGACCTCGGCTGGAAATTTTTATTACCGATAGGACTAGCTAATTTGCTGATTACCGCAGCTTTAAAACTAGCTTTTCCTTCTGCTTTTGGTGGATAAAATCCCCTCACCCCTAGCCCCTCTCCCTTTGGAAGAGGGGGACAAGATTTTTTAAAAGAGTGACAATTACTATGCTGAAATTTCTCAATAAAGTTGGTGACTATACCAAAGATGCTATTCAAGCAGCAAGGTATATCGGACAAGGTATGTCGGTAACTTTTGACCATATGCGCCGCCGTCCGATCACTGTGCAATACCCTTATGAAAAGCTGATTCCTTCTGAACGTTTTCGTGGACGGATTCACTTCGAGTTTGATAAGTGTATCTCTTGCGAAGTCTGTGTGCGCGTATGTCCAATTAACTTGCCTGTAGTGGACTGGACATTTAACTCAGAGATGAAAAAGAAGGAACTTAAGAGTTACAGCATTGACTTTGGCGTATGTATTTTTTGCGGTAACTGTGTAGAATATTGCCCCACCAATGCATTATCGATGACTGAAGAATATGATCTATCTACCTATGATCGTCATGAGCTGAACTTTGATAGCATTGCCCTTGGACGGATGCCCACTAAAGTTACTGAAGATCCTTTTGTAACCCCGATCCGAGAGCTTGCATATTTGCCTAAGGGTGTGATCGAAGGGCATGAAGTCCCACATACTGCTAAGCGTGCAGGCTTGCGCCCAGAAGAAATTGCTGAAACCACACCTGAAAATAAATAACCGACAAGAAAATTTATGATGAACAATATTGGTTTAGGTGATGGTTCACAAACTGTATCCCTAATTGTTTTAACAGCAATGCTAATAGCTTCGGCGATGGGAGTAGTGCTATTACCAAATATCGTCTATGCGGCGTTTTTACTTGGTGCAACTTTTATCAGTGTGGCGGGTTTATATCTGTTACTTAATGCGGATTTTGTAGCGGCGGCTCAAGTATTGATCTATGTAGGTGCAGTTAACATTCTAATCCTGTTTGCAATCATGCTGGTCAATAAGCGTCAAGACTATCAAGAAGTTAAATATAGCGTTTTACGCAGTGTTGTCACAGGAGTTGTTTGTCTAGGGCTTTTCGCTTTGTTAAGTGTAACTGTGACTTCAACTAATTGGGCGATCGCCCCTGCGATCGCGAAGCTACCATCGACAATGGTGGTAATCGGGCTGCATTTCTTTAGTGATTATTTACTGCCATTTGAGTTAGCATCAATTTTGCTGTTAGTTTCACTAATTGGTGCGATCGTGCTTGCTCGCCGTGAGCTTGTACCTGACATAGTAATAGCTGGTCAAACTTCTTCTGAAGATTCGCTTGAGTTATTAGAAAAACCTAAAGAGCAACTGGTTGCTTCACTCGTTTCTTCTAGTAAATAGCTCATCAAATTACCAAGAAATAAGTTTCTTGGTTTAAAGCTTTTATTTTGCTATTTATTGCAAGGATTTTATTGGAGTAAACGAATATGTCTTTAGAACCCTTTTTGATTATTGCCGCCGCCCTTTTTTGTATTGGCATCTATGGATTGATTACTAGCCGTAATGCAGTGCGAGTATTGATGTCTGTGGAATTAATGTTAAATGCCGTTAATCTTAATCTCATGGCATTCTCAAACTTCCTAGACTCGGCTAGCATTCGTGGTCAAGTATTTACGATCTTTGTAATCTCGATCGCTGCTGCGGAAGCCGCGGTTGGTCTAGCGATCGTGCTATCGATTTATCGCAGTCGCGATACTGTTGATATGGAACAATTTAATTTACTTCGTTGGTAAAACTCAAAAAATAGTGAGAAGTGCTGAACATACCTCACTATTTTTTGAGCGCTGCTTACAACTATACGGAAAGTATTTCTAAGCTTTCACAAAAATGCAAAATTTTTTACATCTACTTTGGAACAAACTTTTAGAGCCACGCAGTTTGCGATTTCTATTTGTTGGCATCCTTGGCGCGATCGCAAATATTTTACTTGTGACTGCTTTGGTTAATGTTTTGCGTTGGGATACAGTTATTTTGCGATCGCTTGCCAATATAGTCGCGACAGAGATTTGTTTAGTAATTAGTTTTTTTGTATATCGGCAGTTTGTATGGCAAGTAGAGAGATATGACTGGCAAATAATTATGCAAAATGAGTTGCCAGCTTATCATGTATCTATTGCTTCAGTGATTGCTGTTCGGTCTTTATTCCTATTTCCATTAATGGATTGGATTGGTATAGACCCTGCTTTAAATATAACTATTGGAATTGGGCTTGGTGCGATATTAACTTATACCTTAAATGAAAAAGTTATATTTACTGCACGTATACCTACTCAGTGAAATCCAAAGAAGTGAAGAAGTGCTTCATTTTCCTTGTGCTCTTTGGTGCAAATAAAGTCATAGATTTGTAGAATGCAGGATACATATAAAAAGCTTATTTGTGAACATTTTGAAGGAGTTGCAGCACAACTAGATTTCTGGCATGAGCGAAATTTATATTACTATACAGATTTAGAAAAACTTCATCAGTTTTTGATTTTACCAAACTCAAAAGTGTTAGAAATTGGGTGTGGAATTGGTCATTTGCTAGCCGCAACTAAGCCAGAAATTGGAGTGGGGATAGATTTCTCCGAAAAGATTGTGGCGATCGCCAAGCAAAAATATCCAAATTTAAAGTTTTACTGTTTGGATGCCGAGGCAATTACATCAGAGCAAATTGAACTGGAATATTTTGACTATATTATCCTTTCTGGAGTACTGGGATATTTTAGTGATATTCAAACAGTTCTCGAAAAATTACAAGTTTTTTGTCAACCACATACAAGAATTATTATTTCCTTCCACAATTATCTATGGGAACCTTTGCTCTGGCTGGCAGAAAAGATTGGTCAACGTCGTCCCCAGCCATTACAGAACTGGTTAGCAATGCCAGATATTACTAATTTTTTAGAGATTACTGGTTATATTCCCATCAAACAAAGCAGGCGCTTTCTCTTCCCAAAAAATATTTTTATTCTCTCTAAATTAATTAATCAATTTGTTTGTCATCTTCCCTTAATTGAGCAGCTTTGCTTGACGCATTACGTAGTCGCCAGAAAAAAGTTTGTAGAATCAATCAATCCCCTGTCTAACTTAAAATCTTTACCCACCGTAAGCATAGTTGTTCCAACTAAAAATGAGTCTGGCAATATAAAATCGATTTTCTCCCGAACACCCGCATTAGGTAAACATACAGAGATTATCTTTGTAGAAGGAAATTCTACTGATAATACTTGGGAAACTATTCAATCAGAAATAGCTGCTCAGATTCCTAGTTCGCAGTTTTCCTATAAGTCATTGCAACAAACTGGCAAAGGGAAAGGCGATGCAGTTAGGCTGGGGTTTGCCCATGCAACAGGTGACATACTAATGATTCTTGATGCAGATTTGACAGTTGCCCCTGAGAATTTACCTCAATTTCTGTCTGTTATTACTTTCGGAAGCGGTGAATTTATTAATGGTTCGCGATTGGTTTATCCACGTAGCGATTTAGCAATGCCTTGGCTAAATACTTTAGCAAATAAATTCTTTGCAAGTCTTTTTTCTTTTCTATTAAACCAACGGCTTAAAGATACACTTTGTGGCACGAAAGTGTTATGGCGCAGAGATTACGATCGCATTGTCACGCAACGCGACTATTTTGGAGATTTTGATCCGTTTGGAGATTTTGATTTACTTTTTGGTGCAGCCAAGCTAAGTTTACATATTGTCGAAGTGCCTATCCGCTATCATCCACGCACTTATGGAAGTTCTAATATCGCTCACTTCCTAGAAGGCATTATTTTACTGAAAATGTGTCTTTATGCAGCCTATAAAATTCGCTTTCTGTAAGATTTCATAGCCAAAAAGAAACCCCAGAAGAAAGAGAGCAAAGCACCTCTTCTTCTTTAAAATATTGATTGGAGTGCGTAACTCAAAAAAGCACTAGAGAGTGGAACAGAGAGATTATCTGTGCCACCTGGAGAGAACGCTTCTAGTAATGCAGCGATCGCGGCAACAGGCATGGCAACTTTAAGATCATTGAGACGAATGCCATGAGTAAATCCAAAAATGCAGAGCATTACTAGCAGACTAGTGGCAAACATGGCAAATGAACCTTCCAGACTGCGCTGATTACCCATATAGACAAAAGTATGTTTGCCAAAGCGCTTACCAATTAACGCCGCCATTCCATCGCCCCAAGACATTACCATTACTCCAATCACAGCATATTGTGGATGGCTATCCCATAGGAACGCGACTAAAATTGAGATGCTGAGCGCGTAATAAAATATGCCGTAGGTTTTGCGTCCTACGTTATTGAGCATTGGAAAAACGCTGGTGTAATGAGAAAATAAGGCGATCGCACTAAATAATATTCCTGCGGTCACACAGATCCATACTGGTATGTGTAACCACCATGCAATCAGTAATACGTGCCCAGTACCAATATGCACAACTTTACGAACTAGCTCGGGATCTTGTTTGAAACGATGTAATATTTGTGATGCCAGAAATACTATGCCAAGCCAAATAGCTACAGCGCTAATTTGGATAATCAGGGTAGTTGTCGGCGAGATGTCGCTAGTTATGGGCATATGACAAGCTATGTATACGAACGAAAATAATTAAGTATAGCAACCACTAAGACAGTTAAGGCATAAAGTCCAGAACGCAAAGGTGTCTATTCGTTGGTTGCATCATAATATGTAAAGCTCAAAGTGGGGCTTCGACCAGCGACTCTTTAATTATATTCAGCTACTTACTCAATCAGTAAACTCAGAAAAATTCTGTACCTATTTCTACTCTAGGGCTAATCATACAAATGTCTAATGTTCACCCCTTTATGCGTCTTTTTGAATATGCGCGTAATTATCGTCAACAAATTTGGATTGCGACAACTTGCTCAATCCTGAATAAGTTTTTTGATCTCGCTCCCCCAGTTTTAATTGGGGCGGCGATCGATCTGGTACTCCAAAAAGAAAACTTTTGGGCTAATCCTTTAGGAGTGCAGGGACTAGCAGCACAGTTGTTTGTCTTGTCCGCAATTAGTGGGTTGATTTGGGGATTGGAGTCAATTTTTGAATATGCTTATGCACTGCAATGGCGCAATCTTGCTCAAACTGTACAGCATGACCTGCGCCTTGATACTTATCAACATTTACAAGAATTGGAATTAGCATTTTTTGAAGAGCGTAATTCAGGCGGATTAATGTCGATATTGAGTGATGATGTCAATCAATTAGAACGCTTTCTTGATGGTGGCGCAAATGAAGTGATTCAAGTTACTGCCACGATCATTTTGATTGGTGGTGCGTTTTTTGTGATTACGCCCAGTGTCGCTTGGTTAGCAATGTTGCCAATGCCATTTATTTTGTGGGGTTCCATTTGGTTCCAGAAATTTCTTGCGCCTCGTTATGCTGTGGTTCGCGAAAATGTGGGTTTGCTCAATGGTCAACTGTCTAATAACATCGGCGGAATTACGACAATTAAAGCATTTGTAACCGAGGATTATGAGCGGAAACGAATTGAGAAGGAAAGTAATCGCTATCGTCAAAGTAACCGTCAGGCGATCGCTTATAGTGCTGCTTTTGTGCCTTTAATCCGAATTCTGATCTTCGGAGGATTTATTGCGATTTTGTATTATGGCGGATTGGAAGTGCAAGCGCAAAGACTGTCAGTTGGTAATTATTCCGTGATGGTTTATCTAATTCAGCGCTTGTTATGGCCGTTGACGCGCTTAGGAGACACCCTTGATCAATATCAAAGAGCAATGGCTTCTACTAATCGTATTCTCGATTTGCTCGATACGCCGATCTCTATACATTCAGGTTCACAAATTCTACCACCGCAAGCCCAGATTCAAGGCGAGATTCAATTAAAGGATGTGACTTTTGGCTATGTTGCTGATTTTCCAATTATCGAGAATCTCTCTTTAGAAATTGCCGCCAATAAAACTACTGCGGTCGTCGGCGCAACTGGTTCTGGCAAAAGTACACTAGTGAAGCTGCTTTTACGTTTATACGAAATTCAGTCGGGAAATATTTTCCTTGATCGCATTGATATTCGTGACTTAGATTTGCGATCGCTACGTTCTTGTATAGGCTGGGTTAGTCAAGATGTATTTCTATTTCACGGCTCTGTTTTAGAAAACATTGCTTATGGCTCTTTTGATGCGACAGTCGAGCAAATTGTTGAGGCGGCAAGAATTGCCGAAGCCCATGAGTTTATCAAATCTTTGCCAAATGGTTACGATACGATCGTCGGTGAACGCGGTCAAAAGCTTTCAGGTGGTCAAAGACAAAGAATTGCGATCGCCCGTGCGGTGTTACGCAATCCGCCCATTTTAATTCTTGATGAAGCAACTTCTGCGGTTGATAATGAGACAGAAGCAGCGATTCAAAAATCTTTAGAGCGAATTACCAAAAATCGCACCACGATTGCGATTGCCCATCGTCTATCCACGATTCGGAATGCTGATCGCATTTATGTAATGGATCAGGGCAAAGTGGTTGAGACTGGCACTCATGACCAGTTAGTTGCGGAAAATGGAATTTATACTGGCTTATGGAATTTGCAAACTGGTCAAACTCACGAGGTTTAAGCCGAAAACTTTTAAGGGTTTTTCCAGCTTGCATACTAGAATTTGCCGCGATTACAGAAGATTCATGTTTCTATAAGCTAAGAGTTTCATACAAATCGGCGATCGCCACATCTGAAAATAGCCATCCATCAGGAGATGTTAAAAATATTTGTGAATCTATAAACTTTACCCAGCCTATTGCTACATATTTCTCTAGGCATTTTATAGCGCGATCGCATAACGATATACCATAGGTTTTTTGCAAAGATTTTAAGCTCAAACCCTCAGCTAAGCGTAATCCTTGCAATAACGTGTCCATTAGCTCTTCTGAATCAGAAAGTATCGGCGCAGTGAACCCGATTCCTTCTGTTTGCCATAAGGCGATCGCATCAAGGTAGGCGCGCATTTTCTGAGGGCGATCAATTCTCTGACGGTTGATGTAGCTGGTTGCACCCATGCCCATTCCATAAAAGGGTTGATTGTGCCAATAGGTCAGATTATGACGAGATTGATAGGAAGGTTGGGCATAATTTGAGATTTCGTAATGTTCATATCCTGCGGATGGAAGTAACTCATGGGCGTCGAGATACATCGCGACTGTATGGGCTTCTGTCGGTAATGGTTTGTCACCTGCTTGATAGCGTTTATTAAAAGCAGTTCCTTCTTCAATAGTCAGATCATAAATAGATAGATGATTAGGCTGTAAGGCGATCGCACTCTTAAGAGAATCCTGCCAATCTGTCATTGATTGATTTGGTAGCCCTGAAATTAGATCTAAACTGAAGTTCTCAAATCCAGCCTTTTTAATCGCATCTACTGCTTCATAAATTTCCGTAACACTATGACCACGCCCACAAACATCTAATAACTCTTGCTGAAAAGCTTGAGCGCCAAGACTAATCCGATTTATACCTAAACTTCGATAACCTAGCAAGCTGTCGATAGTTACTGTGCCTGGATTTGCTTCAAGCGAAATATCCGCATCAGGAGCGATCGCAAAATATTGAGAGATTGTCTCTAGAATTTGGGCGATTTGTTTTACGGATAGCAAAGATGGCGTGCCACCGCCAAAAAAGATAGTTTGCAATGTCTCAACGGGTGGAATCTGCGCGATCGTGAGCGTAATTTCTTGACACAAAACATCAACATATTGCTGCCTAAGATTTTCGCCACCAGTAGTAATTGCGAAGTCACAATAAAAACAGCGTCGCTTACAAAATGGAATATGCAGGTATAAAGATTTGGGAAAGATTTGGCTCAAAGTTAATCTCTATACAAAACTAAGCGATCGCTCTCCCGCAATTACTTCGCCAATGCGATCAGTCTGAAAGCCTTGAGACTGAAACCAAGCGATCGCCTGATCCACTTTTAACGCATCAACTACCAAGGCCATGCCAATACCCATATTAAAAGTACTAAACATGTCTAATTCTGCAACTTTACCCTCAGTTGCCAACCATTGAAAGACAGCAGGAATTTGCCAACTATTACGGAAAATTTGTACCGATTGACCATTTCCTAAACAACGCGGTAAATTTTCAGGCAACCCACCGCCAGTAATATGAGCAATTCCATGAATCCCCAAATTTTCCTTAAGCGCAGTTAAAACTGGCTTTACATAAATTTGGGTTGGCGTGAGAAATACTTCTGCCAAAGTTAAGTCTTTGGTTTCGGGTGAAATTTCTAACTTACCGCCCCAGTGATAGCCCTTACTTTCAATAATTTTACGGACTAGGCTGTAGCCGTTGCTATGCACTCCTGAACTCGCTAAACCAATGACTACATCGCCAATGTTTACTTGAGTGCCATTGAGCATTTCTGACTTTTCGGCGATCGCCACGCAAAATCCCGCAGCATCATATTCGCCATTACTATAAAACCCTGGCATCTCGGCAGTTTCACCACCGATCAGCGCACAACCTGCCATCTGACAACCATCGGCAATTCCCTTAACGACTTCAGCTAGTTGATCGGGTTCGAGTTTGCCTGTAGACAGATAATCTAAGAAAAATAATGGCTCTGCGCCAGATGTCAGTACATCGTTTACGCACATTGCGACTAGATCAATACCGATCGTGTCATGTTTATTCGCCGCCTGAGCAATCCTTAGCTTCGTGCCAACGCCATCCGTACCTGAAACTAGAACGGGTTGTCGATAACCTGTAGGCAGTTCAAAACATCCACCAAAACCACCAAGATCGCCTAATACACCTAAGCGATGAGTTCTAGCAACAGAATCGCGAATTTTTTCAACGAAGGTGTGACCCGCTTCGATGTCTACGCCCGCTTGACGATAATCCAAAGCCTCTAGCTCCTAAACTGATAGACCACTTAATAGCCTTGTTTGATAGCCTTACTGGGCAAAGCAAAGCTATTAAAAATATTTACTGCTTACCTAACTGGTCAGCCCGAAGGGTTGCAGCAAGCACGGCTTCTATCATAGCGGAACGCAGTCCCGCTTTTTCTAACTGGACGATCCCCGCGATTGTAGTTCCTGCGGGACTAGTGACCTGATCTTTTAACTGAGCAGGATGAATCTTCGTTTCGCTCAATAATCGCGCTGTCCCTAACACAGTTTGGATCGCTAGTTGCATAGCGATCGCCCTTGGTAAACCAGCTGCCACCCCACCATCTGCCATTGCTTCAACTACCAAAGCTACATAAGCGGGACCCGAACCAGATAGCCCTGTGACGGCATTCATTAACGATTCAGATACTTCGACAATTGTCCCGACTGCCTCAAAAATTTTTCGCACCGAGTCTAGATGCTCTGTGGACACCAATGGATTAGCTGCGATCGCTGTTACACCCGCCCCCACTTGTGCTGGCGTATTTGGCATTGCTCGAATAATTGGCTTAGAGGGAAACATCACCTCTAATTGAGCCAAAGTCACACCAGCCAAAATCGATACGATACAATTTGCAGGAGCATTTGCAAGCCCGATCGCAGCTACATTGAGTGATTGAGGCTTAACAGCGAGGAGCATAATTTCTGCTTCGGCAGCCACCAAATTGTTAGGCGTAACATTTACGCCATATTTTTTTGCTAAAAGCTGGCGACGCTCTTGACTGGGATCGCTGACACAGACTTCCGATGGCACATAGATATTACTAGCGACAAGACGAGACAAAATCGCCTCACCCATTACCCCGCCACCGATAATACTGAGTTTAGCTTTCACAAATTCACCAATGACTAATAATTACAAACCTAGCAGATAGAAGCAGCGCTTTGCACCGCTTCTATTTTTGATTTGTTTTAATCATGGCGGCGATTGCTGTGGTTATGATTATTGTGGCTATGATTACTGTGCAAACCGACTAACGGGTGCTTCAGCAGACCATGCAGGAGCAGGTGCTGCGGTTGGACGTACCACACGTGGTTGAGTCATCGGTACTTCGTTCAATACTGAAGACTGCGATGTAACTTGAACACAAGAAGGTGCAAACAAGAAAATGCTGTCACCAATTCGTTCTTGATGTCCATCAAGGGCATAAGTACCACCAGCAACGAAGTCAACTGCACGCTGAGCTTGGTCAGGCTCCATCATGGTGAGGTTGAGGACGACAGATTTGCGTTCGCGCAATGCTTGGATTGCTTGAGGCATTTCTTCAAAGCTGCGAGGCTCTAACACCATCACTTGGGACAAACCATTTGCAGCACCTGGCATACCAATTACATTACTCATAGTGTCCGAAGTTGCTCTTAAAGAAGCGGTAGGGCGTTCACGGGTACGACGAGCTTGAGGTTCTTCTGGCTCTGTTGTTGCTGCGATCGCACCATTATCTTCTTGATAAATATCTTGGTATTCACGACCAGAAGTTTCATCGTACTCATATTCGTACTCTTGAGCTTCAGACAAACCAACAAAGTCCTTGAGCTTAGTAAAAATTCCCATTGTAGTAATTCACTCCTAGTGTTTGCTCCTCAGTTCTGGCTTAAAAACCTAAATATCATATACCTAGACTAGATGAGGAGTTTAAATCTAATAAAGCAAAAAGTTGCTTTGTCTAGCTATATTTAATTGTTAACACTGTTCAAAACAGTATTGACAGATATTTATCCGCAAACTGTAACCGATAACAGGTAAAAAAGATACATTAACTTATTAATTTTTTTATATAAGACAAAATACGACTTTTATTTTCTAAAGCTTAGTCATATATAGCAGTTGACTGACTAGGAAAATCAATTACTTAGGAGGCTAAGTTTTTAACTGCTAATAAGTTTTTTATAACTTAGCAAACCTGTTTACCCATAAAGACTTGGCGAAATTCAATTTATTTCGATTAAGCGTGTCTATGTGAGCCTAAATGATGATGATCGGTCAATTTGCCACCATAATAAAAGCTTGATTAAACGTCAAGACTATTAAATCTATACATATTAATGATCGCAAAAGGCGACGACAATAACATAAAGTTGCTAACAATTTCTTATATAGTTGCTGATTTTATATACAAAGTATTCTAGGCTACAAAAATCTGAGTGCCAACTCGAATTATGGAGGCTCCTGCTTTAACCGCGATCGCATAGTCAGCCGACATTCCCATTGAAAGTTCATGGATATTCTTCCAGCCAAGCGATCGCAGTTTTTCAGCTAAGTCTCCCACTCGACTGAATACTGCATAAGCTTGGGATTCATCTAAGCCAAGCGGTAAAATAGTCATTAGCCCGACGATATCAAGATTTTGGAGTTTTTCTAATTCTGGTAAATCCGTTAATAGTTCTGATTCTGACCAGCCAGATTTGTGGGGATCATCGGCTAGCTTGACTTGTAATAAAAGTTTGGGAGATTTGCCTAGCTCAGAAATCAGGCGATCGCATTGCTGCGCGAGACTCAGCCGATCAATAGAATGAATCCAATCAAACTGAGCGATCGCTTGTCTCGTTTTGTTACTCTGTAAACTACCGATCATGTGCCAAGTGATATCAGATCGATCTGCTAACTCCTCTTGTTTAATCTTTGACTCTTGCACTCGCGATTCGCCAAAGTCTCTGACTCCTGCATCGTAAGCCGCACGGATCGAGGCTGTGGTTGTGTACTTGCTAACAGCAACAAGCTTGACGTTAGTAGGGATATTGGCACGTATGTTAGAGATATTGGCACAGATGTTAGAGATGCGATCGCTAATTACTTCAGGATTGACTTCAGACATGAAATGTAATTTGCTAGTTTGGAGTGCGGATTTTGGTAAACTACTATAACTTGAATATTTCTTAATACTCCTTTCTCCATAATCTCCTAATGCGTATCTCTTTGAATTGGCTTCGTGAACTCGTAGACTGCGATCTCTCGCCTCAAGAGCTAGAAGAAAAACTGACTATGGCGGGCTTTGAAGTTGAATCAATTGAAGACCGCAGAACATGGGCTGAGGGCGTCGTAGTTGGTCATATCCTCACTGCTGAGCGCCATCCAAATGCTGATAAGTTACAAGTTTGCAAAGTAGATATTGGCACATCTGAACCATTACAAATTGTCTGTGGTGCGGCAAATGCTAGACAGGGTTTGTTCGTACCTGTTGCCACGATTGGCACTTATTTACCAACAATTGATTTAAAATTGCGCCCAACTAAACTGCGCGGTGAACGTTCTGAGGGGATGATTTGTTCACTTGCAGAGATTGGCTTAGCGAAAGAATCAAGTGGCATTCATGAGTTTTCTGAAAGTGTGTCCGTCGGGAGCGATGTCCGTCCACTGCTGGGATTAGATGATGCGATTTTGGATGTGACTTCGACAGCAAACCGTGCTGACGCCCTAAGTATGGTGGGCATAGCCCGTGAAGTGGCAGCTTTATTAGGTAAAGAAGTGCGTTTACCTCTAGCAACTCAAGATTTTCAGCCTAAAACAGCCAATTGGGTCACGGTGGAAGATCCTAAATCTTGCCCTGCTTATATAGGTACGCTGATCAAAGGTGTGCAGGTTTCGCGATCGCCTGAATGGTTAAAGCGGCGAGTCGAAGCGGCGGGAATGCGCTCGATCAATAATATTGTTGATATTACCAATTACATTTTGCTGGAATGGGGACAGCCACTCCATGCCTTTGATGCTGATACTTTGCAAGATAGTCTCAACATCGGCGTGCGCTTTGCCAAGGCTGGGGAAAAAATTAAAACCCTTGACGATGTAGAACGTAATCTCACCACCCAAAATTTGTTGATTACATCAGGCGACAAGCCAATCGCGATCGCAGGCGTTATGGGCGGAGTTGAGACCGAAGTTTCTGACCAAACTAAAAATATTGTTTTAGAAGCGGCTCTATTTACTCAAGTCACGACTAGGCGATCGGCACGCGCTCAGGGTTTACGCACTGAAGCCTCTGCTCGTTATGAGCGCGGTGTTAACCAAGCCGCGATCGAGTCTGCTTGTGCTAAAGCGGTACAGATGATCGTCGAACTTACTGGCGGCGAAGTGGTCGAGCAAAGCATCGTTGATTCACGCTCTCAAGAAGTTCGCATCATTGACTTACGCTTAACTAAGGTTTGGCAAATATTGGGTGAAGTTGAGCGCGAAGAAGAAGGTGTGTTGCCCTTACTGTCAGAAGCGGAAGTTGAGCAAACCTTGCGTGTATTGTCCTTTGTGCTAGAGCGTCAACCCATAGAGGAAGCTAGCTATGCAACTTGGAAAGTCACAGTACCTCCCTATCGCTATGCTGACATAGATCGCGAAATCGATCTAGTCGAAGAAATCGCGCGGATTTATGGCTACGATAAATTTGTGGAAACTTTACCTGCTAGAACTGAGTTTGGATTTCTCTCAGCAGATCAAGAAGGTTGTCGGATGATTCGGTCGGCTTTTCGGGCGGTGGGCTTGACAGAAGTAATGCATATGTCTTTATGTAGTCCCGCCGATTCTGATCAAGTAAAAATCACTAATCCTGTCGCGATCGAGTATGGAGCGCTCAGAGGTGATTTGCTTACCAATTTGATCGAAGCGAGTGCTTTTAATATCAATCAGGGTAATGGAATCCTAAATGGATTTGAAATTGGTCGTGTGTTCTGGCTGGATGAAGCAGGCAGTGATGAAACCGATCGCATTGGCGGCATTTTCGGAGGCGATCCAACTGTTGGTACTTGGCAGCATAACTCAAAGCCAATGGATTTCTATGAGGCCAAAGGCTTGCTAGATTCAGTTTTCCATAATCTCTGCGTTACCGTAGAATACCAACCCGATCAAAAAGACACGCGGTTACATCCAGGTCGCACAGCGTCGCTGTGGATTTCGGGTGAGCGCCTCGGCACATTTGGACAGTTACATCCTCAGCTACGCGCCGAGAAAGAACTGCCTGATGAAATTTATGCTTTTGAGTTAGATTTCTACACGTTGCTGGATGCAATGATGAAAAAGTCGATTCCTACTTTTCAACCTTTCTCCACTTATCCCACCAGCGATCGCGATATTGCCTTCTTTGCGCCACTCAAATTTACAGTTGCTGATATTCAGCGCTCCATCGCCCGTGTCGGTGGCGAACTCTTAGATTCTGTGACTCTGTTTGATCAATACATTGGCAAAGGTGTTCCTGAAGGGTTACGCAGTCTTGCATTTCGGTTAGTTTATCGAGCAAGCGATCGCACATTAACAGATGCTGATATTAATCCCGTGCATCAAAAAGTACGAGATTTGCTGGAAGAGAAGTTCCAAGCAACACTAAGAAGTTAATTGCGAAGTTAACTAAGAAGTTAGTATTTTGTTAGAGCGATCTCTGTATCAGCACTGTATCAGGCGATCGCTCTAACATATTTACCGCGTCTAAGATTAAACCCGTAGTTCTTGTAGAGGGTCGCAGAGCGAAGCCCCGCTTGGGTTTTTCTTTTTGTCTATGTCGAAAACTTCGGTTTTCGACATAGATGGGGTATAGTTACTTTCAACTATTTTGAATTGTATTCACGACTCGGCGACGGGTTTCGAGGATTTGACTGATTTCGCGAGCAAAGTTGGGCTGGCGATCAATCATTTGATTCACCTCTGAAGCAGAAATCATCATCACCTCTAGATCGTCAACAGCAGTAACTGATATGGGACTTGTTTCGCCAGAGAATAGCGTCATTTCTCCAAAAAACTCGCCAATTTTTACAATTAACATCTCGTGATTGTGGTCAATTGCATCCTTGAGCGTCATCATCGCACTACCCGAAACAACTATATATAGTGAATTGTTTTCTGTACCTTGCTTGATCACAGTTTCGCCTATACCAAAGTGCTGTAAGGATATCCCCGCTGATGATGTGTCTCTATCAATGGATTTATTGAGTGGTACAAAGGCAGGGAGTGATTGTAAGCTTTCGGTGAATTTTTTGGAGGTTCCTTCTGCATGGGAGGTCGGTCCATGAAAATGATAAAGAGTGCGCGTTGGAAAGGGAATTGTTAAGCTATTGCGCTGTGCGGCATACCAGAGACGACTCATAAAGCGATCGCGGATTTCTTCTAGCTGACTATAATCTGCGATAAAAAACTTCACTTCATAAGTGATTGAAAAATCATCATAGGAAATTGTAAAAATATGTGGATCGGGATTTTTGAGTATTCCTTCAGTTTCTAATGCTGTGCTGTGCAGAACATGCTTAACCAAGTTTGGCGGATCTTTATAAGAGAAGCCAACACGGATGCGTTCCGCATGAAGGGCTTGTGGACGGCTGAAATTACGAATAATTTCGTTACCCATCAGCTTATGCGGAATAATTACCATCTCTCGCTCGAAAGTGATTAAGCGAACGGCTCGCCAGTTGATATCGATCACTTGACCTTGGATATCGCCAACTTCCAACCAGTCACCCACTGAGAACGGACGCTCAAATAGTAGAGCAATGCCTGACATAACGCTGCCCAGTGTGTCCTGAAGTGCTAAGCCAATTACGATCGAACTCACACCCAAAGCTGTAACCAATCCTGCTAAGTCTGCTTTCCAAACTGTCGCCAGCACGATCGCTGTTCCTAGTAGTACTAAAAATAGGCGAAAGAGATCGATTAACAGTTTGGGAACTCTTGCTCGCCAAGTATCGGCTTTAGCTTGCTCAAAAATGATGGCATTGAGCAAAGAGAGTGAGGCATGGAGCACACAAACCCAAAAGAGAGTTTGGACGCTCTTAACGATTTCATCACTAGCAGGGCGTTGGAGGATATATTGCACAAACAACATGAAAGCAAACATCGGTAGTACAAAGTTTCGCACGACCTGCAAAGTGGCGGCGATAGGTCTACGTCGATGTTGCAAGCGATAAATAACTTCGCCGAGAATAATTATGGATAGAGCTAATCCGACGATTAAAGCGATCGCCCAAATAAATAAATAATTGGAACTAGGTTGAAGCATGGCTTTTTAAAAGTTATCTGGTTTTTATCGTGCTTTTGAGTTGCCAAGCTTGGAAGATATTACTGCCACTCTCTACTTTGGTAGCGAGTGGCACAAACTCATAAAGGTCGCATAGCCGATTGTAAATGTCGCTAGAAACTAAAATTGCGCTTTCGGGACAAGCCGACTTTAAGGCACTGGCAATATTAATCGTGTCGCCCCATACATCGTAAATAAATTTATTTCTGCCGACGATCCCTGCCACGATATCACCTGAGTTAATTCCTAAGCTGATATTTAATTGGAAGCCGCGTTCTTGGCTAAAGCGTCGGACGATCGCTTGCATCTCTAGGGCGAAATCGATCGCGCGTTTGTCATGATCAAGATAGGGCACTGACAAACCACAGACTGCCATATAGCTGTCACCGATGGTTTTAATTTTCTCCATACCATAGCGATCGGCATTCTCATCAAAGCTGGTCACCAGATCATTGAGAATACTGACGATTTCGTAAGCAGTGAGAGAATCGGATAACTTCGAGAAACCAGTTAAATCAGAAAACAAAACTGCCACATTAGAAACGCTCTCGGCGATATTTTTCTCGCCTTGTTTGAGGCGTTTCGCGATCGCTGCAGGAAAAATACTCAGTAATAATTGTTCGTTCTCGCGATTTTTTTCTTCTACTAAATTAGTCTGATCACGCAAGCTCAACACCATCGCATTAAATGATTGGGCAAGTTCGCCAAATTCATTTTCAGATTCTAAAACAGCGATCGTGTCTAATTGACCTGACGCAACTTTACGAGCACTCTCAATCAATTGATTAATCGGTTTCACAAAAAAAGCAGCCATCGCCATCGCCAACAAAATTATTAACAGCATCAAAAGTGTTGCCGAAATCAATAATTGGCGCTCAAAATCATAAATCGGTGCATAGGCTTCTGCCAAATCGATTTCTGATAAAATCGCCCAGTTCAATCCTTCTATTTGCAATGGAGCATAAGAACTCAGAACAGGAATATCACGATAGTCACGAATAATTTTGATTCCCTGCTTGCCGATCAATGACTCCTCAACTGCGGGAGTACGAACTTTCTGTTCCAAAATTGAAGTTTTATACTGACGAATACGATTGATAGTTTCTTTGTTCACTCCTAACGTAATTAGGGTTTGGATGTATTCTTCGGGAGTTTCTATTAAAAAACGCGAAACCGATCGCATGAGATAATCTTGACCGACTAAATAAGTTTCGCCACTTTTACCTAAACCATCACCTTCCCATTTGCGATTGCCTGTCATCACATTATTAATCTCATCCACTGGCACTTGAATTGCTAGCACACCAATAAATTTAGATTGACTATTTGGTTGACTATTTGATTGACTATAGATAGGGGATGCGATAAAAGCAGCAGGAGCGCCATAGGACGGAGTATAAGCTTCAAAATCGATAACTCTAGCATAATCTTTGTCTTTAGAGCGCCGTACAGACGCAACTAAACGCGCAAGATTGCTATCGTTATAGGCTCCAGTTATAAAGTTGGTCGTAAAATCTGTCTCTTTGTAAACTGTATAGACGACAGTTCCCTGTGGATCGATGAGGAACATATCGTAATAGCCAAACTTCTCAATAATATTCCGAAAAATGGGGTGATATCGTTCGTGAATGCGGCTATATTCACTGTCATCAGTGGCTTTATCTAATAAATGTTTTTTGCCGATCGCATTAGGATTTGCGGCGATGTAATGATATTGCAGATAGTTACTAGCCATAGATTCTGGTAAAAATGAATTGAGAACAGGAGAACCCTGCTCAGTTTTGGCTAACTTAGGTAGAAATTCATTTTGATAATAGGCCCTAATTTTTGGCGACGTATCGGCTGGTAGGCTCACGCTGTCAAGCTGGCGATATGCATTTGTAAATTCCGCGATCGCCATTCCAATCGACGGATCGTTACTTAAGGTTTGAATATGATTGCGAGTAATTTTGAAATAGGATTCGATTTGATAGGCTTTGGACGCTCGAACGCTAGTTAGTTGATTAAAAACGCGATCGGTCAGATTTGATTGTCCGCTCCGATACCCCAAATAGGCGGTGACTCCAATCGAGATACTGCTGACCGTGAGCAACATTACAATCAGTTTTGATTTGATACTCAACCAGTTGAATTTGAACCATTGCATATTGAAAATCGTTTATTCACTTATGGAGAAAAAGCGCCTAGAGCCTTTCTTTAATAAGTTCATAAGTTCATTATTAAGAGCAATGTATTTTAGGTTGGAAATTCTTAAGAAAATGTTATGTGGATAACCCAGTCACAAAAGTCAGCACTTCATGCCGCCTTTTATTTGTAAATACGCATCATAAATACGCATCAATCAAGCCATGTTGCAACGCATAGCGCACCAATTCAGTACGGCTGCTTGTACCAGTTTTACCAAATAACCGACTCACATATTTTTCAACATTACGAATCGTTGTGCCAAGGCGTTTAGCGATTTCTTTGTTCATTAAGCCCTCAACCACCAGTTCTAAGACGCTCTGTTCACGTGGTGTAAACTCGATCTTGATCGGTGGCGGCGTGACATTAATCGCTGGCTTTTGCTTAAGTAAAGCCTTGATTTCGGCAAGTTGACCTGCCAGATCGGTCATTTCCGAGGTATTGCTATTGGCGGTAACTGCTTGCATCGTCCGCCTTGCAATCAAATTTTCGACGATCGCTACTAATTCGTCAGGATCAAAGGGCTTAGACAAATAGGCATCGCAGCCAACGTTATAGCCTTCGATCCGATCTTTAGTCATGCCTTTAGCGGTGAGAAAGACGACAGGCAAATTCAAAAATCGCACATCTTCGCGCATTTGCTTCAGAAATTCATAACCACTTACTTGCGGCATCATAATGTCCGAAATCACGAGATCGGGGGTAGTTTGTTCTAGCAATTGCCATGCATCGCGGGCATTGTTAGCAACTTGTACGGCAAAGCCACTATCTTCGAGATATGCTTGCACAGCCTCTCTCAATCCCGGTTCATCATCCACAAGCAGGATATGTCCTGACATATTTACCCTTTCATTCTGCGATCGCAATATTAACCACTATATAGCAATCGCTATAAAAATTAAAAAATCCAGAAATTTACCAGAAAATGTCTTAAGCTCTAGCCCTGTCAACACTAATAATGACAACACTTTGCCCCGCCTCTCTTGAGATTAACGTTATTATAGATAGTGTGGCTAATTTGTAATTATATGACTCAAACATCCCTTCCTCCTTTACCAACTCAAGAACCACAATCCAAGCAATTATTTACCCCTGAAAGCCCTAAGCCCAATTTTTTGTCGGCTGACTTTCGACAAGAAGTGGCGGCTCTGACTACTCGCCTATTTATTCAATTGCGTCGTCGTCCTACTACTTTGATCGCAGGAGTGGTGCAGCCATTGATGTGGTTGCTATTATTTGGGGCTTTATTTAGTGGGTTGCCTAAAGGTTTAGTTGGTGATGGGCAGACCTATGTACAATTTTTGGCGGCAGGAATTATTGTGTTTACAGCGTTTAGTAGCGCTCTCAATTCGGGATTGCCGATGCTGTTTGATCGAGAATTTGGTTTTCTCAATCGCATCTTAGTCGCACCTTTAGTTTCGAGATTTTCGATTATTGCTGCTTCCGCAATTTTTATCATTTCCCTAAGTTTGGTACAAACGATTGCGATCGTTACCGTTAGTGGATTGATGGGCGCAGGTTTGCCTAGTTTAAGCGGCTTAACCGTGATGGCGCTGATCTTAACTCTGCTAATTATCGACTTTACGATGCTGAGCTTAGGACTTGCCTTCGCTATGCCAGGGCATCAAGAGATGCTTGCATTTATTTTCTTAGTTAATTTACCATTGATGTTTTCCAGTACGGCTCTTGCACCGCTTGCATTTATGCCGACTTGGCTGCAATGGATTGCTAGCCTCAATCCTCTATCTTGGGCGATCGAACCGATTCGTTATGTATATAGTCACAGCACATGGGCATGGGATAGCGTGGTTTTTACGGCGCCTTGGGGAAATATGACGATTTTTAAGGCCGCGATCGCCTTATTAAGTTTCGGTGTATTGGTGGGTCTATTGATCCGTGGTACTTTGCGTCGTGGCGTAGCATGATCGCGGAAACAGGCGAAGTCTATCCTTTACCTGAACCATTTGCGGATAACTGGTCATATCTCAAAGCGGAACTTGCTTGGCTAGATCGGATATTAATGAGAGCGCTCGCAAAGCAGCGCCTAAACAATCAGGAAATTGATCGCGTTGCTCGTACACCTGTTGATCGATCAACTAGTCATTGGTGGAAAGGCTTTATTGCGATCGACCCATCTAAAGGCGGCAGTCTCGTTCCTAAAAACCTGCCCCAAATCCACCATCCGCTCGGGCGCTATGGCGATCGCCTTGAAGCCAATCGAGAAAATAATATTCGTCTAGCGATTCCGACTTTGTGCGATCGCTTAGAGCTAGGTAATTTCGAGCGCGATCTGTTAATTCTGTCTCTTGCTCCCGAAATCAGCCGCCGTTATGAAAAGCTCTATGCTTATCTCAATAACGATGAGAATAACTGCAAACAACCCACTGTCGATCTGGCGCTCCGCCTCTTTTGTCGCTCTGATGCGGAATGGCGCAATGCTCGACTTACTCTCGCCGCACAATCTCCACTGATTAAGCGTAAAATCATCCAGTTATATCCGCCTGTCAATAGCACAGCGCGATCGCTTCTTGCTAAAGCGATGTTGATAAGTAACAAAGCTGTCACTTATTTGCTTAGCGAAGATTTGCCAATAGAGGCGATCGTGCCAAAGCCAAGAACTAGAAAATAGCTAACGTATACATACAAGTTATCGATCACACCTACTTTGTTCACGATTATGGTGATTATGGCGATCGCCACATCAGTAATGTGTTCACCTTTCATCAACCTTTTGCTAGTTCTATCTAAAACATCTAAAGCATAAAACAAAAAAAGAGTGAGCTAAATAAGTTCACTCTTTTTTTGTAGGTAAACTACTGGAAGACGATAGGGTCATCTAGATTTTGACAGAAGTCGATAAATGATGGACTACTTTCGCTGCCGTCAGCAAATTGAGCTTTAATCCATTGTTTACATAACTGGTTGTTAGTAGAAGTATCCCAGACCATTTTGGTGTTTTCACCAGGAACGATACCTGTGCCAATATCAAACGCTCCCCAAGTTGTATTTGGCTCACCTACCAATAGTTTTTTGATAGTAGTGTTGCTACTGTTTTTAACATAAAAATACCATTGCTCAGCAGAAGCGGAAGCGACATTTGCCACTAAACTAAAGGCAAGTAGGCTCGCAGAAATCAAAAAACCTTGCTTGATCATTGTTCTCAACTTTCTAAATTAGTTCGTTCTCTGAATATAAACTATAAAATCTTATTTCCAACATACATTGAGAATCTTATAACTTTTTTATAACTTTTTACTTGCATAAGCTGTGACTTTTATTGTTCAATCTATTCAATATCGACCTTATCAGCTTGCTTTTCGCGAACCATTTTGGACAGCTTTAGGAGCACTTTCCCATCGACAAGGATTTGTGATTGAGATTAGCGATCGCCAATCTGATCGTGAAGTTCAGCATATTGGCTTAGGCGAAGCCGCCCCACTTGATGGTTTTGGAATGGAATCTCTTATCGAAACTGAAAAGGCTTTAAGAGAAGCTCAGCGATCACTTATTAATGCAGAAATTCAAAATCTGAGCGATATTGAAAACTTACTCAAATACTATGATCGCTCACCTGCTGCTAAACATGGGATTGAACTAGGATTAATCAATCTATTATCGCAAGATCAAGGTATCTCGCTTTCGCAATTGCTAGCAAATTCTTATTCTGGCAAAGTTCGTGATCGCGTTCTAGTTAATGCCGTAATTGGAGCGATCGCTCCTGAACAAGCATCTATAAAAGCAAGAGAATATATGCTGCAAGGTTATCGCTGTCTCAAAATCAAAGTGGGAACTGATGATTTTGAAGCGGATTTGCGAAGAGTGGAAGCAGTGCGATCGCAAGTTGGTAATTCTATCCAAATCCGCATTGATGCCAATCAAGCATGGTCAGTAACTGAGGCGATCTCCAATTTAAAAAAGTTAGAATTGCTCCAGATCGAATATGTCGAGCAACCGATTGCGGCGGCTAATTTGTCAGGTATGGCAGAAGTTAGGCGATCGCAATCAATTCTGGTAGCCGCCGATGAATCAGTAAATAATATTACGCAATTGCAGCAAGTGATTAATGCTAGAGCCGCCGATATTATTATTCTCAAACCAATGGCGATCGGTGGAGTTTTAACTGCTTATCATGCAGCGATGATCGCATTTCAAGCTGGGTTAGATGTTGTCGTAACTACCACAATCGATGGGGCGATCGCGCGTCAAGCTGCCTTTGCTTTGGCGGCATCCCTGCCAATAAAAAGAGCTTGCGGCTTAGCCACAGGCTCTTTACTTATAGAAAAGT
>Ga0209181_10001661_pt1 | contig 38223 bp, 33 predicted proteins | sample MAT05_FD_187208 | JGI IMG/M metagenome (GOLD analysis project Ga0209181, IMG submission 187208) | Freshwater microbial communities from Lake Fryxell liftoff mats and glacier meltwater in Antarctica - MAT-05 (SPAdes) (version 2) | ecosystem: Environmental > Aquatic > Freshwater > Ice > Liftoff... | reverse complement strand
GCCTGGACGATCCATATTCCGCCGCTTTCTCGGGCAATAGAAGAGCTATTACCCTTCAAAATCGACGAAATCTGGCTTCGCCCAGTCAGATTTTCGCTTCGATTCTTCAAGTCCGACAGGCTGCTAGGTATGCCAGTGTCGACCACGCACAGCATTCCACGGCGATTATGGGTGTCGGCTTCGCCAAACGAGCCAATGCACTGCGCTGGGGCGTGGTCGAGCGCATCATCTGGGCCTGGGTGTTTACCATTCCCGTGGCCGCCTTACTGTCCTACGGATTGGTGATTCTGACGCGTATTCCTGGCATGCCTCATTAGTCACGACGCGATAGGGAACTAGCCGCAGGCGCCAACTGGCACCTTGTCGGTGGTGCGAATCCGGCCCGAGTTGGCGATCACAACTTGACCCGCAAAGCTCTCGCCGCGTGCGTCGCAAAACACGAAGCGCGCATTGGCGCCATCTGCGCGGCCCTGGTTTCTATAGGTGACTTTGCGTCGTCCGTCGCTGGTGCGCACTGTCAGATTGCTGCTGTCCATCGTAAATACATGCAGCAGCGACTCCACCGGATCGAAGCGGCCGTTGCGATTGTCATCTCGGTACAACAGCCAGCCCTTCGACCAATCTCCGGCGGTCAAACATTGACGACCATTGGCGCTGGGACACAGTACATTGTTGCGTGTGGTCGAGGCTGCGTCCGCGCGTGCCTGTTGCAGGCTGGCGATGAGCGCGTTTTTGGCCGAGAGCATGCGATTGGATTCAATCAATCGCTTCATATTTGGCAAGGTCATCAGCGCCAGAGTGGCCAGGATCGCGAGCGTAATCATCAATTCCATGACCGTGAAGCCGCAGGATTTGTCAGAGTGGCGCATGAGAATTCCGAGAAGTGTGGGGTGAGCGGACTCTAAGCAGTGCGCGCATAAGGGCGAATCGGAAAGGCACGCGAGCATCTGTCGGAAAATTCCGATTCTGCGTCCGCGACTGCTGACAGCGTCGGTACCGTAGCCATCGATGCCTTGACTTCATCTGCTCGCGGACACACCTAGACTGCGTCGATCTGTGAAACCCGGAGTGCCGATGAGCGCCTTATTTCAGCTCGAATCCAAGTTCGAGCCAGCGGGCGACCAGCCGACGGCGATCGCGCAATTGATCGAAGGTTTCCACGCGGGTCTGGCGCAGCAAGTGCTGCTTGGCGTGACCGGCAGCGGTAAGACATTCTCCATCGCCAACGTGATTCAATCGGTGCAACGTCCGACCTTGGTGTTGGCACCGAACAAAACCTTGGCGGCGCAGCTCTACGGCGAATTCAAGGAGTTCTTCCCGCATAACTCCGTCGAGTACTTCGTCTCTTATTACGATTACTACCAGCCCGAGGCCTATGTGCCTTCGAGCGATACCTATATCGAGAAAGACGCCAGCATCAACGATCACATCGAACAAATGCGTCTATCGGCGACCAAGGCGTTGCTGGAACGGCGTGATTCGATCATCGTGGCCACGGTTTCGGCAATTTATGGTCTCGGTGATCCAGCCGAGTATCACGGCATGGTGCTGCACATGGTGCGCGGTGACCGCATCCCCGATCGGGAAATTGTGCGGCGTTTGACCGATTTGCAATACAAGCGTGGCGATTACGAGCTACGGCGTGGCAGCTTCCGCGTGCGTGGTGAAGTGATTGACGTACATCCAGCCGAAAGCGAGCGCGAAGCGCTGCGTATCGAGTTGTTCGATGGAGAAGTCGAAAATCTTTCGATTTTTGATCCACTCACCGGCGAGATCATTCGCAAGGTGCAGCGCTTCACCGTTTACCCCAAGTCGCATTATGTGACCTCGCGGCGCACAGTGCTGGAGGCGATGGAGGCGATCAAGCCGGAACTTGCTGACCGCTTGGAAGTGCTATATCGAGATAACAAACTGCTGGAAGCGCAAAGGCTCAAACAGCGCACACAGTTTGACTTGGAAATGATGGCCGAGATCGGCTACTGCAACGGCATCGAGAACTATTCACGCCATCTCACAGGCCGTGGCGAGGGCGAGGCGCCGCCAACCTTATTCGACTACCTGCCCGACGACGCGCTATTGGTCGTCGACGAAAGCCACGTAACCATCCCGCAGCTCGGCGCCATGTACAAAGGCGACCGATCGCGCAAGGAGACACTGGTCGATTTCGGATTTCGGCTGCCTTCGGCGCTCGACAATCGGCCGTTGCGCTTTGAAGAATGGGAAGCACGCGCGCCGCGCACTATTTTCGTCTCGGCCACGCCAGGGCCTTATGAGCTACGCAAAGTTGATGGGCGTGTGGTCGAACAGCTCGTGCGGCCCACGGGATTGATTGATCCAGTGGTCGAAATTCGTCCGGTAGCGACGCAGGTCGACGATTTGCTGTCGCAGATCAAGGAGCGCGCTGCGGCTGGTGACCGCGTGCTGGTGACCACGCTGACCAAGCGGATGTCCGAAAACTTAACGGAATACCTGGACGAGCACGGCGTCAGGGTGCGCTATCTGCACTCAGACATTGAGACGGTCGAGCGCGTTGAAATCATTCGCGATCTGCGCCTAGGAAAATTTGACGCGCTGGTCGGCATCAACCTGTTGCGCGAGGGCCTGGACATGCCCGAGGTGTCATTGGTTGCAATTCTCGATGCCGATAAAGAAGGCTTCTTGCGATCCACCGGCTCACTGATTCAAACCATCGGACGCGCCGCGCGCAACATCAACGGGAGGGCCATCCTCTACGCGGATCGCATCACCAACTCCATGCGCCGCGCGCTCGACGAAACCGATCGGCGCCGCCAGATCCAGGTGGAGTACAACCTCGCCAACAACATCACGCCGCGCGGCATCATCAAATCGGTGTCCGACGTCATGGAGGGCGCACGCGAGGCCGCGAACGAGGAAGAAACCGCCGCGCCAAGCAAGGGCGGCGCGCGCACCCGCAATCGAATCGGAGCCATCGCCGAACCACGCATCGACTACGCCGCCCTGTCACCGCAGCAACTCGGTTCCAAGCTGAGAAAACTCGAAGAGCAGATGTACCAACACGCGCAAAACCTGGAGTTCGAAGACGCAGCACGCATTCGCGACGAAATCAAAAAGGTCAAAGCGATCGGGTTGATGGTTTGAAGTGGGTTGGCCTTGAGATCAAAAGATCAAAAGATCAAAAGATCAACACAGAGACGCAAAGACCCAAAGGAGGGCAGAGATAAGGAGAGCGTGCTGGAGTGGGTGCCGGCGATTTTTGAGTCCTCCCGCGCGTGTGAGCCATCATTTCAGGTTGACGTGGGCACCCAATTTAGAAGCGACGCACCGCCTCCGCGATAGCGAAGTTTTGCCTTCGTGTGTCTTTGTGCCTTCGCGTCTTTGCGCTGAACTTTTGATCCTGCACGCGCGAACTTACCAACCAAAAACGCTAGACGGCAGGCCCGCCGCGCGATCAACACGATCTAAAACGGCAACCAGCCCAATCCACGCTCTCCGTTCTTTTCTCTCCTTGGCGTCTTCGCGTTTTTTGCGTAAAACCTTTGATCCTGATCTTCAGCAGGATCTTTTCGGACGCGGTGCCGCACCTTGTGCGCTCTGCTTCTGTGCTGCTATCTTTCGCGGCTCTCTTGGGGCGTATAGCTCAGCGGTAGAGCACTTCGTTGACATCGAAGGGGTCACAGGTTCGATCCCTGTTACGCCCACCAAGAGATCGGCATAACGGACGGAGGTGGCACATGAGCACTTCAACAGGTCGCAAAGACTGAGACATCCGTCGTACGCTGAGCATTTATCAAAGGCGCACGGCGCCTTTTTTTGTGCTTGATTTTGGCCATAAGAGCTTGGCCCAAGCATTTGAAAGTAGAGACAATCATGGTCAATATTCAACTCCCGGACGGCTCGGTCCGTTCGTTCGAAAATCCCCTCTCCATTGGTGATGTAGCGGCCAGTATCGGTCCGGGTCTCGCCAAGGCGGCGTTGGCTGGCAAGGTCGATGGCAAGCTGGTCGATACCAGTTACCGCCTGGATGGAGACGCCAAGCTAGAAATCGTTACGGACAAGCATCCAGACGCGCTCGATGTCATTCGGCATTCAACTGCACATTTGCTCGCGCAGGCTACGCAGCGCCTGTTTCCGACGGCGCAGGTCACCATCGGTCCGGTGATCGACAATGGCTTTTTCTATGACTTCGCCTTCGAGCGCCCGTTCACGCCTGAAGATCTTGCGGCGATCGAGAAGGAGATGGAGAGGATCGTCAATCAAGCGCTGCCGGTGCAGCGTAGCGTCATGCCCAAAGAAGAGGCGATCGAGTTCTTTAAGGCGAAGGGCGAGTTCTTCAAGGCCGAAATCATCGATGACATTATCCCGCCTGGCGAGGAAATCTCCTTGTACGGGCAGGGCGATTGGGTGGATTTGTGCCGCGGCCCGCACGTGCCCAGCACGGCGAAGCTTGGCGCCTTCAAGCTGATGAAAGTAGCGGGGGCCTACTGGCGCGGTGATTCAAAGAACCAGCAGTTACAGCGCATTTACGGCACGGCCTGGCTCAATAAGAAAGATCTAGCGGCGTATCTGCTGCAACTGGAAGAAGCCGAAAAGCGCGACCACCGCCGAATCGGCAAGCAGTTGGATCTCTTCCACATGCAGGAAGAGGCGCCGGGTCTAGTCTTCTGGCATCCCAAAGGCTGGGCGATTTGGCAGCAGGTCGAGCAATACATGCGTCGTGTGTACCGCGAAAACGGTTATCAGGAAGTGCGCGCCCCGCAAATTCTGGAGCGCCAGTTGTGGGAGAAATCCGGCCACTGGGAAAACTTCAAAGACAATATGTTCACGACGCATTCGGAAAACCGCGATTACGCGGTCAAGCCGATGAATTGTCCGGGTCACGTGCAAATTTATAACCACGGTTTACATAGCTACCGCGAGTTGCCCTTGCGTCTGGGCGAGTTTGGCGCTTGCCATCGCAACGAGCCCTCCGGTGCTCTGCACGGGATCATGCGCGTGCGCGGTTTCACGCAGGACGACGGCCATATCTTCTGCACGGAAGAGCAGATCCAGTCTGAGGTGTCGAACTTCATCGCATTGCTGCGCAAGGTCTACCGTGACTTCGGTTTCGAAGAGATCTTGTACAAGCTGTCCACGCGTCCCGAGAAGCGCGTGGGCTCCGACGAAATCTGGGACCGTTCCGAGGCCGCATTGCAGACCGCGCTAGTCGCGGAGGGAATCGACTTCCAATTGCAGCCGGGCGAGGGCGCCTTTTACGGGCCGAAGATCGAGTTCACGCTGAAAGATGCCATTGGACGCCTGTGGCAATGCGGCACCATCCAAGTCGATTTCTCGATGCCCGCGCGCCTCGGCGCCGAGTACGTCGCGGAAGACTCCAGCCGACGTACGCCGGTGATGATTCATCGCGCGATCTTGGGTTCCTTGGAGCGCTTTATCGGAATTCTGATCGAAAATCACGCAGGCGCGTTGCCGGCTTGGTTGGCCCCAGTGCAGGCCGTCGTCATGGGAATCACCGATGCACAGGCAGATTATGTGCAAGAAGTGACCAAATTACTTGCAAGTCACGGGTTTCGAGTCGTTTCTGACTTGAGGAACGAGAAGGTCGGCTATAAAATCCGCGAGCACACGATGCAGAAGCTTCCTTTCCTTTTGGTTGCGGGCGACCGCGAGCGGGATACGGGTAGTATCTCCGTGCGCCGCCGGTCAGGTGAGGATCTCGGGACGATGCCCGTCGCTGAATTCGCTGCGCGCTTGAGTGCAGAGATTGCCAGCTACGGTCAGGCTTAAGATTCGAGATTCGCGTGCAGATGCAAAGTACACGGTGCCGGTGCCGAGCCACCGGCGATCATCAGGAGCAGCAGCCATAGCCAACTTAGAACGTCCGACGCGTCGCAACGATGAAATCCGCGTTCCTCAGATACGCGTGATTGGTCCCGATGGCGAACAGGTAGGTGTCCTGTCGCGCTTCGACGCGCTGCGCATGGCGCAGGATGCGGGCCTGGATCTGGTCGAGATTGTGCCGAATGCCGATCCGCCGGTCTGCCGTATCATGGATTTCGGTAAGTACAAGTTTGAGCTGCAGAAGAAGGCGAATCTCGCCAAGAAGAAGCAGAAGCAGATCGAAATCAAGGAAATGAAGTTTCGTCCGGGTACAGATGACGGCGATTACGACGTCAAGATGCGCGCGATCCGGCGTTTCCTGGAAGAGGGCGACAAGGTCAAGATCAATCTGCGCTTTCGCGGTCGCGAGTTGGCACATATTGATATCGGCGACGCCATGCTGACGCGAATTCAGCAGGAGTTGCAGGAAGATGCGGTGATTGAACAGCGCTCACGCGTCGAAGGACGCGTGATGAGCATGATGATCTCGCCGAAGAAGAAGCTGCCGCCGGCCTGATAGGCGTCGAGCAGAAGGCCGCAACGGTGTAGCCGATGCGGCCAGTGGTGGACGAAGACATGATGTCTTCGTTGTAGCGCGGTCGGCCGGTTCGGCGACCACTCCCCCGGCGTGCCGGGTATCGGCCAATTGGCCCAACGAGATTGTCCGGGTACGGAAATGGAAAGTACTCCCTTGCGGAGTCACCCGGTTTCTCAACCAAGTGAGTGAAGGAATAGTAATGCCTAAGATGAAAACCAACCGTGCGGCGGCTAAGCGCTTCCGCAAGACGGGTTCCGGCAAATTCAAGTGTGGTCACGCTTTCAAAAGCCACATCCTGACCAAGAAATCCACCAAGCGTAAGCGCGGTCTGCGCGGTCCGAACCAGGTCAAGCCAGTTGATCAGGGTCGAGTCGAACGCATGTTGCCGTACGCATAAGGGAGATCAGTCATGGCACGTGTCAAGAAAGGTGTAACCGCGCGTCGGCGCCACAAGAAGCTGTTGTCCCGCGCAAAGGGCTATTACAACGCCCGCCGTAAGGTTTATCGAGTTGCTAAGCAGGCAGTCACCAAGGCGTTGCAATACGCCTATATCGGCCGCAAGCTCAAGAAGCGCGATTTCCGTTCGTTGTGGATCGTGCGTATCAATGCCGCCGCGCGTGAGTGTGGTGTGAGCTATAGCCGCTTGATCAATGGCTTGTCGAAGGCCGAGATCAAGATTGATCGCAAGATGCTGGCTGATCTTGCAGTCAACGATATGCCGGCATTTCGCGCGGTCGCGGAAATGGCCAAGGCTAAGCTCGCCGCTTAAGTTCAGCGGTTGGGCGATTTCCCGAATGCTTGAGTGAAACTCAGGGTTCGGGAAATCAACGCGATTCTGTGCTGGTCATCGCGTTTCCAGACGGGGAAAAGCACGGCTTTTCCCCGTCGTCGTTTCTACAGTGTGAGATTGCCATGGACCTCGAAAGTCTGTTGTCGGACGCGCGCGCGCGAATTGCGGCGAGTGCCGATTTGTCATCACTTGACGCGCTTCGCGTCGATTTCCTCGGCCGTAAGGGCAGCATTACCGAGAGCCTGAAGGCACTGGGCGCGCTGCCGGCTGAGGAGCGCAAAGCGCGCGGCGCTGAAGTCAATCGCTTGCGCGATGCTGTCACCCAACTGCTGACAGATCGAAAACTCAGTCTCGAAGCGCAGGCGCTGACGCAGAAGTTGGATGCCGAGCGGCTGGATATCAGTTTGCCGGGTCGCCGCTCTGGCGGTGGCAGCGTGCATCCGATTACCCGTGCCATGGATCGAATCGTCGGCATCTTCGAAAGCATGGGTTATGTCGTGGCTGACGGCCCGGAGATCGAGGACGACTGGCATAATTTCGAGGCTTTGAATTTTCCGGCGCATCACCCCGCTCGCGCCATGCATGACACCTTCTATTTCCCCGACGGGCGCTTGCTGCGGACACACACCTCGCCGGTGCAAATCCGCGTGATGCAGAACACGAAGCCGCCTATTCGCGTGTTGATTCCAGGTCGCGTTTATCGCAGCGATTCGGATCAGACGCACTCGCCGATGTTTCACCAAGTCGAGGGCTTGGTGGTGGGTGAGGACGTGAATTTCGCCGATCTTAAAGGCACGCTGCTGAACTTCGTGCGCGCATTTTTTGAACGCGAGCCGAAATTGCTGTTCCGGCCCTCATATTTTCCGTTCACTGAGCCGTCTGCCGACGTGCTGATGAACTGGGAATTGCCGGATGGCAGCGAACGTTGGTTGGAGGTGTTGGGCTGCGGCATGGTGCACCCGAGTGTGCTGCGCAATTGCGGCATCGATCCGGAGCGCTACACCGGATTCGCGTTCGGGCTCGGCGTCGAACGCTTTGCCATGTTGCGCTATGGCGTGACCGATTTGCGCGCCTTTTTCGAAAACGATCTGCGCTTTCTCGCGCAATTCGCCTGAACGATTCGCAGGAACCCACAATGAAGTTTTCTGAAAATTGGCTGCGAACGCTGGTCGATGTGCCAGCCACGCGTGCCGAGCTTGAGCACCGTTTGACCATGTGTGGTCTGGAAGTGGAGTCAGTCGAGGTGCTCGGCGGCTCGCTCGCTGGCGTGCTCATTGGTGAAATTAGCGTGGCGGAACAACATCCCAATGCAGACCGTCTGCGCGTTTGCCAAGTCAATATCGGCACGGATACGCCGCTGCATATCGTCTGCGGCGCACCGAATGCGCGCGTCGGATTGCGTGCGCCAGTGGCTACCGTGGGCAGTGTGCTGCCAGGCGGATTACAAATCAAAGCCGCGAAATTGCGCGGCGTCGAGTCCTTCGGCATGCTTTGTTCGGGCAAGGAACTGGGCATCGACACCGACGCTGATGGATTGCTTGAACTCGGCGATGACGCGATCGTCGGTCAGTCATTCGCAGATTGGATTGGCTTACCCGATGCCATCATCGAGCTCGGGCTGACCCCGAATCGTAGCGATTGTTTGGGAATGCGCGGTTTGGCGATGGAAGTCGCCGCGGAATACGACACGCCATTGCGTCTGCCGCCGCTATCGGCCGTCGCCGCGACGCACGATCGCAGCTTGAATGTGCAGCTTAGCGAAGATGCGGGCTGTGCGCGCTATTGCGGCCGCATTTTCGAAGGGTTGAACGCGAAATCGCCGACACCACGTTGGATGGTGGAACGCCTGCGTCGCGCCGGGTTGCGGTCGATTAGCGCATTGGTCGACGTCACCAATTATGTGATGCTGGAAACCGGTCAGCCGTTGCATGCCTTCGACGCCGATAAAATCGAAGGCGATATTCACGTAAGGCGCGCGCGCGCGGGCGAGACATGCCAGTTGTTGGATGCGCGCGAAGTGGTTCTGGACACGGAGTTCCTGGTCATTGCCGACGCGCGCGGTGCAGTCGCACTGGCCGGCGTGATGGGCGGCTTTGCCTCGCGCGTGACCGATAGCACGCAACGCGTGTTTTTGGAGGCCGCGCACTTTTCGCCGGTCGCAATCGCCGGTCGCGCGCGGCGTCTGAATATGCATACAGATGCGTCGCACCGATTCGAGCGTGGTGTGGATCCCGAACTGCCGCGCCTTGCACTCGAGCGCGCGAGTGCCTTGTTGCTTGAGATCGCCGGAGGAGCGGCGGGTCCGGTGACCGAGATGACGATCGCCAGTGAGCTACCGCAGCGGCATGCGGTGCGTCTGCGTCGCCAGCGCATCACGCGTGTGCTCGGAATCTCCATTGAAGATGCCGCAATCCAACGCATCCTAATCGCACTAGGTATGCAGGTGACAGCCACGGACGATGGCTGGGATGTGCGGCCGCCGAGCTGGCGTTTCGATATAGAGATTGAAGAGGACCTCATTGAGGAGGTTGCTCGCATTCACGGCTATGACCATATCCCCACGCATGCGCCGCGCGGAGAAATCGTCGTCGCCATTCCCAATGAATCGCGATTACCGCTGATGCGACTGCGCGAGCGCTTGGTGGCTCGTGATTATTCCGAGGCGATCAATCTGGCTTTTTCCAGCGCCGAACAATTGGCGCCTTGGGGAATGCGCGAGGGCCGACTTGCCTTATCGAATCCGCTGTCGGCTGAATTGTCATTGATGCGGCCATCATTGCTGCCCGGATTACTCGCCGCGTTGACGCGCAATCAGAACCGTCAGCGTGCGCGCGTGCGTCTGTTTGAAATCGGTCGCAGCTACCATGCGCGCGCAGGCGAAGCGCCGTTTGAGATCGAGCGCCTCGCGATGGTCTTGACCGGTGACAGTTTGCGTGAGCAATGGACGGCAAGTGCCCGTCCCGCGGACTTTTTTGATCTGAAGGGTGACATCGAAGACCTACTCGATGGCGTCGCTCAGCGCGAGCGCGTGAGTTTCGCGGCAACCAACTGTAGCTATCTCCACCCCGGTCGACGCGCGAGTTTATGCATCGATGCAGTCGATTGTGGCAGTTTTGGGGCGTTACATCCGCAGCTTGTGAAAGATCTTGGTCTCGATGGCGAAGTATTGGTTGCAGAACTAGACCTGGACAGCGTGCGCAGCCGCAAGGCACCGCATGCAGGCGAACTTTCGAAGTTCCCGTCAGTTCGGCGAGATTTGGCCTTCGTTGTGCGAGATTCGGTGCCGTTCAGCGCATTGGAGCAGTGCGTCAAGCATTCCAGTGGGCCCTTGCTGCGCACGCTGGAGTTGTTCGATGTCTACCGTGGCCAAGGCATCGAAAATGGCTGCAAAAGCTTCGCTATCGGCTTGATTTTCCAAGACGATTCACGCACTCTAGATGATGCAGTCGTAGATCAGATCGTGGCTTCCGTGATTGTTCAGGGGGCCGCGCGAATTGGGGCTAAGGTGCGGAGTTCAGGGAATGGCGCTGACCAAGGCCGAGATGGCCCAACGCTTATTTGAAGACGTCGGGCTGAATAAGCGCGAAGCGAAAGAGTTCGTCGATATTTTCTTTGACGTCATTCGCGAAGCCTTACAGCGGGGTGAGAACGTCAAACTTTCCGGTTTCGGAAATTTTGACTTGCGAGAGAAAAATCAACGTCCCGGGCGTAATCCAAAGACTGGCGAAGAGATTCCCATCTCCGCGCGTCGCGTGGTGACGTTCAGGGCAGGGCAGAAGCTGAAGGCGCGAGTGGAGGCTTATGCTGGACCCGGGCAGCAATAGCGAGCTTCCGCCGATCCCGGCGAAACGCTACTTCACTATCGGTGAGGTGAGCGAACTGTGTGGCGTCAAGCCGCACGTGTTGCGCTATTGGGAGCAGGAATTTCCTAGCCTCAAGCCGGTCAAGCGACGCGGCAATCGCCGCTACTATCAGCGTCATGATGTGCTGATGATTCGCCAGATTCGCAGTTTGCTGTACGAACAGGGCTTCACCATTGGTGGCGCACGTCAGCGCCTGGATGGCGACGCTGTTAAGACGACGGCTGAGGCAAAGCTTTCCTCGCAAATTGTGCGTCAGGTTCGCGAAGATCTCGAAGAAATTCTAGAAATTTTGTCTTAGGCCGGAAATTTTGGGCGGCGCCGCGGAGACATCGCTGCATAGTTGGTGTAGCCTTGCCGGCTCTCCGGTCGGGGCGTAGCGCAGCCTGGTAGCGCACTACAATGGGGTTGTAGGGGTCGAGAGTTCGAATCTCTCCGCCCCGACCAATTGAGAGACTAAGGAACGGCGACGGGCTGCTCACGTCGCCGTTTGCATTTGTGGACTGCCGAGAGGACGAGCCGCCAATGGAACGCCGCACCTTGTATCCCGAGATTGAGCCGTTTGCCACGGGCAAACTTAGCGTCGGTGATGGCCACGAGATCTATTTCGAGGAGTGCGGAAGTCCAACGGGTAAACCGGTGGTGTTCCTGCATGGCGGGCCTGGCGCAGGTTGCAATGCAAAAACTCGGCGATTCTTCGATCCGGCGAAGTACCGAATCGTGCTGTTTGATCAACGCGGTTGCGGCCGATCGACGCCGCACGCAAGTCTGGTAGCAAACACCACTTGGCATTTGGTTTCCGACATCGAAAGCCTGCGTAAGCATTTGGGTATTGAGCGTTGGCAAGTCTTCGGTGGCTCCTGGGGTTCTACGCTTGCTTTGGCATATGCGCAGACGCATCCGCGACGCGTGACCGAACTGGTGTTGCGAGGAATTTTCATGCTGCGCCGCTGGGAACTCGAATGGTTCTACCAAGCCGGCACTGATGCACTCTTTCCCGATGCGTGGGATGACTATCTGGCGGCGATTCCGCCAGTCGAGCGCGGCGATTTAATGAGTGCCTATCATCGGCGACTGACCTCTGACGATGCAGAAGTGCAGTTAGCGGCTGCCAAAGCTTGGTCGATGTGGGAAGCGCGCACCAGCTATTTGATACAAGATTTGCATCACGTGGATTCCGCCACCGCGGATATTTTTGCGCTGGCCTTCTCGCGAATCGAATGCCACTACTTCGTCAATGGCGGTTTTTTCGATCGAGACGATCAGATCCTAGCCAACGCCTACCGGTTGAAAGATATTCCCGCAGTGATCGTGCAGGGGCGCTACGATGTGGTGTGCCCGATGCGTTCGGCCTGGGATTTGTCCCAGGCATGGCCCGAGGCACAGTTAAAGATTGTGCCCGATAGCGGACATTCCGCGCTTGAGCCAGGAATCACGCATGAGTTGATCCTCGCCACGGATAAATTCGCCGCGTAGGCCAGTCTGATGTCCCACAACTAAAGTTAACTAATTTCCGCGTCTTTCGCCGTCATGCTTCGTTGCCCGTCGGCGTCATAGAAGAGCTACGTCTTCTTCTCCAGCATTGCCTGACGACACAATCCATCGGAAATATTGTTCACGTCAATTATGGGACACCACACTAGTGTTCTCGTTCGCTTTGGCTTCGGTCCCAATGATTTCAGTTGTGCGCATGCTCGCGATGGCGGGTGTGTTGGTATTCGCCTCGCTACTGGGTATGACCTAGGGGTCCCCGCAGTCCACGCGGGCCAAAAATCGCGCTGGTTGCTTCGGCGTCTACAGATCCGAGCTTATTTCGATCTCTTCTGTGCCCACCAACGTGCTGAGTTTTTGGATCACAGCGTTCAATGATGCGGTCATCTGCGGCGTGTACAGGCGTTCGCGATCTAGGTTCTCCATCCAGCCATAAAGGCTGGTGCGTAACTGATCGACGGTGCGCACGCGTTGCAAAGCATCGTCGATAATATGCGCGAACTCGCTCGCCGTGGGTGCCTGGCCGAGTTCTCGGAAGGCCTCGCCGAAGGCTTGGAATAATTGCAGGCTTTCAACACCCATACCGAAGTCTTTCGGATCAAAATCCACAAATCCGCCGGCCGTGTCCGCCCAGATTTTGAACGAATGCTTCTGCAGAGAATGATATAGCGGGGTTTCGGAGATCAGAATCAGCAGCAACGTTGCGCGATTTGCGACGACCAGACCGACCACACTATTCCACTCGCGTGTCTGGGCAAACTGATAGAGACGGATCTGATCCTGAAAATCACTGGCTTGGATCTGGTCGAGAACCAAAGTGACTCGCGCGGCTTCTGAGTATGCACAGGCCTCGGTCACAGCTCGATCAAATGCGCTCACGGCGGCTTCAATGCTGCGCGCCTCACCCGATTCTGCGTCCACCACCAGCGCCACCGGCGGCGCTTCTGCGCGCGAAAAATCGTGATATAGAATATGCGGATAATCTAACGCACTGGCCAGGGCATGCGCGAACGCCGTTTTTCGGCGCCCTGATTCGCCCACAATATTGAGACAGCGCACACCACTGGTCTGCGCCTCGAATAGGAGGCGCAGTGCATATTCGTAATCATCATTTGACTCAAAACCGAAACTCGCCAGACGCTGACGTAAGTGCATCTGGCAGGGTCCGCTGATCGCTTACGCGGCTTGAGCGGTTAGCATTTGCGGCTGGCGCAAGCGCGGACCGGCCAGCAAGGCATGCCGCAGACCTTCGATGACCAGATCGACCTCGTCAGAGCGCACGCCGAAGTAGGGCGTGAAACGCAGGCTGTTGGTGCCGCCGTGGATCACTCCAAAACCATTTTCGCGCATAAATTCTTCTGTGCTGCCATTGCCATAGCATTTGTAATCCGCCGACAACTCACAGGAGAAAAGCAAACCCGTGCCCTGAACGGCAGTTAGCGTTCCGGGGATTTCGCGCATGAGCGCCTCAAGCTTGGCCACGAATTCCGCGCCGCGATCACGGATATTTGCGCGTAGCGTGGGCGTGAGCGCTGCCAATACCGAACATGCCACATCCATCGCGCGTGGATTCGTGGTCATGGTATTGCCGTATATTCCCTTACGGTAGAGGCTGGCCGCATATTCGTTGACTGCCAACACCGACAGCGGATATTGGCCGGCATTCAGCGCTTTGGAATAGGTTTCCATGTCGGGAGCTTCCAAACTCTCAAAGCCCGGGTAATCGACGACCGATAGCACGCCGTGCGCGCGTAAGCCAGCCTGGATCGAATCAACCAGTAGCAGCGTGCCGTGCGCTTTGGTTAAGCGCCTCGCTGCGGCATAAAACTCTGGCGTCATCGCGCGACCGGGGTTGCCTTCGCCCATTACCGGCTCGATAAACATCGCTTCGATATGCCATCCGTGCGTATCGGCATTAGCAAATGCGCGCTCAAGTTCGGCCACACTGTAGGGCTCGATCGTGATCAGTGGCGGTTGGTTGCGGAAACTTGCAAGGTGTTCCACATAGGCCTTGCGCGACGAATCCGAGTAGCTGGCGGGTTGTTCAGTGCGGCCGTGAAATGCGCCTTTCACCGCCAGTCGTTTGATCGTCCGGCCTGCATGCGGGGCGCCGGGATCGGTCATCAGTTTCGAGTTCACGTCGGCCAATCGGCCTGCTAACGTCACCGACTCCGAGCCCGAGTTCAGACATAAAAAACGTGCAAACGGACATGCGCCGCGCGTGTGACCGATCTCATTGCGCAAAGCGCGCGCTAAACGCAATTGGCTAAGTGAGGGCGTCATGATGTTTGCCATCACCTGCGGCTGCGCCATCGCGTCGATTACCGCCTGCGGCGCGTGTCCAGCGCCTAACATGCCGTAGCCGCCGTTGTCGTGAATCACGGCGCCCTTCAGGCTGACGACCCATGGTCCGCGTGCCGCAGCGGCGACATAGGGGTTAACCACATCATCGGCATAGAAATTGACGAAATCTGCCTGAATCTGCTGAGCCTGCGCGACTTCATCAAGGACGAGAATGTCTGGGAACTCGGAGCGGCTATGCTCGAACACTGTGTAGGCTTCGTCGATGGCTTGCGCCAGCAGCGGATCGCTGGACAAAAATCGAAGTACCGTAGCATCCGGCAAGCCTGCCGTGCGACGAGCTCCACCCGTTTGCCGCATCGTTTCCAACTTCTGCATCTGCGCCATAGACCCTCCGTTAGCGCGATTTCGCCATTGCGTGCGCGCTAAGTCATTGAAATTACAAGTGTGTGCATGTTATCACGGCGGCCTTTCCGCCGTAACCCCCGTGCTCCACTTGCGTTCACGCGAACCTGACTGTTTCTGAATCCTGATTAATGCGAAAACAAGACTTCGACTTTCTGCTACCGCCGGAATGCATCGCGCAACAGCCGCTGCGCGAACGCGCGAGCAGCCGATTGCTAGTGATCGATGCCGCGCACCAGCGAATTCATCACAGCCGCTTTGACGGCATCGGCCAATGGTTGCGGCCGGGCGATCTGTTGGTTCTCAATGACACGCGTGTTTGGAATGCGCGCCTCTTTGGAACCAAGGACAGCGGTGGCCGAATCGAGTTGCTGTTAGAACGGCTCACGCGTGCAGATTTGGGTTGGTTTCATGTGCGCGTCAGTAAAAAACCGAGGACTGGACAGCGAATCATGGTGGGCGATTTGGCGCTCATCGTTGAGGATCGCGACGAGGCGCTTTTTGCCTTGCGCAGCAGCGACGGATCGCCGATCGCCGAGTTGCTCGAGCGTTCGGGGCACGTGCCCTTGCCGCCATACATCGCTCGCGCCGATTCACTGAGCGACCGTGAACGCTATCAAACGGTATTCGCGCGCGAGCCAGGGTCGGCGGCGGCGCCGACGGCAGGCCTGCATTTCGATCCCGCGCTGCTGCAGTCCTTGCATGATTTTGGCGTAGAACACGAGTTCCTGACCTTGCATGTCGGTGCCGGGACCTTCCAGAATTTGCGCGAGGATGAGTTGGATCGGGTGGTACTGCACCGCGAATGGTGCCGCGTATCGCCCGCGCTGGTGGATCGCGTCGCGCGCACCAAGGCCGCTGGGGGCCGCGTGCTTGCTGTGGGGACGACGGTGGCGCGCAGCTTGGAGAGCGCGGCGCAATCGGGGGAATTGCAGCCATTTGAGGGCGATACGCGGCTTTTCATTCGGCCGGGCTATGGGTTCAAGGTGGTCGATGCCTTGATCACCAATTTCCATCTACCACAATCGAGTTTGCTGATGCTGGTATGCGCCTTCGCCGGCACAGATACGGTGCTCAATGCTTATGCGATGGCCGTCCAGGAGGGCTATCGTTTCTTTTCGTATGGAGATGCCTGCTTGGTATTTCCGCGTCAATCTGCAGGTTAATCATGAGTTTAGAAAGCTTTGAGTTGCTGGCGGAAGACGCTTTGGCGCGCCGCGGGCGGCTGCGATTTACTCGCGGAGTGGTCGAGACGCCGGCGTTCATGCCGGTGGGTACTTATGGTTCAGTGAAGGCCATGCGGCCGGAGGACCTTATTGAGTTGGGCGCGCAGATGGTGCTTGGAAACACCTTTCACCTGTGGTTGCGACCGGGAACTGAGGTGATTGAAGCGCACGGTGGGCTGCATGCCTTCATGGGCTGGAAGGGGCCGATCTTGACCGATTCCGGCGGCTTCCAGGTCTTTAGTTTGGCGAAAATGCGCAAGCTCACCGAGGAAGGTGTGCAATTTCGCTCGCCCATCGACGGCTCCAAAGTGTTCTTGAGCCCTGAGGAATCCATGCGTATCCAGCGCGCGCTAGATTCGGATGTAGTGATGATTTTCGACGAGTGCACGCCCTATCCAGCGACGTTGAAAGAGACCGCGGATTCGATGCAGCTCAGTCTGCGCTGGGCGGAGCGCAGTAAGCGCGCCTTCGAGGGCAATCCCAATGCCCTATTCGGCATCGTGCAAGGCGGGGTCTTTCCGGAATTGCGTGCGCAATCTGTGCGCGGATTGATTGACATCGGCTTCCATGGCTATGCGGTCGGCGGATTGGCCGTAGGCGAGCCGCAGGCTGAGCGCGAGCAGACGCTGGATTTCACCGTGCCGCTATTGCCGCGCGAGTCGCCGCGCTATTTGATGGGTGTGGGCCGCCCGGAAGATATTGTGGAGTCGGTGCGACGCGGCATTGATATGTTTGATTGCGTCATGCCGACGCGCAATGCCCGCAACGGACATTTGTTCACGCGTTTTGGCGTGGTACGCATCCGCAATGCGCGCTATCGGCATGACACTGGCCCAATCGATCCAGAATGCGGCTGCTACACCTGCCGAAACTACAGCCGCGCCTATTTGCACCATCTGGATCGTTGTACTGAAATGCTCGGTGCGCATCTGATGACCGTACACAATCTTTATTATTATCAAGAGCTTATGTCTGGATTGCGCGATGCCATAGCGCGCGGAGGATTGGCAGACTTCGTCCAGGCGTTCTACACGATGCGCTCGGGGTAGATGATCTAAGGCAGTGGACACATTGGGCGCAATACGGAGGAATCATGGCGTTGGCCGCGCGCGGAGCGTTTGCGAATGCGATGCCGCCGTCCGCGCCCGCGTGGCCACGAATTCACGAGATTTCACTAGCCGGGCGCCGCGAATAGTGCGTATTGGGATTCATATGAGATTGACGCCGCCTTCACCGCGATGCCCAAAGTCAAGACGCTGCAATTATTCGATACGCGCCTGGACCCGACACAGGCGCCGGTGGCCGACAATTTACCGGCAGCCTTCGATCTCTTTTCGATGCTCAGGATCTTGTGCTGTCCGAACTGCTGTGCCATTTGCTGCGCTTGCGTGCGCGATGCGTCCCCAAAGCGGAGTCGGCCGACGCATACCGCGGCACGGTAGATTCGATGGGCTGCTCCAACAAGTGAATTACCGCGCAGAACTTTAGAGCGATAGCTGGGACACATTTCGCCCTTTAGACATCTAGCCATGTCGGCCGTGAAAATTTGTTGCGCGCCGACACCCTTCCTTCGTGAACAATCTATGAAATATTTCTATCTCGCACTGCCCTTCGCACTCGCGCTTGGCGGTCCAGCTTGCGCCAGCAATGTTGAATCTGATCAGTCAGAACTTCCGATCACCATGGAATCGGTCTCCGTCGACCCATTGGCGGCCTCGTTTGATCGTAAAGCCTGTGTGCCGTATTGCTTTGATGTTCGCTACTCGGATACGCAAGCGACGATTTTCATGGTCTCCGCAGGAGCGAAGGAACGCGTGGTCGGTCAGTACACGCCGGATTGGACGAAGTACCCAAACAATCGCCCTGCCGCAGGGCAATGGTCACGCGAGATTCTGCTTCCAGTGCCCAACTTTTCCAAAGGGGCGGAAGGTCAAGAATCGGCGCAAATATGGACCGCGCAGACGGATTTGCAGCCCGGTCGCCCAGAGTCCGACAGGCTGCTAGACAGCGACCAGCACTAAATACGTCGGCAGCGACTAGCAGCCTGTCGGACTTAAAGGAAATCGGCTGCAAATCCGCCTGGACGATCCATATTCCGCCGCTTTCTCGGGCAATAGAAGAGCTATTACCCTTCAAAATCGACGAAATCTGGCTTCGCCCAGTCAGATTTTCGCTTCGATTCTTCAAGTCCGACAGGCTGCTAGGTAATGACTCACTTTGCGTCCTTTGCGTCTTTGCGCGGGACTTCTTATTTTCTTCGTGTCCGCTTTGCGCTTTCAAAGAAGCGCTTGGTGCGCGGACGCGGCTGAGATGGGATCTTCGGTGCGTACTACCAACGCCCACTTGCGCCACCGCCGCTGGAGCGACCACCGCCAGAACTGCGCCTGCCACCACTGCTGCTGCGACTGCTTGACCTCGACGATGAGCTCGGCGGTGGCAGGACGGGCAAAGTCTGCCGCGATGTCGTCGTGTGCTGGCAGTGTTGGCAGTTCTCGGTAATTTCGGCCAGTCCGGTGGAATAGCGCGTGGCGGCCGAGATTGTCACGGAGTTGCGCGAAACCGCGCGCGAGCGGCACTGGGAGCACGGCGAATAGCGCGTGAACCACGCGCGGCGCGCGATTTTTTCGACACTGTGGCAGCTCGGGCATAGGAAAACGCGGTGATTCACGCTTTTCAAGCGCTCTTCTGTGAGTTCGCCCGCTGCAAGATGCGCATCGTCCTCGACTTCGCCTAATGCTTGCATCTTGGTCTTGCAAGCGCCGCAACGGCGCGGAATGAAGGTCGAGGCGACGAAGCTCCACAAAGACGACGGAATTTTCCAGATCACCCACACCAGGAAAGCGAAGCTCGCAGCAGCCAGGCTCAGAACGCGGGCCGTGAACGCCGTGCTCGGCTTGGATGGGCTCTGCTCCACCACGCCAGGCGCACCTATGGAGTCCGTGCGCGTCGCGCTCGCTGCCATCAGCGGCGTCGCATCCGTGTTTAAGTCTTTGGCAGCTTCGGCCGGCGCCTCGTTGGGTCGAGATAAATCAATGGCGTAAATTGACTGCAACAGTGTCGTGGCGCCAGCGACCAGCGCCTGATCTGCATCGCCATTGCGTAGCCGCGGAATCATGATCGTGTCCATCACGCTTTGCGCGTGCGCGCGATTGGCGGCGTTGTCGATGCCATCCCCGAGCACAATCTCTGCGGCGCGATCGGCACGCGCGATCAGAAATAGGGTGCCGTCATCTTGCTCAGCGTGGCCGACGCCCCAGCGATTCATCAACTCCGTTGCGAAGCTGCGCGGATCGCTACCGCCGGTGCTTTCAATAACTACAAAGGCCAATTGCCCCGTGCCCGCATCGTCCAAAACCGTCGCCAGGCGGTCGAGCTCCGCGCGCGTGTCCGCGGCCAAATGCTGTCCCGGATCGAGGACATAACTCGCGGGCAATGGCGCTGCGAGGTCGCCCACGCGCTCCGCGGCTGCACTCCCGCTCAACATGAGCGCGCCAATTGACCAGACGAGAATCCAAGATTTCATCAGCAACACACCTTAGCGTTTGTCGTCGGCCGAATTCGCATCATCGGCTGTTGTGGCTTCAAGCGCTTTACGCCGCGCGGCTTCGCTGAGGGCCGAATTCAGCCTCGCGCTGTCGGGCGCGGTCAACGGCGTCAGTCTTGCCGCGTCGGTTGTAAACAAGTCGTTGCCATCGAGCAGGGCGGCCGTCGATTCGGCAGCGCCAAACAAATAGACCCAGAAGCTTTTTGAGAACGCTCCCTGGCTACCGTCACTATTGCGGTCGCGCTTTTCGACCCATCCCGGCGCTAGGTCGTCGATCACCAGACGAGCGGCGACTTTGAGATCGGCTTCGCGTATCAACAGTTGCTTGTCACTGGGTGCGTATGACAACAAAACATAGCCCTCGGGCTTGTCGTCCTTCGCGTCTTGCGCATTGGGATCTGCGCGTTCGCGCAATGCTAGTACTGTGTGCTTCTCGCTCTTGGCGAAGCCCAGTTCCTGTTCTTTGCCCATGTCGTCGACTTCGATTTCGAGCATGCCGTCTTGGCCAGGACGGATCTCGACCATTGTCCATTCCTCGCAGGATTTGTCGACGCGCAGGAATTGTTCCTGTCCGACCACGACCTCGCGGTCGCTACGCAGGTTTTCGATGCGCCAATCTCCGACCCAGATCGGATCGCATGCCGCCAGCGGCAGACTTGGCGGCGATTCGAATTCCACCGTTTGGCAGGCAGCCAGAATCAGCGTGCAGCCACCCAAAACTGCGCTTCGGAAGAAAGCTTTCATACCGGTCTCCATTCTTCGCCAGAAGCATAGGCGCTTGTTTAATGGCGCGCATTCAAGCTCCCACGGCGCCGTGCGAAAATTCAGCGAGGCATTGCGATTCCTAAATCAGCAAGCCGCGCCAGCAGTGCATCCGCGTCGACGAATTCGCCCACCTGCGCGCGCAATTCGCTGACTTCACCCGCGCGCGGCGCACGCAGTGCCAGTTCCATTTTCATCGCTTCCATGACCAACAGTTCTTGACCTGCGGCCACTACGTCGCCCACCGCGACCCGCACTGCGACAATGCGGCCTGGCATCGGCGCTCGAACCAGATTGCTGGCGTTAGCTGTGGCCGCTTCGAAGGCGAAGGGATTGCGCGCATCGAAGCGATAACGGCGATCACCATCATGGGCTAGGTAGCCTCCTGGAATCGAAATCACGCGCATTTGCACTGATTGCTGTCCGAGCAGGAAATCGACCCAATCGCCACTTAGCTTTGCGGCGCGCACCTGCCAATGCAACTCGGTCATATCAAGTGTGTAGTCGCCAGCGCTGCCGTGCGCCGCGAAATCAAACATGCTCTGGCGATGGATGAAAGACTTAAGCCGCTTGCCCGGATGGCCTAGGCGCCAGCCATCGGCGCGGCTCCATGGCGAATGCGGATCTGCGTGCATGCGCGCGCGTGCAGCGGCTTGGTCTTCCTCATCAAGCAACGCACGAACAGCGACTGCAGCCAAAACGTTTGCGTTTGGCTCAGGTGGTGCAGACAACACCGAAGCCAGATCACGGTCTAGGAAACCGGTATCGATGCTGGCATTGACAATGCTCGGGTGCCGCACCAACCGCTCTAAGAATTCGACATTACTGCGCGGCCCGACGATCACTGTCGATGCCAGCGCGCGCTCAAGCTTTGCTAAGGCGCTGGGCCTATCGACAGCATGGACGATGAGTTTCGCAATCATCGGATCGTAGAACACGCTGACTGTGTCACCCTCGACAACGCCGCCGTCGAGACGCACGCCATCGACTTGCGCGGGCAACATCAGGCGTTCCAACCGGCCACTGCCGGGCAGAAATTGATTGTCTGGATCCTCGGCGTACAGCCGTACCTCAATCGCATGGCCGTGCGTAGGCACTGGCTGAACGGGAAGTAGTTCCGTCAATAGTGCGCCTGCGGCCACGCGCAATTGGAGCTCCACCAAATCCAGGCCGGTGACCATTTCGGTGACCGGGTGCTCGACCTGAATGCGCGTGTTGATTTCCATGAAATAGAAATCGCCGCCGGGCCCCACAATGAACTCGACCGTACCGGCGTTGCGGTAATCGATGCTGCGTCCGGCCAGAACGGCGGCTGCGCCCATGGCGGCACGCAGGCGCGCGTCGACGAAAGGCGAGGGTGATTCCTCCAGTACTTTTTGATAGCGGCGCTGCGCCGAGCACTCGCGCTCATTGAGATGAATGACATTGCCGCTGCTATCGCCAAAAATCTGGAATTCGATATGGCGAGGACGTTCGACATAGCGTTCCAGCAGCACGCGATCGCGTCCAAACGCGCCGCGAGCTTCGCGCTGGCAAGACTGCAGTAAAGTTAAGAACTGGTCCGCGCTGTGCACCACGCGCATGCCTTTGCCGCCGCCACCATGCGCCGCTTTGATCATCAAAGGAAAGCCGACGCGCTCGGCCTCTGCGGCAAGCACCTCAGGATCCTGATTCTCACCGGTGTACCCCGGTACCACCGGCACACCCGCTGCGCTCATCAAAATTTTCGCGCCGGCTTTGGAGCCCATCTTGCGCATCGAGGCGGCACTCGGCCCGATAAAAACCAAACCGGCCGATTCGACGGCTTCAGCGAAATCCGCGTTCTCGCTTAAAAAACCGAAGCCCGGGTGGATCGCCTGCGCACCTGTTTCCAATGCAGCGCCGAGGATGCGATCAGCGAGCAGATAGGATTCTGCGGGCGGAGATGCGCCGATCCAGCGGCCCTCATCGGCGCCGCGCACATGCTGCGAGCGCGCGTCCGCATCGGAATAGACAGCCACTGTCGCGATGCCAAGGCGCCGACAGGTGCGCTGGATGCGGCACGCGATTTCGCCGCGATTGGCGATCAGAATTTTACTGAACATGTCTTCGCCACCTCTCGCATTGATGAGACTCGATCCAGTAGAGCGTGCGATTTAAGAACTTTCACAGCCAATTGGCGGGGCGTTTCTCGAGAAAGGCCGCCAAGCCTTCCTGACCTTCCAACGACACACGCAGACGCGAGATCAACGACGAAGTCTGCTCGTCTAGCTTGCGCTGGCCGGCCTCATCGCGGCCGAAAATACCCTCCACCAAGCGTTTGGCGACCAATGCGGCCGTAGGCCCGGCCTTGAGCATGGATTCCAGCTCCTGCTCGACAGCGGCATCCAACTCGGCAGCGGGCACCACCTCGTGCAGCAAGCCCATCGACAAGGCTTTAGCCGCGTCAAAATGCGCACCGCTTTGAAACCACCGTCGCGCATGACGTGCGCTGATAGCAGCGACCACATAGGGTGAAATCACGGCGGGTACCAGCCCCAGTCGCGATTCGGTCAATCCAAAGCGCGCTTCGGGAACGCCAATGGCAACATCGCAGCACGCGATCAGGCCAACGCCGCCGCCGTAGGCTGAGCCTTGTACGCGGGCGATGGTCGGCTTGGGCAGATAAGCCAGCGTGCGCATCAACTCGGCGAGTTTCAGTGCATCGGCTTGATTGTCGGCCTCGCTGAAAGCCGCCATCGAACGCATCCAATTGACGTCGGCCCCTGCGGAAAATGACGCGCCTTCAGCGGCGATGACCACAGCGCGAATCTCCAGGTCCGCACCGACACGCACCAGCGTCTGCGTCATTTCCGCAATCAACTCGGCGTTGAAGGCATTGTGTACCTGGGCGCGGTCCAAGGTCATGGTGGCGACGCGCCCCGACAGCCTAACGCGAATCATCGCAGTCATTCGAAATCTTCCCCAAGTGGCCTCAGCGCCACGCCAGCGAAGTCTACACAGCGGCGTCGTGAATGGAGTTCGATCGGCTTGGTGGCTGCTGCGACAGCGCGCGCGGCTCGCGAATCGCGCTGAATAATATTCGTGACGCTATTGCCAGCGGCAGAGTATTTCTTCGCGATTGAAACCGCGCTTGACCCATAGATAGAGCACTACGCATAAGACCAGTCCGATGAGTCCGGACACGAGCAATGTCGATGGGCTCATCAACATCAATGGACCAATGAAGGCGTACATCAACAGCATGGCCGGTATCAGGATCAGCGCCGTCATTTGCGTCGCTGCCAGTACATCCTTCATGTGCACCGAAATACGCAGGCAAACCAGTGCGGTGATAACGCCGATCTCAGGCGCCAACACGAATACGCTGACGAAATACACATAGTCTGGCCAAATCACGAGTTGATGCATCAGATAGAACGTCAAAACGCTGGCAGCGGCACCAAGGCACGCGGCAGCCCAGGTAACCACAATGGCTGGGATGACCACGGCGAGGATTTTACCGAGCAAAAAATGTGGCGTGGAAATCGGGCTGGCGAGCACAGGTTCAAGCGTTCGCTGCTGCTTCTCGCCGACAATCGCGAAAGCCCCGGCAATGGAGACGATGGCCAGCGGTGACAACAGAAAGTAGCCGGCAGCCATACGCAGCAACATGATCGCGGCGGCTTGCTCAAGGTTGATACCATTCATCTGTGCGAATCCGCGCACGAAACCGATCAGCGCGCCGAGTTGCGGGTCCGACTGCGCCAGCGCAGGCGAAAGAATCGTAGCGGTGCTCGCAACCAGCAAGACCGGCACGGCGGCGCCGATCAAGGGCATCAGCAAATAGATCGGCCACAACATGCGGTTTTGGCGTTGATCGCGGTATTCGCGCCACAACATCCATCGCAGCACAGCAAACTTGCTCATGGCTTTCCAAATAGGGAGAGATATCGATCGCGCAGGCTTTGGTGGCTTTCGCTGACGCTTAAGATCGCAGCGTCTATACGCAGCAATTCGCGCACAACGTCAGCAATCCTGCCGCCATCGTCCACCGCAAGCACCCAATGCAGTGCACCCATCGCGGTCACGCTGACACCCACCGGCGCGATAAAGGCTAGCGCGGGCGGCGCTGACAGTCGGATCTCGATAACGACAGAATCGGTCCGACCAAGGGCTTGAGCGCGCCCCTGGAAGCGCGTACGCGTATCCAGCACCAGCACCTCTTCTGCCAGCATCTCGGCTTCATCCAGGCTATGGGTGCTCAATACAATGCCAACGCCAGCGGCCTTCAATTCGCGGATCAATTGATGCACGTCCGCGGCTGCCAGCGGATCGAGTCCAGCAGTTGGCTCGTCGAGGAATAGCAGGCGGGGCTCGTGCAGTAAGGCGCGCGCTAGGCTCAAGCGCTGCTTCATACCCTTGGAGTAAGTGCCGGTGAGTTCGTCTGCGCGCGCCGTCAGGTTGAAACGATCCAGTACCAGCTTCGAGCGCGCTTCGATTCGCGCGCTCGACATGCCCTGCAGCCCGCCAAAAAAGCGCAGATTGTCACGTGCGCTTAATCGTTCATAGAAACCTGCGGCTTCCGGCGCGATCCCGCACTGCGCGCGAATCGCTGCATTCGCAGCTTCGCTTTTCCCCAAGGGATGTCCGCAGATTTCCGCACTGCCAGTGCTCGGCGCGAGCAAGCCGCTGAGCATGCGCATGGTCGTGGTCTTGCCAGCACCGTTGGGGCCAAGCAGCGCCAACAACTCACCTTCACATAGGCGCATGCTGAGCTTATCCACCGCCAAGCGCGTTCCGAAAGTGCGCGTAAGATCGCGTGCGTCGATCAGCACCTTTGTCTGCACTGTGTTCAATTTCCGCTGAAACTCGCGGCACGCTTTTCCATGAAAGCCGTGGTGCCCTCGCGCATATCCTCTGTGGACACCAGCATTGCGAAGGTTTGCGTCTCAAACTCAAGACCCTGATCGATAGCCATATCGGCGCCGTGAATCACTGTGTCCAGAATGCCGCGCAGCGCGTGTGGGGCCGAGCGCGCCAATTGTGCTGCGATCTTTGCGACCTCGCCGTCAAGCTCCGCTGCCGGGACCACACGATTGAGAATGCCAAGCTCTGCCGCGCGCTGCGCACTGATAGCTGAGCCGAGCAGACACAGCTCCAGCGCAGCGGCACGACCCGTGAGTCGCGTCAGACGTTGCGTGCCGCCGAAGCCCGGAATGATGCCGAGATTGATCTCCGGCTGTCCGATCTTGGCGTGATCAGCGGCGATCCGCAGATGACAGCACATCGCCAACTCCATGCCGCCACCGAGTGCGAGCCCGTTAAGCCGCGCGATGACCGGCTTACCCAGCGTTTCTACGCTGCGCATCATCTGCTGCCCGGCTTGCGAAAACTCACGCGCTTGCACCGGGCTAAGTTTCACCAGTTCGGATATGTCTGCGCCAGCGACGAAGGCCTTGGCGCCTGAGCCCGTTAGCACAATTACCCGCACCGAGGCGTCGCTGCGCGCTTCTTTGAATGCGGCGGCTAACTCCAGGATGGTGGCGTGATTGAGCGCATTGAGTTTGTCGGGGCGATTGATGGTGAGCGTGCGGATGCCCGCCTGATCGTCGACCAATAGGTTGGTAAAGCTCATGAGAATGCGCTCCAGCGTCCAAAGTTGGCATTCTACGCACGCGGCGCGGCGCTGATTGGATTGACGCTGCCGCTTTCGTTATGTTCCACCACAAGGGCTAGGCGAGTCGGCGACGATTGCCTACGGCGGAAATCAAACGAGTGAGCGGGGTAGTTCATGCGCGTTTTAAGATGGATTTTAGCCGCATTAATGCTGTTCTTCGGCGCCGAAGTACGCGCGCAGACGCCGGATCCGGCGAATCTGACGGCAATTTGGACCGACGCCACCGCAGCGGGATACGGTGTCAATATTGTTCACCAGGGCAGCATCCTATTCGTTGCTTGGTACACCTACGGTGCCGACGGCAAACCGCTGTGGCTGCTCACCGCGGCCACGCGCCAAGCGGATGGTCGCTACACGGGTCAGATCAATACCTTTGATGGCCAGCCCTTCAATCTGATCAACAATACGCAAGCGTGGACCGCTACCAGCGTGGTCGGCTCCGCGAGCGTGAGTTTGGCGGCCGACGGCAAGCTTGATTTCGGCTACACGTTGAACAACATCACGCAAGCCAAACGCCTGGAAAAATTGGCCTTTGTTGCGAACCCACCGACCTGCGGCTTCACCACCGGATCTCGTGTCGGCGCCACCAACTACACCGACGTGTGGTGGAACGCTGCGGAGTCTGGCTGGGGCTTGAGCATGATTCATCAGGGCGATTCGATCTTTATTGCCTGGTACACCTACGGCAGCAATAACAAGCCGCAGTGGATCACGGGGCTAGCCTCGCGCCAGTCGAACGGCAGCTACACCGGTACGCTGAGTCGTGCCGTGAGCGGTACGCCATTCAGTCAGATCAATGGACCGGCGACGGTCTTCCCGCTGCCGACTGTCGGAAATTTCCAACTCACCTTCAGCAACGGCGAAAACGTGTCCTTCAACTACACCGTTGATGGCATCACGCAAACCAAGGCTTTGTCGCGATATGTCTATGTGGCCCCCGGTACGCCGGTCACGGTATGCACAGCGCCTGGCACCAATCCGAATCCGGGCGCGTTGACGGCCTGCGATCCGGGTTTGAATGCGGGCGATTTCCGCGTTGCGCTGCCCGATAACGGCACTGGTGAAGTGACCGAACGCGTCATCGGCTCAGGCACTTATCAGGGCCAAAACGTCACCATCGTCGAAAACTACAACGCGCAAAATGTGTTGCAGAACCGCTACTTCATGCAAGTTACCCCGACCGAGATTCTCACGCTCGGCAATGAGGCCTATCAGAACGGGGCAATCGCGCTGACCACCAGTTTTAATCCGCCGTCGAAATTCATCCGGGTTCCGGCCGTGGGGCAAAGCTACACGCATAACTATGTGGGGACGAATTCGGGATCGGGTTTGAACTACACCGCTACCTACTCAGAAACCATCCGCCGCGATCCTGATGAATCGCGCACGGTTCCGGCCGGGAGCTTCAATGGCTGTAAGTTCAAGCGCACACTGAACATCACCACATTTGGCGTGGCCACGAACATTGATATGGATCTGTGGCAATCCCCGCTCGTTGGGAATGTTCGCAGCGTGTCGCGCGTTCCAACACCGCAAGTGACGACCACGACCACCATTGAATTGCAGCGCGCACGCGTCAACAACATCAACTATCCGAACTAGCCGCCATTGCATTCCCAAGGAGTCAAGCGCCCGCAGGTCCGGGCGCTTGGCTCGCGGCAAGTTTCACGCGTGGTCATATTGACGCATCGAATTTCGCCGCCAACTGAGCCCACCAGTCTCAGCGCTTCGGCTACACTGCATGGTCCGCCCCGGCTGCCGGGCAACTTTTCTGGCGTAATGAACGAGGAATCCCCCGCTTCAAGTTCCACGCAACGCACATGGCTTGAAAGACTCGGACATGCGTTTTCGAGTGAGCCACGGAATCGCAACGAACTTCTTGAAGAATTGCGCCACGCCCGCGAGAACGGCCTAGTCGACGGCGACACGCTCGCCATGCTCGAAGGCGCGCTCTCAGTGTCTGATAAACAAGTCGCCGATGTCATGGTGCCGCGCGCACAAGTGGTGTGGCTACCGATCGAAGCCTCGCTTAAAGAGGTGATGCGTATCGTCACCGAATCTGGCCATTCGCGCTTTCCGGTTCACGGCGAGAATGAGGATGATGTGCTCGGTTTGCTGTTGGCCAAGGATCTGTTGCGCTACTACGGCAGCGGCGAAGGCAATTTCGAGTTGCGCTTGTTGCTGCGGCCGATGACGTTGATCCCTGGATCGAAAAAGCTGAATTTGTTACTGAAAGATTTTCGCGTCAACCGCACGCATATGGCGGTGGTGGTAGATGAGTATGGTGGTGTCGCCGGGCTGATCACCATTGAAGATGTGCTCGAAGAAATCGTCGGCGACATAGATGACGAGCATGATGCTGAAGACAAGCCTGAGGTGCACATCCAGCCACAACCTGACGGTGCTTTTGCGGTCCAGGCGCTGACGCCGGTCGATACCTTTAACGACTATTTCGATGTGCGACTGGACACTGAGGCAGCCGACACGATTGGTGGACTGGTCACCCAGGCCTTTGGGCATTTGCCTGAGCGTGGTGAATCGGTATCAATCTTGGACTTTCTATTCGAGGTGACCAAGGCAGACGATAGACGCGTGCACCTGTTCCGCGTGCGCCCTGGCACCAAGTGATTGATTTGACGGCGGTCTTTCGTAATTTCGGTCGCGTGATGGCGGCCGCGATGCTATTGCTAAGCGCCTGGGTCAGCGTCGCATCTGCGCAAACGCCGGATTCAATCGACGTTGCGGCAGATGCTGCTTATCCGCGTGTGTGGTTGGTCACGATCGAGCCCGGCGAGGTCTATTGGCAGCGCTTTGGACACAACACCATCCTGATTCAGGATACGCCCGACGCACGCGCCGTGAGCTACAACTTCGGCTATTTCGATTTCGAACAGCAGGATTTTTTCGTGCGTTTCTTGCGCGGCCGCATGGTCTATCAAGCCATAGCGCTCGATGCCGATCGTGATTTACGCGGTTATATTGAAGAGGGTCGACGCGTCTGGCTGCAGCGCCTGCGTCTCAGTGCCGAACAAAAGGCGCGGTTGAGCTCGCATCTGCAAACACATGTGCAGCCACAGAATCGCGAGTATCGCTACGACTACTTCAGTAGCAATTGTTCAACTAAATTGCGCGATGCGCTGGATATCGCGCTCGACGGCAGCTTCAAGCGCAATACCGAGTTTCGTTCCCATGGATGGACGCATCGCCGCTTCGCGCGGGCCTATTCGCGCAGCCTGCCGTGGCTGTACCTCAGCATCGATTTGGGATTGGGGCAGCCGGTTGATCGACCGCTGTCGTTGTGGGAAGAGGCCTTCATTCCGGGCGAACTCAAGCGGCGTCTGCGTGATGAGAAAACCGCCGACGGGCTACCACTGGTCATTGAAGAACAGATGCTTCCGACCGGCTCTTCTGCAACCGAAATTTGGCCCGAGCCCCCCGATTGGCGCCCCCTGTTCGCGGCCGCAGGGGTTTTACTGGCCGGATTGTTGCTAAGCCTATCGAGTCAATCCACGCGTCATCCGATTGCGCGCGTGTTTGCCGGTGGGCTTGGTGCGCTGGTCTCGATGGGCTTGGGCTTGAGCGGGCTACTGCTGACCGGCCTCTGGCTCGGGACCGATCATATGTCGGCCTGGCGCAACGAAAATCTGCTTTTGTTCTTGCCCCTGTGGCTACTGACGCTGCCGGCTTGGTGGCAATTTACGCGCGGTCGGCACTCTCACGGCATTTGGCGATTGGCGCGCGCAGTGGCAGCGCTGGCCTTGGCCGCGGCGAGCTTCGCGCTCGGCGCTAAGGCTTTGCGCGGATTTGATCAGGCCAATATCGAGTGGATATTAATGCTGCTGCCAGTCATTACCGCACTTTGGCTGAGCTTGCGGCGCACTGGCGTCATGCACGCGGCGAACCGCTAGTCGCGCCGCTCGCCGCATTGCGCCAAATCTGAGTTTGGCGCTCAACGTCTTCTGGAAGCAGTGCAGGGACGCCAAGCGCGATATCGCTATGATCCCGCGACCAAAATGCGGGAGATGATCGTCGTGACCGCCAATCCCGATCTGGACTTGCCTCTGCCCACGACGCCCACGCCTGCGGGCGAGCAGAAGCCGAGCTGTGTGGTCAACTGTGTGGCCTACAGCGTGGATGGCCGGCGCGCGCGCGAAACCAGCCTCGACGAGATTAGCGATGTGCTTCTCGAACCCGATAGCTTTATCTGGCTCGGCTTGCACGAGCCCGACGCAGGCTTGCTGATTAAAATTCAGGAAGAGTTTGGTCTGCACGATCTGGCGATCGAGGATGCGCAACACGCGCATCAGCGGCCAAAGATTGAGATTTACGACGATATCCTGTTCATTGTGGTGCACACCTCGCAGTTTGTAGACGGCAAAGTGCGCTTTGGCGAAACCCATATTTTTTTGGGAAAGCGTTTCCTGATCACGGTTCGCCACGGTGCGTCGTTGAGCTATGCACGCGCTCGTGCAGTCTGCGAGCAGACACCGGAAATGCTGGCCCTTGGCCCGAGTTTTGGGCTCTATGCCGTACTCGATTTCATCGTTGACAACTATTTTCCCATTGTCAGCAGCTTCGAGAGCGAGTTGAAAGGACTCGAACAGCGCATTTTTCGCGGGAAGTTTGATCGCGACACCATCGAGCGTCTATATCATCTAAAGCGCGAATTGGTCACGCTCAGGCTCGCGGTGACGCCGATGCACGACATTCTCAACCAGTTGCAGAGATTTTTTCCGACGCTGATTCATCAGGATGTTCGTCTGTATTTCCGCGACGTCTTCGATCACGCCGTGCGCATGAGTGAAGCCACGAGCACGCTCGGGGAAATGATTTCGGCGGCGCTCCAGGTGAATTTGGCAATGGTCTCTGTGGGCCAGAACGAGATTGTGAAGAGCCTTGCGGGCTGGGCGGCAATACTCGCGATCCCGACCACGGTAGGCTCAATCTACGGCATGAATTTCGACAATATGCCGGAACTTCACTGGCACTTCGGCTACTTTACGGCGATCGGCTTGACCACGGTGATGTGCCTGATTTTGTACTTGCGATTGAAACGCGCGGGATGGTTGTAAGTCGCATGCACCCGGCAGCACTCGGCCGGCGCGAGTATTCGAATCTGGCAGCCGCGCTCGGTTGGCTCAGCTCCGCGCACGATGCGCTCGGCGATCTTGCCAGCGCCTATGGGGCGCGCGCCGAGAACGTGGAAATTCTGTCCGCGCTGGCGGCGGACGATCCGAGCAATACGATTTGGGCGCAAGACAAGGCGGTGGCCCTGACTTTTAATGCGCGCTTGGCACCAATGCTAGGCGATGACGAGATCGCGTTGAAATCCATAGATGCGAGCTGCGATATTTTGCAGCGAAGCCTTGAGCGCGATGCCAGCAATCGCGTCAATCAGCGTGCGCTCTCGCGCTGTGGCTCGCGTGCGACAGAATATATGTCGCAGGGCGACCACGTGAGTGCGCTGGCTGACGCGCAAACCTCCATTGCGCTGATCGATAGTTTGATCAAGGCCGAAGGCACGCAAAGTGACTGGGGGTGGCTCAGCGCATCGAGTCGTTTGCGCATGGCCGAGATTCACGCCGATCCACGCCAATGTGACCGCGCGCGCGCAGACATCGTCCGGATGGAATCGATCTTGGCGCCAACGGAGGCAGCCGGCTACAGCAAATTACATCTCGCGCGGCGGCGATTGGTTTTAGGCCGTTGCTCGCGACATGACGCAGAACTGACGGAATCCCGTGGAGCCTTCGCGGCTGCACGGGATTTGATCGGCGGGCTACCGGTGTCGGGCTCGACCCTGATGCTGGTTTACTGGACATTGGCTTTGATCGAGCTCAATGACACGCCAGCAGTGAATGACGCGCTCAAATTACTCAAATCGCGCGGATATCGCGGCAGCACGATTCGGCGTGCCTGTCTCGCCAGCAATCGCGGGGATTACCTCTCGTGAGCGCGCGGCCCAAGGCCTTGGTGTGGTTCAGGCGCGATTTGCGGCTGAGCGACCATATGGCACTAAACGCGGCAATCGACGCAGGCTTTGATCCCGTCCCAATCTATATCCACGCGCCACAAGAGGAAGCACCGTGGATTCCAGGTGCTGCGAGTTTGTGGTGGTTGCATCACAGTCTCGCGGCGCTCAACCAGCAATTGCGAACGTGCGGATCCTCACTGTGTATACGAAAGGGCGATTCGGCAACTGAGCTACAGCGTGCAATTTCGCAGTCTGGGGCGCAGGCCGTTTTTTGGTCACGGCTGTACGAGCCGAGCTTGGTACGTCGTGATACCGGCATCAAAGCGGCACTGATTGAGATGGGCATCAACGCGCGCAGCTTGTCTGGACATTTGATTTCTGAGCCGTGGCAAATCAAGAACGGCAGCGACCAGGCCTACCGTGTGTTTACACCGTATTGGCGCAATGCCTCAGCGCAAATGTCCATCGCTGCTCCCTTGCGCCCGCCGCGCCAGTTGCCCGCGTCGCCGTTGACTGGCACCGAACTCGATGCGCTGGCGCTTCTACCTGCCATTGGCTGGGATAGCGGTTTCTACCCGCACTGGACGCCCGGAGAAACCGGTGCCGCGCTTGCGTTGGACCGATTCATCGAAGACGCGCTCGAGGACTACGCGGTGGGCAGAAATCGGCCTGATCGGACAGGGACCTCGCGGCTCTCACCGCATCTACATTTTGGTGAAATCTCACCACGGCAAATTTTGCATCGGCTGTATGCAACGTCGACGCCAGGCTTGCGCGCACTGGCAGCACCTTTTGTGCGCGAACTTGGCTGGCGCGATTTTTCGCATCAGTTGCTATTCCACTTTCCACATACAAGCCAAGAAGCCTTGCAGCCACACTTTGCCCGATTCCCTTGGGCTGAGGTCGACGACGCTGCGATGCGTGCATGGCAGCGCGGCCATACGGGCATTCCGATCGTGGATGCAGGCATGCGCGAGTTGTGGACCAGCGGATGGATGCACAACCGCGTACGCATGATTGTGGCTTCATTTCTGACCAAGAACCTTCGCTATCACTGGCTAGAGGGTGCGCGGTGGTTCTGGGACACGCTCGTGGATGCTGATCTGGCGAACAATACGCAGGGCTGGCAGTGGTCGGCGGGAAGCGGTGCCGATGCGGCGCCGTACTTTCGTATTTTCAATCCCGTGACGCAGGGCGAGCGCTTCGATCCGAACGGCGACTACGTCAAACGATATATCCCCGAATTGTCGTCTTTGCCGCCGAAAATCATCCATCAGCCGTGGCTGGCCGGCGGTGTACGCAGCTACCCAAAGCCAATCGTCGATTTAAAACAATCGCGGCAGCAAGCACTGGATGCCTACGCGCACATGCGCGGCCGCAGCCCCGGCTCAAAATCGTCTCTGGATGGATGAGCGGCTATCGGCCGCTGCGTCGTAAACTTCTCGCGGGAATATTGGGTAGCGCGATGGCACAGTCGGGCAGGGCGGCAATCAGCCGATCACCGAGCGCCGGTGTGATCTCAAAACCGCCTGTGAGGCTGCCGAATGCGGGCAGCGTGAACGTGTGGCGATGGATCCAGAACAGAGCCACGCGTTCTTTCAATCCCGGCGCGCTGACCCGAATGCACGGATGCACATGACCTGCGAGCTGCCATTCGTCCAGCTCGATGTCAATCGCATGACGACAGCAGGCTGGCCCCAGCGGCAGGGTTTCGGCGCACTCATCCAGCCACGGGCCGAGCGTGCCGACTGCGCGGTCATGGTTTCCCTTTGCGACACGGACTGCCAGCTTCCAATGTTTCTCGCGCCAGCGCGTGAATTCTCTAAGCCAAGCCGCGTCCGCAGCCACGGAGCCGTGCAATAAATCGCCCAGGATCACCAACTGACGCGCCTGGGTGCGCTGCAGTAGCACGTCCAATCGCTGAAAATCATTCGCGCTGGAACCGCTCGGTAAGGCTACGCCGGCGCGGCGTAGCGTATCTCCCTTGCCCAAATGCCAGTCAGCAATGATCAAAGCGCCCTCTCGCGGCAGGTGTACGGCGCGACTAGGCAACAGACCCCATTCCACGCCAGCCCATTCCACATATAACGCGTCGCTCATGTCGCGGCTCCACGCTCGAGCTGCTCGGCGATAGCACGCATACGCGTCTGCCAATCCTCGTGACTCAATTGCCCGCGCGAGCGTTCAGCCCAAAGCGGAAAGGCCAGCGGCGTCAGCGAGGCGGGCCGGCACTCGTGCAAGCTTGCTCGCTGAAGGGATTCGAGCGTTTGTCGCAAACGTGTGCGGTCCAATTGCACGTCGAGCGCCTGACGTCGCGCTTGCGCTAGCAGCACATGGCCGGGATCGTGCTCGCGCAAGACCTCGAACAACAGCGAGCTCGAGGCTTGCAACTGGCGCAGGCTGCGCATGCGGCCGGGTAAGCCGCCGAAGGTTAGCCCGGCGATACGCGCAATCTCGCGAAACTGGCGGCGCGCGAGTTCAGCCAAATTGACGCTGGCCGCCAAGTCCTCATCGAGGTTGTCGCGGCTCAGCAAGTCTTGCCATTCGAGTGCTTCTATCTCAATCGGCTTACGCGAAGTCAGCATCAGGCCGTAGTCGTTGATCGCATAGGTGAACGAAGTGGGTGCCTTGCGCGCAATACGATGCGCAAGTAAGGGCGCAAGACCCTCATGCACGCGCCTGCCCGCGAAGGGATACAGCGCCAAATGATGGCCCTCACGCGAGCGAATGTGCTCAATCAGCAATTCGCCACGACGCGGTAAAGCGGATAAACGGCGCTGTAGGGTGAAGATCGGCTCCAGCAAAATCCACTCTGGATCGATGCCGTACGGTTGATCGAATACGCCCAATACCTGATCGGCGAGCTGGCTAGACAAAGGCATCTTGCCACCCATCCATTGTGGAACCGCGCCGGCGCGTCCGTTGGCGCGGCGCACATAGGCAATCATGTCGCGGATGCGGACCAATTCCAGTGTTCGGCCAGAGAACAAAAAGCGGTCGCCGGGCTTAAGCCGTGTCAGGAAGGCTTCCTCGATGCTGCCAAGCGCGCCGCCTTTGAGGAAGCGCACTTGCATGGCGCCATCGGCCACGATGGTGCCGATGGACCAGCGATGTAGCAAAGCAATGCGCCGATCTTGGACCGTATAACGGTCATCCACGACAACCACACGGCGGTAATCGGGATAGTTCGAAAGACTCGCGCCACCACGCACGATCAAGTCGATAACTTGTTCGTACTGGTGGCGATCCAGATGACGAAAGGCGTGCGTTTCGCGTACCTCGTCAAAGCCCTCTTCATGCGTAAATCCGCCTCCTAGGGCGAGGGTGACCAGATGCTGCGCAAGCACATCGAGGGTCAGCTCCAACGGAATGCGCGATTCCATCAAGCCGCTTGCCAGCGCGCGGCGTGCGGCGAGGATTTCGACGATCTCCAATGCATGGGTGGGCACCATCAAGATTCGGCTGCTTTCGCCGGGGCGATGGCCGGCGCGACCGGCGCGCTGCACCAAGCGGCCCACGCCTTTAGGACTACCAATCTGAATGATGCGATCAACGCACGGAAAATCGACGCCCAGATCGAGCGAGGACGTAGCAACCACGCAGCGCAACGTGCCTGCGCGCAGCCGATCTTCTACCTGCAGTCGGACTTGTCGATCCAAGGAACCATGATGAATGGCAAGTTCCGATTCCGCTAACGGCCAGACCGCAGAAATTGCCTCAAACCACAATTCCGCTTGCGAGCGCGTGTTGGTGAACACCAAGGCGTTGCGCGCGGCCACGATGGCTTTCAGCACCAATGCGAGTTGTTTCAAGCCGAGGTGACCGGCCCACGGAAAACGTTCCAACGTGCGCGGCAGCGCCGATTGAACCTCGATCTGTTTCGGTGTCGTCGCACACACCAGTCGCCCACGGCCCGGTGCGCCCAGCAACACCGCGCAAGCCTGATCAAGATTTCCAAGTGTTGCCGATGCACCCCAGATCCGGAGACCGGGCGCGATGCGACGCAGGCGCGCAAGGCATAACTCTAATTGCACGCCGCGCTTGGATCCGAGCAATTCATGCCATTCGTCGACGATAATCCCGTCGAGATGTGAGAGGCGCTGTTGTGCGGCCGAGTCACTGAGCATCAACGCCAGGCTCTCTGGTGTGGTGACCAATGCAAAGGGCGGCTTCCGCAGGATTCGCGCACGCTCGCTTTGGCTGGTGTCGCCTGTTCGAATCGCGAGCGACACGCGAATCCCCATCTCAGCGATGGGTGCGCGCAAGTTCTCCAGCGTATCGCTTGCTAGCGCACGCAGAGGCGTGATCCATAGGATGCGCAAATGCGTCGGCGGATCATGCGCCCTCAGCAGGTCCAGCAAGGGCCCGCCCCACAGCGCAAGGGTTTTGCCGCTGCCCGTCGGTGCATGCAATAGACCGCTTTCGCCGTGTTCCCACGCGTCCCATATTTCTTGCTGAAAGGCTGCGGGATGCATGCCACGACCGGAAAACCAGGCGCTAAGTCGTATTCGCGCGGCGCTGCTAGCGTTCACGGGAGATGTTGACTGAAGTGAGCGCTTAGACATGTGCGCGCAAGTCTCTGTGAGACCCGGTGAGGAAGTTGTCGGCGAATTGGGAGCAGCGACCGCATACGATGTGGAAACTCAAGTCAAATTTGGGAGACCCGAGTGCTTGAGCTAAGAACAGCGACACTCCCGGAAGGACGGGCATCAAGCTGCGGCTAGGCGGGGTGCCAATGGTTCATTTTCAGTCTGTGTCGCTGTTACCCGTGCAGGATGCATGGATCATGCATTGCAATTGCATGCCATTGTCGGCTGGACACGACGAGAACGCTGGCCTCAGCACCGACATATCGAGCTTCGGGGCGAACGACTGCGGCGCCCGAATCGAAACCCGAAGATCTCGCCCTGGCGAATCCGTGGCGGTGCGCACGGGCGCGCATCCATAATGAAGCCCATGCACGCGAAGGTCGCCGATGTTCGCCAACTCCAGTCTTGTGGTTTCGTCGCAGTTGGGTATTCATCCGCAACTTGAGCGCGTAGTGCGTCGTCATCTGGATAGCCAATTCCAGCGGCCGATTTCATCAACCGGAAACCGCAGTTTCGACCTGGTTTCCGAATGGCTACGCGCCATGCTCGGGCGCTCACTTATCTTAGATTCCGGCTGCGGCACTGGGTGGAGTGCGCGACGCTTGGCGGAGAAATATTCAGATGCGGCGGTCCTCGGCGCCGATCGCTCAGGTGTACGCTTGGCTCGCTCTGCGGGAGCCGCGTCTACCGATGTCCATGTTGCGGGCAATCTGTGCCTCGCGCGCACCAATCTCGAGGACCTGTGGCCGCAGTTGCTTCGGTTCGGCGTGCGCGTAGAACGACATTTTCTCTTCTATCCCAATCCCTCACCCAAGCCTTGGCAATTGAAGCGTCGCTGGCATGCGCACCCTTTGTTCCCAGTGATTCTCGCCCTGGGCGGCACACTGGAGCTGCGCAGCAACTGGAAGACTTACGTCGACGAGTTCGCGCGGGCGCTTGAGCTCGCTGGCCGCTCAACTGTGGTGAATTCGATCGGGCCGAGTGAGCCAGCAGTCTCGCCATTCGAAATCAAATACCGCGCCTCGGGACACGATTTGTGGCGTTTGACCTGCGATCTCGGTTGACCTTATCGTGCGTTTTTTAAAATGTTCTTTTTTTTGAAATCGCTATTTCGCGTTTATGAATTCGGAATACTCGCGAATATAATCGTCCGCGGCATAGCGTTCTGAGGCCACCACCATGAGAATAGCGTCCGCGCTGTACCGATATTGCGTGCCCCAAATCATCGGCGGAATATATAGTCCAA
>Ga0209181_10001660_pt1 | contig 38229 bp, 34 predicted proteins | sample MAT05_FD_187208 | JGI IMG/M metagenome (GOLD analysis project Ga0209181, IMG submission 187208) | Freshwater microbial communities from Lake Fryxell liftoff mats and glacier meltwater in Antarctica - MAT-05 (SPAdes) (version 2) | ecosystem: Environmental > Aquatic > Freshwater > Ice > Liftoff... | reverse complement strand
AAACCGCCAGCGGGTCTACGACATGCGCGCGGTGGTCAGTGCGCTGAGCGACACCGGCTCGGTGCTGGAGCTGCGCGCCGGTTTTGGCCACGGCATGGTCACCGCGCTGGCCCGCATCGAGGGCCGACCGATCGGCATCTTCGCCAACAACCCGCACCACCTGGGCGGCGCGATCGACCCGGACGGCGCCGACAAGGCAGCACGCTTCATGCAACTGTGCAACGCGCATGGCATCCCGCTGCTGAGCCTGTGCGACACCCCCGGCTTCATGGTCGGGCCCGAGGTTGAGCGCCAAGCCCAGGTGCGCCACGCCTGCCGGATGTTTGTCACCGCCGCGCATTTGCAGGTGCCTTGTTTCACGGTGGTGGTGCGCAAGGGCTACGGCCTGGGCGCGCAGGCGATGGCGGTGGGCGGCTTCGATGCGCCGGTGTTCACGGTGGCCTGGCCGTCGGCCGAGTTTGGCGCGATGGGGCTGGAGGGCGCCGTCAAGCTGGGCTTCAGCAAGGAGCTGGCCGCCGCCGCCGTGGGCCCGGAGCGCGAGGCGCTGTACGCCCAGCTGGTGGCCCAGCAGTACGCCAACGGCTCGGCCATCAACATGGCCACCACGCTGGAGATCGACGCGGTGATCGACCCGGCCGAGACCCGGGCCTGGCTGGTGCGCGGGCTGGACAGCGCGGCCGGTGCGGCCGATTCGACGCGTCGCAGCGCCAGCGGCGCACGGTTTGTCGATGTCTGGTGAGCTTGGCCAGCGCTTCTGGGCGGGTTTGATGCCCGGCGGTGGTCGTGGTGCACCGCTGATCGTCGGGACAAGCCTGGCCTGACACCGCTCTGCCTTGGCTGGCCTGGCGCCGGTCGATGGCAGACTGCGCACCATGGCCCGCCATCCCCGCCCTGACCGGGCATCCCCGTCGCAAACCAGCGGCCGCAAGTTCGGCCGGGCGCTGGGCCGTGTGCTCGGGCGGGTCGCAGTGGGCGCCGTGGCCTTGTTGTCGGGCCTGGTCTTGCTGATTTCGGCCACGCTGCTGGCGGGGCTGTGGCTGGGGCTGGAGGCGGCGCCCCGGGTGCCGCAGGCCGCGCCCGCCAGCGTGGACGACATCGACCGCGCGCTGCGCATGCTGCGCCGCCACGATCCGCGCGGCCGCCTGCCCGGCATCCAGCGCAACGTCACGCTGACGCCACGCGACCTGGAGCTGCTGGTCGCACAAATTGGCCGGCGCAGGGGCGAGCCCGGGGTGAAGGTGACTTTGCAATCGGGCGCGGCCCGGCTGCAACTCAGCCTGCCGGTGCCGGCCAACCGATTTGGCCACTGGCTCAACATCGATGCCCAGCTGCGCGAGAAGCCCGGCCTGCCCATGCTGCAGCAGCTCACCATCGGCCGGCTGCAGGTGCCCGGCTGGCTGGCCGAGGCCGCGTTGCCGTCGCTGCTTGCGCTGGCCGATGTGCAAAAGCAGGCCGACATGGTGCGGCGCCTGGTCAACCACGTGGCTGTCACGCCGCAGCAACTCACCGTCACCTACGCCTTGCCGGCCAGTCCCCAGCAGGAGCTGGCCGTCGGCTTGCTGACACCGGACGACCAGGCCCGGCTGCAGGTCTACACCCAGCGCCTGGCCGAGCTGAGCGCCCAGCTGGCCGCCACCGGCCCGGTGTCGCTGGCCCGCCTGCTGCCGCCGGTGTTTGCGCTGGCACGCGAGCGGTCACCCGACAGCGCGACTGCCGCGCGTGAAAACCGGGCGGCGCTGATGGCGCTGGCCTTTCTGGTCAACGACCAGGCGCTGCCCGGTTTCCTGGCCGACCTGCAGGGCGCCCAACCGGGCCAACCGGCCCGGCCGCTCAAGGTCACGCTGCTGGGCCGGCACGACACGCCGCAACACTTCCTGATCTCGGCAGCGCTGTCGGCCAAGGGCGGCGGCGCGCTGGCCAACGCGATCGGCTTGTACAAGGAGGTGGCCGACTCGCAGGGCGGCAGCGGCTTCAGCTTCAACGACCTGGCCGCCGACCGGGCCGGCACCCGCCTGGGCCTGCTGGCGGTGGGCGACCCGCTGGCGTTCCAGGCCCGGCTGGCTGCAGGCGTGATCGAAGCCGACCTGATGCCGGCGGTGGCCGACTTGCCGGAGGCGATGAACGCCCGCGAGTTCCGTAACCGCTTCGGCGGTGTGGGTGCGCCGGCCTACCGGCAGATGATGGACGACATCGAAGCCCGCCTGAACGGGCTGAGCCTGCTGCAACCGCCCCCCTGAGGGGGCTCAGGCTCTCAGTGCAGGATCAGCAAGGGCAAGCTGGTCTGGGCCAGCACCTGCTTGGTGTGCGAGCCAAACAGCAACTCGCCAAAGGTGCCGCGGCCGTGCGTCAGCATCACGATCATGTCGCAGCCCGAGTTCTCGGCCTGGTCGATGATCGCCCGGTCCACGCCATCGGTACGGGCGTGCAGGCCGGTGAAGCTGACGCCGACCTCGGCCGCCATCTGCTCAAAGCGCGTCAGGATGGCGCGGGCGTGGGCGTCGGTACGCTCGATATGGCGCGTGCTGGCGGCCTCGTAAGCCTGGATCGTGCCGCCCATGGTGGGCATGGGCACATCGGGTTCCACCACAAAGCCGGTGATGGCAGCACCCAGCTGGTGCGCCAAGTCGATGCTGGCCTGCATGGCCCGCTGGCTTTGTGCACCACCGTCCACCGGTACGAACAGGTTTTTGATCATGACAGGCTCGGGTTGTTTCGATGCTTGTCACTCTAGACCGCTGTGCCGGCCTGCATCTTGATGCGGGTCAAGACGCCGGCGCAGCGGCCTGCCGCCTCAGGACGAAGCGGCGGACGCGGCTGGTGCTGCCGACGCCGCTGGCGCTGCCGACGCCGCCGGCTCGGCCGGGGCGCTGGTTTCGGTGCCGTGTTTTTCACCGCTCATGTCGATGTCGCCACCGGCCTTCTTGAGGATGAACAGGGCCAGCGCCGCAAAGACGATGAAGCCAAGAACGAGTTTCCACATGGTGTTGCAATCCGGTTGGGGTGGCTGAAAACAGGCCGGGCGCCCTGAGGCGCCCGGCCAAGCTGTCGCACGCGGCGACGGCAGCAAGATCAGTCGCGGGCGTAGATGTCCACGTCCTTGGTCTCTTTCACGAACAACATGCCGATCACGAAGCATACCGCCGCCACCGTGATCGGGTACCACAGGCCGTAGTACATGTTGCCGTTCTGCGCCACCATCGCGAAGGTGATCGACGGCAGCAGGCCGCCGAACCAGCCGTTGCCGATGTGGTAGGGCAGGCTCATCGAGGTGTAGCGGATACGGGTCGGGAACAGCTCGACCAGCATCGCCGCGATCGGGCCGTAGACCATCGTGACGTAGAGCACCAGGATGCTCAGGATGCCGACGATGGTCCACCACTGGCCGCCCATGAAGTCGATCGGCTTGGCCTTGGCCGGGTAGCCGGCGGCCTTGAGGGCTTCGGTCACATCCTTCTTGAACGCGCCGATGGCTTTGGTCGAAGCCTCATCGAACTTGTGGCCGCCGGGCAGGGTGGCGGCGGTGGGCGGGGTGATTTCCTTGTCACCGATCTTGATGGTGGTCGGCGTGCCGGCCGGCGCCACTTCATTGGAGTAGCTGGCCGAGTTCTGTGTCAGCGCCCGTTTGGCGATGTCGCAGCCCGACAGGAAGTCGACCTCACGCGCGATCGGGCTGCCCTGGAACGAGCAGGTTGCCGGATCGGCCTTGACATTGATCTTGGCCGTGACCTGGGCCCGCGCCAGCTCGGGATTGGCCGCGCCAGTGAGCGCCTCGAACAGCGGGAAGTAGGTCAGCACCGCCAGCAGCAGGCCGGCCATGATGATCGGCTTGCGGCCGATCCGGTCCGACAGCGTGCCGAACACCACGAAGAACGGCGTGCCGATGATCAGCGAGAAGGCGATCAGGATGTTGGCCGTGGCCGAATCGACCTTCAGCACGCTGGTCAGGAAGAACAGCGCATAAAACTGGCCGGTGTACCAGACCACGCCCTGACCCATCACCAGGCCAAACAGCGCCAGCAGCACGATCTTGCCGTTTTTCCACTGGCCGAAAGACTCGGTCAGCGGCGCCTTGGAGACTTTGCCCTCTTCCTTCATCTTCTTGAAGGCCGGTGACTCGTTCATCGACAGCCGGATCCAGACGCTGACGGCCAGCAGGAAGATCGACAGCAGGAACGGCACACGCCAGCCCCAATCGGCAAACGCGACCTCGCCCAGAAAGGTGCGCACGCCCAGAATCACCATCAGCGAGAGCATCAGCCCCAGCGTGGCGGTGGTCTGGATCCAGGCGGTATAGGCACCGCGGCGGCCGTGCGGAGCGTGTTCGGCGACGTAGGTGGCAGCACCACCGTACTCACCGCCCAGCGCCAGGCCTTGCAGGATGCGCAGGCCGATCAGGATGATGGGCGCGGCCACGCCGATCGAGGCGTAGCTGGGCAGCACGCCGACGATGAAGGTCGACAAGCCCATGATCAGGATGGTGACCAGGAAGGTGTATTTGCGGCCGATCATGTCGCCCAGGCGGCCGAACACCAGCGCGCCAAATGGCCGCACGATGAAGCCGGCGGCAAACGCCAGCAGCGAGGCGATGAACTGCGCGGTCGGGTCGAGCGCTGAGAAAAACTGCTTGCCGATGAACACGGCCAGTGAGCCATAGAGGTAGAAGTCGTACCACTCGAATACGGTGCCCAGTGAGGAGGCGAAGATGACCTTTTTCTCCTCCTTGGTCATCGGCGCTGTTGCGCCTGCGGCCTTCATGCTGCCCGCTGCTATTGCCATCGGTTTGTCTCCTGAAACGATAAATTGACACGGGGGTGTCGCCGGAGCGGGACTATTGGTGGACCCACTGACCGGTTTCTGACGCCAAGCCAACGGAAACTTACGAAATCAGGGCGGACCCGCAGGAAAATTTTCGCCATGCGAAAAATTAGCGGTCGCCTGAGGTAATCACTGAGCCGCCGCCGGTGCGTCGACCGGCGCGGCCTAGCGGATTTGTCAGTTTCAACGCGGGTTGCGTTGCAGGCCCGGTGGCTGTGCGCCGGCCTCAGCCCAGGCGGGCGTGGCAAACCAGGGGTGGTTGTCCAGCGCCGCACACAACATGGGCAGTGCGTCCTGGCCGAAGTAGGCGCGGCCATTGCAAACCAGCGTCGGCACGCCGAACAGACCGGCGGCCGCCGCGGCCTCGGTGCGCTCACGCAACTCGGCCTTGACCTCGGCCCCGGACGGGTCGCGCTGCGGGGCCAGCGTGTCGGTCAAGGCCGCCAGCGCGGTGGGCTCGTTCGGGTCGGCGTGATCGCGGCACCAGACATGGCGGAACAACAGCGCTACCGCGTGCCGGTTGGGCGTACCGCCGGCCGGCGCCGCAGCCAGCGCCAGGCGCTGCAGCGCCAGCGGGTTGAACGGGTGCGGCTGCGGCAGCGCCAGCTCACAGCCCTGCTGGTGCGCCAGCCAGGCCACTTGGCGGTAGGTCCAGGCCCGTTTCGGCTCGACCTCCGCCGGGCCTTTCTGGCCCCAGTGGCCCAGCAGACCGGCCAGCAGCAGCGGCTGGTAGCGGACCACCACGCTGTGGCCTTCCAGCGCCTGGGGCAGGTGTTGAAAGGCCAGCCAGGCGTAGGGCGAGATGACGTCGAAATGGAAGTCGATAGCCGTCATGGCTGTGCCTGGGGCGCCAGGGGGTCGGGCTCACGCGCCGCCAGCGGCAAGGCCCGCCAAGTGATGCGGCGGGCTTTCAGGCGGTGCAGCAGGGCGTACTTGGCGGGGTCGTCCAGCTGGCTCCAGACGGTGATTTCATCCAGCGTGCGCAGGCAGCCGCGGCACCAGCCGGTGGCAGCGTGCATCTGGCACAGGCTGACGCAGGGGCTGCCGGGTCTGCTCATCAGGCGGCCTCCACCACATCGGCCACCGGCGCGCCGGTTAGCGCGACCAGCTCGTCGGGCGAGAGGCAGAACACGCCGTTCGGGTGGCCGGCAGCGGCCCAAAGCTGGCTGAAGCGGAACAGTTCGCGGTCGATCAGCACCACCGATGCGCTGCTGTGGCCGACCGGCGCCACGCCACCGATCGAAAACCCGGTCTGCTGCTTGACGAAGGCCGCGTCGGCCCGGCCTATCGGCCCGACCTGCGCTGCCACCTTGTGCTCGTCCACCCGGCGGTCGCCCGAGGCCACCACCAGCACCGCTGCCCCGTCCGTACGGCGGCGGAAGATCACGCTCTTGGCGATCTGGCCGGTCTGCACGCCCAGCGCGTCGGCGGCCTCGGCGCAGGTTCGGGCCGGCACGGTCAGCCAGCGGGGTGCGTGGGCATGGCCGCGCTCGGCCAACCAGGCACCGACGCGGCAAAAGCCTTCGGGTCGGGCCTCGATGGCGGCGGGGTTCGGGGCCGGTGTAGTCAAATCCGGGCCCGGTCTCATGCAAAAACCCGGCCGCGTTTGATCAGCAAGGCCTTGCTGGCGCGCGACACCGGCGCCCGGCCCAGCACGTCGGAGATGAAAGCGCCAGCGTCGACCAGTGCGTGCAGGTCGATCCCGGTGTGGATGCCCATGCCTTGCAGCATGAACACCACGTCCTCGGTGGCGACGTTGCCGGTGGCGCCCACGGCGTACGGGCAGCCACCCAGCCCGGCCACGCTGGTATCGAAGGTGTGGATGCCGATCTCCAGGCAGGCGTAGATGTTGGCCAGTGCCTGGCCGTAGGTGTCGTGAAAGTGGCCGCTGACCTGGTCCGGGGGATAGTGCCTGAGCGCCCGCTCCATCACCGCCTGCACCCGGCGCGGTGTGCCCACACCGATGGTGTCGGCAACACCGCAGTGGTCCACGCCGATCGCCTTGAACAGCTTGACCAGGTGCTCGACCTCGTCGGGCGTGACCTCGCCCTGGTACGGGCAGCCCAGCGCGCAGGAGATGGCCGACCGCACCTTCAGGCCGGCCGCGTGCGCGGCGGCCACCACCGGCGCAAAGCGATCGATGCTTTCTTCGATGCTGCAGTTGATGTTGCGCTGGCTGAACGCCTGGCTGGCGGCGCCGAACACCACCACTTCGTCGGGCCGCACCGCGCCTGGCGTGGCCTGCGCCGCTGCCAGCGCGGCCTGCAGCCCCAGCATATTGGGCACCAGCACGCTGTAACGTACGCCGGGTTGGCGGCTGATCGCGGCCATCACCTGGGCGTTGTCGGCCATCTGTGGCACCCATTTGGGGCTGACGTAGCTGGTCACTTCGATCTCGCGCAGGCCGGCCGCCTGCAGCCGGGCTACCAGCTCGATCTTGTGCGCGGTGGCCACTGGCGCGGGCTCGTTCTGCAAGCCGTCGCGGGGGCCGACTTCTACCAGGGTGACGCGGTCAGGGATCATGGTTGCACCTTTGCTGGGCTGGGATTATCGCGGCGCCCTGGCCGGTTGCAGGACGGCATGGGGATGGCGTGCAGACGACACGGGCGCACAATTCGGGGGCGGCTGCACCGGTCGCATGAGACTGTCTGGAAGCCCGCCGTGTCGCCCCCTTTGAGCCGACTGCAGATCGCCCAACGCTTGTTCCAGTCGCTGTTGCGCGAGTTGGACCATTCGATCGAGTTGGAGCGCCTGCTCGGTGATCCGCGGTATGCACGCGACGTGCTGCTGGTCTGCGAGGCCTGCACCGGGACCGAGCTGCCGGCGCTGGCAGCCTTGTTCCGCGCCAGTGCGCCGCCGGTGGGCCGACGTGCCGGCGACACCCCGGCGCCGGGGTTGACACCCACGGCCGGACGGCCGGCGGCAGCGCAGCCACCACCGCAACCTGCTGCGCCCGTGCCGGCGGCGCGCCCGCCGGACGCGCCCGGCCATGCCCGGCAAGCCAACGCCTGGTCGCGCGATACCTCGGGTTTTGGTGTGTCCAGGCCAGCCTCGGCAGGGCCGTCGACCACCGGACCGACGCCCGACAGTGCATCCGCCGATCCCGACCTGGGGCCGACGTCGCCCGGCCGCCGCCTGTCCTGGCTGCCGCGTTGGACCCAGCGCTGACCTGACTTGACCTGACCGGACTTGCCCGGCGCGGGCCGGGTGCCCGGTCAGATCATGAGTCAACGCTGGGCCGCTCCCGAGTTGACTCGTCCCCCTCGGGGGGGCAGCGGTGGGCGTTTGCCGCCGCTTTGGGGGCGATCTCCAGCCGCAGCAGTTCACTGCCTTCGGCCACCTGGTCGCCCACGGCGTACAGCAACTCGGCTACCACGCCGTCACGCGGTGCGTGCAGGGTGTGTTCCATCTTCATCGCCTCCATCACCGCCAAGGCCTGACCCTGGCTGACGGTGTCGCCCGGCTGGGTCATGAAGGCAATCACTTTGCCCGGCATGGGCGCGGTCAGCTGGCCGCCCTCGGACGCTGATTCGCCAGCATGGGCAATCGCGTCGATCTGGCGCAGCACCACGCTGGCCTCGGGCGCAAACACGGCCACCCGCTCGCCGTGGGCGTAGACCGACAGGCGCAAGCGGCGGTCGCCCAGCGTGATGTCGTGCTGGTTGGCCGCCGCGGCGCCTGCGGGATGTCCGGGCCGGCTTTCGCCGGCGGACACCACGGCGCGGGCGCTGATCGGCCAGCGCTGGTCGCCGATCTGCAGCTCGCTGCGGGCGTCGGTGGCGGTGCTGTGCGGCCGGGCCAGCGCCACGGCATGCACGGTGCCGGCGTGCTCGATGTCGAAATGCCGGCGTGCGCCGCCATGCAGCCGCCAGCCGTCCCGGCGCGACCAGGGGTCGGCGTCGGCCAGCGCGGTTTCGTCGGCCAGCACACGGGCCACCACACCGGCGGCGGCCAGCGCCAGCGCCAGCGGCGGCTGGTCCAGCAGCACGGCGCGTTCGCGCTCGATCAGGCTGGTGTCGAGGTCGGCAGTGGCAAAGGCGTCGCATCGCACCACCCGGCGCAAGAAGGCGACGTTGGTGTGCAGGCCGACGATGTGGGTGGACTCCAGTGCCGCGTCCAGCCGGGCCAGCGCCTGGGCCCGGTTTTCGCCCCAGACGATCAGCTTGGCGATCATCGAGTCGTAGTTCGGGCCGATCGCATCGCCCTCGCCGACGCCGGCGTCCACCCGCACCGGGGCGGGCAGGTGGGCGGGCTCGCCGTCCGCGTTGCGCATGAAGGCCACATGCGGCGGCCAGCGCAGCACGTCCATCCGGCCGGTGGCAGGCAGAAAGCCGGCGTCCGGGTTCTCGGCGCAGATGCGGGCCTCGATCGCATGGCCGGTGATTTGCAGCTGGTCCTGGCGCAGCGGCATGGGCTGGCCGGCGGCCACCCGCAGCTGCCACTCGACCAGGTCCAGCCCGGTGATGGCCTCGGTCACCGGGTGCTCGACCTGCAGCCGGGTGTTCATTTCCATGAAATAAAAGCGCAGGTCGCCATCGTCCACCTCCTCGGCGATGAACTCGACCGTGCCGGCGCCGACATAGCCGACGGCACGGGCGGCCGCCACGGCGGCAGCACCCATTTCGGCGCGGCGCTCAGCGCTCATGCCCGGTGCCGGGGCTTCTTCCAGCACCTTCTGGTGGCGGCGCTGCACCGAGCAATCGCGCTCGAACAGATGCAGGCAGCCGCCCAGGCTGTCGCCGAAGACCTGGATCTCGATATGGCGCGGCCGCAGCACATAGCGCTCGACCAGCACATGCTGGTCGCCGAAGCTGGACTGGGCCTCGCGCTGGCAAGACGCCAGGGCGGCGGCAAAGTCCTGCGCCCGGTCGACCCGTCGCATGCCCTTGCCACCGCCGCCGGCACTGGCCTTGATCAGCACCGGGTAGCCGATGCGATCGGCCTCAACCGCCAGCAGCGATGGGTCGTTGTCCGCGCCGTGGTAGCCCGGCACCAGCGGCACGCCGGCTTTTTCCATCAGGGTCTTGGCGGCCGACTTGCTGCCCATCGCGGCGATCGCGTCCGGCGGTGGGCCGATGAAGACGATGCCAGCGGCGGCGCAGGCGCGTGCAAAGCCCTCGTTTTCGGACAGGAAACCGTAGCCCGGATGCACGGCTTGAGCGCCGGTGGCGATGGCCACCGCCAGGATGTGGTCGGCCCGCAGGTAGCTGTCGCGCGGCGCGGCGCCGCCGATGTGGACCGCCTCGTCGCAAGCCCTCACGTGGCGTGCGCCGGCGTCGGCATCGGAGTAGACCGCCACGGTGCGGATACCCATGCGGCGCGCAGTGGCGGCGACGCGGCAGGCGATCTCACCGCGGTTGGCAATCAGGATCTTCTTAAACATGGCGGGTCCCCGCGGTGAACTCGCCTGCGCACGCTGCGCGTGCCAGGCATTCTGGCTTCGCCGCCTCTGCGGCTGCGCCGCAGCGGTCACCGCGGTTGGCAATCAGGATCTTCTTAAACATGGCGGGTCCCCGCGGTGAACTCGCCTGCGCACGCTGCGCGTGCCAGGCATTCTGGCTTCGCCGCCTCTGCGGCTGCGCCGCAGCGGTCACCGCGGTTGGCAATCAGGATCTTCTTAAACATGGTCATCACCTTGGGCAGCGGGTTAGGGTCACAGCGGCGATCACGCCCTGAAGCGACAGCGGCTGCGCGACTGAGCGGTCGGCGTAGCGGAAGGGGCCGGTTTGGCCATGTGGCTCAATGCCGCCAGGCCCGGAGGCCACGCGAGGCTTCAAACGCATCGAAGTCGCGGTCGGCATGCAGCAGGGTGTAGCCGCGGTCGATGCAAAACGCCGCCACCAGCACGTCCACGGCGCTGCGCACCGTGATGCCGGCAGTGCGCAGGCTGCGGTAGTGCTGCGCGGCCTTGAGTGCCAGCACCGCGCCGCCGGTGGACTCAACCGTCAAACCCAGCATCAGCGACTCGGCCTGCAGGTAATGGCGCTCTTGCCGAAAGCCGCGCAAGACCTCGAACAGCACCAGATCGGGCACGATGATCTCGGTCTCGCCCTGGGCCAGCAACTGGTGCAGGGTGTCCCGCGCCGGGGCCGGTGCGCCGTTGAAAAAGTCGATCCAGACGCTGGAATCAACGACCAGCATCGCGGCGCTTCCGGCTGGGCTCGTGGGCCTGCAAGGCGGTGGAGCCGGCCGCGATGCCGGTGCTCAGCAGTACGGCGCGCTCGCTGGCGGGCTGCGCCGTGGCGCTGTCCTGACCTTCTGCGTCACCGTCCCAAAGCAGCTTGCCCTCCCAGCGCAAGACCTCGCGGTAGTGCGCCTGGCGCGCCAACAGCTTGAGCCCGGCCTCCACCGCATCCTTCTTGGTCTTGAACGGCCCGGCGATCATCGCGGCTGCAAGCACGGCGTCGTCAATGTCGATGTTGGTGCGCATGATGTGTAGACTATATATAAAATAGATGAATCATACACATTACATCCGGAAAACACCAAACCGTGTCTCGGGGATCGGCGCGTTCAGGCTGGCGCTCAAACCCAGTGCCAGCACGCGCCGGGTGTCTGCCGGGTCGATCACGCCGTCGTCCCACAGCCGGGCGCTGGCAAAGTAGGGGTGGCCTTGCAACTCGTACTGCTCGCGGATCGGCGCCTTGAAGGCGGCTTCTTCGTCGGCGCTCCAGGCGCCGCCCTTGCCCTCGATGCCGTCGCGCTTGACGGTGGCCAGCACGCTGGCAGCCTGGTCGCCGCCCATCACAGAGATGCGGGCGTTGGGCCACATCCACAAAAAACGCGGGCTGTAGGCCCGGCCGCACATGCCGTAGTTGCCGGCCCCGAAGCTGCCGCCGATGATGACCGTGAACTTGGGCACCGCCGCGCAGGCCACCGCGGTCACCATTTTGGCGCCGGCACGGGCGATCCCGTCGTTTTCGTACTTGCGCCCGACCATGAAGCCGGTGATGTTCTGCAAGAAGACCAGCGGGATCTTGCGCTGGCAGCACAGCTCGATGAAGTGCGCGCCCTTGTTGGCACTCTCGGCAAACAGGATGCCGTTGTTGGCGATGATGCCGACCGGCATGCCCTCGATGTGGGCAAAGCCGCAGACCAGCGTGGCGCCGTAGCGCGACTTGAACTCGTCGAACACGCTGTCATCGACGACGCGGGCAATGATCTCGCGCACGTCGTAGGGCTTGCGGGTGTCGGTGGGCACCACGCCGTGCAGTTCTTCCCCACTGAAGCGCGGTGGCTTGGCAGGCTGCAGCAGCAGCGGCTGCGGCTTGACGCGGTTGAGCCTGGCCACCGCACCACGCGCCAGCGCCAGCGCGTGCAGGTCGTTTTCGGCCAGGTGGTCGGCCACGCCGGACAAACGGGTGTGCACATCGCCGCCGCCCAGGTCCTCGGCACTGACGACCTCGCCAGTGGCCGCCTTGACCAGCGGAGGGCCGCCCAGAAAGATCGTGCCCTGGTTCTTGACGATGATGGTTTCGTCGCTCATGGCCGGCACGTAGGCGCCGCCCGCCGTGCAACTGCCCATCACCACGGCGATCTGCGGGATGCCCGCGCCGCTCAAGTTGGCCTGGTTGTAGAAGATGCGGCCGAAGTGGTCGCGGTCGGGGAAGACCTCGTCCTGGTTCGGCAGGTTGGCCCCGCCCGAGTCCACCAGGTAGATGCAGGGCAGGTGGTTTTGTGCCGCGATCTCCTGTGCCCGCAGGTGCTTCTTGACGGTCAGCGGGTAGTAGGTGCCACCCTTGACGGTGGCGTCGTTGCAGAGGATCAGGCATTCGATGCCGGCCACCCGGCCGATGCCGGCGATCAGGCCGGCGCAGGGTGCGCTGTCCTTCACCAACCCGGTGCCGTCGCGCTCGGGGTACATGCCAAACGCCGCCAGCGGCGCAATTTCCAGGAACGGTGTGTCAGGGTCCAGCAGACGTTCCACCCGCTCACGCGGCAGCATTTTGCCTCGCGCCAGGTGCTTGGACCGCGCTGCCGGGCCGCCGCCCTCGGCAATGGCCGACAGCTTGGCATTGAGGTCGGCCACCAGCGCCGCCATGGCCTCGGCGTTGGCGCGGAAGCTGGCGGATCGGGGGTTGAGCTTGCTCTGCAGGTGGGCCATACGGTCTCCGGCGCCGGGTCTTGTTGGGAATTGCAACGCCAGCCTAACCCAGGCGGACCTTGCCGTGCCATTATCGATTGACGTTTACGTAAACGTCAATTAGATCGACGCCTGGCAACGACTGCGCCGCCATGCCTTAGGGATACCGGCTGAAACCCGCCTGCCCCGGCGACTTATTCCATGACAATGTGCAAATCAACACCAACAGGCGAGCGACATGTCGACCGATCGGATCGTTCCGTTCACCACCGCCGATGGCCGGTCACTGCATCTGGTGCACGTGGTGGGCGAGCACGCACCCTCGCTCGGGCCGGTCTTGCTGGTGCATGGCGCGGGCGTGCGGGCCAACATCTTCCGCCCGCCGGTGGCCACCCACTTTGTCGATGCGCTGCTGGCCCGCGGCCACGACGTCTGGCTCGAGAACTGGCGCGCCAGCATCGACTTGCCGCCCTGTGAATGGACGCTGGACCAGGTGGCGCTCTATGACCATCCGGCGGCGGTGCAGACGGTGCTGGCCGAAACCGGTGCCGCCAGCCTGAAGGCAGTGATCCACTGCCAGGGCTCGACCAGCTTCACGATGTCGGCGGTGGCCGGGCTGTTGCCGCAGGTCGAGGTGATCGTCAGCAACGCGGTATCGCTGCACCCGGTGGTCAACGGCGCGTCGCGTCTGAAGAGCCAGTTGGCCGTGCCAGTGGTCGGCTGGCTGACCGACTACCTCAACCCGCAATGGGGCGAGGGCCGTGGCGCGGATGTCGACCGGATGACGGTGCGGGCCCTGCGCAACCTGGTCAACCTGACCCAGACCGATTGCGAGAACGGTGTCTGCCGGTTTGCCAGCTTCACCTACGGCGCCGGCTGTGATGTGCTGTGGCCGCACGACCAACTCGACCACGCCGTGCACGACTGGATCAGTGGCGAGTTCGGCGCGGTGCCGCTGAGCTTTTTCAACCAGATGTCGCGCTGCATTGCCGCCGGCCAGATGATCCGCCACGAGGCGCTGTCCGACCTGCCCGCCGACTACGCCGCCGCGCCGCCGCGCTGCGAGACCCGGTTTGCGTTTGTCGCCGGCCGGCGCAACAACTGCTTCAGCTGGCAAAGCCAACAAAACAGCCACACCTGGTTCAACCGGCACCAGCCCGGCCGCCACAGCCTGAAGGTTTTCGACGACTACGGCCACCTCGATGTTTTCCTGGGCCAGCACGCCGCTCGCGACACCTTCCCCTACATGCTGGCGGCGCTGGACGCGCCGCAGCACTGAGCTGGCGCTGCCCCAGCCCCACGGCAACCCCAGCTCGACCTGTCGTCCCGTCCCGCCTTCTCGCCCACCAGGAGCCGCCCCATGACTGCCACCGTCAGCACACCGCACGCCGGGATTCACTTCAAGGAGACCATGAAAGGCCGCTTCACGCTGGGCGCCACCGACCCCGAACTCGGCGCCAAGGGTGAGCATGAGCTGGCGATGCACGCCACGGTCGACATCCCCGACATCGACGCGTTTGTCGCCGACGCGCAGCACCATGCCCAGCTCTCGGGCACGGTCGACTTTGCGCCGCTGGGCCTGGGGATGGTGGCCGACACCGGTGTGTTCGGCCTGTTCAGCCCCAGCGGCGACCCCGAGCTGACCTACATGGTCTACGAGCTCGGTTTTGCCCACGGCGGCAAGCGCTGGTACCTGGCGGGCAAAAAGCATGTGCAGGTCGGCAACCCGCTGCGGCTGTGGGGCGAGACCACCACGCTGTTCACCACGCTGCACCAGGGCGACGACGCCAGCGCGCCGGTGGTGGGTGCCGGCGTACTGGCGCTGGGCGTGGTGGACCTGTTCAAGCTGATGGGCACGCTGGAGACCAGGCACAGCGACGGGTTCGGCGCCAAGGCGGCGGCGGTGGGCAGTTTCTTCGGCTTCTTCGCCAAGGAGCTGACCCGCACCTACCTGACCCAACGCCCCCAGGCCTGAACCGCGAGCACCCCCACATGACGCAACTCGACTTTGAGGCCATCGTCATCGGCAGCGGTTTTGGCGGTGCCGTGTCGGCCTGCCGGCTGGCCGAGGCCGGCATGAAGGTGCTGGTGCTGGAGCGCGGCCGCCGCTGGACGCCCGAGACCTATCCGCGCGAGCCCGGTGATGCCTGGCTCTGGGACGAAGACCAGCCCGAGCATCTCAACGGCTGGGCCGACCTGCGCACCTTCTCGGACATGTGGGTAGCCGCTGGCGCCGGCGTGGGCGGCGGGTCGCTGATCTACGCCAATGTGTCGGTCGAGGCCAAACCCGAGATCTTTGCCAGCAAGTGGCCCAAGGGCATCGACCACCCCACGCTCAAACCCTACTACGACCGGGTCGGCCACATGCTGGGCCTGCAGCTGCTGCCCGACAACCAGCTCACCGCCCGCTACCAGTTGATGAAGGAGGGGGCCGAAAAATGCGGTTGGGGTGATCGCTTCCACAAGGTGCCGCTGGCCGTCAGTTTTGATGCCGCGTTCGACCCCGAGCGCGCACCGGCGCGTGACGACAGCCACAGCAAACCCTTCATCAACATCCACGGCGTGCAGCAAGGCACCTGTGTGCACTGCGGCAATTGCGACATCGGCTGCCAGGTCAAGGCCAAGAACACGCTGGACCTGAACTACCTGGCGGTGGCTGAAAAACACGGCGCACAGATCCGGCCGCTGCACCTGGTGGTCAAGCTCGAAGCGCTGGGCAGCCAGCCCGGCGCCGGCTGGCGGGTGCACTTCGACCGGCTCGAAGGCGGCCAGCGCATTGCCGGCAGCGCCACCGCCCGGCGCGTGATCCTGGCCGCTGGCTCGATCGGCAGCACCGAGCTGCTGCTGCGCTGCCGCGACGAGCACAAGACGCTGCCCGACCTGTCGCCGCGCCTGGGCAAGGGCTGGGCCTTCAATGGCGACTTCGTCACGCCCACCTTCTACAAGAACCGCAAGGTGTCGCCGTCGCACGGCCCCACCATCTCCAGCGCGATCGACCTGCTGGACGGGGTCTACAAAAAGCAGGCGCTGTTCATCGAGGACGGCGGCGTGCCCAACCTGGCGGCCGACTTCATCCGCCAGCGGCTCAAGCGCCTGCCGGGCGGCAAGCTCAAGCGGCTCTGGTCCGACCTGGGCGGCCATGCCGACGTGCAAGACCCGCTGGCCGACATGATGCCGTGGTTCGGCCAGGCGGTGGACGCGGCCGACGGCGAGCTCTACCTGGGCCGCATCTGGTACGCGCCGTGGCGCCGCACCTTGAAGATGAACTGGGACTACCGCGCCAGCGAGGACACGGTCAATGCAATGGTCGAGGTGCACAAGATGCTGTCGGCCGCCACCGGCGGCACGCCGTTTGTGCCGCCGACCTGGACGCTGGCACACAACCTGATCACACCGCACCCGCTGGGCGGCTGCAACATGGCCGACAGCATCGAGCAAGGCGTGGTGGACAGCTACGGCCAGGTGTTCGGCCATCCCGGCCTGTACGTGATGGACGGTGCCACCTTGCCACGCGCGATCGGGCTGAACCCGTCACGCACGATTGCCGCGCTGGCCGAGCGCGGCGTCGAGCGCATCGTGGCAACAGCCTGAGGCGACCGGCGCCGGCCGGCGTCGCTTGTTGCCCAAGCGACAACGGCGCGCCCGTCGCCACTTCTAAAATTGGCCGGGTCGGCTCCAGTGGGGCCGTACGCGTTCTCAGGGCGGGGTGCAAGTCCCCACCGGCGGTATCTGCAGACCACCGCAGCAGCCCGCGAGCGCCCCGGGCCAGCCCTTGCCGGCCCGGGGGTCAGCAGATCTGGTGCGATGCCAGAGCCGACGGTAACAGTCCGGATGAGAGAGATCGCGATGCCCCGGCTGCCGTGCGCGTGTGCACAGCGGGCAGGGTGCCGCACGCCCTGATTCTGGCCACCCCCCTCGATGAGGCTCCCATGAATCAGTCCCCCACCACCGCCGCTGTACCGGCTGGCCCGTTGTCAGCCAGCGCCGAGTCCCTGCCGCGCATTGCCGTGATGTCATCGTCCTGGCACCGCGAGATCGTGCTGCAGAGCCGTGATGCGGCGCTGCAGGAGTTTGAACGCCAACATCTGCCGCGCAGCCAGGTGGACTTGTTCGACGTGCCGGGCGCGTTTGAGATGCCGCTGCTGGCCCAGCGCCTGGCGCGCAGCGGCCGCTACCAGGCCATCGTGGCCTGTGCGCTGGTGGTCAACGGCGGCATCTACCGGCATGAGTTCGTGACCTCGGCGGTGATCGACGGCCTGATGCGGGTGCAGCTCGATACCGGCGTGCCGGTGTTGTCCGCGGTGCTGACGCCGCGCGACTTCCATGAGCACGTGGACCACCTGCAATTTTTCAGCGCGCACTTTGCCAAGAAGGGCGCCGAGGTGGCGCGGGCCTGCCTGGACACCCTGGCCGGGCTGCGCGCGCTGGACCTGGCGCAGACGGGCTGAAGCGCCAAGCCGCGTGGCATGGCGGACTGGCCTGGTGTTGCGCTGCAGCATCGGTGCCCCGTCAGCGCGGTTTGTGGCAAATCAAAACAACAGGGACTATAGGGTTACTACTTACCCAGGTTGATCCTGACCAAGCTCTGCCGGGGCGGGTCGCCGTGCAATGGCTTTACTGTGCCGCCGGATTTGGCGCCACAGGCAACCCTTCAACGGAGAACAACCATGACCTCAACCCCGATCCTCGTCGCCCTGTCAGCCGCTGCCGCACTGTTCACCGCCTTGCCCGCCCAAGCCCAGGACACCGGCAACTGGCTGGTGCGTGCCCGCGCCGTGCACCTGGAGTCCGCCAACAAGGACAACACCGGTTTTGGCCTGACCATCAACAACAAGTGGCTGCCCGAGGCGGACATCAGCTACTTCTTCACCCCCAACATCGCGGCTGAACTGGTCCTGACCGTGCCGCAAAAGCAGACCATCCATTCCAGCGTGGTCGGCGCTGACATCGGCAGCTTCAAGCACCTGCCGCCCACGCTGACGGCGCAATACCACTTCACCGGCCTGGGCACGGTCCGCCCCTACCTGGGCGCAGGCGTCAACTACACCCGTCTGAGCGCGGTCGAGTTCTCGCCGGCGGTGGGCGCGCTGGGTTTGAGCCTCAAGCGCGACAGCTGGGGCCTGGCCTTGCAAGCCGGCGTCGATTTCCCGATCGGCGGCGGCTGGATGCTCAATGCCGACCTGAAGAAGGTGCAGATCGGCACCACCGTTTATTCCAAGGGCGCCGACGTGGGCAGCTTCAAGGTCGACCCGCTGCTGTTCGGTCTGGGCATCGGCAAGCGCTTCTGACGCTTGCGCCAGGCGGTCGGCTCAGGCCGGCCGCTGCCAGACCACGCCGTCCTCGTTCAGGATGGCGTCCAGCGGCACATCATGCGGCTCAGCCTTGAGCCAGGGGATAAAGCCGTGGCCGTAGCCCACGCCCACGGTGTAGGGACGCGGTGTGAGCGCTGCCAGCGTGCGGTCGTAAAAGCCGCCGCCGTAACCCAGCCGGGTGCCGTCCGGCCCGTAGCCCACACAGGGCACCAGCAACAGCGACGGCTCGAAGGCCTCGGTGTCCTTGGGTTTGGGGATGCCGTAAGCGTCTTCTTCCATCGGGCAGCCGGGGTACCAGACATGGAAGCGCAGCTGTTTGGTGTCGCGGTTGATCACCGGCAGGCCGATGCGGCGCTGGTCTTCAGCCTCGGACCACCGGTACAGCGCGGGCAGGGCGTCGAACTCGCCCTTGATCGGCCAGTAGGCGCCGATGCTGGTGTCCTCGCGGCCCACCAGCCAGACCCGCAGCACCTGCTGCAAGTGCACTGCGCGCTCGTGCCGGTCCACCAGCGCCAGGCGTTCGGCCTGCAACTGGCGGCGCAGCGCACCTTTGTCCTGGGACGGCTCGAAGCTGAGGCTGAAGGTTGAACTCATGGCCGGGATTGTCGGCCACTGGCCGGCCAACGGCGCCAGCGGCCGCCCTAAACTGCGTGGCATGGTTGTCGCCGATGGCCTCGTGACCCACAGCCTGGCGTTGTTGTCCGCGCTGGGCGTTCCGCGTGCCCGGCGCATGTTCGGTGGTCACGGGGTGTACCTGGACGGGCATTTTGTCGCGCTGATCCTGGGCGATGTGCTCTACCTCAAGGCCGATGCGCTGGCCCGCCCGGCTTTCGAGGCGGCGGGATGCCGACCGTTTGGCTACGGCACCAAGACGGGCCAGCGCGCCGTGCTGGCCTACTGGAGTGCCCCCGCCGATGCGATGGAGTCGCCTGGCCTGATGCTGCCCTGGGCCCGGTTGGCCATGGCCTCGGCGCTGCGCGCCGCTGCGGCCAAACGCCCGGCTACCGCCCGCAAGCCGCGGGCAGCGGCCCGCCAGGCGCCAACCCGGCCCCGTGCCAAGCGTTGAACCGGGGCAGCGGGGGTCTGCGCCCAGCGCAGGTCAGCCGCCTCGCCGGTGCGCCAGGGTTCGGCCAGCAACTGCTCGCCGGCCCCCAGCCACAGCCCGTCGCCGGCGGCCAGCACATGGTCGGCGCTGTCGCCCTTGCGCGTGATCCAGACCTTGCCGGCGGCTACCTGCAACCAGCCCGTGCGCCGCGCCTGCAGCCGCAGCAGCCCGGCCAGGTGCAACTGGCGCGGTGTACCGGTGAGTGTCTGCAAGCTGCCTGATTGATGCCATTTGTTCATGTCTGCTCCTGCAGGGCCGGCGCCGGGCAAGCCGGCGGGCTTGTTGAGTGAGGCGATCATTGGCCTTCACGGTAGACGCATCATCGGCGCAACACGGCTTGTGATCCAATGCAATGGCCGCCCGACATTGATGCTGAATTGATATGAATACCCCGCCACGGCGCCCGCTCTCGCTCGATGGCCTGCGGGCCTTCGAGGCGGTGGCGCGGCGTTTGTCCTTCAGTGGCGCCGCCGCGGAACTTTTCCTGACGCAGTCGGCCATCAGCCGCCAGATCAAGGCGCTGGAGACCGAGCTGGGCGCAGCGCTGTTCACCCGCGGCACCCGCAAGGTCGAGATCACGGCGGCGGGCAGTGCCTTGCGGCAGGCGGTGCTGCCGGCGCTTGACGGCATCGACCGCGCGGTGCGCCAGATACGGGTCAGCACCGGCCGGCGCCACGTCAATCTGTCCACCTTTGCCAGCTTCACCACGCTGTGGCTGATGCCGCGGCTGGCCGGGTTCCAGCAGCAGCATCCGGATATCGACATCCGCATCACCGCCACCGACGTGCTGGCCGACCTGGACGACCCGGAGCTCGACCTGGTGCTGCGCTACGACTTTGCCGCCAACCTGCCGCCCGATGCCGAGCTGCTGTTTGGCGAACTGCTGTCGCCGGTGGCCAGCCCTTTCCTGACGCGGCAGGCGGCCAGTGGCCAGGCACCGCCGCTGGCCACGGTGGCCGATCTGGCCGGCCATGCGCTGCTGGAGGAAGACGACCACCGGCCCAGCGCCAGCACCCTGAGCTGGCGCCGTTGGCTGGACCACATGGGCCAGCCGACGCTGGAGCCCCGGCGCTGGACTTACCTCAACTACACCCACCAGCAGGTGCAGGGCGCGCTGGCCGGCCAGGGCGTGGCGCTGGCGCGGCTGGCGCTGGTGCATGAGCAACTGCTGCGGGGTGAGTTGGTGGAGCCGTTTGGCCCGGCCGGTCGGCTGGCTGCGCCCGCCGCCTACTGGCTGCTGCCGCTGCCCGGTGCGCGCCTGCGGCCCGAACTGCGGGCCTTCATCGATTGGGTGCGGGGTGAGGCGGCGGTCACGCGGGCCGCACTCGGCCTGCCGCAGGGCCTGCCCGCCTCGGCGCCTGCCGGCCCGGCCACCGATGCGGGCCGCGCATCAACCCCATGAGCAACGCTCACGCCGGTCGGCCCGCCGGCTGGCCTAGCATCGCGGTTCGACCTTCTTGACCTACATTGATCCTGACCTGCCTGGCCCCGCCATTGCGGCAGCCAGCCCCCTTGACGGAGAGCCCCATGCTCAAACTTGCCATCGGCAACAAGAACTACTCGTCCTGGTCGATGCGGCCCTGGGTGCTGCTGCGCCAGTTCAACCTGCCGTTCGAGGAGGTCATGATCCCTTTCGATGGATTCAACCCCGAGTCCCGTTTCAAGCAGGCCGCAAGCCAGTTGTCGCCAGTGGCCAAGGTGCCGGTGCTGCTGCACGGTGACCTGGTGGTCTGGGACACGCTGGCGATTGCCGAGTACCTGGCCGAATACGCCGCCGAGCACTTCCCCGAGCTGGCGCTGTGGCCGCGCGACCAGGCTGCCCGGGCGCGCGCCCGCAGCCTGTGCGCCGAGATGCACAGCGGATTTGCTGCGCTGCGCAGCGCCTGCCCGATGAACATCGAGGCCTCCTTGCCCGAGGTCGGCGCCCGGCTGCTGGCCGAGCAGCCCGCGGTGGCGGCCGATCTGGCCCGGCTGGTGGCGATGTGGCAGGCTGCGTTGGCGGCCAGTGGCGGCCCGTTCCTGTTTGGCGGCTTTTCGATCACTGACGCCTACTTTGCGCCGGTCGCCGCCCGGCTGCGCACCTATGGCCTGCCGCTGCCGGCTGACGTCACCGCCTATGTCGATCGGCTCTGGGCCAGCGCTGGTGTGGCCGCCTGGGTGCAGGGCGCGCTGGCCGAGCAGCAGTACCTGGGCTTCGAAGAGCCCTACCGCCGCAGCCGCTGATCCCCACGCGGCCGGCAAGCCGGCGCGTTGCCCGGTCAGCGCCGGGGTGGGGGCTGCGTTACATTGGATCGAGCGGCGCAGTCTGTGCCGCCAGCGCACCCACCCAGGCCGCGCAAGCTTGCCTGCAGCCCTCCAATGACCGGCCCGATACCCTCCCCACTCCGCACCCGGCCCAACACGGGCCTGTCAATCATCCGGATTCTGCCGACCCTGGCCTGGCACCTCAGCCGTCGGCTGGTGCGCCAGGCCGCACTGGGCATGCTGGGCCTGGCCGCGCTGTGCGCGCCGGCCAGCCTGATGGTCGCCGCCAGCGGGGCTGCGCTGGCGCTGCCCACGCCCGCTGTCGCTCAGGCCAGCGGCCTGGACAGCACCGTGGTCGAGGCCCGCGAGGCCGCCCGCAAGCGCGACCGCACCCGCCTGGCGGCGGCCCGCGCCGCGCTGCAGGCCGGTGGCCATCCGCTGACGCAATGGGTCGAGTACTGGGATTTGAGCGCACGGCTGAACGAAGTGCAGGCCGACGAGGTGGAGGCTTTTTACGCCCGTTGGTCCGGCAGCTACGTCGAGGACCGGCTGCGTAACGACTGGCTGCTGGAGCTGGGCCGGCGCCGCGACTGGCCGGGGCTGGCGCGCGACTACCCGCGCTTTCGCATGAACGATGACCGCGAGGTCAGCTGCTGGTGGTTGTTTACCGAGCACCTGGCCGGCCGCGACGTGCGCGACGCCGCCCGCACCGCCTGGTTCAACCAGAAAGAGCTGGACGACGGCTGCTACCTGTTGGCCACCGCGATGGTCGATGCCAAGCGCTTCACGGCAGACGACGTCTGGCGCAAGGCCCGGCTGGCGCTGGAGGCCCAGCGCCCCGGCGCCGCCAAGGCCGCGGTCGGCCTGCTGGGCAATGCCGCCGCCCGTGAGGTGGCTGACGCCATCGACAACCCGGCGCGCTACCTGCGCCGCAACAGTGGCAGCAATGCCGCCAGCACGCGGCTGCCGCAAGAGATGCGCCTGCTGGCGCTGCTGCGGCTGGCCCTGACCGAGCTCGACAGTGCTACCTCCCTGCTCGATGGCGGCGCGCTGGGCCTCGGCCCGTCGCAAGGCGCCTGGGCCTGGGCCTATGCCGGTCGGCAGGCGGCCTTCAAGCTGGCGCCGGACGCGGCGGCGTACTACCAGCGCGCGCTGGGCCTGCTGCGTGCCGACGAGGCCCGCCACCCCGGCTGGACCGACGACACCCTGGCGTGGGGGGTGCGTACCACCCTGCGCACCGCAGCGCCGGCGCAGCGCTGGCCGCAGGTGCTACGCCTGGTCGAGGCGATGAGCCCGTCCGAGCAGCGTGAACCGGTCTGGACGTATTGGAAAGCCCGCGCCCTGCAAGCGCAGGCGCGGGATGGTGCTGATGGCGAGATCCAGCGCGCCGAAGCACGCCGCCTGCTCGATTCGATCACCGGTGGCGTCAACTTCTACGCCTCGCTGGCCACCGAAGACCTGGGTCGGCTGCCTGCGCTGCCCGCCGCCCCGGCCGCGCTCAGCGCCGCCGAGCGTGACGCCGCCAAGGCCAGCCCCGGCCTGAACCGTGCGCTGTTGCTGGTGGACCTGGGCCTGCGCGACGAGGCCCGGCGCGAATGGAACTTCACGCTACGCGGCATGGGCGACCGCGAGTTGCTGGCCGCCGCCCGCCTGGCCTGCGACCGCAGCGACTGGCAGCTCTGCATCAACACCGCCGAGCGCACCCGCGGCGAGATCGACACCGCCTTGCGCTACCCGACGCCGTTTGCCGTTGAAATCACCCAGGCCGCCAACGCTGCCGGGCTGGAGCCGGCGCTGGTGTTCGGCCTGATCCGGCAGGAGACCCGCTTCATGCCGCAGCTGAAATCCAGCGTCGGCGCGGCCGGCCTGATGCAGGTGATGCCGGCCACCGGCCGCTGGGTGGCCAAGAAGATCGGCTTGGACTGGCGCAACCCCGAGATGATCAGCGACCCGCTGGTCAACCTGCGGTTGGGCACCAGCTACCTCAAGCTGGTGCTCGACGACCTGGGCGGCTCGCAGGCGATGGCCGCTGCGGCCTACAACGCCGGCCCGGGCCGGCCGCGCCGCTGGCGCGAAGGCCCGCAGCTGGAGACCGCGATCTGGGCCGAAAACATCCCGTTCAACGAAACCCGCGATTACGTCAAGAAGGTGCTGTCCAACGCGGCCGTCTACAGCGCCTTGCTCGACAGCCAGAAACCGCCCGTGCTGCGCCCGCGTCTGGGCGCTGGCATCGGCCCGCGTGACGCGACCGCTGCCGCCACCAACACCGAACTGCCCTGAACCGCCGCTGGGCTGCGGCCATCCCCCATGAAAAAAATCGTCATCACCGGCGGCACCGGCTTTGTCGGCCGCAATGTGCTGGAGCGGCTGTTCGAGCGCAACAGTGAAACCCGGCTGGTGGTGCCCACCCGGCGCCTGGCCAACGGCCGGCAGGTGGCGCTGCTGCCTACCGTCGATCTGGTCGAGTGCAATGTGCACGACCCTGCGGCCTTGCCCGGCCTGCTGCATGGCGCCGACGCGCTGGTGCACCTGGTGGCCATCCTGCACGGCAGCGAGTCGGATTTCGACCGGGCGCATGTGCAATTGCCGCGCCACCTGGCGGCGGCCTGCGCGGCGGCGGGTGTGCAGCGGGTGGTGCATGTCAGCGCGCTGGGCGTGGCGGCGCACGCGCCGTCGGCCTATTTGCGCAGCAAGGCCGCTGGTGAGGCGGTGTGGCAGCAGGCCGCCCAGTTGTACCCGTCACGGTCGCATCCGCCGCAGCATGCGCTGGACATCACGCTGCTGCGGCCGTCGGTGATCTTTGGCGCCGAGGACCGCTTCACCAACCTGTTCGTGGCACTGCAGCGGGTGTTTCCGCTGCTGCCGCTGGCGGGGGCGGATGCCAAGTTCCAGCCGGTCTGGGTGGGTGATGTGGCGCAGGCGGTGGTCAACAGCCTGTATGGCCCCCGGCCAGACGGCGCGGTCATCGAATGCGCCGGCCCCGAGGTGCTGACGCTCAAGCAGATCGTGCAGCGGGTCGGTGCCATGGCCGGCTGTGCCCGCCCGGTGCTGGCGCTGCCCGAGGCGATCGGGCTGCTGCAGGCCACTTTGATGGGCCTCAAGCCGGGTGAGCCGCTGATGTCGCGCGACAACGTGTTGTCGATGCGCGTGCCCAATGTGGCCAGCGGCGATGGTTCCGCCCACAGCCTGCCCGGCCTGGCCGCACTGGGCATCACCCCGGCGTCGCTCGACACGCTGGCCGCGCACTTCTGCCCGCCCGACCCGCGCCGACCATGAGGTGTTATGTGGTCGGCGGCGCGGTGCGCGACCGGCTGCTCGGCCTGCCCGTCAACGACCGCGACTGGGTGGTCGTGGGCAGCACGCCCGAGGCCATGGTCGAGGCCGGCTTCACGCCGGTGGGGCGCGACTTCCCGGTTTTTCTGCACCCGCAGACCCATGAGGAATACGCGCTGGCCCGTACCGAGCGCAAGTCCGGCCGGGGCTACCAGGGTTTTGTGGTGCACGCGGCGCCCGAGGTCACGCTGGCGCAAGACCTGGCGCGGCGTGACCTGACGATCAACGCCATCGCCGAAGACCCTGAGTCTGGCGCGCTGACCGACCCCTTCAGCGGCCAGCGCGACTTGCAGCAGCGCGTGCTGCGCCATGTCGGCCCGGCGTTTGCCGAAGACCCGGTGCGGCTGCTGCGGCTGGCCCGGCTGGCGGCGCGTTTTGCCGATTTCACGGTGGCGCCCGAGACCCAGGCCCTGCTCGGGCAAATGGTGGTCGATGGTGAGGTCGACCACCTGGTGCCCGAGCGGGTCTGGCAGGAGCTGTCGCGTGGGCTGATGGAGGATGAGCCGCAGCGCTTGTTCGAGGTGCTGCGCAGTTGCGGCGCGCTGGCCCGGCTGCTGCCGGAGGTGGACAGGCTCTGGGGCGTGCCGCAGCCGGCGGCTCACCATCCTGAGATCGACACCGGTGTTCACCTGATGCTGGTGCTGCAGATGGCCGCCCGGCTGGATGCGCCGCTGGCGGTGCGCTACGCCTGTCTGTGCCACGACCTGGGCAAGGGCACGACACCTGCCGACGAGTTGCCACGCCACATCGGCCACGAGGCGCGCAGCGCCAAACTGGCGCGCACTGTCTCCGACCGCTGGAAAGTGCCCGCCGACTGCCGCGACCTGGCACAGATCGTGGCCCGCGAGCACGGCAACATCCACCGCAGTGCCGATCTCAACGCCGCCGCGCTGATGCGGCTGCTGGACCGCTGCGATGCGCTGCGCCGGCCGCAGCGGTTTGAAGACGCGCTGCTGGCCTGCGAATGTGATGCCCGGGGCCGCCTGGGCCTGGCCGATGCGCCTTACCCGCAACGCCCGCGGCTGGCTGCGGCCCTGGCGGCGGCGCTGGCTGCGCCGGTGCAGGGCATCGCGGAACGGGCCGCTGCGCAAGGCTTGGCCGGCCCGGCGATCGGTGAACACATCCGCGAGGCGCGCACTGCAGCCATCGCGGCTGCCGTGGCCGGGGCTGTCAGCCCAAGCCCGCCACAGCCTGCCACGCCGCTTCCACGGCCTGCTCGGTGACCCGCTGTTTCCACGCGGGCGTGTCGGTGTAGAACGCATCGCGGGTCTGGCGTTTGATGGCCTCGCGCTGTTCGACGGGTGCCTCCGGGTGGTTTTCGGCCCACTGGTCGGCGCGCAGCGCGTCCATCATCTGGCCGATCGGCAGCGTGCCATATTCAAGCGCGATGCCGGTGTACTCGGACTGCGGGCATTCGTCGCCGGCGGCGTTCCACATCAGGCCCTTCAGCGGGGCCGAGGTCGAGCTGCCGTCGTAAAACGAGGTCACGCCGCGCCGGCCAGGCCCGCCCCACCAGGCTTGTGCACGCGCCAGCGCGGCAGCGTCGTCGGGGCAGGCAAAGATGCGCTCGCCCAAGCCGCTCGGCCCCAAGCCGGTGTGGAAGTCGATCCAGCCCAGCCGGGCGCAGCGCTGGCCCTGCTCGCGCAGCACGCGGCGCAGGGTCTGCTGGCTCCAGCTGGGGTTGTGGCCGCCGTAGAACAGGCCTTCGGGGTGGTGGTATTGGCCACCGCTGACAGCGGCCTGCCAGGCTTTCATGCCGTGCTGGCTGATGTAGTTGTCCACTGCCTCGGCCACCTCGGGCGACGGCGGCCAGGTGGCGGGCACCAGCAGGTGCGCCACTTCGTCGTAGCCGGTATTGCGCGCCAGCGGCTGGCTGAAATCCTGAAAATTACGGTTCAGGTCGACGTTTTCATGGGTGGTGCGGCGCCACCACGAAAAGCCGTAGGGGTTGAGCCCGTGCAGGTACAGCAGCGCCACGCCGGCCGTCTTGGCGGCAGCGCGCAGGCCGGCATCACCCAGCAGCGTGACCTGCACACCCGAGCCGCAAAAACCCTCCACGCCGTGGCAGGCCGAGCTGAGCACCAGCACGGCGGCAGCGTCGGCCGGGCCGTCGCGCACCACGTCCATCGCCAGCGCCTCGCCGTCGCGCCCCAGCATCGGGTGCGGGTGGCTTTGCACGTCCAGCCCGGCGGCGTCGGCGGCGGCCTGGAACTTGGTGCGCGCCTCGGTGTAGCTTTGGGAGAAGGGGTCGGTGTTGATCATGCGGTGCCCGAGCGGTGGTTCAAGCGCTGCTCAACGCGGCGTGGCCAGCCATTGCTCGGCAATGCGTACCCAGGCGGTGGCGCCCAGCGGGATCAGGTCGTCGTTGAAGTCGTAGCTGGGGTTGTGCAGCATGCACGGGCCCAGGCCGTGGCCGCCCTCGCGGTGCGCGCCGTCGCCGTTGCCGATCATGAAGTAACAGCCCGGCTTTTCCAGCAGGTAGAAGCTGAAGTCCTCGGCGCCCATCGTCGGCTCGAACTCCTGCACGTTGTCCGGCCCCACCACCTCGCCCAGCACCTGGCGCGCAAAGGCGGTCTCGGCCTCGTGGTTGATGGTGGGCGGGTAGTTGCGCTTGAACCTGAACTCGCAGTCGCACTCGAAAGCTTCGGCGGTGGACTCGGCCATCGTCTTCATCCGGCGCTCGATCATGTCGAGCACCTCGGTGGTGAAGGTACGCACCGTGCCCTCGATCGCGCAGGTCTCGGGGATCACGTTGGTGGCCTCGCCGGTGTGGATCATCGTCACCGAGATCACGCCGGTATCGATCGGCCGCTTGTTGCGCGAGATGATGTTCTGGAAGCCCTGCACCATCGCGCAGGCCGCCGGCACCGGGTCCACGCCCAGGTGCGGCATGGCGGCGTGCGCGCCTTTGCCCTTGAGGGTGATCTTGAACTCGTTGCTGGACGCATAACACGGCCCGCTCTTGAGCGAAAACTGGCCCACCGCCATGCCCGGCCAGTTGTGCGCGCCAAACACCGCCTCCATCGGAAACAGCGTGAACAGCCCGTCCTTGATCATCTCGCGGGCGCCGCCGCCGCCTTCTTCGGCGGGCTGGAAGATCAGATACACCGTGCCGTCGAAGTTGCGCTGCCGCGACAGGTGTTTGGCGGCGGCCAGCAGCATGGCAGTGTGGCCGTCGTGGCCGCAGGCGTGCATCTTGCCGGGGTGCTGGCTGGCGTGGGCAAAGGTGTTGCGCTCGGTCACCGGCAGAGCGTCGATGTCGGCGCGCAGGCCCACCGCCCGGTCGGACGTGCCGTTCTTGAGGATCGCCACCACGCCGGTGGTGCCCAGACCGCGGTGGATCGGGATGCCCCAGTCGGTCAGCGCATTGGCGATCACGTCGGCGGTGCGCATCTCCTGGAAACACAGCTCGGGATGGGCGTGGATGTCGCGTCGCAGGGTGGTGATGGCGGCCACATCGGCCAGGATCGATTCGATCAATTGCATGGGAAGGCTCCGCTGGATTGAGCCCGGACACGGGCAGAGGCATCGTCAATGCACTCGGGTCGATATTACGACGGCGGCATTGTCGGTTGTGCCCGGCGGACATTGCGCTGGTGCGCGGTACAGGCCGGCTCGGGCACGGCAGGGGCCGGCTGTGCAATAGTTGATGCATGAACACCGCCGTGGCCGTCGCCGCCAACATGGATACCGACCTCCAGACCGTCCGCGGGGCCTGCCCGCACGACTGCCCGGATACCTGCGCGTTGAAGATCACCGTGCAGGCCGGCCGGGTGATCAAGGTGTCCGGCGACCCGGACCACCCGCCCACCCACGGCGCGCTGTGCACCAAGGTGTCGCGTTACCCCGAGCGCACCTACCACGCCGAGCGGGTGCTCACGCCACTCAAGCGCATCGGCCCCAAGGGCGCCGGCCAGTTTGTGCCGGTCAGCTGGGACGACGCGCTGACCGGTATCGCCGCCCGCCTGAGCGCAATAGCCGCGCGCAACCCCGAGGCTATCCTGCCCTACAGCTACGCCGGCACGATGGGCCTGCTGCAGGGCGAGAGCATCGCCGCGCGGTTTTTCCACAAGCTGGGCGCGTCCTTGCTGGACCGCACGATCTGCTCCTCGGCCGGCGGCGAGGCCCTGGCCGCCACCTACGGCGCCAAGCTCGGCATGCACCTGGAGCACTATGCCGAGAGCCGGCTGATCCTGATCTGGGGCAGCAACTCGATCGCCTCCAACCTGCATTTCTGGACCTTCGCCGGGCAGGCCAAGCGCGTCGGCGCCAAGCTCATCTGCATCGACCCGCGCCGCACCGAGACGGCTGAAAAATGCCACCAACACCTGGCCCTGCTGCCGGGCACCGATGGCGCGCTGGCGCTGGGGCTGATGCATGAGTTGATCGTCAATGACTGGCTGGACCAGGACTACATCGACCGCCATGTCGATGGCTTCGCCGCGCTGCGTGACAAGGCCCTGGCCTGGCCACCCGAGCGCTGCGCGGCGGTTTGCGGCCTGAGCGCGGGCGAGGTGCGCGGCCTGGCGCGCGACTATGCCCAGACCCGGCCGGCGGCGATACGGCTGAACTACGGCATGCAGCGTGTGCGCGGCGGCGGCAACGCGGTGCGGCTGATCGCGCTGTTGCCCTGCCTGACGGGCGCCTGGCGGCAGCGCGGCGGCGGGCTGCTGCTGTCGGCCTCGGGCTGGTTCAAGGGCGCCCGCGACGACGCCGCGCTGCAGCGCCCCGACCTGCTGGCCGGGCGCCAGCCGCGCACCCTCAACATGGCCACCATCGGCGACGACCTGCTGCGCCAGGCCTCGCCAGCCTTTGGCCCGCAGGTCGAGGCCCTGATCGTCTACAACAGCAACCCGGTGGCGATTGCGCCCGAGTCGCCCAAGGTGGTGGCGGGCTTCCAGCGCGAGGACCTGTTTACCGTGGTACTGGAGCACTTTCTGACCGACACCGCCGACCACGCCGACTACGTGTTGCCGGCCACCACCCAGTTGGAGCATCTGGACGTGCACACCAGCTACGGCCACACCTATGTGCTGATCAACCACCCGGCGGTGGCGCCGCTGGGCCAGGCCAAACCCAACACCCAGATCTTTCGCGAGCTGGCCGCCCGCATGGGGTTTGACGAGCCGTGTTTTGCCGACAGCGACGCGCAGCTGGCCCGGCAAGCCGTGCCCACGCTGGACTTCGAGCAGCTCAGCCGGCAAGGCTGGGTCAAGCTCGACCTGCCCGACGCGCCGTTTGCCAACGGTGGTTTTGCCACCGCCAACGGCCGGGCCCAGGTGGCGGTGCCGGGCCTGGGCGTGCCGGACTTTGTGCCGCCGTACGAGAGCGCGCAGTCGGCGCCGGCGCTGGCGCAACGCTTTCCGCTGGCGATGATTTCGCCACCGGCGCGGCACTTTCTCAACTCCAGCTTTGTCAACGTCAAGAGCCTGCGCAGCATCGAGGGCGAGCCGCTGGTCGAGCTGCACCCCGACGACGCGCAGGCGCGCGGCATAACCGACGGCGAAATGGTGCGGGTCTTCAACGACCGCGGCAGCTACCTGTGCAAGGCGGCCGTAGGTGCCCGCGCCCGGCCCGGTGTGGTCAACGGCCTGGGGGTGTGGTGGCGCAAGCTGGGCGCGGCCGGTACCAACGTCAACGAGCTGACCAGCCAGCGCCTGACCGACATCGGCCGCGGCCCCACGTTCTACGACTGCCTGGTCGAGGTGGTGCGGGCTTGACGCGGGTCACCGCCTGGCACCGCAGGCCATCCGGTGGGCTGCTACGCCGCAGCCAGGCGGCCGCCACGCTGGCGGCGCTGGTGCTGGCCGCGCTGGCCCAGACCGGCTGCCGCGCCAGCGAGGAATCCGCGCCGGTCCTGAGCACGATGTCCCCGCTGGCCTATTACAGCCAATCGATCGCCGGGCACCTCGACCTGATGCAGCGCGCCCGCCCGGTGGCTGACTGGCTGGCCGACCCGGCCACACCGCCCGCGTTGCGCGAGCGCCTGCAACTGGCGCAGCGCCTGCGCGACTTTGCAGTGCAATCGCTGGCGCTGCCCGACAACGCCAGCTACCGGCGTTACGCCGACCTGCAACGCCCGGCCGTGGTGTGGAACGTGGTGGCCGCGCCCGAGCTGTCGCTGACGCTCAAGACCTGGTGTTACCCGCTGATGGGCTGTGTCGGTTACCGGGGTTACTTCAAGCGCGACGACGCCGAGGCCGAGGCCGCCGTGCAGCGCGCCGCCGGGCTGGACGCCACCGTCTACGGCGTGCCGGCCTACAGCACGCTGGGCTGGACCAACTGGCTGGGTGGCGACCCGCTGCTCAACACCTTCGTTGCGGGCAGTGAGGCCGGCCTGGCCCGGCTGGTCTTCCATGAACTGGCGCACCAGGTGGTCTATGTGCCGGGCGACACGGTGTTCAACGAGTCTTATGCCACGGCGGTGGAGCGGCTGGGCCTGGTCCAGTGGCGCGCCAGCGGTCAGGCCCTGGCCGAGGACGCGGCGGCGGTGCAGCGGCTGGCCGACTTTCGGGCGATTACCCGGCGCACCCGGGCGGCCCTGTCCGCGCTGTACGGGGCCGCGGCCGGCCAGGCCTGGAGCGACGAGAAGAATCGACAGCAAAAAGCCGAACTGCTGGCCGCGATGCGCGCCGAGTTTGCCGCCCTGAAAGCAAACGTGTCCGGTCCCTGGGCCGGTTTCACCGGCTACGACAACTGGCTGTCCCGCGCCAACAACGCATCGCTGGCGCTGCAAGCGGCCTATGACAGCCTGGTGCCGGATTTCGAGCGGCTGTTCGAGCGCGAGGGTCGCGACTTCCGTCGTTTTCATGCTGCGGTGCAGCGTCTGGCCGATTTGCCCACTGAGCAGCGCCGGGCGACACTGCAGGGCGGGCCTTGAGCCTGGACCTGACGCTGTTCATACCCCCAACGGAGACCCCCAGATGGCCGATATCCACATTCACCGTGACCACAGCCTGGGCCTGGCCAAGGCCCGCAAGGTGGCGTGGGACTGGGCCGAACAGGTCGAGCAGCAGTTCGACATGGCCTGCACCGTGATCGAGGGCGAGACCAGCGACACCGTCGAGTTTGTGCGCAGCGGCGTCAAGGGTGTGCTGATCGTGGCCGCCGATCATTTCGACCTGGAAGCCAAGCTGGGCTTTTTGCTGGGTGCGTTTTCCAAGACGATCGAGGGCGAGATCGAGAAGAACCTCGATGCCTTGCTGGGCGCGGCCAGTGCCAAGAATCCCGCCACCAAGCCGGTGGCCAAGCCGGCGGCCAAGAGGGCGCCACGCGGCTGAGCCCGCCGCGGCGCCATGGCGCCGCGCTCAGTAGCTCAACCAGGTGCCCTTGAGCGGCACCTGCTCGGCGCCAGGCTTGCTGTAGTCGCACACGCCCTGCGGGAACAGCGCCGCCAGCCGGGTGAGATCAGCGGCCGCCGGCACGGCAGGCGCGTAGTCGGCCACATTGACCGGTTTGAGCTGGCATTTCATCAGGTCGTCCACCAGCGGACCGCCGGCGGCGATGCGGGGCGACGGCGTCTTTTTGTACTGGGCGTTGCACACGCCCGCACCGCTGTAGGTGGCTTCCTCCCGGTAGCGCTTGGCATCGGCCACGCCCCAGCACGAATCCACCGCGTCGGCCGGTTTGTAGACCGCCACCTTGGCGGCGGTCAGCGCGGCAGGGTCGCCGGTCAGGCCGTCCAGCCACTGGGTCATCATGTCCAGCTCCTGCAGCACCACCTCGTCCACCAGCTTGGCCAACACCGCCTGCTGGGCCGCACCCAGGCCCAGCAGCGGTGCCAGCGCCGGGTTGGGCAGCACCCAGATGACCTGGTTGTCGCTGCGGCCATTGGCACGCTTGAGCTTCTCGCGGATCAGCAGGTCGTTGTAGATGGTGTGGATGTCGGCACCCGGCTCGGCATAGGCGCGCAGGTGCAGGATGGGGGTGGTCGCCAGGCCGCCGCCGCCCGACAGGAAGCGCCCGGTCTCGTAAGCGCGGCGCAGCGTGGCAGCGTCAGCGGTGGTGCGCTGGGCCATCAGGTTGCCGTCGGCGTCGTAGCCGCCAACGCCCTCGTTGACATCGAGAAACTGCGCCAGCGTGACCGTGCCCTTTTGCAGCGCGGCCAGGCCGTACTGAACACCGACGTTGTCCAGGGGCCGGCGGGCAAATCCGGTGGCGGCGTCACGGCCCAGGATATTGGCGCTGATGTCCTGGATCGTGCAGCGTGCCCCGGTCGGGTTGCTGGTCGGGTGATAGACCAGCGCCTTGTTGGTGAGGCCGCAACCGGCATTGCCGGCACCGCCAGTGGCGACGATCACATCGCCGTTGCCGGCGTCCCAGGCGGCGCAGGTGTTGCGCGTGAAGCCCTCGAAGCCCTGCCGCTGCGCTGTACTGGCGCCGGGGTGGGCAATGAAGTAGCGGTTCAGCAAGCGGCAGTCGGTGACCGATTGGGCGGTGCCCCACACATCCGGAAACGCCGCATCGGCCATCACACCGTCGAGCAGTCCGGGGTAGTTGTCGGCCACCAGCAATTGCTGGATCGCGCCGCCGGAGCCGCCCCAGCCCGCTGTCCAGCGCGGCAGGCCGTAGCGCTTGGCCAGGTGCTGCTTGACCATCATGATGGTCTCGGCCGCCAGCACGTCGTTTGCATTGGTCTTGTTGACATTGAGCGACGAGATCACATAGGCAAAACCGCGTGCCAGCGACTGGGTAGCCCGCAAGTCCTTGAACACCTCGCCAAAGCTGTTGCTGCCCTGGTTGTACTGCGCGCCGGTGGACTCGCCGACCCGGAAGATCACCCGCTTGTTCCACGCCGCACCGTTCCAGGTGTCGGCCTTGCTCGGGTTGTCGAGCACCGCGATGCGGTAGATCGAGCGGTTGATGGTGCCGGTCTCGACCCGCACGATGAACGGTGCGGTCACGCCGTTGAGGGTGGTGACGCTGGCGATGTCGGTGGGCCGGGTGGCCAGCGGATCGGCCAAGGGCTTGCGCTCGCCGCTGGCGGTGAAATAGAACCAGTCGTAGCGCGTGGCCACCGAGCAGTTGGCATCCAGCGCCTCGCCCAGGCCGGCGTCGACGGTGCGGCACTCGAACGGTGTCAACTGCTTGCCCGAGAACACCGGCCCGCTGCGGGGGTGGTTGACCAGCGTGACCGTGCCGGTGGCGCGGCCGTCGGGCACATAGGCTTCGACCACATTGCTGCCCAGCGCCAGGCCTTGCACCAGCACTTGCGCGGACGTGGCCGTGCTGCTCACCACCTGGGCGCTCAGCGCCTGGCCGTTGCTGCGCCAGCGCAACTCCTGGGCCGAGACGTTGGGCGTTACCGTCACCGCCACCAGTGCCGCTGAATCGCTGACCTGGTCAGCGCGGCTGGACAGCGTGCTGATGCTCAGCGGGATGGCCCCCTTGCCGTCATCGCCGCCGCAGGCGTTCAGCAGCAAGCTGAGCAGCGACAGGCAGACAAAACTCAAAGCGCGGCTGGATGGCGGGTAATGGCAGGTCATGGCGGTCTCCTCGACGGGGCGGCTGCTGCCGCCCGCTTGTTGTGCCGTCGATGCTAACGAGCAGCGGCAGCCACCACAAGGAGGGTCTTCATCGCTGTAGCGCGTGCGCAGCGCGCACGCCGCCGCGTCATTTCAGCGATTCGATCAGGTCGATGTAGTCCTGCATCGCCGCGTCGGACGTCGTGCCCTTGACACCGTTCCAGGCATCCCATTTGGCGCGGCCCACCATGTCGGTAAAGCCTGGCCGCTTGCCGTCGGCATCGCCCGCACTGGCCTGCTTGTACAGCGCGTAGATCTTCAGCAGCGTCATGTTGTCGGGTTTGTCCGGCAGTTGCTTGCTGTCGGCCACGGCTTGTTCGAAGCTTGACTTGAGTGCACTCATGGTGGGTCTCCTGTGGGTGAAAATGGGCTGGACATCGCGTATGTTACCCAGCACCGCGATGCTGCCCGACCCCGCCCCGGGGCGCGCTGCCGCCGACGAGAGCCGAAAAATGCGCCCAGAGGAGACCCCCAAGATGAACGCCCCTGCCGAGCACCGCATGTCGCGGGTCGATACCTCGTGGCTGCGCATGGACAACGACGTCAACCTGATGATGATCGTCGGCGTCTGGTTGCTCAGCCCGGCCATCACGCTGGCGGCGCTGCGCGAGCGCATCGAGACCCGGTTCCTGCAGTACGAGCGGTTTCGGCACAAGGCGGTGATCGACGCCCTGGGCGCGAGCTGGGTCGAGGACGATGCGTTCGATCTGCACCTGCACGTCGTGGCCGAGCCGCTGCACCCAGGTGCCGGCCAGTCCGAGCGGGCCGCGCTGCAGCAACTTTGCGGCGAGTTGGCAGACACGCCGCTCGACCCGGGTCGTCCGCTTTGGCAGTTTCACCTGATCGAGCGCTATGAGGGCGGCTGCGCCATCATCGTGCGCATTCACCATTGCATCGGCGACGGTATCGCGCTGGTCTCGGTGATGAACTCGATCACCGACGGCGGGGCCGATCCGCCCAAACACCCCCGACAGCACCCGGCGCACGAGGGCCACGATGGCGACTGGCTGTCCGAGGCCGTGTTGCGGCCGCTCACCGCCATCGCGGTCAAGGCCTTGAATCGATCGGGCGACGGCATGGCGGGGGCGCTGGACATGCTGGCGCATCCCAGGCAGCCCTTGCAAGACGGTGCGGACCTGGCCCGCACCGGGCTGCACGTGCTGGGCGACCTGGCTGCGTTGGCGCTGATGGCGGACGATTCACCTACCCGGCTCAAGGGCAAGCCGGTCGGCCACAAGGTGGTGGCCTGGGGCGAGCCGATGCCCTTGGACGAGGTCAAGGCGGTGGGCCAGAGCCTGAACTGCTCGATCAACGATGTGTTGCTGGCCTGTGTGGCTGGCGCCATCGGTGCCTGGCTGATCGACCAGGGCGACGACCCGACCGGTGCCGAGATCCGGGCCATGGTGCCGGTCAACCTGCGGCCGCTCGACCAGGCCTGGCGCTTGGGCAACCGCTTCGGTCTGGCGCCGGTGGTGTTGCCGATCGGTATCGCCAACCCGGTCGAGCGGGTGTACGCGGTGCGCGCCCGCATGGGCCAGCTCAAAGGCAGCTTCCAGCCCTTGCTGGCCTATGGGGTGTTGGCCGTCACCGGCCTGTTTGTCAAACCGGTGCAAGACCTGGTGCTGGGCCTGTTCTCGAAGAAGACCACGGCGGTGATGACCAACGTGCCGGGCCCGCGCGAACTGCTCAAGCTGTGCGGGTCCACGCTGCGGCAGAGCATGTTCTGGGTGCCCGCCTCGGGCGACGTGGGGGTGGGCGTCAGCATCCTGAGCTATGGCGGTGGTGTGCAGTTCAGCCTGGTCACCGATGCCGCGCTTTGCGCCAGCCCGCAAGACATCATCGACCGGTTCCAGCCCGAGTTCGAAAAACTGCTGATGTTGTCGTTGATGCTGCCCTGGGGCGGCGCGGCGGGTGCCAGCATGGGCACCCGCCCTGGCAAAAACGCAGAAGCCTGACGCTCAGGCCTCGGCTGGGCTGCCGTTGCCGAGATGGGACGGCCCAGGGTCGGATTCGGTCGTCTGCAGCCCACCCAGACCGGACGGCGCATGATCGTCTTCATCGTGTTGATGAAACGCCCGCATGCCGCCGCGCAGGTAGCGGTTGGTGTGGTTGGGTCGGGGCAGAAAGCGCGCCAGCTCGTTGAGCGCCATCTGGTAGACATCGCGCTTGAACTCGATCACCAGTTCGAGCGGCACCCAGTACTCGTTCCAACGCCAGGCGTCGAACTCGGGGTGGTCGGTGGCACGCAGGTCCAGGTCACTGTCGCGCCCGGTCAGGCGCAGCAGGAACCAGATCTGTTTCTGGCCACGGTAGTGGCCGCGGGCATCCCTGCGGATGAAGTGGTCGGGCACCTCGTAGCGCAACCAGTCCCGGGTGCGCGCGAGGATGCGCACATGTTCCGGGCGCAAACCCACTTCTTCATGCAGCTCACGCAACATCGCCTGCTCGGGCGACTCACCGTACTTGATGCCCCCCTGCGGGAACTGCCACGAGTGTGTGCGCAGTCGTTTGCCCCAGAAGACCTCGTTGCGTGCGTTGAGCAGGATGATGCCGACGTTGGGCCTGAAGCCTTCCCTGTCGAGCATAATCAAACCCCAATTTCTGTATTAAGTTCATTATTGCACTGGCAGAGTGCGGCCCGCGAATCCTCGCTAACCCGCATGCATCTACAGCAGTGCAACAGCGGTGTGACAGCGGCCCGGCGCCCTTCTTGCGGCCGCTGCCCATCACAGTCCGTCCTTGCCCCAGCGCGCGCCCCGCGCCATACCCAGACCCATGAAAGCCTCCCAGTTTTTCATCTCCACCCTGAAGGAAGCCCCCGCCGACGCCGAGGTGGTCAGCCACCAGTTGATGATGCGTGCCGGCATGATCAAGCGCCTGGGTGCGGGTATTTACAACTACATGCCGATGGGGCTGCGGGTGATCCGCAAGGTCGAGGCCATCATCCGCGACGAGATGGTGCGCGCCGGTGCGGTCGAGCTGCTGATGCCGGTGGTGCAGCCGGCCGAGCTGTGGCAGGAGACCGGCCGGTTCGAGGCGATGGGGCCCGAGCTGCTGCGCGTCAAGGACCGGCATGACCGCGACTACATCATCCAGCCCACCAGCGAAGAGGTGGTGACCGACATCGCCCGGCAAGAGCTGCGCAGCTACCGCCAGCTGCCGAAGAACTTCTTCCACATCCAGACCAAGTTCCGCGACGAGCGCCGGCCGCGCTTCGGCATCATGCGCGGGCGCGAGTTCACGATGAAGGATGCCTACTCCTTCGACCGCGACCCGGCCGCCGCTGCCAAGAGCTACCAGGGCATGTTCGACGCTTACAAGCGCATCTTCGACCGTTTTGGCCTGCAGTACCGCGCCGTGGCGGCGGACACCGGCGCGATCGGCGGCGACCTGAGCCACGAGTTCCAGGTCATCGCCGACACTGGCGAGGACGCGATCGTCTTCTGCCCGACCAGCGATTACGCCGCCAACATCGAGCTGGCTGAAGGCGTGGCGCCGGCAGCCCCACGCGCTGCGCCCAGCCAGGCCCTGCAAAGCGTCGCCACGCCCGGCAAGAGCACCTGCGCTGATGTGGCAGCGCTGCTGTGCCTGCCGCTGGCGCAGACCGTCAAGAGCCTGGTGCTGGCCACCGACGAGGCCAATGCTTCGGGGCAAACCAAGACGACGATCCTCCTGCTACTTGTTCGTGGGGATCATGAGCTCAATGAGGTCAAGGCGTCGAAAGTGCTGGGTCTCAAGGCGGGACATCGCTTGCCAGCCCCCGGGGAGTTGGACAACGAAGGCCGGGCGCTCGACAAGGGCATGCTGGAACTG
>Ga0209181_10001656_pt1 | contig 38296 bp, 34 predicted proteins | sample MAT05_FD_187208 | JGI IMG/M metagenome (GOLD analysis project Ga0209181, IMG submission 187208) | Freshwater microbial communities from Lake Fryxell liftoff mats and glacier meltwater in Antarctica - MAT-05 (SPAdes) (version 2) | ecosystem: Environmental > Aquatic > Freshwater > Ice > Liftoff... | reverse complement strand
GCTATTATACAAAACTGGTCGCCGAAGGCAACGGTATAAGCGGTGGGCAAAAGCAACGGCTGTCCATCGCAAGGGCGGTATATAAAAATCCGGCGTTTCTTTTTTTTGATGAAGCCACCAATTCACTGGATGCCAATAATGAAAAGATCATATTGGAAAATCTACAGCAATTCTTTACCAGCAAAACGGTAATTGTGGTGGCGCATCGCCTGAGCACGGTAAAAAACGCCGATAAAATTGTAGTGATGGAAAACGGGGAAATTGTGGAAGAAGGAACACATACTGAACTTACTTTCAAAAAAGGAAAATATTATGAATTGGTAAAAAATCAATTGGAACTTGGGAACTGAAAGCCCCCTAAATCCCCCGAAGGGGGACTTAAAATACAGGGCATTTGAATTTGAACTGCTTAATATATTTTAAAGGTAAAAGGCTAAATAAAAAAAATGTCAGAAAAAAATATCAGCATATCCAATCTTGCGTCTGAAAATATCTTTGTAAATAAAAATACTTTTTCAGCGCATGGGAATGAAATAGACGAAATCATTTCAAAGAAACCACCGTTCATCGTTCGTTGGGGCACCCTGTTTTTATTCCTCCTGCTTTTATTGGTAGGCGCCATAAGCTGGTTTATTAAATATCCCGATATTATAAAAGCCCAGGCAAAACTTACTTCCATCAATGCACCCAAGCCGGTAGTTACTGTAGCAAGCGGTAAACTAATAAAACTAACTATCGAGGAAAATCAAGCTGTAAATAAAAATCAGGTTTTAGGGTACATCGAATCTACCGCCAGCCACGAAGAAGTATTAAGACTATCATCGAATTTAGATATCATTCAATCTATACTTGACAATAATAAAACAGCATTATTGCACCCGTATTTTGAAAATCCGCTTACTCAATTAGGAGAATTACAAAGCGCTTACCAGGTATTTGCCCAATCTTTTTTTACGCTTAAAAATTATCTATCCACTGGTTTTTATTTGCATAAAAAGAACATGATTGCAAATGATATTGCCAACATCAGGCGCTTAAACAATAACCTCTTTGAACAAAAAGACCTAACAGAACAAGACCTTGAGTTATCCCAAAAAACATTTGCAGCAAACCAATCCTTAAAAGATGACAGTGTAATATCTGCCCTGGAATACCGGAACGAAAGAAGTAAACTCATCAACAAACAATCCACCATACCTCAAATAACCAATGCCATCATCAGCAACGAAAACCAGCAAAATGAAAAGCAAAAAGAAATAGCCGAACTGGAAAACACCATTGCCCAGCAAAAAGCAATTTTTCAGCAGGCCCTCAATACATTTAAAAGCCAGTTAGAGGATTGGAAGAAAAAATATTTGTTAACAGCGCCCATCAACGGAAAGGCTGCCTTTGCTACATTCATCCAGGAAAACCAACAATTGCAAACCAACCAAACCATTTGTTTTATCAATCCGGAAAACACCCAATACTATGCTCAAATAATTATTCCCCAATCTAATTTTGGAAAAGTGGCGGTGGGTCAAATGGTGTTATTAAAGTTCCCGGCCTATCCATTCCAGGAGTATGGCGCTGTAAAAGGCAAAATTGATTTCATTTCCCACATCCCCACAGACAGTGGCTACCTGGCTAAAGCAATTTTAACGGATGGCTTAAGCACTAACTACAAAAAACAATCCGCCAGCCACCGGATCCAATACCGGGACGGGCTATTGGCGCAAGGCGAAATTATTACAAAGGACATGCGGTTGCTTCAAAGGTTTTACTATGGTATTGTAAGGCAAATAAAGTAGTACTATATACTGTAGGGTATAATCAATGATGGTGGCGGATAATCCTGCCTGCTGCCCCATAATAAAAAATCCCTGGAAAACCCGTCTGGTTTATGTTACCTGTGTACTTAAAACGCACGCATTTTTCCCCAATGCAGTATAACTAAGTTTGAAATTCTTTTCCAGCCCTTCCTTATCCTTTAGTACTTTTGCCGCTTATATGATAGTAATTGACAATAAACTGGTAAGCGATGAAATTATTGAGGAGCAATTTGTTTGTGATTTGAATAAGTGCAAAGGTGGCTGCTGTGTAGACGGTGATGCCGGGGCGCCGTTAAGTAAGGATGAGCTGGACAGGTTGAACGAGGTATATGAGGCCGTTTTGCCCTATTTAGCCGAAGAAAATAAAATGGAATTACTAAGGCAGGGCCGCTATGTGTATGATAAAGAATTTGGCTGGGTAACACCTACCATTGAAAGTAAAGTGTGTGTATATGGCATAACAGATAAAAAAGGGATTGTTAAATGTGGAATTGAACAGGCGTATAATGACGGAAAGGTTAACTGGAAAAAGCCCATCAGTTGCCATTTGTTTCCCATCCGTGTTAAATTAAGTAAAAATAAGCAAACAGAATATGTAAACTACGAGCCACGTGAAGACCTTTGCAGCGCAGCTTGTACACTGGGTAAAAAATTGAAGGTTCCGGTATATGTTTTTTTAAAAGATGCATTGGTAAGAAAATATGGGGCGGAATTTTTCGATACATTGGAAGCCACAGCAAAACACATGAATCAAAATTTATAAATCAAATTATCAAAAAAGTATTTCTAAAAGTATCTGCAACCAGGTTGTACCAACACATTACAAATGAAAAGAAAATTATTCCCGGTGAGTTACCCCGCCTTGTTATTGCTTATTTCAATTTCTTCCTGTTCAGTTAACCGGGCCAAAATAGACAACAGCCTTAAAAAGTATTTTGATGAGAATAAAGTAGAAGGATGCTTTACCATGATGAACAATGCCGATGGAAAAGTGACCGTTTACAATATGTCGATGGACACTGTTCGTTATCTGCCGGCTTCCACCTTTAAAATTGCAAACTCACTCATCGGGTTGGAAATTGGCAGGATCACCGATGAGAAAATGGTCATCAAGTGGGATGGTGTAATGCGCAGGGTGGAAGACTGGAATAAGGACCTTACTATGGAAGACGCATTCAAAGTTAGTTCTGTGCCCTATTACCAGGAAGTTGCCAGGAGAATTGGAAAAGACACGATGCAGCAATGGCTGGATAGCCTGCATTACGGCAATATGAAAATCGGTAATCATATAGATAGCTTTTGGCTCGATAATAGCTTAAAGATTTCGCCGGATGAACAACTTGGATTGGTAAAACGTTTGTATTTTGACCAGTTGCCTTTTCAAAAACGGACGCAACAAATATTACGAAATGTAATGACGCAGGAAGATAATACACTGTACACATTGTCGTATAAAACCGGGTGGGGGTTTGATGAAAATAATAATTCAATCGGCTGGATGGTAGGCTGGATAGAAGAAAACAAACATCCCTACTTTTTTGTAACATTGGTAAAATCAACTGATCCCAATATTGACATGAGAACGGTACGATTGAACATTACAAAAGGGATATTAAAGCAGTATGGATTTTTTGAGGGAGGAATGTAATGTGGATGCCATCATTTTGCAAAATACCCCAACATCATAGCGCCTGGTATTGTCAATATTTAACGCTTCAGTTTTTATAAAAGATTAAATCTATTGGTTCAGTTTCAACATATCGAATACCTATTGGGCCTCGCCTTCATTCCCTTTATTGTGATGCTCTATGTGTTTTTAATTCGCTGGAAGAAAGGGACTATTAAAAAGATTGGCGACCCTGCGCTGGTAAGTCAATTGACCAGGGATTACAGCCCATCCAGGTTTCTACTCAAATTTATTTTATTCAGTACAGCATTTACAATTGGGGTAATTGCCTTGGCCAATCCCCGAATGCCGATAGGTACCGCAAATATAAGCCGAAGCGGAATAGATGTAATGATAGCACTGGATGTTAGTAAGAGTATGCTGGCGCAGGATATTAAACCAGACAGGTTGGAAAGAGCCAAGCAAATTTTATCGAAGTTGATTGACAAATTGCAGGACGACCGGATAGGCATTGTTGTATTTGCAGGCAGGGCCTATCTGCAAATGCCGCTTACTACAGATCATGCGGCAGCTAAAATGTATTTATCAACTGCCACTCCCGATGTAGTGCCAACCCAGGGTACGGTAATTGGCGATGCTTTAAAAATGAGTTTCGCTGCATTTAATACCAAAGAAAAAAAATACAAATCAATTATTCTCATCAGTGATGGGGAAGACCATGATGAAAATGCGGTTACTTTGTCTAAAGCGCTGGCGGGTGAAGGCGTGATGATCAATACGGTAGGAATTGGATCACCTGAAGGTGCAATGATTGTAGACGCTGAAACCAATGAAGTAAAACGTGATATGGCAGGAAACCCTGTGGTAACGAAATTGAACGAAGTTGAGTTAAAGAACATAGCAGAAAATGGAAATGGGATCTACCAGCTCTATACCAATACGGATGACGTAGTGAACAAGCTGGCCCTACAAATAAAAAGCATGGGGCAAAAGCCTGTAACTGAAAACTCAAGGGTAAACTTTCAGAACTTTTTTCCATGGCTGTTGGCGGTTGTTTTAATATTGCTGGTGGCCGAATTCCTTATTTCAGAAATTAGATCAGGTAAGAAAAATCAACCGGTAATGTTTAAAAGGAAAGTGAATCTGACTTCGGTTTTCCTGATACTTTTTCTTTCTCCCTTTGCAACTTCATCTGCTCAAAATGAAGATGTACTGATAAAGAAGGGAAACGAAGCCTATAACAAAAAGCTGTACGAGGTAGCAAGGGATGAATATAAAAAAGCGGCGGAAAAAAATCCTGTCAATCAAAAGGCACAATACAATTTAGGGAATGCATTGTATAAAACGGAAAAGCCCGAAGATGCAATATTGGCTTATGATGCTGCTATACAAAATAGCAAGTTGCCAATAGAAAAATCAGGCGCATACTATAACAAAGGAGTAGTGTTGCAGAATAATAAAAAATTGCCTGAATGCATAGAGGCATATAAAAATTCATTGCGCCTCAATCCGGCGGATGAAGATGCCCGGCTAAATCTTCAAAAGGCATTTCAACAACAAAAACAACAACAGCAAAAAGATAAGGAAAATAAGGACCAGGATAAACCAAAGGATGACCCTAAAAAAAAGGACCAGCCCAAGCAACCTGATAATAATAATGATTTGCCCAAGCCACAGCCTTCAAAAATGACCAAAAAGGAGGCGGAAGAAAAATTAAAAGCTTTGTTGCAACAGGAAAAGAAGTTGCAGGATAAATTAAGGAAAGTAGGCGCAGCATCTCCTGAAAAGCCTGAGAAAGATTGGTAAAATTTTGCATCTTTGCACCATAAACTTCTACGATGAAAAATGTTAAGTTCCTGTTCGCCTTCCTGTTCGCCGCTTTATTATCTTCCTGCCTTGATACCGAAGAAAAAATTGTTTTCAATGCTAATAATTCAGGCACCTATCTTATGACAGTTGATATGGGTAGAATGCTACAAATGGCTTCCTCCATGGGCGCTGCCCAGTCTGAACCCGGCAAGCTAAAGGAAAAAAAAGACACTACTATTTACCTGAAAGACATTTTGAACACGGCGGATAATTTATCAGCCGAAGAAAAAGCTTTGTACAAAGATGGTGTAATCAGCGTGAAGATGGACGAAGCTAAAAATGAGATGAAAATTGTTATTAGTTCCCCTTTTAAAAATGGTGCCGCACTCACAGAGATAAAAAATAACCTTGCTGCTGTGATGAATAAATTAAAAGCTTTTGAAAAAGCCACCGGTGAAAAAGAAAAACCGGAGGAAGAGGGCAATACTCAAATGGGAGTAAAATCTGCCAACCCGCTTGGCGACCTTTTTACTTTTAAAGCAGCTCCTGGCAGAGTTTCCAATACGATTACCAGTATGGATGTTTTTAAAAGCAAGATAGCATCGGATTCAACACTGGGTATGATTAAACCAATGACCGCAATGATGGGTGATTTTAATTATCGCACCATTATCGTATTGCCAAAGGCCGTTAAAAAATATGATGGCCCCGGCAGCTCTATTTCGGCTGATAAAAAAACGATTACTTTTTCTACTACGCTAACAGAAATGTTAGAGCATCCTGAAAAAGTTTCTTTCGAAGTAAACTATTAAACATTGGATGCAACCAGCTGTGAAAGGGGATATTGAACTGCACTATTAAGATCTGTTACTTATTTGAGGAGTTTCAAAAATTTTATCAATAGATTAATCGGATCTAGCCCGTCGTTTTCGTTATTAATTAAATAGTAATTTAAAACTTATGCAATTGTATTGTGAATCGATGACGGAATACAAACGGCTTAAAACCCGGGAAGTTAAAATTGGAAACCTGTTGTTGGGGAATAACCACCCGGTAAGGGTGCAAACCATGACGACGACGGATACCATGGATACAATGGCTACCGTAGAGCAAACCATCCGATGTATAAAAGCGGGTGCGGAACTGGTGCGTATTACTGCGCCATCCAAAAAGGAAGCAGAAAACTTATTGAATATAAAAAACGAATTGCATCGCCGGGGCTATTTCGTTCCATTGGTTGCTGATATTCATTTTACACCCAATGCTGCTGAAATTGCTGCTACCATTGTAGAGAAAGTAAGAGTGAATCCGGGTAATTATGTAGACAAGAAAAAATTTGAGCAAATAGATTATACCGATGCTGAATATGCGGAAGAAATAGAAAGGATCAGGGATCGTTTTACGCCATTGGTAAAAATTTGTAAACAGTATGGAACTGCCATGCGTATTGGTACCAATCATGGTTCGTTGAGCGACAGGATCATGAGCCGGTATGGTGATACCGCAATGGGTATGGTGGAAAGTGCAATGGAGTTTTTACGTATAGCCCGAAGCGAGGATTATCACAATATTATCCTGAGTATGAAAAGCAGCAACCCGCTGGTAATGGTGCAGGCCTACCGGTTGTTGATTAACCACATGACGGATGAATTTGGAGAGTGCTATCCGCTGCATTTAGGTGTTACCGAAGCGGGTGATGGTGAAGATGGAAGAATAAAATCTGCTATCGGAATTGGTACTTTACTGGAAGACGGAATTGGTGATACTATTCGGGTAAGCCTGACCGAAGACCCTGAACTGGAAATTCCTGTTTGCAAAGACATTGTAAAACGCTATTCGGAACAGCGGCTATTTAACACCGGTAGCAGGTTCATTCCGGCTATTGAAGCGATGCCCTATTCTCCATTTGAATATAAACGAAGAGAAACATTTGCTGTGGGTAATATGGGTAATAAACAGGTGCCGGTAGTAATTGCTGATTTAAGTAAGATAGATAACATTGATCCTGCTCACCTGCAAAGTGTTGGGTACTCGTATGATGCCGCTTCGGATAAATGGACGATCAGTGATATGGCTGCTGATTATATTTTTACCGGTAATCAACTATTGAATTTTGCATTGCCCGGCACGGTTAAAATAATTGTGTATCCGGCCACCTGGCAATTGGCAGAAGATAAGGCAACCTATTTTCCAATATTTGAAGACAGTGGTTATGTTGATGCCGATTCAATGTCGGGCCAGTTAAACTTTGTGATGATTGATTGTTTTAGCGATACTACCGCCATCAATGATTTTACTTACCTGGATGAATTGGGAAACGATCCCAAAGTGGTGCTATGCCTTAGTTCTACAAATATATTGGCCATGCATGCAGTTAGGCGGATGCTGGTAGAACTGGTGAATCGTAAAATTAAAAATCCGGTTGTGTTTATCACTGATAGTAACTGGAGTACCGCTGATGAACACCTGGTGCATTATGCAACCGAAACAGGCGCATTGTTTTTAGAAGGGATGGGAGATGGTATTTGCCTGGGCATGTCTTCAAAAGCTTATGATGATGCCGCTAACATTGTGGTAAGTGGAAGGAATTACATTGCCAATGCGTCAGTAGAACAATTTATCAATAACACAGCCTTCTCCATTTTACAGGCCACCCGAACCAGGATTTCAAAAACGGAGTATATCAGTTGCCCAAGTTGTGGACGAACGCTTTTTGACCTGCAGGAAACAACTGCTAAAATAAGAAGTGTTACCAATCATTTAAAGGGTGTTAAGATCGCTATTATGGGATGTATTGTAAATGGACCCGGTGAAATGGCTGACGCGGATTTTGGCTATGTTGGAAGCGGTGTAGGAAAGATCACTTTATACCGGGGCAAAGAGGTAGTAAAAAGAAATATTGATAGTGCCATTGCGGTAGACGAATTGATATCATTGCTTAAGGAGAGCGAAGCGTGGGTAGAGGCGAATTAGGTGATTCAATTATTGCTTTTTCACTTTTCTCAAAACCGGTACTGCCATCATCCCGGGTATGTCCCTATAATCAATTGGTTGAGTATTACCTGGCTGGGTAAAGCGGTACTGCCTTCCGCTTACACTTCCTTTTACTGATAAGGCAGTGAAGCCGGTGTATTCGAAATACACATCGTCCCATGATTTATTTTTTGCCGGTTCGTTGTCGCCATAGTTGCTCTGCGTGGACGAATGGCTTGTACCATAATCCTCTCTTTTTTTTCCACAATTACACATAGGTATTATTTTTTAGTCTTCTTTATAATCCGGTATGTCCGGCTCTTTGTTTTTATTAATCGTAGTTGCCTGTTCCAGTAAGCAAGCTGCTCCTGAAATTGCCCACCAATATAATAATTTCTCCCACCAGATGATCGCAAAACATAGGCCTAAAGGAAGCGCTACCCACACACTTACACAATAAAAGCAATCGAGCAGACTTCCAAAGAACCCTGCTCCCGCCTTTTTTCTTAATAAATAAATCATATCAAATGGCCCATCCTCTTTGCTAAGCAAATGTGATATCCGCCACGCAACCAAAACTGTCAATATAAAATGAAAGATAAGTTGTGCCATTTATTTTATCATTTTGGCTGAAGGTATAAGCACCGGGATTACCTACTCCCGTATTTATAATATTTGTCGTAAAAATTTGTAAAGAAGTAAACCCATCAAATGATTTTTTTTATGCAATACCCTAAAGTGGTATTTTTTTAAATTAACATTTAAATCGTTTTAGTGTTTTAACTGTTAATTTTAATGTTCAGCTAAAAAGCAATATTTATGCAAACAGATTTTTTGGTAATTGGCAGTGGTATAGCAGGGCTCACTTATGCCTTAAAGGTAGCGGAAGCATGCCCGGAAAAAACAATTACTATTTTAACTAAAACGCAAAGCGACGAAACAAATACCAAATATGCACAAGGAGGAATTGCTGGTGTAATGGATTTTGATAAGGACAGTTTTGATAAACATATTGAAGACACACTGATAGCCGGAGATGGGTTGTGTAACCCGCAGGTGGTAGAAATTGTAGTAAAGGAAGGAGTGGAAAGAATAAAGGAAATTATTGAATGGGGGGCCAATTTTGATAGAGATATGGAAGGAGAATATGCACTGGGCAGGGAAGGCGGCCACAGTGAATTTCGCATACTTCATCACAAAGATGTAACCGGTAAAGAAATGGAAAGGGCTTTGCTGGAAGCCATTAGCCGGAAATCAAACATAAAACTGCTCAGTCATTGTTTTGTGTTGGATATTATTACCCAGCACCATCTTGGTTTTTTAATAACCAAATCCACTCCGGATATTGAGTGTTACGGCGTGTATATTTTGAATTTAAACAGCAATAAAATTGAAAAGATATTATCATCAGTTACTTTATTGGCAACCGGGGGTAACGGGCAGGTATATCGTACAACCACCAACCCTGCTATTGCCACCGGCGATGGTGTCGCCATGGTGTACCGTGCAAAAGGAAGAGTTGAAAATATGGAGTTTATCCAGTTTCACCCAACCGCATTATACGAACCGGGTGTTAGGGGGCATAGTTTTTTAATTACAGAGGCGGTGCGTGGGGATGGAGGTATTTTGCGTAATCAAAATGGAGAAGCATTTATGGAGCGTTATGATGAGCGAAAGGACCTGGCGCCAAGAGATATTGTGGCAAGGGCAATTGATAATGAAATGAAAATAAGCGGTACCGAACATGTGTATTTGGATTGCACGCATTTTAGCAAAGAAAAATTTACCGAACATTTCCCCAACATTTATGAGAAATGCCTCAGTATTGGAATTGATATCACCCGGCATTTGATACCAGTTGCTCCTGCTGCGCATTATAGCTGTGGCGGTATAAAAACGGATGAATGGGCAAGAACCTCCATCAAAAACTTGTATTCCGCAGGGGAATGCGCTTCCACCGGTTTACATGGCGCTAATCGCCTGGCAAGTAACTCGCTGCTGGAAGCGATGGTATTTGCCCACAGGGCTTACAAACACGCGGTAGCCGGAATGAAGGATCGGGAGAACTCCGTATCAGGTAATCATGAAAATAAGGTGGATCTGGCAGAAGTGCCCAACTGGAAATCGGAGGGTACCAATGCTCCCAAGGAAATGATCCTGATAACACAAAGTTTAAAAGAGATGAAATTACTCATGAGTGATTACGTGGGGATTGTACGAAACAATGAGCGTTTGAAAAGGGCCATGAAAAGACTGGACCTGTTGTATGAAGAAACAGAAGCACTGTATGAAAAAACGGCCGTGTCGCCACAGTTATGCGAACTGCGAAATATGATTACAGTTGCCTACCTGATTGTAAAATGCGCCGAATTCCGGCACGAAAGCAGGGGCTTGCATTTTAACACGGATTATCCGGGTAAAAGCAAAATGGCGCAGAATATTGCCTTGTAAAATTTGTAATAAATTAAAAGCAAACTGTCACAGTTACTAAACATGGAGCGTCAAGCTTTGGGAGTGACTCTCCGTGTTCAGTAGTCTTCAATCAAATACAAGGGTTAGTTATTCTCCTTCAGGTGATTGGAGCTAATTGTTATCTTTGCAGCATGTATTACCTGGTTTATGGGTTCTTATACCTTGCGTCCTTATTGCCTTTTTTTGTTTTATATTTATTCAGTGACCTGGCTTATGTGATGATGTATCATGTATTTGGCTATAGAAGAAAAGTAGTGTTAGGTAACCTCGCTATCGCCTTTCCGGAAAAATCCCTCACAGAACGAAAAAAGATTGCTGCCCGGTTTTATAAAAATTTTGTAGATACATTTATTGAGACCATCAAGTTGTTATCTCTCGGTGATACCCAATTCGACAAAAGATGTACCGGCGATTTTAAAGCAATCAATGAAATTGCAGCCAGTGGAAGAAATATCCAATTGCTGGGCGGCCACCAGTTTAACTGGGAGTTTGCCAATCTGTTGTTTAGCAGGCATATCCACATTCCGTTTATTGGGGTGGTTGCCAATGTAGAAAACAAAATCTTCAACCGTATTTATTTTAAATTCCGGGCCAGGTATGGAACCATTTTAATACCCAATTCATCCTTTCAAAGACAAATGATTGAATTGATGAAAAAGCAGTATTCCATCTGTTTATTGGCCGATCAAAATACTTACCCTGGCAAAGCTTACTGGCTTAATTTTTTTGGTAAACCGGTACCTTTTATTATGGGGCCTCACAGGGCTGCGGTGAAAAGCAAACCTGTAGTAATTTATTTTGATTTTAAAAAAGTGAAAAGAGGGCATTATCATTTTGAAGTATACGAAATACTTGAAAACCCGGAAGCGTATACACCGGAGGCATTGGCACTCAAATACAGGGATTATTTAGAATCCATTATTCGGGATCAGCCTGCCAATTACTTGTGGAGCCATCGCCGATGGAAACATGAGTATACGGAGGATTACAGTAATAGCTGGATCGATAAGTGACTTGTCATTTTGTTTTCAACATTGACCATTCACCTATCACCATTCACCTCATCAGTTTAGCACACTTGGTTCCTTTGCAATCTGTATAGACTTTTCTTCTTTTATTTTATCCCATCCACCCAGTACATTTCGAAGGTTATGAATTCCCTGGCTTTTCAGTAATGAGCAGGCAATTACACTTCTGTATCCACCGCCACAATGAACATATAAATTTTGATTTTCTTCAAAGTCGGCCAGTAATGCCAGGTCAGTCATTTCATTTAAAGGCATATTGATCGCCGATTTTACATGTCCATCCGCAAATTCGGTTTCTCTCCTTACATCCACCACCTGCAGATTGGGGTCATGGGGTATATCCATGGCCAATTCATCCGCTTCCACATCAATGATCATGTCGTTTTTATTACCGGCATTTTTCCACGCTTCAAAACCTCCATCAAGGTATCCCACTATGTTGCTAAACCCAACCCTGGCCAGGCGTATTACCGTTTCCTCTTCTTTGCCGGGTTCGGTTATCAATAACATTGGTTTTACAAAAGATAAAATGCTGCCTGCCCATTCAGCAAAACGCCCTTCCAACCCTATAAAAATACTCCCGGGAACAAACCCCTGGGTAAACAAATCCGCAGTCCTGGTATCAAGTATTGTCACATCTTCTTCCATCCTGCTCATAAAATCAGCGATGCTTAAAAGAGTTAGCGCTTTCGATTTAACTGAATCTAGGCTGTCATACCCTTCCTTATTAATTTGTGCATTGATCGGGAAATATTTTGGTGCCTCATCTAAACCTTCCGTTACAGCCTTAATAAATGTCTCTTTTGATTGAGGCTGCAATGCATAATTATTTTTCCGTTCTTCACCAATCGTACTCTGATTTTTGGCTCCCATGTTTTTACCGCAACTGCTGCCTGCGCCATGTGCGGGATAAACGAGGATATCATCCGCTAAAGGGATTATTTTTTGTTGTATGGTATCATACATGATGCCAGCGAGTTCTTCTATGCTCAAATTCCCACTGCTTAAATCAGGTCGGCCTACATCTCCTACAAATAGGGTATCACCGGTAAAAATAGCATGGTTTTTATTTTGTTCGTCTTTTAGTAAATAACAACTGCTTTCAATGGTATGGCCGGGTGTATGCAATACCTGTATGTTGGTTTTACCTAAAGGGAAAATTTCGCCGTCCTTTGCGATATGTACCGGAAAATTAGTGTTGGTTTCCGGCCCAAAAATAATGGGGGCGCCTGTTTTCTCGCTTAGGTCAAGATGGCCACTCACAAAGTCTGCATGAAAATGGGTTTCAAATATGTATTTTATTACCGCCTTTCTTTTACTGGCAATATTGATGTATTCTTCTATATCTCTTAAAGGATCTATTACCGCCGCTACCCCTTCACTTTCAACGTAATAGGCAGCTTCACTGATGCAACCTGTATATAATTGCTGTATGTACATAGCTCTTTTATTTTTTAATTTTGCAAAGAAAAAAACAAAAAGCGGATGTTTTGCAACATCCGCTTCATTACTATCATTGTAAATTTTAGGCTACCAGCTCATTCACAAATTCGCTTATTTCATCTATCCGCTTGTGATTGATAATATAGAAAATAAATTTACCGTCACGCTGGGTAGTTACGATACCTGCTTTTCTTAATATAGCAAGGTGTTGTGATGCTACCGATTGCTCTAGTTTTAGCCTTACATAAATCTCTGTAACAGTGATTTTCTTTTCTTCTTCAATCAGCTTTAACAATTGCTGACGCAACTTGTGGTTGAGTGCCCTTAAAATTAAGGCGGCTTTTTTTACGTTGTAGTAATCAATTTTAATGGTGCCCATTTTGTTAGCCTGTTGCAAACTTACGTCTTGCCTCTTAGTGGCGGTGTCATTTGTCATAGATATTTAATTTTATTGTGCCCTGCAAAGATACAAACGATTTTATATACATGATAATGCTAAATGGACAATTGCTTGATAAAAGAGGCATAAAAATGGGTAATTAGTTTTTTGTGTTGTTGTCAAAAAATTCTTTCAGATACAAGGGTTCGCTATAATAAAGATTGGCAAAATCCTTTTGTTCAAATTTTTCACCGGCTAATTTACTCATTGCCAATGAATTGTTTGAAACAGGCATGAATATCGCGTTTGGATTTTTGCAAACAGGCTGCCATTTCTTTGTTCCATTTCCAAAAAATAAAATATGATTTTTTAACAAGCTGTTGGCAAAAGAATTGTCATCCAGTACCATTGCGCAGGGTGCTAAAACCGTTTGTAAATTTTGATCGTATAAAGCGGTAAATATTTCCATTCTTCTTGCATCAATCATGGGGCAAAAAAGAGTAGAAGGATGGATGGCCTGGTTTCGGGTGTCCCATATAGCCGAAAATGCCAGTATTTCCAGTGTGCTGATCGATATCAATGGTTTGTTTAAGGCATAACATAAGCCTTTGGCACTTGCCATGCCAACACGTAATCCTGTGTATGAACCGGGGCCTGCAGATACTGCAATGGCATCGAGTTCATGGATTAAAATAGCTGCATTTTTAAGCAGTGATTGAATAGCAGGTTGCAAAAAACTGCCATGTTTCTTTGGATCTGTATTCAAAATTTCTGCCAGCAGTTCTCCATCTTTTGCAACGCTGATGTGGGCGATATCAATGGCGGTATCTATATTTAAAATTAAACTCATGCGCTTGCAGCGGCTTTTAGTAATGTGGCCGGAACATATCTTTTTTCATGAATACTTAACCGCTCAAGCAATTCAAAGATTTTTGCTACACCTATTATGGAAGCCCATTCAAACGGGCCGTAAGGATAATTAGTGCCTAGCTTCATCGCCGTATCAATGTCTGCTTTCGTACTTAATTTTTCTTCCAGTGCAAAATAGGCTTCGTTTATGATCATGGCAATTACCCTTGGTGATACAAAGCCGGGCAAATCGGGTAAAGAAGCTGTTTTCTTTCCTAAGGCTGCGAATATCATTTCAAAAGATTCATTTATTTGCCCGGTTATTTCCCAGGTTTGCCTCGACAAAAATCCCTTCCAACCATTGATGCGGAGTACATTCCCGGGTGCATGCATATCGGCTAATGTTCGGCAAACAGAATTAATTAAAACCGGGCTGGTGGTAATGTTAAAATCAAATTGTAGCTCATCCTGCAAGAGCAGGTAAGCATCTGCATCCAAGGGCATATTTTCAATGCTGTTTATCCTGAAACAACCAGCGTGCTGGTTGCCGGAATTAACTTCTTCCCATTGATCATCTGTGGCCAGTACGGCAATCCTCATTTGATTATTTTTTACAAAAATAGGTGGTTGATAAAAGATATATTTGCATTTACTAAAAGAAATGCTTTTGATATGAGTAAACAAATCATCAATACGTTAAATGCACCATCTCCAATAGGCCCATACAACCAGGCTGTAAAAACAGGTAATTTATTATTTGTATCTGGCCAGGTAGCCATAAAACCCGGAACCAATGATATTGCTACTGCTGATATAATTGAAGAAACACACCAGGTAATGCAAAACCTGAAATCAATATTGGCAGAAGCCGGGATGGATTTTGGTAACGTAATTAAAACAACTATTTTTTTGAGTGATATGGAATTATTTAGCCAGGTAAATGTGATTTACGCCAAATATTTTCAAGGTGATTTTCCTGCCCGGGAAACAGTGGCTGTAAAAGGCTTACCCAGGAATGCGAACGTAGAAATAAGTGTAATTGCTGCCGGATAGTCAGCTCAATTCCAATGGACTTTGGGTGTCCAGTTTATTTTACCTTTTCATCGTTTGGCGGCAGTATTATATATCTCGGAGCCAACGTTTACCACATATAAAAATGTAACTGGCTTTAACGTTTGCTTCGTTTCTTTACTATTTCCTCGTGATATATAAATTACTTATCTGGTCGCATCAGTTTTTTAAACAAGCCGGTTAACATTCGCATTACCGCAGTAAAAGTTGGTAAACAAGTATGGCTCTGTATGAAAAGTAAGTTTTGGCTGTGGGCGTATAATTCACTGCAACTGCTTTCATCGATTTTTCAGGCTATTTCAAATTGATCCATACTGTTTTTCACTTTTTTATCGGGTTGCTTATTACAATATTGCAGTATTCAAAAGAGTTTAATATTACCAGGTATCTTTCTACCATACCCACCACTTTGCTTTTAATATTAAAACCAGCCATGGCAAAACAAATGATTAAAGAAGATTTATTTAACATGCAGAAGCGATTTACTTTTGATTAATAAATTAAGGTACAAATTGAACTTTCAAAATATGAACAGCCAGAAACCATTGGTAATTGTTACTGCGAATGCGCATGATATTTTAATAAACACGTTACAAAAAAAAGGGTACGAAGTAAATTACCAACCCGGGATTGACTATGAATCCTTGTCTGGTATCATTCAGGATGCACATGGATTAATAGTAACTACCCGGTTAAAAATAGATCAGCCAATTTTAGAAAGAGCAGAGAAATTGAAATGGATTGGCCGCCTCGGAAGTGGTATGGAATTGATAGATACCGTGTATGCGGCAGGTAAGGGTATTCAATGTGAAAGTAGCCCGGAGGGAAACCGCAATGCAGTGGCTGAGCATACATTGGGACTCGTGCTGAATTTGATGAACCGAATCAGCAGCAGTTTTGAAGAGGTAAAGCAAGGTAAATGGATAAGAGATGCCAACAGGGGTACAGAAATGAGCGGGAAAACTATTGGAATTATTGGGTATGGAAATACCGGCAGTTCTTATGCTAAATTATTGGCAGCTTTTGGTGTTACCGTGTTGGCTTATGATAAGTATAAATTTGGTTTTGCCAATGGATATATTAAGGAGGCAAGTTTTGAACAGGTGTGCCGCTATGCTGATGTAGTTAGTTTTCATGTGCCGTTAACGGACGAAACAAGGTATATGGCAAATGAAGCGTTTTTCAACAACCTTCCCCAAAGGCCGTTTTTTATTAATGTGTGTAGGGGAGGAGTTGCAGATACTGCGGCATTAATAGAAGCCCTGAAGCAGGATAAAATTGCAGGTGCCGGGCTAGACGTGCTTGAAAATGAAAAGCTGCCCACATACAATACGCTCCAGACTGAGCAATTGGACTACCTGAAATCCCATCCCAATGTACTGATAACGCCACATATTGCGGGATATAGCCAGGAGGCATTTTATAAAATGAGTACCGTGATTCTGGAAAAGTTGGGTATTTGATATTTTGTTTATATTTGCACCATATACAACGCCTTAGGCATCATCCTAAGGCGTTGTATTTTTTTCTGAATACTATAAAATGAAGTATTATGAGCGAAACGAATTATGTTAAAAAAGAAACATTTGAACAAATGAGGCAGGAGCTTCACCAGATGAAAAGTGTGGAACGGCCGGCTGCAAGCAGGGCTATTGCTGAAGCCCGGGAAAAAGGTGATTTAAAAGAGAATGCTGAATATGATGCGGCCAAGGAAGCCCAGGGGATGCTGGAAGCTAAAATTAAATACCTGGAAGGGATCATTGCAACTGCCCGTATCCTGGACGAAACCAATATTGACATCTCTAAAGTATCCATTCTTACAAAAGTTACGGTAACGAATATGGGCACAAAAAAGAAGGCAACCTACCAAATCGTTTCTGAAAAAGAAGCGGACCTTAAATTGGGTAAAATATCCGTAACCTCTCCCATTGGCAGGGGGTTGCTGGGTAAAATAATCGGCGATGTAACCGAGGTGCAGGTTCCTGCCGGCGTATTGAAGTTTAAGGTGGAAAATATTACTTTATAATATTCCGGTTCAAAGAATTTTACCCCATCCGTAATATTGCGGATGGGGTTTTTGTTTCGTACTTTTATTCAAAATAAGTAACACATGACGATCTTTTCAAAAATAATTGCCGGTCAGATTCCATCCTACAAAATCTGCGAAAATGATCATTTTTTTGCCTTTCTTGATATTTTTCCAATCGTGAGGGGACATGTATTAATAGTGCCCAAAACAGAGACCGACAAGTTTTTTGATTTGCCTGATAATTATTTAGCGGAGATGCTGTTGTTCGCCAGGCCGGTTGCCCGTGCCATAGAAAAATCATTTGATTGCAACAGGTGCGGTATTATCGTAATGGGAATGGAAGTACCGCATGCCCACTTACACCTTTTACCCATCAATACAGCCGATGACCTAAACTTTACAAGGCATAAATTGAAGTTAACCCCTGAAGAATTGAAGGAAGTACAGGAAAAGATTATAAAAGCAATGAATGTTTCATGAACAGCAGTTCATCAATGCTTTATTTGGAAAGATCAATATCAATACATTCACCATTGACCATTCACCACTGACCATTTACTTCTTCAATCTCGACGGATTCTTTTTTAAAAAATCATCCCAGCCATTTACTTTAGCGCCAGTAGAAGCCATCATCGAATTTTCCTGGAAATAATGGCAAACAGCTACTGCCAGTGCGTCTGAAGCATCAAACGATCCCGGGTCATCTTTAAAATTAAGCAGCCGTTGCAGCATTTTTAACACCTGTTCCTTACTTGCATTACCGTTGCCAGTTACCGATTGTTTTATTTTTTTGGGAGAATATTCCGTCACATCAAGTCCATGCCGCATGGCAGCGGCAATAGCAACACCCTGGGCACGGCCAAGCTTCAACATGCTTTGTACATTTTTGCCGAAAAAAGGTGCTTCAATTGCAAACACGTCCGGCTTATACTTAATAATTAAACCACTTACCGTATTGTATATGAGTTGAAGTTTCCGATATGGATCTTCCACTTTTCCAGGTTTTAAGATATCCATTTCCAGTAGCTTCAGGTTGCTGCCGTTTATTTCTATAAGCCCATATCCCATTACCATCGTACCCGGATCAATGCCTAAAATTATTTTTGATTTCTTGTGCAATGTTCTTCTTGTTTGTCAATAGATAGATGAACCGGACATTTAAACTTTACTATTATATTAGAAACCACCGTTAAGGCAGTGTGCCCAAACCCGTTAACTTTGCATCGCATTTTCATTGAACCTGGCATACTTAAGTTTTACAAATCTGCTTTGCAGATTCAGGCAGACAGTAATGCCGGATAAAGCGTACGTGAAAGTAACAAAAGTAATGAAACATCATTTACTCTTTTCTCAATATGAAAAGTAGTGATAAATTAAACAAGCCAATTTGAATAAAAACGTTAAGACATTCATCAACTATTTTTTTGGCCCCGTGTTATTCCTAATTCTCACCTGGAGTTTGTACAGGCAGATTAGTAACCAGCCAGACCTGCCCCGCAGGTGGTCGCAGATCAGTGGGGGTTGGAAAGACTGGAAATTTTGGATGGTAATAGTATTAATGTTTGTAAACTGGGGTATAGAATCAAAAAAATGGCAGATATTAATCAACCATATTCAGCGATTTTCTTTTATGAGGGCGGTCAAAGCTGTACTCTCTGGCTGTAGCGTAACAATGCTGACTCCTAATCGGATAGGCGAATATGGCGGTAGAATCCTTTACGTGGAAGAGGAAAACAGGATCAAAGCTATATCTCTGAGCCTTGTTGGAAGTATTAGCCAGTTACTAGTAACTATGGTGATGGGCTGCATCGGCTTATTATATTTAAGGTATCTTTCACATAATAATAGCAGTGCATCGGCAGTTTTACCTGAATTTTGGGGTGATGTCTTAATATATTTGAGTATTGGGCTAACGGTGATAATACTTTTGTTCTATCTGCGTTTAGGTTGGTTGGTTAGAATGATGGAAAAACTGCCTTCACTTCAAAAGATAGTAAACCATATAAGAGTATTGGATGAATTTGAAAACAGGCACCTCCTGCAGATATTGATTTTGTCCTTTATCCGTTATCTGGTATTCATTTTGCAATACCTGCTGATGCTACAGGTAATGCAGGTAGAAATTGCACCGTGGATATCTTTTTGGTTGATGACTGTTTTTTACCTGGTAATGGCGGTTGCGCCATCTGTTGGATTTATAGAATTACCGGTAAGAGTAAGCGCAAGCTGGGTTATTTTTAAATTGTATACCAGCAATGAGTTGGGTGTAGGCACTGCCTCGTTGGGCATTTGGCTGATTAACCTGGTCTTACCTGCTGTAATTGGTAGTTTGCTAATTTTGAGCATTAAAATTGTAAAGGAAAAATAAGTATGATTATTAAGGCAGGTATTTTACTGGTGGCATTTTCATGGTTTTCGCTCCAGGGGCAGGATCCCACGGGTACCTTTTGTGGAATAAGGAACACTGCTTTTAAGGAAGGTGAAGTAATCACCATGAAGGTTTTTTACAATTCCTTAGGGATGTATATTGGAGCAGGCGAAGCGACCTTTACCGCCGGGGTGGAAAGATTTAATGGTAAAACAGTGTATCATTGTGTGGGAGAGGGTAAGTCCTACTCTTTTTTTGATAATTTTTTTAAAGTAAGGGACCGCTATGAAACCTATATTGATACCGCCACCATGCTACCTATGAAATTTGTTAGAAATGTGGATGAAGGCGGTTATAAAATTTACAACAATGTAACGTTTAACCAAAGTGCCTCTACTGCGGTTTCCACCAAAGGAGTTTTCAAAACCACCAGTTGTATCCAGGATGTAATCAGCGCCATTTATTATGCCCGCAATATCAATTTTGATAAATACAAGCCGGGTGATAAAATACCCTTTGATATGTTTTTGGACGACGAAGTATATCATTTGTATATCAGGTATATTGGAAAAGAAAATGTAAAAACACGCTATGGAAAGTTTCGGGCAATTAAGTTTAAGCCCTTACTCATTAAAGGAACCATTTTTGAAGGTGGGGAAAAAATGACTGCGTGGGTAAGCGATGATCCCAATCATTTGATACTTCGTGTAGAAAGCCCCATTGCTGTTGGAAGCATTAAAGTAGACATGTATGGATATAAGAACCTAAGGTACCCTTTAACATCATTAATGGGTCTGAGATAACCCGGTAAACTTCAGCGAGAAAAAACGCAACATTCAGTTTTTATGCAATGTGTACCGGCGTTATAAAGAAATCAGACATCAAAAATCCTTGATAGCTATCGGATCAGACATAATCCCTAACATTAAACCTTGCAAAAGCAAGAATGATCTTATTCTCGAAGGAAATCAGACATCAAAAAATCAGACATCAGACATAACCCCCTTCATTAAACCCACCATAAGAAAGAATAATCTTATCCTCGAAGGAAATCAGACATCAAAAAATCAGACATCAGTCATAATCCCTAACATTAAACCCACCATAAGAAAGAATGATCTTATCCTCGAAGGAAATAAGACATCAAAAAATCAGACATCAGACATAACCCCCTTCATTAAACCCACCATAAGAAAGAATGATCTTATCCTCGAAGGAAATAAGACATCAAAAAATCAGACATCAGACATAATCCCTAACATTAAACCCACCATAAGAAAGAATAATCTTATCCTCGAAGGAAATCAGACATCAAAAAATCAGACATCAGTCATAATCCCCTTCATTAAACCCACCATAAGAAAGAATAATCTTATCCTTGAAGGAAATCAGACATCAAAAAATCAGACATCAGACATAATCCCTAACATTAACCTTGCAAAGGAAGAATGATCTTATCCTCGCAGGAAATCAGACATCAAAAATCCGATAGCTAAAAATCAGACATTCTAAATATCTCGTTGACCCGGATACCCTTTTCTGTTTGTTTCAACGTGCAGCATTCATTTACAGGATCATGTTCAAAAAATAACATCCAATCGTTTTGCAGGGCATGATCCAGGAATATTTTCTTCTCTTTTAACGTGGTAAGCGGAAACATATCATAAGCCATTACATAAGGCAGGGGAATATGCCCTACAGATGGTAAAAGATCAGCTACATAAACAATCGTTTTCCCTTTATATTGTATTACCGGCAACATCATGGCATCTGTATGCCCATTCACAATAAAGAAAGATAAGCCAGGTAGGATAGTAGAAGGATAGGTAATAACCAATGTTTGATCAACTTCGTCTGGCAGTGCTGGTAAATCTATCATTTTCAATTGCCCACTCTCTTTAATGGGTAAAATATTTTCTTTTAAAAAACTTGCTTTTTCCCGGTCGTTGGGTAGGGTGGCCCATTGCCAATGTCTTTCATTGCTCCAATAGGTAGCGTACTTAAATGCAGGCATTAATTTGTCACCCACTTTTACAATGCTTCCACCACAATGGTCAAAATGAAGATGGGTTAAAACTACATCTGTAATATCGTCTTTGGTAAAACCATATTGGGCAAGCGATTTATCCAGGGTATCTTCCCCATGTAAAAAATAATGGCCAAAAAATTTCGCCTCCTGTTTGTCACCCATTCCATTATCAATCAAAATTAGTTTGTCCCCCTCTTCAATCAGCAGGCATCGAAGCGCCCAACTGCACATATTGTTTTCATCGGCTGGGTTCAGTTTGTTCCAGATGCTTTTAGGCACCACACCAAACATAGCGCCACCATCCAGTTTAAAATGGCCCGCATTAATGGAATATAAATTCATGGCTTAATTTTTCGGTTGTTCTTGTAATTGTCTTTGTTTGGCTGAAGTTAAAATTAGTAAAAAGAAACCTATCACAAAGAATATAACGAGTGATAGAATAGAATTGCGTATGCTACTGATACCTTCAATAAATCCGAATGTAAAGAGCCCAATCACAATGGCCAGTTTTTCCGTAACATCATAAAAACTGAAGAAGGATGCGGTGTCTTTTGTTTCAGGCATCAACTTACTATAGGTGGACCGGCTGAGTGATTGTATGCCACCCATCACCAAACCTACAAGGGAGGCAATGATATAAAAATGGGTTTCTGTAGTAATATAGTAGCCGGCAATACAAACGCCAATCCAAAGCAAAACAGTGAAAAGCAATACCTTGATATTTCCAAATTTTGCCGACAGTTTTGACATACTGATTGCACCTGCAATGGCTACCAGTTGTATGATGACTGCCGTAATAATTAATTTTTGATCGGGCAGTTTTAGCTCTTTGATACCAAAATCAATGGCCACTAACATGACAGTTTGCACCCCCATACTATAAAAAAAGAAGGCAGTTAAAAATCGTTTTAAAACCGGCATATGGGTAACCTGGTCCCATACAATTTTTAATTCATGAAAGCCATTTATCAACACATGTTTTTTTGTTTTTCTTTCACTTTTTGGACTGATGGGTAGGGCCCTGAAAGTAATTTGGGCAAAACATACCCACCAGATACCTACCAGTAAAAAAGTGAGTTTCAGTGGTAAAGGATTGTCAGGCATTGCTATTACCAGTCCAAAGCCAATCATCTGCATAAGCACACTTCCCAGGTAACCCAAACTGTACCCTTTGGCGCTAATCCTGTCCCTGTCTGCTTCTGCAGCAATTTCCGGCAAATAAGAATTATAAAACACCTGGCTGCCGTAAAAGCCAATACCGGCAAACATAAAACACATCAATCCCAGTGTAATGTGATCTTTATCAAAAAAAAACATGCTGCAACAACTTATCGCACCCAGGTAACAAAAGAAACGCATAAAGTTTTTCTTATTGCCCTTGTAATCTGCAATCGAGGAAAGAATGGGAGACAAAAAGGCAATCACCAGGAAACCAAAAGCAAGTACATAATCTTTTAACTCTGTGTTTACAAAGTGCCTTCCCAAAAAAACTATACCATCCGGAAAATTTTTACTGCTTGTGATGGCAGCATAATATGCAGGAAAAAATGTGGTGGTAATAACCAGGTTGTAAACTGAATTGGCCCAATCGTACATTGCCCATCCGTTAATTACTTTTTTTGAAGCAGTCTGCATGTGGAAGCATGATTTATTTTGGGTAAATTTTTTTTATTAAGGCAGATGAAGGTATTTAAATTATGTATTAAAAGTAATTCAATTTATTACAATCTGGCGATTGGGTTTAACATCCCTATTTTTGGAAACTGAGAAGTAAGCCGTAGTTGTTGAAGTAAGAAACTGCAATCCATTTCTATTTCATTACATGGCACTTTAGATTGTTTTTGATACTTTCTATATGGTGCTACAAATTTGAACAGGAAAAATAATGTAAACGAGGATTATTGATATTGATATTTCTATTGGCTGATGATTCCTTTCCAGATAAGTATGAGCATGATAACTCCGGCAATAATCCGGTAAACACCCCAGATACGGAAACCATATTTTTTTAAAAAATCGATGAAAAATTTTATGGCAAGTACCGATACAATAAATGCAACTGCACTACCCAGCAGCAGTGTTACTAAATTAGACTTTTCCAGCACTTCGGGATGATCTAACCAGGTGTCTAAAAAACTTTTTGCCGATGCCGCCAGCATAGTGGGAACTGCTAAAAAAAATGAAAATTCGGCGGCCGCACTACGGGTTAGTTTTTGACTCATGCCGGTTATAATAGTTGCAGCACTCCTGCTTAACCCCGGAAAAACAATTGACAATACCTGTCCGCAACCAATGATAAAAGCAGTTTTGTTGCTCACTTTTTCTTCCGAATCAACTACCGGGTTTTTAAAAACCTTATCGATAAATAAAAGAATAACACCGCCACCAACCATTACCCAGGCAATAAAGGAAAGGTTGCCAAGTGCTGCATCAATATGTTTCTTTAACAGAAACCCAAATACCAGCGCAGGTATCACCGCAATGATTAACTTAATATAAAAATTGAATTTTTTAAAATCAAAAAACTTTTTCCAATAGAGTACTACTACCGCCAGTATGGCTGCCAGTTGTATCACTACTTCAAACATATCAACAAAAGGAGAAGGCGCTATACCAAGCAAAGGATGTGCAAACTTCATGTGTGCAGTAGATGAAATTGGCAAAAATTCTGTAAGTCCTTCGATGATAGCAATAATGATGGATTGAACAGTAGTCATTGTGCTGATATAGTTTGTAATGTAAAAGGTAAATAAAGGTTATGAGGTTGATAAAGTAGATAATGGAAGATAATAGGTTTGTTGATAAAGGTTATGGCTAAATAAGCGATTTTACGGTCAACTAAAATGATGCTTATAATCTTTTAGGTAAATAAGAAACTGGTGGCAACTCAAACAAAAAATGCGATATTAAAAACACCGCATTAACAATCATTTATTTGACAGCAGGAAATGTTCTGCAAATATAGTTTCGTTTATTAATCCCATAACCTTTATATACCTTTTCACTTTCCCTACCTCAACTACGCCTCTTTCGGCTTTTTCATAATTGCAAAAATCTCAATTACGAACCCGACGATAATTAAAAACGGTGCAATGGTGATTCTGGTGGTGCTATAAACTTCATCGTCGTTAAAAACACTGGGATCCGTACTTTTTCCTCCAGCCATTAAGAAGAATCCAATGGCTAATAAAATTAAACCTCCCAGCATAATCATATAATTTTCCTTGCCAAATAAACCCCTGGTAACAGGCTTTTTTTTATCTATACTCATGTTAATTATTTTAAAGTGCAAATAAAAGTATTAATTTTCTAACAGGGCTCAATATTATTATACTTTATAAAGTTTCCTGTTATTCCAGCCTTAAAACATTATCAATAAAAAAATTATTAATTCTCCATTAATAAAGGTCATCCAGTTTCATCTGTAAATATTTTAATACGGAACGGTGGGTACTAATCAATGAAATCGTGATACCCAATATCAATATGCCGGTAATGATCAGGGCCATATTGCTGGCGTCTCTTAATAACCGGAGCCATGGAATAAAGTTTTCTACCAATAAAATAAATCCAAATACAGCAACAATAGCAATAACTGCTGCAATTAAGCCATTGATAACAGCCCTTATATCAAGCGGTTTCGCAATAAATCCCCTGGTGGCACCCACCATTTGCATAGTTTTTATTAAAAACCGGTTGCTGTACATGGCCAGCCGGATGGTATTATCGATAGATATGATAACGATGATGGAAAGTATGATGGCAAATACAAGTATCCCCGCAGCAATATATTTTGTATAGGAACTTACATAGCCCACTGTTTCTCTTGGATATTGGAATTCTGACATTACGCCTACAAAATTAGAATCGAGGTAACTGCTTAAAACGCTCAAACTATCTTTATCCATATAATCAGCCTTCACATAAAAATCGATGCTTTCCGGTAAAGGGTTATTGGTAATAAATTTTTTCCAGGAACTGTCATTCTCTGCGTTCCATTTTTGTATGGCTTTTTCCTTGGTTACGTATTCCGCCGTTTTTACATACGGGCGGGAAGCAATATATTTTTGCAGCGAGTCCACCTGTTTTTTGGCGGCGGAAGGGGTGATCCAGGCATGTACCTGGATATTTTCCCTAAACATTTCCCCAGACTTTTTAAGATTTAAAAACAACCATCCTACAATTCCAAAAAGAAATAATACCAGCGCAACGCCAATGATTGCATATACATAAGATGGTTTACTGCGTTTTGAGGAGGATTTTCCGGCTTGAGACATGGGCTAATAATTTTTTTATCCCCGGCTGATTAACTTACAGACAGGCGCTAAATGGTTGATTCCTGGTTTATGTTTATTTTAAAATTTCAATAAACCGATAGTGGCAAAAGTAAAGGATTTTACGTGCTTTACTGTATTTTTGTCCACTACAAAACGATTACCCGCTAAATATATTTTTATTGAATGATACTTCAATAGGGTGTACAGAGTAAAATAACTTTTCTTTCACAGTCTGAAATATTGTTGCAGCAATAAATTATAAAATCTGCCGGGATGGTTGAAAAAAAGGAGTACGGCAAATCCGTTTTGCCCAATGGAACTATAAAAAAGGCGATGAAGAAAAGAATGATTATAAACTGAAAAAATTTAAATATTCAAATATCAATGGAATACGATTTTAGAAAAATAGAAAAGGAGTGGCAGACAAAGTGGAAAGAAAACGGTGTATATAAAGTACCGAACGAATCAGAAAAGCCAAAATATTATGTGCTGGATATGTTCCCCTACCCGAGTGGGGCAGGGTTGCATGTAGGGCATCCATTGGGCTATATCGCCAGTGATATTTACAGCCGGTATAAAAGACTAAAGGGGTACAATGTGTTACATCCCATGGGCTACGACAGCTTCGGGTTACCTGCAGAACAGTATGCACTGGAAACGGGACAACACCCTGCTGTAACTACCGAAAAGAACATCGACACATTCCGGAGCCAATTGGATAAAATAGGATTTAGTTATGATTGGGACAGGGAAGTAAGAACAAGCGATCCGGGATATTACAAATGGACGCAGTGGATCTTCCTGCAAATATTTGATAGCTGGTACAACCGCATAAACAACAAAGCCGAACGCATTGCTGAATTAATAAAAATATTTGATGCAGATGGTAACGCAAATCATCCAAGCCCAGGCGATAAGGAAATTAAATTTTCAGCGGAAGAATGGAATGCCTTTGATGAAAAAAAAAGGCAGGATATATTGATGGATTATCGCTTAACATTCAGTTCCTATGGTGAAGTAAACTGGTGTGAAGCATTGGGTACGGTATTGGCCAATGATGAGGTAGTGAACGGGGTAAGCGAACGTGGTGGACACCCGGTGGAGAAAAAGAAAATGAGGCAATGGTACCTGCGCATTACAGAATATGCAGATCGTTTACTGGAAGGCCTGGAACGCATTGAATTTAGTGATGCCATGAAGGAGATGCAAAAGAACTGGATTGGTAAAAGCCAGGGTGCAGAAATGGATTTTGCAATCAAAGGTCATGCTACACCGCTAAGGGTGTACACCACCAGGCCCGATACCATTTTTGGGGTAGACTTTATGGTAGTTGCACCGGAGCATGAATTGGTAAGCCTTATTACTTCGGATGATCAAAAAGAGGACATAGAAAAGTACTTACATTATGTAAAAAGCCGCAGCGAGCGGGAGCGCCTGTCCGAAGTAAAACAAATAACCGGTTGCTTTACCGGGGCCTACGCCATCAATCCTTTCGATGGCAAAGAAATTCCCATCTGGATAGCAGAGTATGTGTTGGCTGGTTATGGCACAGGAGCCATCATGGCGGTACCCTGCGGCGATCAACGTGATTTTGCATTTGCCAAACATTTTAATATTTCCATCACCAATATTATCGGTGATTATTATAATGGCGATGAAGCCAATGCAACCAAGGAAGCCACCCTGCAAAACTCCGGTTTTTTAAATGGACTATTGATGAAGGATGCCATTGATGTAGCAGTAAATAAAATTGAAGAACTCGGTATTGGCAAGCGCAAGGTAAATTACAGGATGCGGGATGCAGGCTTTAGCCGCCAGCGATATTGGGGCGAACCGTTTCCCATCATCTGGAGCGATGGTATAGCGATACAATTGGATGCGGATGAATTGCCGCTCGAATTACCGCATGTAGATAAATACGGCCCCGGACCAAATGGAGAAGGACCACTGGCGAATATTGGGGATTGGGTGAATGTTGAGGGGGTCAAACGCGAAACCTCCACCATGCCCGGTTACGCCGGCTCCAGTTGGTATTTCCTTCGTTACATGGATCCACAAAACACCCGAACATTTTGCGATCGTACAACCAGCGATTACTGGAACCAGGTAGACATATACATTGGAGGCACCGAACATGCCGTAGGCCATTTATTGTACAGCCGCCTTTGGACAAAAATATTATTTGACCTTGGATATATTGGATTTGATGAGCCTTTTAAGAAGTTGGTGAATCAGGGGATGATAACAGGGAAGTCATTTTTTGTTGATGGGAGACAATATGTTTTTGAAGAAGCTTCCTCTCAAATTAGTTGGTTTACGGTATTGTCGTCTTTTCAGACAGAAAGAAAATTCCCTGAAGTAATATCAAAAGATGGAAAAGAGTGGAAGAAGAGCGATGATTTATTTGATGGCGGATTTAGATTACGCTTTGCACATAAGTATCTTGATGCACAAGGAAGGCTTACACAACCAATGTATGAATTGTATGTAAAGGAACAAGGACATTTATCTCCAATTTTTGATCATGAAACACGAATTGATTGGGAGAAGGAAGAAAGAACAGAAGGCGGTGAGCCGTTTTTATCAGGACTAGTAATTGAGAAAATGTCTAAGTCTAAATTCAATGTTGAGAACCCCGATGAGCTATGCGACAAATTCGGCGCCGATACTTTCCGCATGTACGAAATGTTTCTCGGCCCTGTAGAACAAAGCAAACCCTGGGATACCAAGGGCATTGAAGGTGTGCATCGTTTTTTACGCAAACTTTGGCGCCTGTTTTTCGACGATGTTAAAGGAAAGGTTTGGAACCATGACAGGGCCACAGATGCCGAGTTGAAAGTACTGCATAAAACCATCAAAAAAATTGAAGAAGACACCGAGCGGTTTAGTTTTAATACTGCAGTAAGTACCTTCATGATCTGTGTGAATGAACTGGCTGATTTGAGGTGCCATAAAAAGGAAGTGTTGGAAAAACTATTGATTTTGCTCACACCCTATGCCCCCCATATTGCAGAAGAATTATGGAACCAGTTGCAAAATGAAGGGAACATCCTGGATGCAATATATCCAACCTTTGATGGAAAATATTTGGTGGAATCTTTCAAAGAATATCCTATCTCCATCAATGGTAAAGTGCGGGCCAATATCAACCTTGCATTAAACCTTGAGCAGTCCGAAGTAGAAGGAATTATATTGCAAAATGAAACCGTGCAAAAATGGCTGGATGGCAAGGACCCCAAGCGGATTATTTATGTAAAAAATAAAATGGTGAATGTGGTGATTTAGGTGTTAAACCTTTTTGAAAGCCCGGCTTGCCGGGCTTTTTTTATAGTACCCACTAGTATTTATTTTGTAAGGGAATTTCAGGAATCACTGTTTGAAAAGGCTGCGCTGCTTTTTTGAAGCTCCCGCCTGGTCAATAAAAATAATACAATGTAAATGAAAAGGACTTAGTAAATTTCAATATTAAAATATTTTCAATGAAATCATTCACCCTTGCACTGATCAGTTTTTGTCTTTTTTCCATTTCTTTAACAGCACAGAATTCCGAGCCTTATTTTCTCTCCAATCCCTGTCTTACGCCGGATGGGCAAACTGTGGTTTTTAGTTACGAAGGTGACTTATGGAAAGCTGGTATAAAAGATGGGCAGGCGGTAAGGTTAACTGCCATGCAGGGCTACGAAACCAATGCCAGGGTATCACCTGATGGAAGCTGGATTGCCTTTACCGGCAGACAGTTTGGCAATGCGGATGTATTTGTAATGCCGGTAAACGGTGGTGAAATAAAACAAATTACCTGGCATTCTGCAGGGGATGAAGTGAGTAGCTGGAGCTGGGATAACCAGTACATTTATTTTACCAGTAGCCGGTATGGCCGGTCCGCTGGTTATCAGGTAAGTGCCCTTGGCGGTACACCACAAAGGGTTTTTGGTAGTAACTTTTTTCAGTACGATCATAACCTGGTAGGGCATCCGTTAACCGGTGAAATATTTTTTAATGATACCTGGGAAAGCAGCTTCCAGGTGCAGCGCAAACGCTACAAGGGGGCGTTCAATCCGGATATTCAATCCTATCATCCTGCCAGCAAAAAATATAAACGATACACTAATTGGGAAGGAAAAGACTTTGGCGTTACCATTGATAAAAAAGGGAATGTTTATTTTATTTCTGACGAAGCCAATAGCGAGTATAATTTGTACAGCATTGTGAACGAAAAAAAGACAGCGCTTACCACATTCAGCTCCTCCATAAAAACGCCCATGGTAAATGCCAATGGGGACAAAGTAGTTTTTGAAAAAGACTACCAGCTTTGGATCTATGATGTGGCTGCGAAAACATCGGGTAAACTGCCCATTAAAATATCCCGAAACAGCATCCTTGCCAAAGAAAAAGACTATGAAGTAAAAGGAAATATTACAGCATTTGATATATCGCCGGATGCAAAGAAAATAGCTTTTGTTTCAAGGGGCGAATTATTTGTGAGTGATGTGGAAGGGAAATTTACCCAGCTCATCGGCAGGGGCTCATCCGAAAGAGTAAAAGAAGTAAAATGGCTGAGCGATAATAAAACATTGTTATTCAACCAAACCCTTAACGGGTACACAAATTTTTATACCATTGCGGCGGATGGCAGCACGGCAATAAAACAAATTACTACGGATGAAAGCAGCAACCGTTCACTCGTACTCAATAAAAAAAGAACCAAAGCTGTGTACCTGAACGGCCGTGGTGAAATAAGATTACTGGATACAAAAACATGGGATAGTAAAGCCATTGTAAAAGAAGAGATATGGGCTTTCCGCGGTGGCAATCCTGGCTTTTCACCAGATGGTGATTATATCGTGTTTACTGCATTCAGAAATTTTGAGCAGGATATTTTTGTACACAATATCAAAGAAAGCAAAACGACCAACCTTACAAAAACCGGTATTACAGAAGCCAATCCTTTATGGTCACCGGATGGCAAATATATTTACCTCAACTCGCAACGCTTGAAAGCTACTTATCCTTTTGGCATGGATGATGCAAAGCTCTATCGCCTGCCGCTTGAAAAACTGGATGAACCATTTAGGATAGATAAATACAACGATCTGTTTAAGGAAGTGAAAAAAGACACTACTAAAAAAAAGGATTCTGCTAAGGTAATAATAGCACCCATTGCAATTGATACAGACAGAATAATGGAAAGACTGGAGCTCATCGGCCCAGCTTTTGGTGCACAGGAACTGATTACCGTTTACCAGAAAGGAGAGAAAAGCAATGTGTTATTTTCCAGCAATCATGGAGAGGGCCGCAGTGCATTATGGAAAACAATTATTGAACCCTTTGAATCAAATAAAACAGAAAAAATTGCCGGAACGGAAGCCCCCGGTGGGTTTGATATCGTGGAAGAAAATGACAAACTGTTTATTTTATCAGGGGGAAATATTGCGAAGCTTAACCTGGAAGCAAATAAAACGGAACCCATCGCCATTAATTATACTTTCCGGAGAAACCTTTCTGCTGAATTTGATCAGATGTTTGATGAAGCCTGGGCGAAGGTGGAAGAAAATTATTACGATGAAAAATTTCACGGCCTTAACTGGGGCAAAACAAAATCTTATTATAAACAGTTTTTGCCATATTTGAATAACCGGGCAGACCTGCGTGTATTGCTCAACGACATGCTGGGCGAATTGAATTCATCTCACCAGGGTTTTAGCACCACCGGTGGAGATGAAACCGTAGCATTGAATAACCTCACCATGGAAACTGGTATTATTTTTAAAGAGCAGGAACCCTATACCGTACAGAAAATTGTAAAACGTACTGCTGCAGAAAAAAAGGGCATTGATATAAGGCCCTTAGACATACTGGTGAAAGTAAATAATGAGCAGGTACAGGCAGGCATCGACCGGAGTTATTATTTTACGAGGCCTTCCATGGATAAAGAATTAAAAATGACTTTCAGCCGCAACGGCAATAATTATGAGGTAAAGCTACATCCACAGCAAAGTCTCAGCGGCAACCTCTATGATGAATGGATTGATGACAACCAGCAACGGGTAAATGAAAAGAGCAAGGGAAAAATCGCTTATGGCTACATGAAGAATATGGGACAGGAGGAACTTGAACAATTCATCATTGACATGACGCAGGAACTGGGGAATAAAGAGGCGCTGATATTTGACCTGCGATATAATACTGGTGGAAATGTACACGACCCCGTGCTCAATTTTTTATCGCAGCGTAGCTATCTGCAATGGAAATACAGGGAAGGAAAACTTGCTCCACAACCCAATTTTTCGCCCAGCGATAAACCCATAGTTTTACTAATTAACGAACAATCGCTGAGTGATGCGGAGATGACTGCCAGTGGGTTTAAGGCTTTAAAATTGGGTAAGATTATTGGCAACGAAACCTATCGCTGGATCATTTTCACAAGTGCCACTTCGCTTGTTGATAACTCTATCTTACGGTTGCCCTCATGGGGATGCTATACGCTTGATGGCAAAGACCTGGAGCTAACTGGTGTACAGCCCGATATAAAGGTGATCAATACTTTTGAAGATAAATTAAATGGAAAAGATCCCCAGCTCGACAGGGCCATTGAGGAAATATTGAAGCACTTAAAATAATTGATATGCCGGGCAACAGGTAGCTGAATTTGGGGGCTTTTAGCGTTCCTTCAATTATCGGGTAGTGGGAATTTATTTCTTCCTTAAAAGCTGTTTAAAAATGATTTATTTGGTTGCCATCTTTTGCTTTTCATGGCATCGGCATTGGCGACGCTCCATTCAATTTCAGTTTTTTATGGCATCTTCAGCATCCTGACTCAGTTACTCTAATTAAATTTAAACAGCTTCTTAGTAAACAAAAATTGTTTCCAACCGTTTTAATTGTAAATTTTGTAAAATGGCCAATCCAACAATAGAATTGATAGAAGCGCTACGTGAAACTGCCCGTCGTTTAAAGAACGGATCTCATTATGCATGGGGGCATCACGGCGCCTGCAATTGCGGTAACCTTGTACAGGTGGTAACTAAATTAACTGAAGGCGAAATATTGCGTTATTCCCATACCGGCATCGGCGAGTGGACAGAAATGGTGGAGGAGTTCTGCCCGGTTACCAATGCACCGCTTACTTTGGTCATTACACGACTTGAAGAAATTGGGCTTACCCCAACCGATATTCATCATATTGAATATCTTTCAGACAAAGACGTGCTGAAAAATTTACCCGGTGGTTTTCGCTGGCTAAAACGCAATAAACGAGAAGATGCGGTTGATTATTTTGAAACCTTTGCAAATTTGCTGGAGGATAAACTGGTTCAATCAATTGAAGTAAATTTTGATATGGTTAGCAGAAAGACAACGGCTATATCCTTTCGCCATGCCTATGCAGACTTCCTCCATGAATAGCTGCTTATTCTGATCCAATAAAATCATATACCGGGGATCAACCCGGTTTTTTTATGTTCACATCTTATTGTTAATAGGGAATGAATTTTTGACAGGTATATCCCGGCGCCTATTTTTAAATAGGGTTTATAAAATAGTATGTAGGTTTATAGTATTATCTTGACGCTCAAAAACCCACCCAGCCATGCATAGATTGTCAAGCCTGTTGGTCTTTTTATTAGCTATTTTATTTGTCTTTTTTTCTATTTGTGCTACATCTCCACCTGCCGTTAAAACCGGCTTTATTCCTGATTCTGCCTTCTCCGCAAAACGTGCTTATACCCATCTGTTGCAAATAGCCGGCACGCCACACAGTACCGGCACTCCTGAAAATGTAAGGGTACGGGAATATATAGCCGCTGAATGCAAGCAGTTAGGTTTTAATGTGGAGATACAAAATGCTACTTCGGTTTTTAACAGAAAGGGAATTATTCATGCTGCCAATGTATACAATGTTATTGCGGATAAAAAGGGGCGGCACCATAGTAAATCGGTCATGTTAATGGCCCACTACGATTCGCAATTAAATACACCCGGCGCAGGTGATGATGGCGGCGGGGTAGCCGCTATGCTGGAAGCAGCAAGGGCCTTACAAAAATCAGGTACGCTGCAAAATGACCTCATTTTACTATTTACCGATGGGGAGGAAATTGGCCTTGCCGGAGCAAATGCTTTTTTGAAGGAAAGCCCACTGGCGAAAGGGATTGGTTTAGTAATTAATTTTGAAGGAAGGGGCAATGCCGGCCCCGGCAGTATGTTTGAGGTGAATGACAAAAACGGCTGGGTAATAAATGAATATGCAAAATCGGTTGCTCACCCTTTTGCTAATTCGCTTGGTTATGAAATTTATAAAAAATTACCCAATTACACTGATTTTACCTTGTTTAAAAATGCCGGCATTACTGGCTTGAACAATGCTTATATCGATGGTTTTGCTAACTACCACAGCCCAAATGATAAACCGGAAAATTTAGATTTACGAAGCCTGCAACAGAATGGCGATAATATGGTGAGCCTTGTAAAGCACTTTGGGAATTTAAATATTACAGAAACAAAAGCAACTGATGTTAGTTATTTTAATGTGATCGGTAATTGGTTTGTGCATTACAATGCTTCCTTTAATTTGGTGGTGGTTGTGTTGGTAAACCTGCTTTTTATAGTGCTCCTGGTTTGGATATTTAAAAGTAAAAAAATCAGGACAGGTGGTTTTATAATTGGCACTTTACTATTTCCCGTTGTACTCATCATTATTTATTTTGCGTCTAAATACCTGTTAAAGTTTACGCTTTCGCTTTATCCAATGTATAGTCATTTCGATGAAAATAATTCATATAACTGTGCCTGGTATTTTTTAGCGATGAGTGCGATGGCCGTTACTATTTTTTCATTCTCCTATTATTTAGCTTCCAAAAAAATGAGGGCTGATTCATTGCTGTCGGGTATCTTATTCATTGTTGTAATGCTGATGAATGGGATGCAATATGCAATCCCTTCAGCAAGCTATTTGCTGTTTATTCCCTTGCTTTTTATCATCGCTTTTCGCTTGTTTGTTTTGAGTAGAAAAGCCAATGAGGGAAAGTCAGATCTGCAAATAAATTTTTTAAACCTGGCAAGTGTTTTACCGGCTATCTGCCTGGTAGCTCCCATTCTATATTTTACTTTTATAGCTTTTGCCCTGGGCAGTACAATGCCTTTTGTGGTGGTGGGGGTGGGCATTTGTGCCGGGCTTTTATTTCCCGTGTTCTACGCTTGTTTAAAAGCCAACGGCTATTTAATTCCTGTTATTGCCGTTGGTTGTTTTTTGGGAGCCATGCTGGGAGGTCATTTTACTTCAGGGTATTCCCAAAAGTATCCGCTGCCATCTTCAATCAGGTACATCCTGGATGCTGATTCTTCAAAAGCAAAATGGGTTTCTGATTTTGTAGCGACTGATAAATGGTCTGCCGGCTTTTTTAATGGCGGCATAAATCATTCGGGAGTTAGCAGGTATAGGGGCATGTTAACAGGAGCTGCGCCGGTTTTGTCAATTTTGCCTCCGTCTGTTTCTATAGTAAAAGATACGCTGGAAAACGGTATTAGAAAATTGACGTTGCTTTTTAACAGTGCCAGGCAAAATGCTTCTTTTTTGAATATTTCAATTGCCGATAGTAACAAAGTAAAAATTGACAGCATTAATAAGCAGCAGGTAGACACAGCGCAAAATGGGGATGCTTCCTTTTTTCGAACGTTGGTATTCACAGGGGTACCACTGAACGGAGTAGAGGTGGCTTTTGAAATGGGGATTGATAAAAAGTTAAACATCATTGTCTATGATCGCTCAATAGGGTTACCATCCATACCTGGTGTTAACACAACTTATCCGGAAGATATCATTCCTGCACAAAATAGTAATAGCAATACGCTACAGGTAAGGAAACACTATGTGTTTTAGAGAGATGCAACTTTAATAAATCGAAATTCTTCCGGTAGCACTGTAAGTATATTGGTATTGCCAGGCCAATATGGTTACGAAAATTACTCTGACAGTTTTTAAAATCGTCCCTTGTTGAAAATCGTTTAGTGTTAACTTGCGATACCGATAAACACTGTAAAATGTGCTATGATATACTTGTCTTTTTATAAACAGGAAAACAGGCTGGCAAAAGCATCTTTTGATCAGTTGTTACAATCAATTCCAATACATCTTCAGGATAAAATTTTAAAATTCAGGAACTGGCAGGATGCAGAGCGTAGCCTGGCCGGAAAAATTATGCTAATGAGAGGGCTAAGGCATATAGGCAGAAATGAATATTCGTTGAATGATCTTAAATATAGCGAGTTTCAAAAACCCTTTTTTGATGAATCCATCCATTTTAATATTTCCCATTCTGGAAACTATATCATTTGTGCAATCAGTGAAACAAATCAAGTAGGCGTGGATGTGGAAGAATTAAATGAAATTCCAATGGATGATTTTACAAACCTGTTTGATAACCGGGAATGGGAGGAAGTAATAAGCGCAGAAAATAAATTCAGGGCATTTTATACTTTGTGGACAAAAAAGGAAGCTTTTTTAAAATTAATTGGCTGTGGCCTTAACCAGCCGTTAAATGAAGTAGCCATACTAAATAATAGGCTGATATGGGAAAATAAAGAATTGTTTTTAAGCGAAATAGCGCTTGATTCACAACATATTGCCTACCTCTGTACCGATGTAATTTCACCCGTCGTACAAGTTCAGGAAATTCATTTATAAACGGAACCCACCTTTTTGATAATTGTTCTCAAAATTACCCGGTTCTAAGTACAGATAGTGTCCATTTTTGAAAATAGTCCCGGTTATTATCTCTCCTTGCTTCTTGCTGGTGACATCAATTAAAGTTCCATCATAAAATGGTAGCGGGGGGCGAATTTATTCCTTCTCAAAAAAGGATATGCAATAATTTATTAGGACGGATCGCCATTTATTCAGCTTGAGGAATTTGTAAAAATACGGTTTCGATTGCCAGTATTTAAAACATTAAGATATAATATGTTATAGCTGTATTAAAAGAGGGGTAGTCAAATCCGATAGTTATCGGATGTCGCAGGGGGTTGGAGAGGACACCAACCACGGCCCAGCCTCGGTCGGTGGACACCGACCGAAAACGGGAGCGACATCCGATAGGTATCGGATTTGAAATTCACCCATTAAAAGCGCAGAGTATTGAAAGTGACTTTTTTTGATTATTTTGCAGCTTAATTCCAGCTACAGTTGATGTAGTAAACCTGTTATCCACTATGTCTGTCCCAATATGCTGGTAAAGATGCGGGATAGCCGTTTCAAATAAACTCAAAATCCTATCCCACTATAAAATCAGTGTGTAAAATTAGTTTTTTAATGAAAAAAAATATTCGTCTTTTCTGTTTACCATTTGCAGGCGGTAATAAATATTCGTACCGTGAATTTACTGAAAAAGCACCCGCTTTTTTAAATATCACAACAATGGAATACCCGGGAAGGGGAGCCAGGATTAAAGAGGCTTTTCCTTTGGACATAGATCACCTGGTAAATGATTTGTATCTGCAGATTTTGCCATTGGTAGATGAGGGTAGTTATGCAATATACGGGCACAGCCTGGGCGGATTAGTGGCTTATCTTTTAACCAGGAAGTTGATAGAAAATAACCATAAAGCGCCTTTGCATCTTTTTATCACCGGTACTACAGGTCCATCGGCTTTGTCCCGTACTGAAAAAAAAAGGCATTTGCTTGAAAAAAAGGAATTTATTGAGGAGATAAGGGAATTGGACGGAATGCCGGAGGAAATATTAAATAACGATGAATTGTTATACTATTTTGAGCCAATCCTTCGTTCTGATTTTAAATTAAGTGAGGACTATAAATATATTGAAAAAGCGCCATTCGGAATTCCAATGACAGTGATTACGGGTACCGAAGAGGATATGGAGTTGGAAGATATCCGGTTATGGCAGAAAGAAAATAGTTTTACGATTGATTTTAAACGAATGCCCGGTAAGCATTTTTTTATTTTTCAAAACGCATTTAAAATAATGGAAATTATATCCAAAAAATTATATTTTAATAAAACCCTCATCTAGCAATGAACACTAAACAAATGTACCTCAAACCCAATGTAGTAATGGAACCATTGGTTGATAAATGGTATGCCTGGAGCCATTTAATTTCTCCTGCCACCGCAGCAATGAACAT